>Ga0114998_10002605_pt1 | contig 13560 bp, 11 predicted proteins | sample ArcticOcean_MG_C_5_FD_87044 | JGI IMG/M metagenome (GOLD analysis project Ga0114998, IMG submission 87044) | Marine microbial communities from western Arctic Ocean - ArcticOcean_MG_CB4_138 | ecosystem: Environmental > Aquatic > Marine > Oceanic | place: Arctic Ocean: Canada Basin | collected...
GCAGCCTTCTTAGGTGCAGCAGCCTTCTTAGGTGCAGCAGCCTTCTTAGGTGCAGCAGCCTTCTTGGGTGCAGCAGACTTCTTGGGTGCGACAACTGCATCTTCAGCACCAACTGCTTCCTCAGCAACAACTGCTTCTTCAGCAACAACTGCTTTTTCAGCAACAACTGCTTCTTCAGCAACAACTGCTTCTTCAGCAACAACTGCTTCTTCAGCAACAACTGCTTCTTCGACTGGTGCGTCCTCTAAAGCACCCATATCAACGCCTGCCTCACCAAGCTGGGTGGACATTCCTTCAAGAGCGGCTCGAGCAGCTAAATCACAATATAAAGCAATCGCACGCGCTGCATCATCATTACCAGGAATAACATAATCAATTCCGTCAGGCGGGCAGTTTGTATCAACAATTGCAACAACTGGAATACCCAGTTTCTTTGCCTCTGCTATAGCCAGGTCTTCTTTGTTAACGTCAATTACAAACAACAGATCAGGAACCCCACCCATTTCTCGGATGCCACCTAGAGACGCTTGTAGCTTTGATTGGTCACGCTCCATACCCAAACGCTCTTTTTTTGTAAGGCCCTCAAACCCTACCTCCATTTTTTCATCTATTTGCTTTAAACGAGCAATAGATTTGGAAACGGTCTGCCAATTTGTAAGAGTTCCGCCTAACCAGCGGTGGTTCATGTAATATTGTGCGCACTTCTCCGCAGCCTCAGCTACCGGGTTCTGCGCTTGGCGCTTAGTCCCCACAAACAAAATACGTCCACCTTTAGCTACCGTATCCTGAATTGCCTTTAGTGCCGCATCCAGCATCGGAACAGTCTGAGTCAAATCCATTATGTGGATGCCATTCCGCTCCCCATAAATAAATTGACCCATACGAGGGTTCCAGCGCTGTGTTTGGTGTCCAAAGTGAACGCCAGCCTCTAGTAACTGACGCATTGTAAAGTCTGCGGCCATGTCATGTCCTTTCCGGTTTAAGCCTCAGCGGGGATGTAGAGTTTTATCTCAACCGGCGGACATTTGAGAATTTCTCCCTCAACTGCCCATACCCCACCTGCGAAGTAATAATTCACTAATACGGCCTTTTAGCAAAGGCAAGACCAATCTTTCAAACAGAGACGTTAAAATACTTTGTTTATTAAACTTTGAGATAGTAACAGGAATACATGGAAAAGAATCCAAAAATATTATGTATTGGCTCCATGCTCTGGGACGTCATTGGACGCTCCAGTATTGCAATGCAGGTGGGTTCAGACGTCCCTGGCCATATTACAAGATTACCTGGTGGCGTGGCTATGAACATAGCAATGACTTTAAGGAACTTTGGCCTGCGGCCAGCGCTACTTTCTGTCATCGGACAAGATCGGGCTGGAAAAGATCTTATAAAATTAGCAAAAGATTTTGATCTTGACATTAGTTACCTGTATCGCTCTCACGACTTGCCCACCGACCAATATATGGCAATCGAAGGAAGTAATGGAGTAATTGCCGCCGTCGCGGATGCGCATTCACTCGAGGCGGCTGGCAACAAGATTTTAGAGCCGCTAAGTAATGGCCAACTTGGAACGTCTACAAATCCTTTCTCAGGGGTAATTGCACTTGATGGAAATCTTACAACTGAATTAATTACTGAGATTTCCTCATCAGTTTTATTTGCATCTTCAGATTTACGTGTCGCTCCAGCTTCACCCGGAAAAGCAGAACGTCTAATACCGTTACTCACACACAAGGGTGCTACTTTTTACGCTAACGTGAAGGAGGCTGAACTTTTATGCCAAAAAGAGTTTTTAAGCGCAGAGGCTGCATCCCGTGGCTTGGTTGATCGTGGCGCACACAGAGCAGTTGTAACAGATGGCCCAAAGGCCGCAGCACTAGCTGACCAAAACGGATTTGTGACAGCGATGCCACCGTACGCACTAGCAACTAAACTGACTGGCGCTGGTGATACATTTATGGCAGCGCATATTGCAGCAGAACTTAGTGGAACAACACGTGAGATTTCTTTGCAATCAGCCGCAAATGCCGCATCCAATTACGTTTCAGGGAAATCGGGAAATAAGTAATGAAAATCGTTTATAATTCTGAGGTCAATCAAGCCCGAAATAAAATGGGTAGCTACAGTAAACCAATTGTTGCACTGGAAAGTACAATCATTACTCATGGAATGCCCTACCCAAAAAATATTCAGGTAGCACGGGAGGTGGAGGAAATCGTAAGACAAAATGGGGCTATTCCAGCAACAATTGCTATTTTCGATGGGTCAATACATATCGGACTTGAAGATGTTGAACTCAAAAAATTAGCCCAAACCAGGGACGTGGTTAAGGTTTCGCGGGCTGATATTGCATTCACTATCGCTAACGGGAAGACTGGCGCTACGACGGTTGCTGCAACTATGATTGTAGCAAAATCTGTTGGAATTCAAGTTTTTGCTACAGGTGGCATTGGTGGTGTCCACCGAGGATCAGAGCTAAACTTTGATATCTCAGCTGACTTGCGCGAGTTAGCCCTAACCGACGTGACAGTGGTTGCAGCAGGGCCAAAAGCCATTTTAGATATCCCAAAAACAATGGAGGTTTTAGAGACTAATGGTGTTCCTGTCCTAGTTTATGGACAAAATTCTATGCCTGCTTTTTGGTCCTCGACAAGTACTGTCCCTGCCCCATTACGGGTTAATAGTGTTGATGAAATTGTGGCTAGTATGTTAGCTCACAAAGCCCTTGGTTTAGATGGGGGCCAATTAGTAGCTAACCCAGTACCATTGGCTGATCAAATATCTGCCGACGTTATTGAACCTTTGATCGAAGAAGCGCTGATAGAGGCAAAAAAACTCATGATCAATGCCAAAGCCGTAACACCTTTTCTTTTAAATAGAATTTTTGAGCTCACGGAGGGTAAATCTTTGACCACCAATATTGCTTTAGTAAAAAACAACGCCCGACTTGCCTCAGAAATTTCTAAAACATTTTTTTATTCGTAACTAAGTTTACTTTAAACCTTCTTAATTCTTGTAACATTGCAAAGCTCTAGCTACATCATAGTAATTGATCTTTTAGGGGTATTTTATGAGTAAACCTCATGGAAATATAAAAAAGCGCCAAAGTTGGGCATCTTCACTACGGTCAAACTTTCTGACGGGTCTGATCATTATAGCGCCAATTACTCTGACTGCTTGGCTAATGTGGTCCGTTGTAGGATGGATAGATTCTCGCGTTTGGTCTATTGTGCCAGACACCTACCAGCCACACCGCTACGTTCAAACGCTATATAATATCCAGCTAAATGACCAAATTGATATACGCGGCGTGGGACTAGTAGTTTTCTTGGCATTTACCATTTTTGTTGGCTGGTTGGGTAAGGGCTTCGTTGGCCGTTCATTACTTCGCTACGGGGAGAGTTTAGTCGAACGGATGCCTATAGTAAGAACTGTGTATGGTAGCGTAAAACAAATAGCTGAAACTGTATTTAATCAAAAGAATAGTAGCTTTGATAAAGCTTGCCTAATTGAATACCCACGCAAAGGAATCTGGGCGATTGGTTTTATTGCCACCAGCGCCCGCGGGGAAATTGAAAAGTATTCTCCCAAAGACGACCATTTAGTGTCTGTCTTTGTTCCCACGACCCCTAATCCAACCTCTGGATTCATGCTTTTTTTACCCTCTAAAGACATTAATGAATTGGCGATGTCTGTTGAGGAGGCTGCAAAATTAGTAATTTCAGCTGGATTAGTTTATCCAGCTGAAAAAGAATAACGTTTATATTGCTTACACCTTTTATTACAGGGTTTCTTACACTTATTACGTTGATTTTGGCCGTAGGTGCACAAAATGTTTTTATTCTGCGGCAGGGCTTATTACGTAATCATATTTTTGTAATTTGCATTTTTGCAGCTATTTCAGACGCGTTACTGATATGGATAGGTGTAATTGGTTTCAGCACTATTTCAAACATTATACCTGGAATATCCAAAATTATGGCATTAGCAGGCGCTACTTTCCTTTTTAGTTATGGGATAATGCGCTTTATAAATGCATATCAGGGCAGTTATGCCATGGAAATTGGCAAGGAAAGTTCTTCGCTGAATAAATCTTTGGTGGCACTCGCAGGTTTTACTTTTCTAAACCCACACGTTTATTTGGATACACTAGGCCTCATTGGCGCTGTATCGGTCCAGTATGTTGACATGGCACATAAGTATGCTTTTGCAACTGGTGCGAGTGTGGGTTCCTTGTTATTTTTCTTTTCACTCGGTTATGGGGCTCGTATCTTGTCGCCCTTTATGAGTTCTATTTTAGCTTGGCGGATATTAGATATATTAATTGGTATAACAATGCTAACCATCGCGGGATTTCTATTGTTAAACTAAAAAAAAACGCCAGCACAAGGCTGGCGTCAAGTTATTGAGGCAGGTTTCTATACAGGCAGAAACCTATCGAGCAGTGTTTACTCTATAATCAATCTAAGTGACTACTCCAAGCTAAAAATTTGAAAAACTGATTTCTTGGCTGTAACCTCCGATTAATATCAAAACTATCTTAGGGATAAAGTATTATATGGCTTATGAAATGGGACAAACAAAATCACTATTAATAATCTTGATTATGAGCTTCTTTCTAAACACCGAAGTTGTTGTTGCAGAACCAAAACATGGCATAGCTATGTATGGAGAGCCCGCCCTACCACACGATTTTGTGTCTCTGCCATATGCTAATCCTAATGCTCCAACGGGTGGGTCCATCATTTCCGCTGAGGGCGGAACCTTCACTTCCCTCAACCCTCACGTTAGAAAAGGTAACGTTCCATGGCAGCTGAGATTTCTTGCTTATGAAAGCCTAATGGGGCGCTCCTATGACGAACCATTCTCTTTGTACGGTCTTTTGGCCGAATCAATTGAGACTGATGAAACCCGAAACTGGGTTGAATTTACATTAAACCCAAAATCGAAGTTTTCAGACGGAACGCCTGTAACTGTCGAAGACATAATCTGGTCGTATGAAACATTAGGCACCATAGGTCACCCACGTTATCATGGATTATGGAAAAAAATTGAAACCATCAAAAAAACAGCTGCTAACAAAGTAAAATTTACCTTTAATTCAAACGATAGAGAGCTTGTACTCTTGGTAGGCCTTCGTCCAATACTTAAAAAAGCTCAATGGGATGGAAAAGACTTTGTTGATTCCGGTCTAAACGAAATACCAATTTCAACAGCCCCTTATGTTATTACAGATTTTGATCCTGGTAATTTTGTTAAGTTAACAAGAAATCCCAGCTATTGGGGCGCTCAAATTCCATTCAGGCGGGGGACTAATAACTTTGATGAAATACGCCTAGACTTTTACGCTGACGGGTCTGTCCAATTTGAAGCTTTTAAAGCCGGTGAGTCCTCATCTTTTCGTGAATTAAATGCAGAACGATGGGAAAATTCTTACGATTTCAAATCAGTAAAAGACGGAAGTGTCGTTAAATCTATAATTCCACATCAAAGGCCAAGCGGAATAACAGGCTTTGTGATGAATACTCGGCTTCCAAAATTTGCGGATTGGAGAGTTCGCGAAGCATTGATCACTGCTTTTAATTTTGAGTTTATAAACCAAAGTAATACAGGAGGCAGACAAAATCGGATACAATCTTATTTTTCTAACTCTGTTCTGTCAAAAAAGACTGGACCTGCAGAAGGTATGGTAAGGGATTTTTTACAACCACACGCTGCAAGCCTATTGCCAGGTACTATGGACGGTTACACTCTGCCTGTTTCGGACGGTACAGTTCGAAATAGAAAAAATATAAGAATTGCAGACGACCTATTAAATAAAGCTGGTTGGACCGTAATCGATGGCTTGCGAAAAAACCAAGCAGGAAAGCCATTTCAGATTGTTACACTAATTAAACAAGGCGATACAGAGAGCCAGTCTATGATGGCAGTTTATCAGCAAGCTCTAGAACGGTTAGGCATTAAGTTAACCACTGAGATTTTAGACTCAGCTCAATATAAGGAACGTACCCAAATTTATGATTTTGACATGGCTTATTATCGCCGAGGTTTGTCCTTAAGCCCTGGTAATGAGCAAATGTTATACTGGGGTTCAGAAGGAATTAATAAACCTGGGACCCGTAATTGGATGGGAATGAACTCCCCAGCTGCTGAAGATATGATCGCAAGGCTCGTTAGCTCAAAAAGTCATAATCAGTTTCTGGCTGCTGCTCAGGCATTAGACAGAATTTTAACTGCTGGCCGCTATGTCATACCGATACACACCAATACAGTGAGCAGGCTCGCGCACGTTAAGGAAATTAAATTTTCAGATCGCCTTCCAATGTATGGTGACTGGATTGGTTTCCTGCCAGACGTTTGGTGGCATGAGCCCGATTAATAAACCCGACAATAATTGTGATCGATCCGTCTCACCCTCAGCACGCTTAACAAATATTTGTTAAAGTTTATCTGAATTCTAAAAACTGACCTCGAGGGGAATTTCTTCAAACAAAACATCAACATTCATAAGTTTCAAAACTATCAATTTAGTTAAGGTTTCAACTATGATAGCAAGTTTTTTCATTAAAATATTATTTAGGTTAAAGAGGTCACCCATAAAATAGTTGCGTCATCCTGACTTACACTCACTAAATTGTGACCCATCGACGCGTCATAATAAGCGCTATCGCCCCTCCGCATTTCAATTGGTTCGTAAAACTCAGTGATTAGGCTAATCATACCAGTCAAAATATATAAAAATTCTTCGCCATCGTGTCGGACCCACCCATCAAACTCGTCCATTGATCTTGCGCGAACGACGGCACGATACGGAAGCATTTGTTTCTTAGATAGGGTATTTGCCAGCAGCTCATGTTCATAAGTAACAGTTACATGATTTTGGCCCTCACCTGATTTTGTGACAGACAATCTACCGTTAATTTGATCCTTAACTGGTTGAGTGAACAGCTGAGGTATCGAGATTTCCAATCCTACTGCTAATTTTTTTAACGCATCATATGTGGGTGACATTTGACCATTTTCTATCTTGGATAGAGTACTCCTTGCCAGTCCTGCATGCTTTGCAGCCTGCTCTAAGGTCCAACTGCGCGCCTTACGTAATTCACGAACTCGTAAACCAAGATCTAATGGAAGGGCATTGTCTGTCTCACCATTTTCTCTAGCTATTTGAACAATTGATGTTTGATTGCTTTTACCCATTCAGATTACTTAAACCGGTGTTGGATTGCTTGCAACTGGCGCACTATAGACAAATTTTAAATATCTAGCATTCAGCAAATAGAGCACAGAGATAACTAACGAGGCCTGCCCTACCTAAATTTTGGATGTTATAATTATGATTACGCTTGACGTTATCTCAGATCCTATCTGTCCTTGGTGCTTTATTAGAAAACTCAACTCGACCAGGCTTTGAAAGCAAACAAAAGTCATCCCTTCCAAATTGAATGGCATCCATTTCAGTTGAACCCCAATATGCCTAGTATTGGTATGGACCGGCGTGACTACCTCGAGCATAAATTTGGCAGTAAAATGCAAGCTGTTGAGCTTTAGTCAACAATAGAAGAACAAGCCCTTGAATTAAATCTAACCATCAACTTTTCCGGCATTAAGCGTACTCCAAATACAATTAATGCACACCGTTTAATTCATTGGGCAGGCTTGGAGCATAAACAACAAAAAATGATTGATGAACTTTTTAATTCATATTTCTGCAACGCAATCGATATTGGAGATCACGACGCACTTTGTGATATTGCTTAGAAGGTTGGGATGGACCGCGATATAGTTGCTCACTTGTTGAATGGAGATTCTGATATACAGCTAATAAAAGAACGGAGTGCACATAGTCGAAAGATGGGAGTTACGGCAGTGCCAACCTTTATTATTGCAAACCAAAATGTTGTTTCAGGTTCCCAAACATCACAGCTTTGGGGCCGCATTATAAATGAATTACAAGAGGATTTAGAAAGTTAGTTATTACGTTTTAATTCTTGAGCCACGAGTGAAGCTAGATCTTTTGCGATGGTAAACGCGCCTTTAATTTTATCCGCTGTAAGTGTCCAATCCCGGCGAACCACCAATTTGTTATCTCGTATTTTAGCTAACCCTCGCTGATCCTCTAAAAAGGCCACTAAACCACCTGGAGATTTGAATTTATCATTATGAAATTGGATGGTTGCCCCTTTAGGCCCACCATCTAGTTTAGCAATCCCTGCCTTGCGGCACATTGCTTTTATTCGAACGATCAACAAAAGAGTATTAATTTCTTTTGGTAAAGCTCCAAAACGATCTATCAACTCTGCCGCAAAACCTTCTAATTCAACTTTAGTGGCAAAACTAGAGAGCCTGCGATACAAACCAAGACGAACATCTAAATCAGGAACATAAGTTTCGGGAATTAGCACAGAAACACCCAAGTTGATCTGGGGCGCCCACTGATCATTTTCAAAGCTAGCTTCCGTTTCTCCAGACCTTATTCTACCAATCGCATCTTCCAGCATTTGTTGATATAATTCATAACCCACATCCCTTATCTGTCCGGATTGCTCTTCTCCTAATAAGTTTCCAGCACCCCGAATATCTAAATCCTGACTGGCGAGTGTAAAACCCGCCCCTAATGAGTCTAACGATCCCAAGACACGGAGACGTTTTTCAGCTACGGGCGTTAATTTACTGCGGGGCTTTGTAGTTAAAAAAGCAAAAGCACGGGTTTTTGAACGCCCCACCCTGCCCCGGATTTGATAGAGTTGAGACAAACCAAACATATCAGCTCGGTGGATTATCATCGTATTAGCTGTCGGAATGTCTAGTCCAGACTCAACAATGGTTGTGGCAAGCAAAACATCATATTTTCCATCGTAAAAAGCATTCATTTTATCGTCAAGCGCTCCAGCAGCCATCTGCCCATGGGCAACAACAAAGCTAATTTCTGGTACGTGATCTTTTAAAAATGTCTCTATCTCAGGTATATCCTTTATTCGCGGGACTACAAAAAAGCTTTGACCTCCTCTGTAGTGCTCTCGTAGTAAAGCTTCCCGTAATGTAATAGTATCAAATTCACTCACATAGGTCCGGATAGCCAATCGGTCTATTGGTGGTGTTCCAATGATTGAAAGATCACGAACACCAGTTAGTGATAACTGAAGCGTTCGAGGTATTGGTGTGGCCGTTAGTGTTAGAACATGAATATCAGACCGCATTTCCTTTAGACGCTCTTTATGTCCAACTCCAAACCGCTGTTCCTCATCAACAACCAATAACCCCAGATTTTTAAAACGTACCTGATCAGACAAAACAGCATGTGTTCCAATAACGATATCAACAGTACCCCGCAAAAGTGCTTCTCGGGTTGTGTTTGCCTCCTTACTGGTTACAAATTTAGACAACTGTCTAATCTCAATGGGAAACCCTCTAAATCTCTCGACAAAACTTTTAACGTGTTGGCGGGCTAGTAATGTAGTTGGTGCTATAACGGCCACCTGCACACCGGAAAGGGCCGCGACGAAAGCAGCTCTCATGGCAACTTCAGTTTTACCAAAACCTACATCCCCACAAATTAAGCGGTCCATTGGCAAGCCTGCACCTAGATCGTCTATAACATCCGCAATGGCGGTAAGTTGGTCATCTGTTTCCTGATAAGGAAAACGTGCACAAAACGCATCCCACATGCCAATAGGAGGTTCAAATATGGGTGCTTTACGTAAAACTCTTTCAGCAGCTACGCGAATTAGCTTTTCAGCCATTTCTCGAATACGTTCTTTTAATCTTCCCTTTTTGGCCTGCCAAGCACCACCACCCAAACGATCAAGAAAGCCATCCTCATGTCCATACCGCGATAATAACTCTATATTTTCCACTGGTAAAAATAATTTTGAACTTTCCGCATACTCTAATCTCAAACATTCGTGATCAGCACCGGCAGCGCTGATAATTTCAAGCCCTTGAAATCGTCCAACACCATGGTCAACGTGAACCACTAGGTCGCCAGTACTTAAACTTTGAGTTTCCGTAAGAAAATTATCTGCCCGTTTATTTTTTTTGTTAGGTCGAACAAGCCTATCACCCAGGATATCCTGCTCTGATATTACCAACAGATCATTTTTTTCAAAACCATGTTCCAAGGATGAAACAGCGAGGTGTAGTCCATCCCCAGTCAAATCAGTAATATCATCAATATCACTTATATTTAAATGACCTTCATCTTTTAAGAGACCTTTTAGACGCTCCCGAGAACCACTTGAATAAGATGTTATAATTATTTGTTTTTCTTTAATTTTTTTATTTATGTAATTTGAAAGTTCTTTAAAAAGACTAATGTCTTCTCTCTGTCTTTCTGGCGCAAAGTTTCGTCCAATTCGCGCACCCGCATCAAGTGTGCTAAGTCCTATTGGCTGCGGAAGGACAGACAATGAAACCACTCGCCGGTTTTTTATGACTTTTTGCCAATAATTATCGTTGATATATAACATTTCCGGCGGCGTGGGTTTATATATTGAATCCAAATTAACCTTCTGCTCAAGCGCCACCTTTCGTGCATCATATTGATCGGCAATCATATCCCACCTAGACAACCGTGCCGCATCGAATTGATCATCTAAAACAACAGAAGTATCAGGAAAATAGTCAAATAAAGTTTCCAAATCATCGTAAAAAAAAGGTAACCAATGTTCTACGCCTTGTTGTTTTCTTCCAGTTGAGACTGCCTCATATAATGGATCATGACTTCCAGCAGCTCCAAATTCTAATCTATAACTTTGACGAAATTTCTTGATCGACGCTTCATCTAATATCAACTCCGAAACAGGTGATAATGCTATTTCTGTTAACGAACCGGTTGTGCGCTGCGATGAAGGGTCAAACGTGCGAATGCCATCGAGAGTATCTCCGAAAAAATCGAGACGGATTGGTTCGGTATGGCCAGGAGGGAAAATATCTATAATGCCACCCCTAATTGCATAATCTCCAGGCTCTACAACTGTCGATGTTTGGACAAAACCCATACGGGTTAAGAAATCACGCAAGTTTTTTTCATCAACTCTTGATTGCAAAGACGCCTTAAATATAGAATCTTTTAATATCTCCCTACTAGGTACTCGCTGGCAGGCAGCACCAATGGTAGTAAGAACAACAAAACTTTCAGGCATTAGAGCCATAAACGTTGTCAAACTTGACACCCGTTGAGCGCTGATATCAGCACTGGGCGAAGCGCGGTCATATGGAAGGCAATCCCAAGCAGGAAAAGTATAAACAGGCACCTTAGGCGCAAAAAAAGCAAATGCTGATCGTAATGCTTGCATCCTATTGGCATCACGGGCGATATAAATCACCCCACCTTTTCCCGCCTCTTTCTCAATAGCCATGGCATCAAAGCCCTCAGGCACTCCACCCAAAAGAACATGATTAGCGACCATAATATAATAACCAAACTATTTTTGAAAAGTTGTTCATAAATTTTAAATTAATTGTCCAAAACTTAATATAGCCGCGCCCAAAATAGCTGAAATTAATAGTAACTTAATTTTTTGGTGCAAATTTTTGACTAATACAATTATTTCTAAGAAGCTATAGTCAAAAGTTAATATTTTTTTTGATGTTTTATAGCTGACAAAAAACACCAAAACTTGTAAACAAAACAATAAACTAAATCCTTGAAAGGCTTTAAGTTGAAACCAAAAGCCGAGTATCAAGAACATGGTTAAAAGACACGCTGTAAAAGCAACCAAAAATGATTTTGGCTGATCTAATACTAGGGCTTTTCGTTTCAACTGTACCATAATATAGGGCTCTATTATCGTTCTCTCAGCAGTCTTTATGATTTCGACATGAATTCCTAGAATATGATGCCAATGGAATAGGCATTGAAGTATAAGGAGGCTCCAGAACCAACCACTGTCAAATGTATTCCAGAAGAAAATAGAAAAAATCATTATCAGTGTTCGTTTGAAGTTGGAATTCGCATTTGTGACCTGCTACACCGAACCCACAACAATGAAAACCCAAACAGTTTTTTCCAAAAAGGTATGTAATGTCTAGTTTTGAAAGTCAGGCGCGTTTTCCAAGTTACAGGCCCCGTAGGCTTCGTTCTAAAGTAGCTTTGCGGGAGCTCATCCGCGAAACCACCCTATCACCCTCTGACTTCATTTGGCCCCTGTTTGTTATGGATGGCAAAGATACCGCGTTTCCAATTCCATCAATGCCAGGTATCTCACGCCATACAATAGACAGACTGCCTAACCTTGCTGCAAAAGCTAAGAGCTTAGGGATTCCAGCAATTTGTATCTTTCCATATACGGAACCAGCCCTTAAGACAGAAGATTGTAAGGAAGCGTGGAATTCCAATAACTTAACAAACAAAGCTATCAGAGCGATCAAAGACGCAGTCCCAGAAATTTTAGTCATGACCGATATAGCTTTAGATCCCTACAATGTTAAAGGTCATGACGGAATCGTAAGGGACGGCCAAATATTAAATGACGAAACTGTAGAAGCCTTAGTTAAAATGGGTGCTGCACAAGCATCCGCTGGAGCTGATATATTAGGGCCTTCGGACATGATGGATGGTCGAATAGGTGCGCTTCGCACCATGCTAGAACAGAATGGCTCACACAACGTTTGTATTTTAAGCTACTCAGCAAAATTTGCTTCCAACTTTTATGCTCCATTTCGTGACGCAGTTGGAGCAACAAGCGCATTGGACGGTGACAAGAATACATACCAATTAGACTACGCCAATGGCGATGAAGCGATGCGGATGATAGCGAGAGACATAGCGGAGGGGGCGGATATGATTATGGTGAAACCAGGCATGCCATATTTAGACATTTGCTACCGAGCAAAAAAACGATTTAGAGTTCCAACCTTTGCCTACCAAGTATCTGGCGAATACGCTATGATCCAAAGCGTTAACAATCATGAACATGTAGATGAAACCAAAACAATGTTAGAAAGCTTATTGGCATTTAAGCGAGCTGGTTGTGATGGCATCTTAACTTATTTTGCACCAGTTGCGGCTGAGTTATTAAGTAGGTAGTGGTAAAGCCTGCTCCAGTATCGACACTATCAGGCCTTTAGGATAAAAAATGGGTGCTGACAATTTATGGATGGAAAAACCATGATCTCAAATAATCGACGACAGTTTGCTCTAGGGCTAATAGCTCTCGGTGGGATTGCCGCCTGTAGTAACGGTATTGGCAACAATAATGCAGCAGAAATAGATGCCAGGATAGACGCTGCGCTGAGCACCATGTATCAGTTGCATCCTCGCGCGCAAAACCTTTCAAAAAAAGCAGCTGGAATGCTGGTAATGCCACTAATTACAGAGGCTGGTATCGGATTGGGTACAGGCTACGGTCGGGGAGCTCTACAAATAGAAGACGTTAACGTTGATTATTATTCGTCCACCAGTGCTAGCGCTGGACTGCAAATAGGTTTCCAACAATATTCTTATGTTTTGTTTTTTATGACAGAAAGTGCCCTACGAGAATTTCGAACCGCCAATGGGTGGGTTGCTGGAGCTAACGTTGAGTATGTCTATAAGGATCAAAGTGATTATCTGGGAAC
>Ga0114998_10002606_pt1 | contig 13558 bp, 9 predicted proteins | sample ArcticOcean_MG_C_5_FD_87044 | JGI IMG/M metagenome (GOLD analysis project Ga0114998, IMG submission 87044) | Marine microbial communities from western Arctic Ocean - ArcticOcean_MG_CB4_138 | ecosystem: Environmental > Aquatic > Marine > Oceanic | place: Arctic Ocean: Canada Basin | collected...
CCGGAATACCCGCTTAAGACTGCCCTACCATCCATCCAATTCCTCCCTCGGTGAAGGGTACCCGGTGGGTACCCCCCGTTTTACAGACTAGGAGTCCCCTATAGACTAGTAATGCTATTGCACATGAACAAATTGAACTATTTGCAGAGCGATAAAAATTCAATTTTTGGCACGCTGGTTATGCCCCAATTGGCTTTTCCGGTATCTTGGGTTTTATCAAGTTCATAAGCTCCAATCCCCCCGGCTTTTAGGACCGAAAGGCCTTGGGCGTAATTGGGTTTTCCTTTGACAATAAAGTATCTATCTTTTTTAGATAATGCTGACTCAGAAAATGCAATTTGATCTGAATAACGCATAAAAATCATGCTTGGCTTAAGCCCAAATGAGAAGTGATTGTTCAAATCTATAGGTATACTACCAGAGCTACCATTTTTGATTTTTGCTGACAGCTTTCCGTTAAGTTTGTTTAAGTCGCCACCGATATAAATTTCAACTGCTTCGACGGAGCGCATGATAGACTTAGGGCGGCAATAATTTATCGTTCCCCCTGAGCCACCTGAAACAGAAGTAAAGTTTGTTGTCGAGTTTGTGCTAGGGGTTGCTTCAATATCAGGAGACGTCATGCAGCCAGCAAGGAGTAAAAATAGCAGCACGCTGTTAATAGAATATTTCATCGGTGAACAACTCCAGTTTATAATGTAATCATCTCTGTTTAGGCGACGCCGTATTTCAAAAATTTTGATATAAATAAAGTATTAATTGCCACTTTATACAAGCGCACCATCAGCAAGCAGCCTGTCATAGCAGATCACTCTCCGCGGCATACTTTTGTCCGGAAGTCTGAGAAACCTCGTTCTTTATGCTTATATCACCTGAAATGCGGCTACTTTTAGTGACTGATAAAACCGCACGGGAGCATAGAGCTGAGATTAATTTGGACATACTAGGTCCGTTCTACTTTCCGGCATCTTCTTGCATCATATCGTAGATGGTGTTCATGAACTGGCCAAACTTATCTGACATGGAGAGCAGTTTCATCATCTGCTTCTGCTGGGCTTCGTTGCTATCTAAAATTGCCTCCTCAACTGCTTGGGGGAAATCACCCAAAAGGGCTTGTTCGCGGGTATTGTTCGCTATCTGGGTGATTACCCTTTGATTTTCCTGAACCTTGTTTTTGATAGTCCTAGCATAGCTCAGCATGTCAGCTTCGCTCAGGCCATCTCCCGCAAATACCTCGTTTAGACGTTCTATGATCTGAGACAGGAACTCTTCTTGCTTGTCTCTTGCTTTTCCAGTGCCCAAGCCACTTCCCGGTTGAAGTCCTTCTGCAGCTTCAGAGGCGAGCTGAAGGCTTTGCTGCTTGAGCTTTGAAAGGCGATAATGGCTCAGCGCGACATCGCCCAAATCTAATTCATCTTCATCAATGTTGGTCTCGCGAAGCAGGGGGGCGAGTTGACGTGCGAATAGGCTCAGCTTTTCAAGCCCCTTGTCGTCATAGGGTACGATTTGAGAGATGAACTCGTAAAAGCGGACAAACGTTGCAAGGTCTTTCTTGAAAAGTTCCAAGGAGTCCTGTTCTTTCTTACATTCTTTCAGGCTTCTGTCTGTGTTTGCTATCAAAACAGCATCACCACTATTCTTGGCTGCCTCAAACATTTTGACTGCCGTCCGGTAAGCCTCAGTCGCCGACCTATAACGAGATGTCCAACGGTCTACGGCTGGTTTGCAGATATTTGACACAGCTGCGTTGCTCATTGTTTGCTTCAGGAACGCTTCGCAGAAACTTTCTACCTCTGCCCATGTGAACACACCAAATGCACGGAGCTTTTCGGAAAGATCGAACACAAGATTGGGGTTCGACACGTCAATCAACTCAGCGGTCTGGTAATATTCTTGGAATGCTTTCAGCACCTCTTCAGGCTCGTTGAAGAAGTCGAGTACGTAAGTTCCTGTGATTTTCTTCCCGGGGTAGTCCCGGTTCAGCCTAGACAGTGTTTGGACGCACTCCACGCCAGCTAACTTCTTATCAACGTACATTGCACAGAGTTTGGGCTGATCGAAACCGGTTTGGAATTTATTAGCTACAATCATGACCTGATAGTCTTCGGTATCAAAGGCTTTGCGCATATCGCGGCCTTTGAGGTTGGGGTTCATGTTGATTTCAGTGAACTTCTCTCCAAGCAAACCTTCAGCGTTTGGATCGCTTGTTGCAAACTCAACCTCACCAGAGAAGGCCACCATTGCATGGACCTTATCATAGCCATTTTCAGTGATGTATTTGTCAAACGCTAGCTTGTAGCGGACAGCTTCTTTGCGGGAACTGGTAACGACCATCGCTTTTGCCTGCCCGCCTAAAAGGCCGCTGACATTGGCTTTGAAATGCTCGACAATCACTCGTACTTTTTGCGATATATTGTAGTCATGCAGCCGAACCCACTGGTTCAGTTTTATCTTGGCCTTCTTGCTGTCGACCTCAGCATCCCCCTCCTGTGCTTTTAACGCTAGATTGTACGCCACTTTATAACTTGTGTAATTACGCAGTACGTCGAGGATGAAGCCCTCTTCAATGGCCTGCCGCATCGAATAGACATGGTAAGCCACAGGCAAGTTCGTTTTGGACGGCGGTTCAGCCGGGTCTGGTACACGGCCAAATAGTTCAAGCGTCTTGGTTTTGGGGGTCGCTGTGAAGGCGAAGTAACTTAAGTTTGTGGCCGTTCGTTTTGCTGCCACTGCGGCATCCAAAATATCTTCAGAACTCAGCTCAACGTCTTCATCGTGCCCTTCCGTCATCAGGACGGCCTTAAGCTTTCCTGCCGTTGAACCCGTCTGAGATGAATGCGCTTCATCCGCGATAATCGCATAGTTGCGTTCTTTCAAATTGGTGCTGTTCTCAATCGCTTTCATGACAAAAGGGAACGTTTGGATGGTCACGATAATGATAGGCTGGGCACTCTCAAGGGCTGCCGCTAACTTTTCCGATTTAGAACCATCGCCCTCTGCATGGTTGATACGCCCGACGACTCCGTCTCGGTGCTCGAATTGGTAGATCGTTTCCTGCAGCTGATCATCCAGTACTGTGCGGTCAGTAACGATGATGACACTATCAAACACCTTTTTGGCTCCGTCAAAAAGCGAAGACAACTGATGCGCTGTCCATGCTATCGAATTGGACTTACCGGACCCTGCACTGTGCTGGATAAGATACTTGTTTCCCGGCCCCTCAACCTTGCCTGCTTCAACCAGTTTTCCGACCACGTCCCATTGATGGTAACGCGGGAAGATCATTGTTTCTTTCTTAGATTTACGGCCCTCAAAGTCTTCCTTTTCCTCGATCTCCAAATGCATAAAACGCGCAAGGATATTGAGAAGGGCATCGGGGTGCAGCACCTCTAGCCATAGATAGCTGGTGGCGTAACTGTTCACATCTTCTGGAACGTCATTACCTGATCCACCGTCCTTAGTACCTTTGTTGAAAGGAAGAAAAAATGTATCAGAACCCGCCAAACGGGTGGCCATATAAACTTCGTATTGGCTTACTGCGAAATGTACCAAGGCACCGCGCTTAAACGTCAACAGTGGCTCTGGCTTCTTGGTTGCAGGGTCAACGGGTGGCCGGGTCTTTTTGTACTGCGTGATAGCGTTTTGTACCGATTGTTTGAACTCTGACTTCAGCTCAAGTGTGACGACTGGCAGGCCGTTCACAAACAACACCAGATCGATGCGCCATTTCTTCGCCTGTGTACCTGTTTCGGCCAGATGGGCGTCGGTGGCATAAGGGCTATAGACCAGCTCTGGTACGATACGCAGGCGGTTTTGTTTGTAGCGCGCAAGGGTGTCGGGGTTCAGATCGTGCTCAGGCTTGAACTGGCACAGCTGGAACTTGGCGTTGCGGTCTTTGACGCCGTGACGCAGCACACCCAGCGTGCCAAAGGTGCGCAGGTCCTTGCTGGTGGCGTTGGGGTCGGCCTTGTCGAGCTGGCTTGCCACACGGGCCAGCAGCTTGGCCTCTGGGTCACTGGGGTAGTTCTTGCAGTGCTTTTGCCAAGCGTCGTCTTGGGTGTCTTTGACAAAGCCAATCAGGTCTTCGGAATATATCGCCAGTTCGCGGTTATAACCGCTGGGCGTGCCAAGCTGCCAGCCGCTGGCGACCATCTGGGCAATCATTTCGTTCTGAAAAATAACTTCTTGGGTCACGCCGTGGGAAATACTCACGCGAGGGCCTCCTCGTTTTGGTCAATGTCTTGAGTGGAATCCTCAGGTGGTTGCCAATCGCGCAGATCAATCTTGCCGGTAACGGCGGCAGAGATCAGAGCGGTGCGGCGTTCTTTGAGGAGAGAGGCGGCGGATCGGGCCTCAGTTACCACAGCATCCATTTTCAAAAGCTTGATGTCGAGACAATCAATGATTTTTTGCTGCTCTTTCTTATCTGGGAAGGTGAATGCTGCAGAAACCAAAAGTGATGAACTAATTATGGATTGGTTCGCCAGTTTGTGGCTAAAGACGTTGAGATGATTTCGATATGCAGAACTGGCGAGCGAATAGAATAGGTATCGTTTCAGCAGAACGGTATTATCCTCACGCATGATAACGACATTCTGATTTGGAACTGCTCCCTCTAGATTTTTCGGCACTATCCCTATTTGTCCCACCGCTGAAGCAGTCATTTTCGGATCGCTCCCGACCATGCTGATCAAGATATCGCCCCCTAAGAGAACTACTCGTTCGTAGTTTTCAACCACTTTTTTTGGCAAAAAAATCGACGGCTGAATAACTGACTTATTTTTGATGTTTCCCGCTCGAATAAACGGCACTCCTTCATCACGAAAGTCAGCTGAACTAAAGCCAAATCCATTCGTTGTTCTGACGAAGTGCTTGAGCGAACTCACTGTCCAATGCGCAGGGACGTCGCCGAGCCAGTCGATGCCGGAGGGGCGCAGGGGGGTGGATTTGTCGAGGCCCTTGGTCACCGCATGGCTGATCACCGCTTGGCGCTTTTCCTCCAACAGCGCAATCAACCGCTGCTGCTTGGCAATCAACGCATCAATCTGTGCCGTCTCATAATCCAAAAACGCCGCGATTTGGGTTTGTTCGGGAAGAGAGGGCTGGAAAATAAAGCTATTGCCGATGTCGGTGTAACTAATGGTTTGGCGCACTCCCGCGCCAAGTGTCTTCATATGCGCAACATCAAATTGTTGAAGGAGCCAACGAAGGTAATTTTTGTGATATCCCTCTGCGCTTTGCAAAATCATATAGCCAGTACTGACCACGACATTGATGCTAGAAAGGGCGGTGCGCAAACTTAATAGATCGTAGTTCATATTCAACGGGTTGATCAGAAACTCGCCGTCTTCCAGAACTTGATAGGCCGCTTTGGTTTCCTTCGCGAGGCTATCCTCGTTCTTATAAATCACGTTTCCAAAGCTGATTGATCCAGCTGGCAGCGTCGGATCTGATTGCTTCTTTTTATCCGTGAAAACGTGTTTCAACCGTATCGGGACCCAGTGTTCCGGAACGTCTCCGGACCATACAGCATAAGACCCCTTATACGCTGGATAAGGTTTGTATCGCCCCGCCTCCATCACGAATGCACCTCTTGCAACAGCGCCATGATCTCGGCGCTGACGGCATCCAGTTCGGCGTCGATCTCGGCCAGATCGCGCGGCGGGGTGTAGGTATAAAAGTGCCGGTTGAACGGGATTTCATAGCCGACGATGCCAATCGCGCCATCAATCGCATCGACTTTGCCCGCGTCAATCCACGCGTCTGGCACATGGGGAGCGACCTCCGCCTTAAAATATGCCTCGTTTAGCGAATCCACTGGTTGGGACGGGTCTAGCGGCACGTTCTCATTATCGCGCAGGTCGCCGTCTGGTTTGTATTCCACTATCTGTCCGTTCACAGAGAATAGCCCATAGAGCGGGTTGGAGGTGGTGGTCTTATGCACCTTCTTTATGACCTTCTCGGCCTTAAGGTTCTTCCAACTAACCGCAGTGGTGATCTGTTTCTTGGTGGTGGCATCCAATGCAACACCCGTAGCTTTGAGCACCTTGTCAAAGTTGTTCATATCGTCGTTCTGATCGGTTCCGACCTTGGCCTGTAACGCCCGTGCGGTTTGTAAGATCGCCAATTGGTCACGCCATATTTTGGGGTCCAGCACATCCTTGATCTGTTTCTCCTTCAGCTCAGGAAACTCTGCCTTGATATGAGTGCGTATCTCGATCTCTTGCTCTGAAAGAACGCCGTATTTGACGCCATCTTCTTCCCAATCGGTACCAAAGCTATCGTAAATCCATTCGCTCAGAGCGTGCAAAGGCTTAGGGGCAAAACGTAGAGGGGCGATACGCTCATCACTGAATTGGTAGCTTTCGCGCAAAGGTCGCTCGATGGTCAGACGGCGATAGCCGAACTCATGGCTTTGGAAAATCTTAGAGGCAAAGGTCTTGGGTGTTGCAGCTTTGGGCGTCGCCGATTGCCGCCCACGATTGCTTTTAGCATCCTCGGGTTTGTTGAGCGTTTCTGCCTCGACCGCCTCAAAGTTCCCAAAGCAACGGGTGATTGTCGCGATGTCACTTTCATCCATTACCTTGCGTTTGGAACCCAGAGATTTGCGCATCTTGCTATAAAGGTCGGTGCCGTTGATCAGCTGGACTTTGCCTTTGCGCGACGGGTCCTTCTTGTTGGTCAACACCCATACGTAGGTTGAGATTCCAGTGTTATAAAACATATCTGTGGGCAGGGCGACGATGGCCTCAAGCAAATCGCTCTCTAGGATGAAGCGTCTGATTTCGCTTTCGCCAGACCCGGCACCGCCGGTGAAGAGCGGAGAGCCGTTAAGGATGATCCCAATACGCCCACCACCCTTGTCCGTGTCACGCAGCTTGGAAATAAGGTGCATCAAAAACAGCAACGACCCATCAGAGACACGGGGTAAACCGGGACCAAAACGTCCATCAAAGCCCTTGATTGCGTTCTCGTCCTTAATGTCTTTCTCAATCTTCTTCCAATCCACACCGAAGGGGGGGTTAGCGAGCATGAAATCGAATTTATCGTTTGCCAGTTGATCCTGTGATAGAGTGTTGCCGAGTTTGATGTTGGTGACGTCTTGTCCCTTAATCAGCATATCTGCTTTGCAAATAGCATAGCTTTCAGGGTTCAATTCTTGCCCAAAGGCTCGCATCACCGCGGCAGGGTTCAGTTGGAGAACATACTCCATACCTGCTGAAAGAAAGCCGCCAGTCCCTGCTGTGGGGTCATAGATCGTGCGTATGATGCCATCTTGGGTTAGGCCCTCGTCGTCATCCATAAAGGCCAGAGACGTTGTGAGGTCGACGATGTCGCGAGGGGTGAAGTGCTCACCGGCAGTTTCGTTAGAACCTTCTGCAAAACGTCTAATAAGTTCTTCAAAGATCAGGCCCATGTCATGGTTTGAAATGATTTCGGGCCGCAGGTCAGCTCCTTTGACTTGTTGTACTGCCTTGTAGAGTAAGTTTGCGTCACTCAGTTGGGCTATAAACTCACCAAATTTGAAGTGTTCAAAGATTTCACGGGCATCAGGAGAAAAACTCTGGATGTAGCTTTCAAGGTTATCCTTGATACCGCTGGCCCCGAGTGTCGAAAGGTCCATTTTGGACGTGTTGTAAAAGGACAGTGTTGAGGCCCGCAGTAAAAGTTTCTCTTTTGCTTCTTCTGGTAGGCCCATAGTCTCAACACGAGCTACTTCTGCAAGTATACTAGCCTTGTGCACTTCGAGCACACATTCGAGGCGACGCAGGAGTGTGAAGGGCAAAATTATACGGCCAAATTGGCTCTGCTTGAAGTCTCCTCTTAAGAGATCAGCAAGCGACCAGATGTAAGATGCTAAATTGTTTGTAGATTGAGACATGTCTGCCATCCGCTATTTTGTGTTATTAGTTTTCAGTCTACGGTATTTTGCTCCAATGAGTTTGTATAGCTACAAATAGTTTATGTGGGCTGCACTCTGTTCTTGCTTATCCCGAATACATACTATCGAAAAGAGACTGCATTTCACGAAATTTTTCTGCCCTATATTCACGAGCTGCTCTTGTTTCACGTCCATGCAAAGTTTTGGCTATCGCACAACGCTTCCTACCATCTTCTGTGACTGGACCAGTTGATTTGCCGCCGTGGAACATACAAACACGCTTGCCGGTAAGGGCTGCTTTCTTACACTGCATTTGAGAGCGTTTTGATAGAGCCTGACACCGGGGGGCACGGATACGTCCGCCTATTAACAAGACGTGAGATTCAAAGGTGTTCCGGTACTGCATGATAGCCTCTTAGTAGTTTTTCGCAGGAGTCCTTGGATCGTCGACGCTATTCCAGATGCATGTATCGAAGCTCCTACGCTTCGTTGTTGCCAGCGGAAGCGATTGTGGTAAAATTTTCAACCTAATCTTCGGATTGCCCATCATTATTGCGGGGCATTTTGACAATTACAGCTAACAGCTGAGCCGCGTTCAACAGCATTTGCTCATGATACGCTTCCATCTTTCGAGGATCGCCAAGTATGTAGCCGCAGTAGTCTTCGAGAGCACCTGCTATCAGACTAATGCTATTTAGGGCCGGCGCTCCGAAGTCTTCTACGTCGCTATGTAAACGGATCGTTACCTTGGCCATGTTGAGGTACCTTTGTGTGGTTTGCTGTGTTAGGCGGCATCAGCCTTGCAATCCTAATTCTTCGCCAATCCCGCACTGTTTTTCACAAGATGTGGACGGGTTGGACGGAAATACACCTCTTTGTGTAAACTTCCCCATAATAAATCTGAGAGAAAAGTTTATACAAAACGCGCTTTTTCCGTCCAACCTGTCCAAATCAACTGCCGTGGCCGTCTCAATCAGCGGCCACCATCACCCCTGTGTAGAAACGAACTGCACCGCTCTTGCGCTGACCTATGCCTCGTTCTGAGAGCTGCTCGTTTAGAACCCGCTTGCTGACTGGGCGTAAACCGGTTGATGCGCACCAGAGTCCATAGTGCAGATAAAGCTCGTTCTGTCGCACCTCAGCCGTGGAGCTTATAACCGTTTTGTCCGATAGGAACTCACCAAGCAAATCACTATCAGTCCGATATTGCGCGACCTCCGATTTCATCGCCCCGCTGTGCTTGAGGCCTGACCGCAGGTAGAGTTTTGCCCCTTCGACCATCCACGCCAGTATGCCTTCTGCTTCAGCCATTATCTTCGCCTCTAAGCCGTTATCTTGCTCCTCAGGTGTGAATGTGCGGCGAAACGGGATGATCACCATCCGACGCCAGATACCGTTGTCGGTACCCTTGATGATAGGGCGGTGATTGGTGCGGACCCACGGTGTGAAACGCGGCAAGAAGGTGAAATGTTCTTTGTAGAGGAACCTTGCCGACATTGGCTCTCGCCCCGCGAGTTGCTTCGTGACAGTTTCGTCCAACATCATGCCGCCGGGCAGCTCGTTGATCGAGACAAGTCTAGCCCCGTTAAGCATGGCTAAATCTGATCGTGCACCATGATCGTCCGCACGCCTCGCAGCAAGAAGTGAGGTTGGTGCTGTTACCGCATAACTGCCAAAGACCGAAGACATTATGTTGCCGAATATGCTTTTACCATTTGCACCAGTGCCAACACAAAAAACGATAACCTCTTCGTCAACTCTACCGGTCAAAGTGAGACCGCTCAACCTGTGTACAGCATCAATAGTCGCGGTATCGCCCTTGAACACCTCTAACAAAAACGACTGGAACATCGGACATGTTGCGTCTTCTGAGTAGTCGATATTGATGTGCTTCGTAACATACATTGAGGGAGCGTTGGGCTGAAGGCAGCCAGTCCTTAAATCTACAATACCATTTCTGACCCCTAAAAGTTCGGGGTGTGCATCGAGCGTCGCATAGGTTTTGCTCATACCATCTTCCGATTTGGCCAGTTCAAGCATGGCGTCAATACGTAGCTTGCGCTGTAAACCGGCGATCTCACCTATGAGTTTTGGCCCCTTATCTGGATTTTGCGCGGCTCGTAGACAGCATTGATGGTATAAATCTAACACAGCCTGTTTTGCGGCTTGAATATGTTCGCCTAGATCGCACCAAACCCACTGTGCTTTTCGATCATTCCAGTGAAGCCACTTATCTCGACCACGAACGAAAATGAGCTTATCAACGTATCGGTCACGAAAAAACCGGGCTGCTATCAAGTCCCCCTTCAAAGTCCAATCGGCCTCAACGTCCGCGTTGGGGTCTCCAAATATATCAGATTTAACCGAATTAAAATTCAGACCATCACAGGCACTGTGGATAGTACGCTCACGATAATCGCTTCTTTGCGTCCACTTATCACGTTGAGCGAGACCCGACTTTCCAAAAACTGGTTCTACCAAAGTCTGCAAATCTAAGTTCGGTAGGTTCTTACGAGCGCCCCAGCGTGCAATTTCTCGTACAAGATAATAGTCGGCCTCCGATTGCGAGGGAAACGTTAATTCCCCAGTAAATGGCTCAAAATAACTTTTCCAGTCACCTTTCCATAGTGTCGGTTCATCCTGCTGAAAATGCTGTATTGCTTCATCAATGAGCGGCTGCAGATCGACCGAGTTATATGCCTCATCTTTACTGAGGCCATGCGAGGGAGTGACATTATCCTGTTGCCTTTGCGTTAAAGACGACAAAAGTGTTTTAGCACTATACTTAGGCCCGGTGCTCAGAATTTTAACTACGGGGGGAACGCAGGGCGCATCCGTGTTATTTAGTATCTGCCGTTCTTGGTTGTAAGTTTTCATGTGATCAAAGCCGGGCAAACGAAGAAGTCGACTAACATCCACTGCAGCTTTATCTGCGCCCAAGGGAACAAAACCTTGGTTAATGGCCTTCGCTACGTCTTGGGCCAGTTCTTCGCCATCTGAGAGTAACCAGTACCAGTGTTGTTTGTTAGAGCTGCTACTTTGCACCACGATGCTAGGTTCCAGCATATTCCTCATTCTGAGCAGCTGCGCTTCTGTGGCATTGTCTAAATCTGCATGCACGCCACGGACCCGAACTAGGTTATCTAGTTTTCTCTGCCCGTCGAACTCATTCACCGCGATGTATATTGCTGCCCCTTGTTGATTGAGGTCCTCAAGGTTCGGTAGCAATAACTCGACTTGTTTAAGGGTTTGTGTCGGGAACCGCCTCCTTAACGGATCAGGATTAGGCTTGTCCTTTGTGTCCATGTAAGTCTCGATATTGAAGCGAGCCTCCGCTGACGGGTCGAGAGAATCGAGAAATTCCATTGCGGGGTATGTCATTTGCGATCCTCCCAATGGTCTGTTTGCGGTCTGCTTTCTATCCAGTGTTGAATGTCAGTTGCTAACCAGCCAACAGCTCGTTTTCCAATTTTTCGGGGGCGGGGAAAGATATCCCCATTAACCATTTCGTAAATAGTGGACCGTGATATTTTTGTGATGCCTGTTACATCAGCGATACGTAAAATGCTTTGCACTTTAACCTCCTGTGAAAACCGTAGTGATCGCAGAATGTCCGAAACAATTCAGTCGTTGTGGGTAGTAGACGTACCTAACTGATCAAAGGCTAACGCAAGGCACCTTCTTTGGCGTTTATGTATGTGTATGCTCTGAACTTTATCTTTTTATACCAGAGCTTTCGTGCGTTTGTGTCGTCGTTTCCATCTTCACTAAATATCCCTATGAGAGATAAATAATCGGCAAACTTGGTTGAAGAAGATAGAATTTCTTTAGCCTTTTGGAGTCCGTTTGGTCCCATGTATATGCTAATTATATCTTTGATGATCGGTTCTAATCGTTGAGTTTCAAAGTCTTGTGCCGCATGCTGACCTCTTCCAATTGGCCAACATGTTTCGTCGATAATGTCGACTTCAGTGCCATCTTCGAGGTAAAAACGCTCTAAGGGTTGTGGCTGAACAGTTTTCTTGCGTGGCATTATGCTTCCATCAGCTGTATGACGTTATTGTGTTCGCCGGTGACCATATTGGCCCAAGCATCGAGTGCGGTAGCACGTTCAGCCAGTTTCTGAGCCTTATTATAAACGGCAGCTACAGCTGAGGCTCGACTGCCAGCGGCAACGTGGTTCTGAATACGGTCAACGACACCCTCATCAAAGCCAGCCTCCGCGAGTGCGGTCGCTTGTGAGCGCCGCAGATCGTGCAACACCCAAGGCTCGAATGGTAACTGATGGCCAGTCTTGTCCCACATTTCGTCTATGTGTTTATCTAACTTCAGTTTGGCCTTGCTGACTCCTGATGCAGCCCGTCTACCAGTTGTGGTGAAGACAAAAGGGCTTGGGCTATCAGACTGTAACCCCTGTAGTTTCAATAACTCTCGGATAGCTGGCGCACTCAGGTGTACAATATGAGGGCGTCCATTTTTGGGGTTGGGTATCTCATAGCTCTTACGGGTGAAATCAATCCAAGACCATTGCATCAGTAAAACGTCAGAGCGGCAACGCTGCCCTGTGAGAATGCATAACCTTATAAAAGGTCCCCAAAGGTTGCCCATATTGTACGAGGCCCCCCAGATTGTTTTGACTTGATCTAAAGACGGCGTTCTTTCTCTTGATTTTTCCTTACCCGCATTTTGCAGCAGGATGCCTATATCGTGCGGAATGTGGCCTCTTTTATGTGCCCAACCTGTAAAGGCCCTAAGAGCCGCACGGATGCGATTAGCCATCACTATTTTGCCTTCAGCTTGCTTGTTGTCAACGATCATCTGCAAATCTGCACGGGACAAGTCTGCGATGTGAGTGGGGTAATAGGGGCCAAGATAGGTCGCCAACTGGCGCTTACGTTCTTCACGACTTTGACCAGCCTTTAGCTCCTGCGCTACGTATGTTGTGATATAGAGGTCTAAAATATCCCTGACCGTTCTTTGGGCCAGTTTCTGAGCTTGACGCAATTTTTTCTCATGCTCTGCCTCTTGTATTGGGTCTACTCCCCGTTCGGCTATTAGTTCTATCTCATGAGCGGCTAATCGCGCCTGTGCCAAGGACATTTCTGGGTATGTACCCAATGTAAAACCGCGTCGCGCCCCACCTTTTATCTTCTTCTGAAATAGCCATGAGGGTTTGCCTATTGGATTGAGCCTGAACCGTAAGCCCCCCCTTTTTGTATCGCTAATTTCAATACGTCGGGTGGGGTCTTTCTTTAACGACCTGATAAAGGCGGGAGTTAACTCGATTCTCATGTTAATTCCCTCCTCACATAGTTCTGGTGGCACTGTAGTGGCATAAAATCTCTGGCTCTCCCAGTACGTTTTCAGATAAATCTGGACTATTAATTTGCACTTAGCAAGATACCCCAGCCGTAATATTTAAAATTATTCCATTAAATACATTGTGTTGTAGGTAACGTCCAGTGTGCGTACGTGGTATTTAGTACCATCCAGTGTGCACACGTACTTTTTCGAGTTATTTCTTAAAAACAACAATTTCACTGATTTGTAATCAGTAGGTCCGCGGTTCGAGTCCGTGTGGGGGCACCATTACTTTCATATATATCCACGTAACAACCTGATATGTAAGCATGTTCTGTTAACATATGATGTTGGAGTATATACTATGGTATATAA
>Ga0114998_10002616_pt1 | contig 13534 bp, 11 predicted proteins | sample ArcticOcean_MG_C_5_FD_87044 | JGI IMG/M metagenome (GOLD analysis project Ga0114998, IMG submission 87044) | Marine microbial communities from western Arctic Ocean - ArcticOcean_MG_CB4_138 | ecosystem: Environmental > Aquatic > Marine > Oceanic | place: Arctic Ocean: Canada Basin | collected...
CACAGGATTACTATAAAATAACTAAGGCAGAACAACCTAGCAACAGAACACTCCTTCACATTCCTCTATTTTACTTATTTTATATTATAAACTTACGTTTAAATTTAGATTGGGTGGGCTACAGATTCAATTTTAATCGAAGTATTTTTTATTAAAGATTATATATTCTCTTTAATATTTTTTTCATCTCAAAATTATTAGTTCTTGCCATTATATCAAAAAGAATAAATTTTAAGACTTCCTTATAGTGTTGGTAGTTTTTTTCATTACCTGTTTTTTTAAAGCTCATATCAGAAAGTTTTATTTCTGCTGGTTTAACGATAAATGAAGTTTTTATAAAAGCTCGACCACCTGTTATTAAAGTTTCTAATATCAAAAAATTGATATCCTTTGTTTTTTTGGGCCAAATTTTATCTGGAGTGTTTTCATTAATTTTTTTAGCTAGTCCAATATTATCTTCGTAGATTAATAAAGTTTCATCGTTTTTTAAAGATTTTTTATTTTTTTGAATTATGTCTAGAAAAAATTTAGGATTTTCAATTACAAGTTTATTAATAATAATTAAATCAGAAAATAAAAGTGATTTTAAATTAAGATTTAAAACTATTTTATCTGACTCAAAAATATTTTTATTATAAAATTTATTTGAATTTTTTATTTTAATTCCAGTAACTTCGAGTGAATTTGGGTAATTTATATTAAATTCATTGAATGTAATTGGTCTCTCAACCCATTTTGATAATTTGTACGTATAATAATATGTTATTAATTTCTTGTTAAAAATTAAAAGAACAATAAATAATAATAAAAATATTTTAATAACTTTCGACATTTGAAATTTCTACGTTATCCTGAGAATAGCAAGTACACTACAGATACAATTCATTGCAATTTCTGTTTTTTTATAAATGACTTCGTTAAAATTTTATTCATTAATTTAATGCCTTGTCAAATATCCTTATACTAGCAACGCTGTCATTTATGTCAAAGTTTTAGCTACTAAGTACACACACTTATTTATTTTATCAAAAAAGATGCCGTGTCTAAAAAATTCTGAAATGTTCTGATTTTTTTTTGATTATAATTTTATTATTGGTTTATAAAATCTCTTAAATTTTTATTTTCATCTTTGTACTGTTCGATAATATGGTTTACTACATCCCCAATAGAAACAATTCCTAGCAACTTTTTTTCTTCTATTATAGGTATATGTCTAATCTTATGATTAGATATTATTTCCATTAGTTCTGTGACTGAGGTGTTTAGGTCACAAGATATTATATTTTTACTCATTATTTTGGTAATTAGTAAGTCACTTTTGAATCCATCTCTATAAATATAACGAGCAAGATCTCGTTCGGAAATAATACCAACTATACTTTTGTCTTGTTCACTTAGTATTGGCATAACGCCAACATTATGTTTTTGAAGTTTCTCACTTGCTGTTTTTAAAGTATCTTTTTCAGTTAAAGTAAAACAAGGTCTATTAGAAAGTTTTGTAACTAGTTTTCTTGCCATTTTTATATTCTAAGCATATTTTATTAACTACAAGATCCTAGCATAAAAAATTGCTTTGTAGATAGGTCGTAATTTTGTTGCTGCATAAGGGTTCTAGTTGCACAATTTGATGTGTAGAGTAACAGAATGCCACTGTGACAATCAATTATTGTATTAAACTAATCTAAAGTATTATTTTTAAGTTAACTGAAAGGATAATTATGAAAAATTTCTTAATTTTATCAATGTTAGTACTTTTTACTAGTTCAGCATATGCTGGCTCGTGTCCAATGATAGCTAAAAATTTGGATAGTAAAATTGAAGAAGCTCAAAAACTACGTGACGCTGGTATGAAAGCTCACAAAGCTGGAGATCATGCGAAGTCTGAAGAGTTGTTAAATAAGGCTGTGGAACTTTTTAAAAGTTAATAAATAAAGTTATAGGGGCGCCTGATAACGGCGGCGCCCTTTGCAAATACTTAATCAAATAGTCACTCTAAACTTTTAAGGAAGTAATACTTAGAGGTTTAACCAAAAAACCTGTGAGCCAGCACATCGGTAGCGACACAAAAGAAAAGAATAGAAAAGGTTATTTGGATTGCTTTGAATTGTGAAGAAAATAAATTTTAACTACTTTTTTTAAACGGGACAAGAGCTGTTGAAATTATTAAAAAAAAAAATTTAGTATTATTTTTTCTTATAAATACACAATACATTTTTTCCAAATTTATAATTAAAGAAAAAATCTAGTACTATTGTTATTGGAATAAATATTCTATCCCACAATATAACTTTAGCAGAAGAGGGGTAAACCTCTTCTTTAAAAAAAATTTTATTTAGAAAATAAAGAAAGTAACCAACTAAGTCTAAATAAACTAATCTATTTATTGTTAATTTTTTGGGTTTATTTTTTTTGAAAAAATCTATGTTGTAACGTCTAAAGTGACCTATTGCTTTATCAAACTTGGTATATAATTTTTGATGAGCGGGCACTAAAAAAATTAAATGACCATTGGGCTTTAATTTATCTAAAGCTATCTCTATTTCTTTGCAGTCATCCTTAATATGCTCGAGGACATTTAAATATAATATCGCGTCAAACTTGTAGTTAATTTTTTTAATTTTTTCTTTAACAATTGTAACATTTTTATATTTAGAAAATTTTTTCTTAAGTACTTTTAAATTGTGAGGGTCTAAATCGCTTAAAAAAATTTTATTTTTCTTATTTACGTATTGCCTAGTAAAGCTACCCAAACCAGCCCCGACCTCACATATATTTCCATGTAAATATTTTTTAATCAAAGAGTGAGTATAATATCGAAATATTTTTGCATCATCAAATATTTCAAGTTCTTTACCGGGGTAAATCATATCTTTTTAGTACCATTTTTTTAAAGACTCATAAATAAAAATTTTTTTGTTAAAAGAGATTAATTATAAAAAAATTCCTCAAAATTGCTAATAGAATCTTTCAAAAAAAACTTGTTTTGAAACATTAATACCGATTAGAGTAGAACGTTCAGACAGCACTCGTTGAATTATTTTAAAAATTTATTTAAATCAGGTTTAAAATAGTTTGATCCCTTCATGACTTTACCACTTTCGTTATAAATAGGTTTTCCATCAGACCCGAGTTTGCTCATATTAGATTTTTGTACTTCTTCAAAACATTTATCAAGGTCAATACCAAAAGCGTGGCCAGCACCATATGTTACGTACAGAATATCTGTAAGAGCATCGGCTACTTCTTTCATATCTTTATCTTTGATTGCTTGATTTAACTCATCAAGTTCTTCTTTGATAAGGTCGTACCTTAACTCAACTATCTTTTCCTTTGGAAATTCAGTTTTGTCTTTAACTTCTTGCCCAAAAGTTTGCATAAATTTTTTGACACTTTGAAAATTACTCATATCTACTCCATATCATGTTTGATTTGTTTTAAACGAATCTGTATTATAACTATATACTATTCATGAAATACAGAATTGAATTTGACAGTGTTGGAAAAGTTAAAGTAGATGGCGATAAGTATTGGGGTGCGTCTACTGAAAGATCAAAAAAATATTTTAATATTGGAGATTTCTTAGTTAGGCCAGTGGTTATTCATTCAATAGCTATTATTAAAAAAGCAGCAGCAATTATAAATGCAAAAAACAAAGATTTAGATCAAAAAATTAGCAAATATATTGTTAGAGCCTCTGATGAAGTAATCAAAGGCAAACTTGATAGTCATTTTCCTTTAAAGGTTTGGCAAACTGGTTCTGGCACACAAACTAATATGAATGTAAATGAAGTTATAGCTAACAGGGCTATTCAAATGATGGGCGGGAAATTGGGTAGTAAAAAACCTGTTCATCCTAATGATCATGTTAATAAATCACAATCTACAAACGATGTGTTTCCTTCTGCCATGCACATTGCGGTGATTATTAAAACTAAACAAAAGTTACTACCATCACTTAAATTATTAGAAAAAGAATTAGGAAAAAAAGTTAAAGAATTTAATAAAATTGTTAAACTAGGAAGAACACACTTACAAGATGCAACACCTTTGACTTTAGGGCAAGAATTTTCTGGTTATCAATTTCAATTGAAAGAATCTATTAAAAGAATTGAAAAAGCTTTAGAGGAAATTTATTTTCTAGCACAAGGTGGTACAGCTGTGGGCACAGGTCTTAATACGAAAAAAAACTTTGACAAACAGATTGTTAAAGAAATCAGTAAAATTACAAAATTACCTTTTAAAGTGTCTCCAAATAAATTTGCAGCTTTGGCAACTCATGATCCTATAGTAAATTTTTCGGGAACAATGAATACAGCGGCAGTGTGCTTAATGAAAATTGCAAACGACATTAGATTTTTAGGGTCTGGACCGAGAGCTGGTTATGGAGAATTAATTTTACCGTCAAATGAACCGGGGTCTTCGATAATGCCCGGAAAAGTTAATCCCACACAATGTGAAGCTGTAACTATGGTTTGTGTGAAAGTGATAGGTAATCACAACGGTATCACAATGGCAGGCTCACATGGACACTTCGAGTTAAATGTTTTTAAACCTTTGATCATTCATAACATTTTGCAATCAATAGAAATTATGGCAGATTCTACAAAAACATTTTCGAATTACTGTATTAAGGGAATAAAAGCAGATAAAAAAAGAATTAAATATTTATTAGATAATTCTTTAATGCTTGTAACCGCTCTTTCACCAAAAATTGGCTACGATAAAGCGGCAATGATTGCCAAAGAAGCACATAAAAATGGAACAACTTTAAGATATGAGGTTATTAAATCGGGAGTTCTTAATGAAAAAGAATACGATAAAATAATGAACCCTATGTCTATGACTAGGCCAAAATAATTTAATCTTTAAAATTATTAAAAAAATTATTTAATTTTGAGTAATTAAAAATATTACTTAGTGATTTTTGAATTACTTCATTGTTAAAATTTTTCTGTAAAACTTTAACATCTTCTTGAGTGTAATCTTTTTCATTAAATAATAGTTGTTCAAAAAATATCTTTGAGGAAGACGGGTGTATAAAGCCTGATATTTTGAGTTCTTTAGGACTACTCTTTCTATATTGAATAGTTTTCAGCACATCAAAATAGATTTTTCCTTTTTTTCCGAATTCGGAAATTCTAGCATTAAAAAATAATGAATCATTTGAACCAGACTGGAAATTACTAAATAAAATTTCTCCATTTTTAAAAGTTACAACACCTTGTGTCATCCTCTTAAAAATAAAAGAACCATTAATTTTTTTTATTAATTCTATATCAACATTATCTGAAAAATATTTTTTTTGAATTATTGGTAATAATTTTTCCATATTTAAAACTGTTGGCTCGAAAGTTAGATTGAGAAGAAAATTTGGGTTTATTGTCACTTCTCCCTCAAATGATGAATTTATTATATTATTTCTAACAAAACCTTCATTTATTTTTATATTTTTTTCTTTTGTAAAATTAAATTTAAAAAAATTATTCAAAACTTGAAGGTTAACAAATCCATTAAAAAAACTAAGGCTGTCTTTATTTGTTAGGAAAATTCTACTCAGTATATCAAGTTCTGGAATTTTTATTATTATATTATTCCCGTTTTCTAATTGGCTTTTCAATAAAAAAGTAATTTTATGATTTAAGAAAATTCCATTTACTCTTAATTGTTTTCGATTATTAGAAGGCCTTATTTCTACTATACTGTTATTGATCTCAAATAAAGACTTTTTATTTCTTATAAAAATAAGATTATTTTTTTTTAAAAAAATTTTTAATTTTTTTTTTTTAAAATAATTTGATAACTTATTTATATTATTAGTTTTGATTTTAGTTGACCCACCTTTTATTATTATTTTGCTATAATAAAGTTTTTTATTATTTAAGATCTTGCTTGGATTAAGGATTATTACTATTTCACTCCCGTCTATTTCTAAAATATTTTCTTTGAGGTATAAGTTACTTCCGTGCACCTCGAGTCTTGGGTTTGGAAATGCCTTGTAATTAATTTTTGAAATATTTTTAATATTAATATCATTATTTGTTTTAAAATTTTCTTCTATAAGTTGAGAAGAATAATTGAAGAAATATGGTATTGAAAAATAGGTAAAAACAATAATAATAAAAAATACAAGAAAATTAAAAATAATTTTGTAAATAGTTTTTTTTTTAAAAATTAAGTTTAAATTTTTTATCATTTATAATGTTTAAATAAGTAGTATATAGTTGTTCGATATAATTATGAATTCTATAAATAAATTAATAGAAGATTTAAACAAGGAACAAAAAGAAGCGGTGTTAAGCACAGAGGGACCTAATTTAATAGTAGCTGGAGCAGGCTCAGGTAAAACAAGAGTTTTAACAACAAGACTAGCACATATTATTAATTCGAAGAAAGCATGGGCAAATCAAATTTTGTGTGTAACTTTTACTAATAAAGCAGCAAAAGAAATGCAAAATAGAGTGCTTAACTACGTCAGTGAGAAGTCAACTGCAGTTCCCTGGCTTGGTACATTTCATTCTATCAGTGTTAAATTTTTAAGAAGGCACGCAGAAGCAATTGGCTTAAAAGGAAATTTTACCATTTTAGATACCGATGATCAAAAAAAAATAGTTAGAAATATTTGTAAAGCAGAGGACATAGATGCCAAAAAAATTACACCTCGGTTTATCTTATCTTTTATAGACAAATGGAAAAATAAAGGCTTACTCCCTGAAGATATTAAAGAAGATGAATTTACTGGATTAGAAAAATCTATTTTTAAAGTTTATAAAATTTATCAAACTAAAATTAGGGAACTAAATGCATGTGATTTTGGTGATCTTATTTTATATTGTGTAAAATTATTTGAAAATCACCCAGATATAAAAAAAATTTATAATAATAATTTTAAATATATACTAGTAGATGAATTTCAAGATACTAATTTTATTCAAAATAAATGGTTAAATCTTTTGGTTAATGAACAGCAGAATATTTGTTGTGTTGGAGATGACGATCAATCTATCTACAGCTGGAGAGGTGCGGAAATAAAAAATTTTTTAACATTCGATCATATCTATAAAAACTGTAAAGTTTTTAAATTAGAACAAAATTATAGATCTACAAAAAATATCTTAGAAACTGCGTCGACTTTAATTTCACACAACAAAGGCAGAGTTGATAAAAAACTTTGGTCCTCTGCTCAACAGGGTGAGAAAGTAAAACTTAATTGCTATCAAACAGGTCGTGAGGAAGCGGAAAATGTTAGTGATATTGCGGAAAATAAATTAAAAAAAAAATATTCACTTAATAACGTCGCTATTTTAGTAAGAGCTATTTATCAGACAAGAGAATTTGAAGAAAGATTTCTTAAAGTAGGCTTAGGTTACAGAGTTTTAGGTGGAACTAGGTTTTACGAAAGAGCTGAAATAAAAGATGCTGTGGCATATTTAAGGATTATAAATCAAAAATATGATGATTTAGCTTTAGAAAGAGTAATCGAAAACCCTAAAAGAGGTGTAGGTGAAAGTACTCTCAACCAATTATATCTTTTTGGCAGTCAAAACAAACTATGTCTTGAAGACGCTATTAAAAAAAAAATAGAAAATGATAGTTTGAAACCTAAGATCAAAACAAGTTTATTACAGTTAACTAGAATGATTGATAAGTGGAGAGTAGATGCGAAAACTAATAAGCATTACGACCTTTTGAAAATTGTATTAGATGAATCAGGTTATTCTGAAATGCTTAAAAATAAAAAAGATTTAGAAAATGAAAGTAAGCTAGATAATATAAAAGAACTTCTTAGGGCCATGCACGAATATGATAATTTACAATCTTTTTTAGAGCACGTTGCTCTTGCTACATCTATTGATAAGGTGTGGGAGGGAGAAAAGATTAATTTAATGACTATGCACGCCGCTAAAGGATTGGAGTTTGATGTCGTTTTTTTACCCGGATGGGAAGAGGGTTTGTTTCCTCATCAAAAATCACTAGAGGAAAAAGGTGATTTGGCTTTGGAGGAGGAAAGAAGACTGGCATATGTAGGGATAACTAGGGCTAAAAAAGAAGCCTATTTATCTTTTGCTATGAAAAGATCGTACCACGGAGAATGGATGGATGCCTTACCTTCGAGATTCATAAACGAAATTCCAGATGAAAATATAGAAAAAAATGAGATTGAGTCTGCGTCAGAATTTAAGGGTGATTTTGATTTTAATCAAGATATAGGTATAGATTTTGATGGCGAGTATAAAAGCCCAGGCTGGGAAAGATTTAAAAAAAATAAAATGCTAAAATGGAAAAAATAAAAAAATTAAGAAAACTTTTTAAAACCTTCGATTTAGATGGATACATAGTGCCAAAAAATAATAACTTTTTTGGTGAATACGTGCTTACTCCTGAAGATAATTTAAAATATATTTCTAATTTTACAGGGTCTGCTGGATTTGCTGTTATTCTTAAGAATAAAAACTACATGTTTGTAGATGGTAGATATACAATCCAGGCAGGAATACAATGTGGTAACCAATTTAAAATTTGCACTATACCTAAAAAATATCCTTATAATATTTTTAAGCAAAAAAATTTAAAATTAGGATTTGATTCAAAACTTCATACTGAAAATTCATTAAATGGACTTTTTAGAAATCCTTTCATAAAACTAAGACCAATTAATAAGAATTTAATTGATTTATTATGGAAGAGAGAAAAAAACTTAAATATAAAACCTTTTTATTTTATTAAAGATAAAGATGCTGGTTTAAAAGTTGAACAGAAATTAGCTAAATTAGTAAAACTAATAAAATTAAATAAAGCTAATTATTTATTCACTACAGCATCTGAAAATGTTGCTTGGTTGTTAAATATAAGGGGTAAAGATACTAGTTATTCTCCAATACCTAACTCACATGCTGTAGTTAATGAAAACGGAGAAGTATTGTTATTCTGTAATTTAAAAAAAATTAATAAATCTTTTAAAAATAAAATAAATAAATCTGTTAAAATTTACGATTTTAACTTGCTTCCAAATTTTTTTTTAAATTTATCTAGTAAAAAAATTTTAATAGATGTTTTAACTTGTTCAATTTTTTACAAATCAGTTATCGAAAAAAATAATTTAATAATAAAAACACAAGATCCGATTTATTATTTAAAATCTATAAAAAATAAAACTGAAATTAATAATTCTATCAAATCCCATATTTATGACGGCGCGGCATTAACTAAGTTTATATTTTGGTTAAAAGATAATTTTAGAAAAATGAAAATTAGTGAAATTTCAGCTCAAGAAAAACTTTTAAGATTTAGAAAAAAAAATAAAACATTTCATAATTTAAGCTTTCCGACCATTTCTGGCTCGGGCCCTAATAGTGCAATAATTCATTATAAAGCTGATAAGAAAAGTAATCGTTTATTAAGGAAAGGAGATGTGTATTTGGTAGATTCTGGTGGACAGTATTTATACGGCACAACAGATGTAACAAGAACTTTATCTCTTGATGTTCAAAATTATAAAATTAAAGATATTTTTACTAGAGTTTTAAAAGGGCATATCGCTGTCGCTTCATTCAAACTTAATAAAAATTCTAACGGCGATGCAATAGATCGCTCGGCGAGAAAATTTTTAAGAGATATAAATTTAGATTACCCACACGGTACAGGCCATGGCGTTGGATATTTTTTAAATGTTCATGAGGGACCACAAGCTATTTCTAGAGGAAATAAAGTTAAGTTTAAAGAAGGCATGATCACTTCTAATGAACCAGGATATTACAAAGAAAATCACTTTGGCATTCGAATCGAAAATTTAGTTTATGTAAAAAAAAATAAAGATAAATTAAAATTCAAAGATTTAACCTTAGTTCCTATAGATAAAACATTAATAGAAAAAAAACTCTTAACTTCTTTTGAAAAAAATTGGTTAAATAAATATCATCAAAGGGTGTTTTCTAATTTAAAAATATTTATGAATAAATTTGAGCTAACTCAACTTAAACACGCTTGTTCAAATATTTAATACCTTATACCAATCTACTTCAGATATAATTTTTACACCTAATTTTTTAGCTTTTTCTATTTTTGATTTAATTGGTTTGCTGTTACCCGTGACTAAAATATTTAATTTACTTGAAATGTTTCCAAGTACCTTACCGCCATTCTCTTCAACTAATGATTTTGCTTCTGACCGGCTTATTTTTTTAAACCCTCCGGTAAACATGACTGTCTTTCCACTTAGCTTACCATCTTTATTTAATGTTTTAGAATTTTCTATTTTTAAATGCTTAATTAAAGAAGATACAGTCTCATTATTTATTTTATTTGAAAAGAATTCTTTTAGAGAGTTTAATTGAGCAGATCCAATTCCATCTAACTCAACAATATTTTTTAGTAAGTTTTCTCGCTTAGTAGAATTAAAAAGTTCAATTAATTTTGTAATACTTTTAAAAAAATTACCTAAAAGTTTTGCATTTTCTTGCCCTATATGCCTTATGCCAAGAGAATAAATAAATTTATCAAGTAAAATTTTTGAGGACTTGTTTATTGCATTTTTTAAGTTCTCAACTGATAGTTTGCCCCACCCTTCTAAATTCTCTATTTTTTTATAATTTAATCTAAAAATATCCGAAGGTTTTTTTACTAATTCTAATTCCCAAAATTGATCTATAACTTTTTTTCCTAATCCTTCAATATTAAATGCATCCTTAGACACAAAATGTTTTAATTTTTCTTTTGCAATGAATTGACACTTATATTCTCTATCTAAACATCTTCTTACTGCATCTATTCTCTTTGTATTAACATTTATTTCTTTTATGGTGTCAGAACCACAAAGACATTTAGTTGGAAAAATAAATTTTTTAGAATCTTTCTCTCTTTTGCTTAAATCTATGGATACAACTTGAGGAATAACATCACCAGCTCTTTGGATGGTAACAAAGTCTCCTATTCTAATATCCTTTCTAATAATTTCTTCTTCATTATGTAGCGTGGCGTTAGAAACAACTACTCCTCCTACTGTTACTGGTTCAACTTTAGCAACAGGAGTTAATGCTCCTGTTCTCCCTACCTGAATAACAATATCATTAATTTTTGTTGTAGCTTTAACTGATGAAAATTTATAAGCAATTGCCCATCTTGGAGAATTTGATGTATTACCTAGTCTTGCTTGTAAAAGTAGATCATCGATTTTTATAACGAGACCGTCAATATCATAATCTAGATCTGATCTAGTTTTTTCAATTTTGTTATATTGATCCTTTATCTCTTTAAGGTTTCTAGCCAAGAAATTATGAGGATTTGTTTTAAATCCCCAGTCGTTTATTTTTTTTAAAAAACCTGACTGTTTTTTAAAAATAAAAGGTTCTACTTCCCCAAAACCATAAGCCAAAAATTTTAGTGGAATTTTTGCAGTGCTAGTAGATTCTTTTTGCCTTAATGAACCACCTGCTGCATTTCTAGGGTTAGCAAACTTATTCTTTATTTTTTCAAAATCTTTTTTTCCAATATAAACTTCACCTCTTATTTCAAGTATCTTTGGTGTGTCACTTGATCTAATATAATGAGGTATTTGTTTTATTGTTTTAAGATTTTCAAGAATATCTTCGCCGAACTCACCATCTCCTCTCGAAAGTCCTTTAACTAGAATCCCATTTTCGTACGTTAATGATGCTGAGATTCCATCAATTTTAGGTTCCAGTGAAAATAATAAATTTATATTTATGTTGTTTAGGTAATTATTAATCTTTTTTTCAAAATCTTTTATGTCCTCGTTGTTAAATGCATTGGCAAGTGAAAGCATTGGTTTTGAGTGTTTTATTTTATTAAATTTGGAAGAGGGCTTGAATCCAATTTTGTTTTTTATTGATCCATATTTTTTTAAAAATAAATGTTTCTTTTCTAGTTCAAGAGTCTCTTTTTTTAATTCATCATAATTTTGATCAGAAACAATAGGGGAGTCTTTAGCATAATAAGATTCATTATATTTTTCTATAAACTTAACTTTTTTAAGATAATTTTGAATTATAACATCTTCTTTGCTAGACATTTTTTAATTAAGTATTTTTTTAATTGTTCTTTTTATTAGCCCATTATCTTTTTTAATTTCAGATTTTTTACGGAATTTATAGGATTTATTTAAAATTTTGTAAGTTTGCTCGTACCATTCACTTGAATTATAATTATATCCTAAAATTGCTGCACTCGATTTTGCTTCATCTGTTAAGCCGACTCTGTAATAAACTTCTACCAATCGATGCAGTGCCTCTTCGATAAAAACAGTTTTGGAGTAGTCGTTAATAATAACTTTTAGTCTATTAATAGCAGGTATCCACTTCTGAGTAGTTATGTAATATTTCGCAATATACATTTCTTTTGCTGCGAGTTGATTGTTAACTAAATCTAATTTAAATTTTAAGTCTAGTGCATATTCTGTGTCTGGATAATTTTGTAAAAAAAAATTTATTTTTTCTTTACTGTCTGTAAGTGGTTTAATGTCTTTTTTCTCGTCTAAGATTTGCTCATATAAAGTAAGTGCAATTAAGTAATGGGCATAAGCCACATTTTTGTCTGTGGGATATTGGTTTATAAAACGTTCTAAGTTTGCAGTTGCTTCTGGATAAAAATTTATCGAATAAAGACAAAAACTAGACATTAAAGCAGCTTTTGCAGAAAATTCAATTTGAGGTAAAATTATTTCTGCTTCAGAAAATTTTTTAGAAGCAAAAAAATAATTCCCATCATTCATTGCCTTTACAGCTTCCTTGTAAATTTTAAAAGAATTTTCTTTATTAGCAGGTATCTTTAATTCTGGTTCCTTTTTAGAACATGAGATGGATAAAAAAATTATTAAAATTGCATAGGTTAATTTTTGATACATTGAGTTACTCATATCAAATTAAATTAAATTAACTAGGTAAATTTTTGAAGATCTTAAGCGTTAACCGCTAGCTTATTTGCTGATGTTTTAAAATATGATTTTATAGTTTTAGATTCTTCCAGTTCAATTATTGAATAATATGATCTGTCTTTTAACAATGTTCTTAAAAATAAGTTACTTAAGCTGTGACCACCCTGAATACACGTTACACTACCCAGTATTCTGTGCCCTGACAATATAAAATCGCCTGCTAAATCTAAAATTTTATGATTTACAAACTCTTTGGTGTTTCTTAGTCCTGCAGAATTTAAGATTTTATTATTTTTTACAACTATTGCATTATCTAAAGACCCACCTTTAGCTAAACCAATTTTTTTTATCTTTTCTACGTCTTCAAATAAACAGAATGTTCTTGATGTATAAACATTAGATAAATCTTTGTCTGAAAAATTAATCTGATTTCTTTGTTTGCCAATTACACTGTTAGAATAGACCAGCTGAAAATCAACATTTAAACTATTTTTATTTGGCTCTATAGAGATAAATTTTTCGTTTTCTTTAAATTCAAATTTTTTTAAAATTTGTAAATATTTTCTTTTAGCTTTTTGTTTTTTAATTCCAATTTTAAAGATAGTTTCAACAAATTCTTTAGAGGATCCATCCATGATTGGAACTTCA
>Ga0114998_10002618_pt1 | contig 13529 bp, 13 predicted proteins | sample ArcticOcean_MG_C_5_FD_87044 | JGI IMG/M metagenome (GOLD analysis project Ga0114998, IMG submission 87044) | Marine microbial communities from western Arctic Ocean - ArcticOcean_MG_CB4_138 | ecosystem: Environmental > Aquatic > Marine > Oceanic | place: Arctic Ocean: Canada Basin | collected...
AACGGAGTTTGGAACATGCGCCCATAGACCGGGTTGGCCTTGGTCGATGTCTGTCCCGCAGAGACATCAATGATATCGGCACCCACCGCAGTGAACATCTGTGCAATCTCTAAGGCCTCTTGCGGGGTCACGCCGTCCTTTTCGATCCAGTCGGTGGCCGAGACGCGCACCGACATCGGTTTATGCGCGGGCCAAACTGCGCGCATGGCGCTGAAAACTTCAAGCGGATAGCGCATGCGATTGGTGATATCCCCGCCATAGGCATCGCTGCGGGTGTTAGAGCAAGGGGAGATGAACGATGAAATAAGATACCCGTGTGCGGCGTGTAACTCGATCATATCAAACCCGGCACGGTCCGCCATTTGCGCGGATGCAACGAATTGATCCCGTACGGCGTCCATCTGGGTCCGGGTGATTTCTTGCGGCACCGCATTGTCTTTTGACCACGCGATTGCAGAGGCCGAGACCAAGGGCCAATTACCCTCGCTCAGGGGGGCGTCCATTTCATCCCACCCCAATTGGGTCGAGCCTTTGCGCCCGGCATGACCAATCTGGCAGCAAATTTTCGCCGGGGTTTCGGCATGGACAAAATTGGTCAGGCGCCGCCACGCTGCCTCATGTTCCGGCGTATAGAGCCCGGGGCATCCCGGTGTGATCCTGCCCTCGGCCGAGACACAGGTCATCTCGGCATAAACCAGACCGGCGCCGCCCTTTGCCCGTTCGCTATAGTGTACGAAGTGCCAGTCGTTTGGACAGCCGTCTACGGCTTTATATTGGGCCATAGGTGAGACTACGATCCGATTTTCAAGATGCATATCGCGCAGCTGATAGGGGGCAAACATTGGCGCGCGGACCGGAGCGTTATGATCCAGCCCTGCCTGTTGCTGAAACCACTGTTCGGCTGCACCCAACCAGTCTGCATCGCGTTCGCGCAGATTCTCATGGCTGATCCTCTGGGACCGGGTCAGCAGGGAATAGTTCAATTGCATTGGATCCAAATCGAGATAGCGCTCGACATCTTCGAACCATTCAACCGAATTTCGGGCTGCCGATTGCAAGCGCAAAACCTCAAGCTTGCGGGCCTTTTGATAGTTGTCAAACGCGACGTCCATTGGTTGGTCATGCGTGATATTTTTGGCCAGAGATATTGCGCTTTCAAGCGCCAGTTTGGTTCCTGACCCGATCGAGAAATGTGCCGTGGCCGAGGCATCGCCCAGCAGAACGACATTTTGATGATGCCATGTTTCACACAGCACCCTGGGGAACTGGATCCAAGCCGAGCCGCGGATGTGGTTGGCATTGGTCATCAGCGCATGACCATCCAGATGGTCGGCGAAGATCTCTTCGCAGATTGCGATGCTCTGGTGTTGATCGAGGTTGGCAAACCCATAAGCGTCATAGGTGCTCTGTGAACATTCAACGATAAAGGTCGCGGTATCGTCATCAAACTGATACGCATGCGCCCAGATCCAGCCCTTTTCGGTTTGTTCGAATATAAAGGTAAAGGCATCGTCAAATTTTTGCTGTGTCCCCAGCCAGACAAATTGACAGGCCCGCAGATCGGTATCGGGCTTAAAGCTTTCAGAAAATTCGGTTCTGGTGCGAGAATTTAGACCATCAGCCGCCACAATCACGTCATAGTCTGCCATATAGCTCGAGGCGGCAGCAACATCAGACCCAAACTGTAAATCAACGCCCAGATCGCGGGCGCGGTTTTGCAAGATACTCAGCAACCGTTTTCGTCCTATGCCACAAAACCCATGTCCGCTTGAGACCAATTTCTGGCCTTTATGATGTAGCGCAATATCGTCCCAATAGGCAAAATGGCTGCGGATTTCAGCGGCACTGACAGGATCGTTTTGCGTCAGATTCTCCAGCGTTTCATCCGATAAAACGACCCCCCAACCAAAGGTGTCGTCTGCCTTGTTACGCTCAATTACAGTGATATTGGCCTGTGGTTCATGCAGTTTTACAGAGATTGCAAAGTACAACCCGGCCGGGCCGCCCCCAATCACTAGGACTTTTTTCATAGCTCATATCCCTGAAATACGCTGGTTCAACATTGCGTTTGGCTTGATTATGATAAATTCTATACTTGAATATTTTAAACGTAAAGTAAATGTATTTTGAGGTGACACGATCTATAAACATCTTTTAATCCAACTTCGGTGGGTCATTTGGCAATGAGTGAAAATGAAAAAAAAGGGTGATAAAATGCACAATTTTCCGACAAAAATACCGCACATTTGGCCTAAAATGACAAATGACACGCAGGTGGTCTATCTGTGGGTCTACATTAATTTAACTAATGAGCTTCATTATGTATAATGTATAGCGTGGATCGGGAAACTTGTTTAAACTCACAGTGTATTAACAAGACAGTGAATAGGAAACGCAAACATGGCGTATGCGGAGGCAAAAAAATTAGATCAAAACATTATCCCAGTCATTGATATTAGCTCATTAAGAGATGGAACAAATCCCAAGGCGGTGGCCAGAGAGCTGCATGCGGCAAGTCAGGGATTGGGCTTTATCTATATCAAAGGTCATGGAATTCCAGAGGCGGTGATCAAGAGCGCGCGCGCCAATGCACTTGCGTTCTTTGCACAGTCTGAGGCGACTAAGAGCACCGTAAAAGTGTCCCAAAAACACCGTGGTTGGCTTGGTCAGGGTGGTGCAAAAATGAAAGATGGGGCCAAGGCGGACCTTAAGGAAAGCTTTATTTGGGGTCATGAGGATGCGGCTGGCAAGACGCTGGAAGACCATCCGCTGCGTGGGGCAAACCAATGGCCTGATCAACCGCCCGCCATGCAAGAGCAGGCGATGGCATATTTCAATCACGCTCATGATGTAGCCCACCATCTGATGCGGGGCTTTGCGCTTGGTCTGGATCTGGAGGAAGATTTTTTTCTCCAGTCGGCGAGCCGGCCGATGAGCCGCGCCTCTTACGTTTATTACCCGGCCCAACCCAGCGATATGGGTGAGGGTCAGTTTGGTGTGGGGCCGCATACCGATTTCGGGGTCCTGACCGTATTGTGTCAGGATTCGGTTGGCGGACTTCAGGTCGAGGATGTGAACGGCGATTGGATCCAAGCGCCCCCGATTGAGGGGACCTTGATCGTTAACGTGGCGGATTTATTGTCGCGTTGGACAGATGGGGCCTATAAATCGACCCCTCACCGTGTGGTAAACAGTTCTGGCAAGCAAAGGTTGTCGATGGTGTTGGCCTTTGACCCAGATCCTGAAACAATGATTGATGCCCGCGAAGTTTTTGGGTCTGAACACCAGCCGAAAGAAGCCGCAATTACGTGTGGTGATTATTTGATTTGGCGTTTTAATAAAGCATTTTCCTATCGCAGAAATATCAGTTCGGAAAAAGAGAAGTCCGAAGATTAAGCAAAACGTTTGAGACAGATTTGCATATTTTACAAAAGGGATTAATCGTGTGCCCGAGCGAAATTTAGAAGGCGCTTACAATCTTCTGGTGAATTGTGGGCAAGCCTGTGCAGGCGAGCGGTTGTTGCTGTGTTACGAACAGGAAAGCCTTGATTTTTATGATCGTGCTATTGTCGAGGATGTCTGCGCTTGTGCTCAGGAAATAGGTTTGGAGGTCATGCCTTACGAGCTTGATTTTGACCCTGTCATCGACACTGTGCCCGCACAACTTGAGGCGGCAATCGCTGCGGCTGACCTGACAGTATTTTTGGCGCGGCTGGCAGACCAAATGAGGTTCGGGCGCTTCAAGTCGGATCAACGAACAGTTCTGTCTTATGCGTTGAATAGTGCCAGTTTAGCTTCCCCTTTTGGGACAGTTCATTACAAAGCATCTCTGGCTTTAAAACAGGTGATTGATACGGCTGTCTTTGGTGCAAGCGAGGTTGTAGTCAGTTGCAAGGCCGGCACTTATTTTAAAGGGAAAATTTCGGCGTCTCCTGACGGAGGAGATGTCAATTTGCGCCGGTTTCCAATGTTGGTGAATACTCCGGCGCCCGCATCGGGATTTGCTGGGCGCATCGCCTTGCCGGGTTTTTTGGTTGGCACGGGGTCTAAATATTATCACCCGTTTGGGGTTACCTTTGATGCGCCGCTGTTTGCGGTTTTCGAGGGCAATACACTGCTTGGTTTTGAAGGGCAAAAATCCGATGAGGACAAAGCCAATCAACATCTGGACATGGTTGCGGGCCGCTTTGAAATTGATCGTAACTTTGTGCATTCATGGCACTTAGGCATCCATCCAAAGTGTTATTTTGATGGGGTTGCCGTAGATCAGTTTGAGAGCTGGAGCGGCAGTGCTTTTGGCAACCCGCGGCTGTTACATGTGCACACTTGTGGGGCGTATGCGCCAGGCGAAGTATGCTGGAATGTGGTTGACCCAACGCTTGTTGCTGATGGGGTTACCATCTGGGAAGACGGCGTGTTGTTGCCCGAGCGGGTGCCGGGAGGTCGTGAGGTTTTGGCTGAGTATGATGACCTGCGGCGGGCGTTTCTGGCCCCTGACCGGCGCATTGGACTCTAGCAGCCCATAAAGTCCAGATCATCATCCGCACGGTGGCGATGGCGGCATTCTTTAAAGCAAGTCCGTGTTCGGGTCGAGCCAGTGCAGAATGAGATCCAACCCTGCCATCAGGAAAGGCCATGCGGTGCTCTGCTGGTGGCTCGTGTTTGTCTCCGCCATGGGCTTCGATGAACGCTGGGCTCAGCTTATTTGGCGGCTCTGTCGCCAAGGCGCCATCAAGTGCCCGGTGGATTATTTAGGCAATCGCAATCTCAGAGGGTGTGGCGTGCATCCCTTCCCACTCGTCATACAGTTCTTTGCGCAAACGATTGACGGGCGCGAATTCCCACCAGCTTTTCACCTGAACCTGAACCTGAACCTGAACCTGAACCTGAACCTGAACCTGCGCGCAGTCAGCCGACTTGCCGCCTCTGCCAGCGGATCAAGGTTGGCACCGTGCCCGTTTAGTTCATATAAATATCTGAACCCGTATCGTTCCAGTGAGACAGTCCCAGCAAAGCCCATATTAAATTCCGCTGGTGCATAGGCACGAGGCGGGGCTACCAGCGCATTTGCATTTTGGCAGCCGCTGTTGCGATATCATCTGCGCACAGCATGTCTGTCCCGATCAATCCCATTGGCCCATGTTGCTTAATGAATTCGGTTGGGATCAGGATGCCGTCTGTCTGGCGCAAATATGCCTGAACTTCCATCCATGTCGACAAGATCAATTTCATGGTGCACCTTTTGCCGCAAACCTAGCCCGCAAAACAGGCCTGTATTGGGTTAACTCTTGGGCAACGGCGGGTGTCGACATCACCCAATTTAGATAATTTTGCACTGCATCGGGAATTGTCAAAGACAAGTTTAAAACAGGCTTTAACGCTTCAATCCAAGCAAAGGTCACGGGAAAGCCGCAATCGCCTAAGCAGAGGCCGAATTTTGGCCTGTTGTGCAACAGGGTTTCCAGTTGTTTGATCCGGTGTGAGATTAATTTTGAGTGCTCTGCCAGATACGCTTGGGCCGGTTTTTTTGGGGGTACATGCGCAAAAAGTGCTCTGATACACGGCTCCAATCGGGTGTCAGGAAACCGCGACAACTCTCTTATTTTTGCGCGGTCGTTGATCGTTTTGGGCAGCATTGCAAAACTGGGGTAAGCCTCTTCAAGATATTCGGCAATTGCTTCACTGTCGCCAAGCGTTGTCTCACCATCTATCAATCCAGGCAGCGTCCCTGAAGGAATATGTGAAGTATAGACGTCCGAGCCAAATCCACCGGGAGGAGGCAGTTCGGTCCAGATCAGGTTCTTATGCCTGAGACATATTCGGGTTTTTGCACAGTACAGGCTGGCGGGAATTGCATAAAAAGTTATCGTAAAAATTAGGGCGCCCGAAAGCGCCCTGCCTTTATTGGTTTAGTTGACTTTCCATTTGGCATCGAGATCGTCAAAAAATCCGCGTTCCTGTTTCAGCTTGATCCAGGTGTTGACATAGTTGATCCAAACCTGATCGGCCTGTGGCAGTAACATTGCGATCGGCGTGGGTGATTTGGGGGCCGAAACTGGCACGATCATCAGATCTGAGTGAATGGCAACCAGTTTGTTGGCCTCGACATTTGATGTGATATGAGCGTCTGCCCGACCGCTGAGGACCTGTTGGAAGGGCTGGGCTGGTGACTCAACAATCACATGTTTGGCGTCTGGGAAATACTGTTTGACCTGTTTCTCCTGCGTCGTACCAAGCGTCGCTGCAACGCGCACATCGGCATTGTTCAAATCGTCCCAGTCTTTATATTTGCCGGCGTTCGATTTCAGCGTCAATGGCACTGTCGCCAAAGAAAAATAACTGATCGAATAGCCAGCTGCTTTGGCACGGGACGGCGAAATCGAGGCAGAGCCGGTCATGTGATATTTCCCCGCAGTCACACCGGCCACAAGGGTTTTCCACTCGGTTGGAACAATCTCCAATTCGACGCCCATATCAGCCGCCAGCGCAGTCATCACATCGATATCATAACCGGTGTAGCTGTTGGTGGCAGCATCTTTCATGGTCATTGGGTTCCAATCCCCGGTGGTGCCGGCCTTCAGTACGCCATTGCTTAGAATGTCCTGCAATGCGCCTGCTTGCACTTGAAATGATGCAAATGCCATCAGCATTGTGGTGGCAATTAGTCTAGAAATTTTCATTTCGCTCTCCCGTTAAGATTATGTAACACTCGGCGCATAGAACGCAAAAAAAGCAAAAATTGCAATATGATTTGCATTTTTAATTCTTATGGTGTTGGGTCTAATATCCCGATATCACCTTATGGGATACTACCGAAGGGGTTTCTATGAACTCGATTGCCGAGAATTATATCAGAATTGATGGAATATCAAAAAGCTTCGGGGACTTTAAGGCTTTGAACAATGTGTCGCTTACCGTTGGTTTGGGGGAGCGGGTTGTAGTTTGTGGACCGTCCGGTTCGGGAAAATCGACGCTTATAAGATGTATCAATGGTCTGGAAAAGCATGAGACCGGCGCGATTAGGGTTGATGGGATAGTATTGAACCATAAAACTAAATCCATGGAACAAATCAGATCCCGTGTCGGAATGGTGTTTCAACAATTTAATTTGTTCCCGCATTTGACGGTTCTGGAAAACTTGACGCTTGGGCCGGTACGCTCGAAAAATATGACGGCACAGGCGGCAAAAGAAATTGCAATGACCTATCTGGAACGGGTGAAAATTCCCGAACAGGCGGGTAAATATCCACGGCAATTATCTGGTGGTCAGCAACAGCGGGTGGCCATTGCACGCTCACTTTGCATGGAACCGAAAATTCTTTTGTTTGATGAACCAACTTCTGCGTTGGATCCAGAGATGATCACGGAAGTTCTTGATGTGATGATTGGTCTTGCCGAAGGTGGGATGACGATGGTTTGTGTCACGCATGAGATGGGCTTTGCGCGCCGAGTGGCTGATAAAATGGTGTTTATGGACCGCGGTGAGATCGTAGAGATGGCCGCACCAGAGGTATTTTTTAAGACGCCTGAAACGGATCGGTGCAAGACATTTTTGAAACAAATTCTGCAGCATTAGAGAACACCATGAAGAGATTATTTGCCCTTTTGATCCTGACGACATTGCTGACAGGGTGCTCCGCCGAATGGGGCTGGTATGTGGTAGACCCCTCAAATAAAACGGGGCTTATCAATCTCAAGTTCCTGCTCTCGGGATATTATTATACTTTGATATTGTCTTTCACGTCGATCATTATCTCGGTGTGTGTGGGCTTGCTCGTGGCTTTGCCCGGGCTTTCTGAAAACCCATGGCTGCGCAATTGTAATCGGGTCTACGTCGAGGTTGTGCGCTCGGTTCCGATCTTGGTATTGATTTTGTGGGTCTATTACGGCCTGCCGCCAATGACTGGATTAGAAATTAATGTGTTTTGGGCCGGTGTGATTGCGCTGGCGCTGTCGGACAGCGCGTTTCAGGCTGAGATTTTTCGCGCTGGTATTCAGTCGATTGACAAAGGACAGTATGAAGCCTCGCACACAATTTCGTTGTCTTACACGGATACTATGCGCTTTGTCATTTTGCCGCAGGCGATCAGAAGGATCTTGCCGGCACTGGGCAATCAACTGGTTTATATGTTGAAAATGTCCTCTTTGGTCTCGGTGATCGGAATGCAAGAGCTGACACGCAAAGCTAATGAACTGGTAGTCACCGAATATCGGCCGCTGGAAATCTATTCGGTTCTCGTGTTGGAATATCTGGTCTTAATTCTTGTGGTTTCAGCTTGTGTTAGATGGCTGGAGAGACGATTAAAGACGAACGAAAACATTTAAAAAAGGTGTATATATGTCAGCTTGGATAGAGATGATTTCAGATGAAGATGCCGGTCCAGAGCTTGCCGAATTGCTGGACTTGGCGCGGACACCTCATGGCACCGTAGATAATGTCATGCGTGTTCATTCGCTGCGGCCTAATACGATGAAAGGCCATGTGAGTTTGTATCGGGCCGCACTGCATGATGAGGCCAATACGGTCCCGATGTGGCTGCAGGAGACGATCAGCAGCTATGTGTCAATCCTAAATGACTGCCCCTATTCGCTTGCCAATCATTGGAAAAACGCGGCTCACTTGATTGGGGATGCGGAAAAGTCCGCTAAGGTTGAGCAAGCTCTTCGCGCCCATAGACCCGAGGATACTTTTGAAGGTGCTGAGTTGGCGATGCTGAAATACGCTTATAAGTTAACGCTCAAACCTGGTGAGATGCAGCAAGAGGATGTGCAAAATCTGAAAGATTTTGGCCTAGATGACGGGCAGATATTGGAAGTAAATCAAATCGTTGGGTATTTTAACTATGTCAATCGGCTGTTGAACGGTCTTGGCGTGACAACCAGTGGCGATACCATTGGGTTCTATAAGTAGTATCTTGTTTTGCCAAAAAATATGCGTGGGTATAAAATGTGGCTCACGCAGTCAGTCAGGTTTCGGCAATAGTTTGTATGCATATTATGCAATTCTGGCATGGCACAAAATACTTTGATAAGGGTCTGTCTGGAAATGGCTAATACGGCGTTTTTGTTACGTGGGGTCGCAGTGGTATCATTATATTGAGCAGGGAGGCTGCACAAAAGGCGGCGCTGCGTTTGGATTTGTGTTAGTCATTAAAATCCCAGCAATTTGAAAAACATGTATGCTGTTTAGGAGGAATTTCATCTCTATATCGTGGCCTATCTCATGACGAAACGATCCCGAACCCTCAAAAGGAACAACCCCGTGCCAGACGTTTCGTGGTGTATCAAGGGCGGCTCGCGCGGTTATGTGACCACACGCCCGCTTGAATGGCCGATTGGCAAAAAAGAAAGTGGTTGGCGGCTGACAGTGGCCACAGGACGTGAGTTTGAGAGTTCGGTCCCAGAACTAAAATATAAAAAGCGTTGGTTGCAAAGTTTGTTGGGTTGGTTCCAGCCATTCACTTGGCTTATGCGTCCGGACGATCCCTTTTTTCTGAAATCTGCCTGCATCCATGATGTACTTTTGGAAGACGGCTACCGAGTGGCATTTGCAGACAGCCAGTGGTTTGAAGCGGCACTTAGCGACCAAGCTGACCCGCTTAAATCTAGGCTTGCCTATATGGCAATGCGCATGCGCCACTTCTGGCGGTAGTCGAAAATCCGCCCCAGATTATAGCGCGCAGAGCCCCAGATGGGATTTGGGTCGTATCGGATGGTCTCCAAATGGCTCGTGAGCAAATAAGTCATCCAACCGTTGGAATTGTGCTTGCGAAATATTATTCCAGCATCGTTGCCAATTTCGGAAAGAGCGATAGCAGCGGCACAAAGCGGTTGAAGCTCATCGCGTCTTTAATCTCGGTATAATTACCTGCTTCGACATGGTGTTTTATCAACCCCGTCCAGCACATCATTAACCCTTTCATTTCGGCTTTAATCTGTTCAGGGTCAACGATGGTCATGGTGAGTTCCAGCACGTCCTTGAAGGGGATTTCATTACATTCAGTACTCGGTGTGTAAGTCCCGTCCTCAATTAATTTTACCTCATGGGACAGCCGGTCCAAACAGCGTTTGGGGAATTTGCGCAGATGTACCAGTGTTTGCCGTCCACCTGCAGAATGATTTACCATCTCGCTCATCAAGGTGATCGACTTGTGAAAGTTCTCATCTATCTTTGGATCAAAATTGGTGATGATGAAAGTTGGTGTTGCATAGCTCTGGCCGGCGGTTTTAAGCTGTTCCAGAAATCTAATAATGTCTTTCTCAATGCTATGCACCGCGTAAAGATCGTCTGCCGTTATTGTATCGGCGCTAAAGTCATACTGATGGATGGCCTCTGCGGTTTGCTCAAACGGTGTCGCGGAAAACCAATAAAGGTTGGTTTTTTCCGGGCTGGCACGACCCAGCGCAAAGCCCATAAATCTTGGTCCTGTTGTTGTTACAACTCCGAATCCAAACAATGGAATCGCTACATAACGCAAAAACTCGTCTGTGTGCATTTTACGCGCCATTCGAAATCTCCTGTTTACCTCTATTTGCAAGCTTTTAACGTGCGCGGTGCTATCTTTCTTGCTCGGTACAAGAATATTTTTTGTTTATCTAGTATCCAGGGCGTTCAAAATTCACTCTTTTTACAGACCTGAGCAAAATGTATAAGACTGCCGCTTAATCTACAATCTATATCCTGCTCTGCAGCTGTTGAATTATCTTTCAATTCAATTCTAACTGCTAAACAAATTATTCTTGTGGGTTTGGTTTAACACTGGGTTTCATCAATAATCCATGAGAGCTTTATAAACGTGCCCGCCGTATTCATTTGCGCTGTGGGTGATGTGCAATAGATCTGACAGATTATTGGCGCGCTGGTGGCGTTGCACACTGTTTTCTAAAAGATCCCATCGGTAGCATTTTTATGGTTTGCCATATTTAAACACATGCGCACCGCATTCGCACCAGGAACGACATTGGCTTTATTTTTGCCCGCAATTTCATAGGCCTTACCATGCGCACGAGCCGTTATGGGAACTGAAAGACCGGCCGAAACGGACACGACCTTGTCAAAGGTGAGCAGCTTAATCGCAATCTGGCCTTGATCGTGATACATCATCACGGCAGCATCATAGACACCGTCGCGCATTTTCAACCATAGGGTATCAGCGGGCAGGGAGCCTTTGACCGCGATTTTTTATGCCTGCGCGCATAGGACCGCAGGGTCGATAACACGATCTTCCTCGTCGCCCTATAATCCGCCATCACCCGCATGCGGATTATAGGTCGCAACCACGATCCGGGGGTGCGTATATCCTGCCATTTTAAGAGTGCGATCAGTCAATTAATTCGACTGCTCGATGTGGTTTGTGGTCAACAAAGCAGGCACATCTTTTATCGCGACATGGCGGGTCATCCGGCGGTTCCACATGCTGTTTGCAACGTTGATTTCACTGGCGCGCGGTTAGTTTGACAAAGTCACTGGCATACCCCAGTTCGTCGGAAAAATCATTGCCGCCCAGATGCTTCGATTCTTTGTTGAATGGCATAAACATAATACCGTCGATGCTGTCATCACGGGAAAGCTCCAGCGCTTTTTTCAGCCCCTTGATTGACGAGGCGCCGCCGGCAGCCGATGCGGCGGTCATAGGGGCATCGGCCAATCTGTCTATGGTTATGCTAAGATGTAGAACTTTGCCTTCGGTGATCTCTAATGAATCTTCGGCATCTATTAAGCGCAGACTGGGAATATCAAGACCCACCTGCTGTTCACCGCGCGCCAGAATCTGCGGATCACCCACCACAATCAAGTTCGCAGACTGTCTTAATGCAGGGTCCACCAGCAATTTGACCAGCAACTCCGGATCAATTCCTGCCGGGTCTCCCTGTATCAGAACAAGCGATTTTTATCCCTCTGAAAGATTATGTTTGGAGAGGCCATCGGCCGAAGTTTTAGAAACGGCTTGATTTTTATGCTAAGCGCTGCGGTGATATTGACCACGGCCGTTTTGAGATGTCGTCGCAATTGCCGCCCGGCTTCCGAGCCGTTGCGCTTTTGAAGCGCCTCTGCGATCAGATCGTGATGGCCGAGCATGGTGTCTTGCAACGTGCGTTGCTTCGATGAAATAAAGCGTGCCCGCCACAGGCGGGCGTTATAGACTTTATGGGATTCCATCAATGGGGCGTTGCGTGCGGCCCGGACGATGGATTGGTGAAATTCCATATCCCAGCTGAAAAAATCGAGTGGATCTGTCTCAAGGCTGACATTTCGCATCCGATCGCAGAGCTCTAGTATCTGCGTGATTTCTGCACCGCTGGCATGCTTGCAGGCCAATTCCCCGGCGAGAGCTTCGAACGCCCCCAATACAATCAGATTTTCGCTCACCTCTTCTAGAGAGGGATCGGCTACGCTGGAGCGACGCGTTGCGCTGTGGACGATCAGGCCTTCACTTTTAAAATCAGTAAAGCTTCTTTTAACGGTGTGCGACTGATCCCCAGCGCCTTGGCCAAATCATGTTCTGGCACGGGCAACCCGGGTGTCAATTTTTCAAGTAGGATCATCTGCCGCAAAACGTCTGCGGCCTCTCAGGCCAGGCTGTGGCGCGGTGCGATGGCTGGGCCGTCGGCCAAGAGCGTTTTGAAATTAAGCCGTGCGCTGCTCATTTACCCCAACTCAAAACAACAGGGTCGAGGGGCTGTAGCAGTGCCATCAGTTGCGCGCGCTGGGCCGCCCAAACGGGGAATCGGGTGCCGGCAAAAGGCAGATTTGATCACGTGACCCTCGACCATTGCCTCTTTGACGGCACGAAAGCCACATTGGCGATTTTCATGATTTATCGCGGGTAAAACCCGCGCATATGCGGCTGTCGCGGCGGCCTTGCCGCCTGCCGGAAATGAGGTGACAACCGGCTTAATCTGATCGGGCATTGTCGCAGATGTCATGGTGCCTGTGGCCCCGGCCTCAAGATCTGCGAGCAAAGTGATACCCTCCTCGCCGTCAAATGGCCCGTCTATGTGATCCCCAGCGGCGGCCAGCAGCGTATCCAGTTTGGCGGCCGTGCCCACGCTTTCGATCTTAAGCAGGCTTAACATTTCGATTTCGCGGGCCATTTTAGTCAAAAGCGGTATGGTTAACTCAATCCCGGATAAAGGGGCATCTTGCAGCATAATCGGCAGACCAACCTCGCCAAATCGGGCGACTTGCTCAAAGCTTTGTTCTGCTGTGCCTTTCAACAGACCCCACGATAGGGGGTATCATCATTACGATATCGGCTCCTACTGCTTTGCATTGGCGGGCGCGTTCCATCACAATATCAGTGGCGAAAGGGCTGATTGTGACCATAACCGGCACCCGTCCGTTGATATGTTCGAGGCTGAGCCGTGTGAGTTGATCCCGTTCGGCGCCAGAGAGCAGAAATTGTTCTGAATAGTTGGCCAAGACGCAGATACCATCAACTTTTTGATCGATCATGCACTCCAGAATTCTGTGGTTGCCGTCCGCATCAAGGCTGCCATCGGGGTGGAATGCGGCCGGAGCGACCGGC
>Ga0114998_10002621_pt1 | contig 13522 bp, 9 predicted proteins | sample ArcticOcean_MG_C_5_FD_87044 | JGI IMG/M metagenome (GOLD analysis project Ga0114998, IMG submission 87044) | Marine microbial communities from western Arctic Ocean - ArcticOcean_MG_CB4_138 | ecosystem: Environmental > Aquatic > Marine > Oceanic | place: Arctic Ocean: Canada Basin | collected...
ACTATTAATAGGCTCGAGTCACTATTAATAGACTCGGGTTACTATTAATAGACTCGGGTTACTATTAATAGACTCGGGCTTCTCTTTGTTTGCTCTTTGTTTGCTCTTTGTTTGCTCTGACTCGGCGAGCCCGTTCGAGTCTCATCTAACGAATCATTCCCGATTGTCAGCAGCCCTACGCTCGTTTCAAAATGTGGACATAAAATTGCTAAATAGGATCCGCAGAGCCTTCACGCTTGCCAGTAGAGGTTCCGGGAAACACTCCTATGCAATCAGACACTTCCCGATCAAAGCGGCTATTACTATTTTGACTTACCTTCAGTTTGAGTAAATACTGGCCCTTTCTAAATTAGGTGCCATGGGCTCTATTGTGGTTAGTATCCAACGCACCAAAACTCCAGGTTTCGTAAATGCTTCAGGCATGATGTTCAAGCTCTTGATTGGTCTGATGATCGCGATCCCCGAAGCAAGTTCCCGCAGTTACGAAGAGCACGAGATCAAGGCAGCATTCCTTTACAGCTTCGCCCAATTTATAACCTGGGAAACCAGGGCCACGACTGGCCAAACTGCCGCGCAAACTGCCGCGCTAACTGCCGCGCAAACTGCCGCGCTAACTGCCGCGCAAACTGCCGCGCTAACTTACTGCGCTGTTCATGAGGGACCTGTTGTAAACGCCCTAAAGGAATTGATCGCTGCCAAACAGACAGCAGGTGAGACAAGGCGCTACACCTTGCTAGCAGACTTGTCGAACATCAGACAGTGCCATATCTTATTTTTGGGCGCCGACAACAATAAAAGCGAATCGCTTCAATTGCGCCCAGAAGAGTCAGTCCTCACTGTTGGCGATTCGCAGGGATTCGTGGCAAATGGCGGCATAATAGAGTTTCGACGCCAGGGTGCTCGTGTACAAGTTCATATAAATTTGGCTACTGCCAGGGCGCAAAGAATACAAATAAGCTCTAAATTATTGAAACTGGCAACCATCTATAACGCCCCTGACGAGGCGAAAATCGATGATTAAACTTATTCAATATCTACCCCTAAAACGAAAAATAACCACAGTCACTATGATCATGAGCGCCATGATGCTGACCTTGTGGTCTCTCACTTTTATCCTGGGCCACACCCTTTTAAAACGTGAGTCGATGGTCCAACATAATTCAACTCTAATCAGGGTTCTGGCCATCAACAGTGCCGCCGCATTAGTCTTTCAAGACCCAGACGCTGCGACCGAGGTACTTTCCGCGTTGACGGCCGACCCGAATGTTTTGTCGGCACAAATTTACACCGCTAATCTAGAACTGTACGCAAGATACCCTGACCAGAGATTACCGCAAGAAGCTCTCTCTTGGCACGGCGTCATGGGTCACACCAAACTGGAGCAGTCCTTAGCTTTGGTTATTGAGGGTTCCGAGACAGTCGTTAATTTCGGAGAGGTTCTTGATGTAAGAGGACCTATCACCCTGGGCGATGAAGTTCTTGGGGTTATTGCCATTCAAATCGATTTACAGCCACTACGAGACGGCTTTTTCAGGATGGCTGTTATCTTCGGCATTTTTTTTCTCGTCTCCCTGGCCTTTAGCTCTTTAACCGCCGGGCTTTTCGTGAGATTCATCATTGTGCCTATCGGTAACCTTGCCGATGCAATGAAAAAAGTTTCCTCGCATGGGGATTACGATCAGAGAGTTAAGGTGTCGGGGGATGACGAACTGGGTTCCCTGAGCGATGGCTTTAATGACATGCTGGAACGGGTTCAAAGTCGTGACCAAAAGCTGGACAAAATGGTTAAAGAACTACAGGTATCAAAAGCTATAGCGGAATCTGCGACCAAAGCAAAATCTGAATTCCTCGCCAATATGAGCCACGAAATTCGCACCCCTATGAATGGGGTTCTGGGTATGACCTCTTTGTTACTCAATACGGAGCTTTCCGTTAAGCAACGAAAGTTTGGTGAAATCATCGAGTTGTCAGGCAATTCCCTGATGACAATCATTAACGACATCCTCGATTTTTCACGGATTGAATCCGGAAAGCTAACCTTGGATATAACAGATTTTTCTATCTACGAGTGCGTACAAGCCACCAAAGACTTGTTAATAAAAAGCGCCGAAAACAAAGGTCTGGGATTACGCTGCCACATTGCCAAAGACGTACCGTTGATAGTGAGGGGCGATCAGGGACGAATAAAGCAAATACTGATCAACCTGGTCGGCAATGCCGTAAAATTCACTGAGACGGGTTATGTTTCCATTGACGTTTCAGTGGTAAACGATGGTTTAGATACGACTATGTTACGCATAGAAGTCCAAGATACCGGAATTGGCATTGCCAACAATGCCCAACAAACCATTTTTGAAAATTTTTCCCAAGAGGATTCTTCGACAACCCGCCGATTCGGTGGCACAGGCTTGGGACTTGCTATATCAAAACAATTAGCAGACCTGATGGGTGGGGAGCTTGGCGTTGCGAGCGCGCCAGGCCAAGGCTCTCGTTTTTGGTTCCAATTGCCTTTGGCGCTTTCGTACAAAGAAACTCAAAAAACCGTCAGACTAGATATTTTTGATGAATCGCTGGATAAAAAACAGCTTTCAAACTCAAGGCAATATAACGCTCAAATTTTGGTCGCCGAGGATAATGAGGTCAACCAGATTTTTATTCGTGCGGCACTAAATACTTTTGGCTGTAATCCAATCATTGCCAATAACGGCGCTGAAGCGGTAAAGCTATTTTCCGAGACCCCGGTGGACTTGATATTAATGGATGTACAGATGCCAGAGGTCGACGGTGTGGCGGCCACCGCCATGATTCGCGAATTAGAACAGAAATCAGGCGCTGTTCAATCAGTTCCAATCATTGCATTAACCGCCTATGCTATGACGGGAGATCGTGAGAAGTTCTTAAAAGCTGGTATGGACAGTTACTTAAGCAAGCCGCTAGAGATGGAAAAACTTTCATCAGTTCTCGATAAATGGGTAGGTCACCTCGAGGAAAAAGACAACAGGGAACCCGGCCAATGAAATTGACTATTAGAAAACAACTAAGACCATCGCTTTTTTCACTCTGGGCATGTTTTTTCCTCTCTATCTTCTCTGCTTCAACTTGGGGCCAAAATGTACCTGCAGATCTTCTAAACCTTAGTCTGGAGGAATTGTTCAGCGCCGAAATCGGCGACCCAGGTACTGGTGGTGCAAGAAACAAAACAGCGCCCGACACTAAAAGTAAATGGAGTTTTCAATACCGGTTTCAGCAAGCAGACTTTGAAGGCTTTAACAAAGGCAGCGATAACCTTTCCAATGACGAGGTATTGTTTACGCCTGGGCTAGAGCCGCGCACCAAGGATAATTTCCCGGTGGTGCCGACAACGATTACGCAAAAGGTTCATGCACTTGTTCTGGGATACGAACTCAGCGAAAAAATAAGCGTTAGGTTAGCCGTCCCCTATATCAAGCAAAGTACCGATCACATCAGCATTGTTCCCGCTTACGCGGATTTTACTATTCGTTCCAGCGGGATAGGCGATGTCTCTGTTATGGGATCCTACCAATTGGAAACGTCGAGTGAGAAGCACTTACAGTTAACCTTGGGCCTAAGTTTTCCCACTGGCTCCATTGACAAGGAAGGGGACACTCCCCGTGCCCCCGGCGATCAGCAGCTTCCCTATTCAATGCAACTGGGGTCAGGTACCTATGATATCCCTGCGAGTATTCGATATTCAGGCATCGGAAACGGATTCGTCTGGGGCACTGTACTGGCCGCTAAAATCCGTTTAGGAGAAAATGATAGAGATTACCGATTGGGTAATCGAGTTTCGGCGGCGACCTGGCTGAGGTTTAACAAGTTAGATTGGGTCAAGCCGTCGATTAAACTAATCTACGAGTATTCAGACAGTATTCATGGCAAGGATACCGATCTGATGGTTCCCGGCCCGTTTCCCTACCCGGCGTCTGTTACCAATCCGGAGATGTACGGCGGGAGTCAGGCTAAATTAATCCTGGGGCTCCGAATACCGGTACTATCAAACGGTAATTATATAGAGCTGGAAGTCGGCAAGCCTTTCTATGAATCCTTAAACGGACCACAAACCCGCGAGGATATTCGATACGGTTTTAAATTTAACCTGGAAATTTGATGACGCTTAATCTGAAGTAAGTTGTGTAAATTTCACTGCCTTACTTCCCACCACACGCTGGATTTACTGCGTGCGTTTGGGTGATCAAGCTGCACCCAACTGAAATCTTAGGGTGTACCTCGGGTTCTACTTATGAACCCGCCACTAATAGATCAACTAGATCAGTAACCCCGACTGATGTTTTCCAAGGTTCCGGCACTGCGCATATAGGACCATTATTTATGCAGTCTGAAAACCCTCGTAGGCATTTTTCGCCACCGAATCACATTTCTCCACGTATTCAGGAAAACCCAGATAAGGCATGAATACCCGAGGCTTTCCCGGCACGTTCGCGCCCAGGTACCATGAGTTGCAGCCCAGCAATAGCGTCTCGCCAGCCACTTCGTTGACATGATCTACCCAATCGTCCTCTGCCTCTATAGAAGCGTCGATGCTCGCTAGTGCTTGGTCCTGCAGCCAGGCGACACAATCGGCAACAAATTCAACGTGCTGTTCGATAGAGGTGATCATATTAGTCAGTACAGAGGGACTACCCGGCCCGCTGATGATGAAGAAGTTCGGGAAGCCCGAGGTGGTTAGCCCAAGATAAGTTCGTGGCCCTGCTTGCCATTTTTCTTTAAGTTTCAGACCGTCTTTGCCTTGAATATCAATTCTATCGAGCGATCCCGTCATGGCGTCAAAACCCGTCGCAGTGACAATCGCGTCTACCGCGTATTCCTTCCCGCCCGCCCGCACGCCGTGGGTAGTGATCTCTTCGATACCGGATTCTGCAATGTCTACCAGCGTTACATTGCTACGGTTATACGTTTCGAAATAACCTGTGTCTGCACAAATACGTTTGCAACCAAATATGGTATCCGGTGACAACGCATCAGCCAGAACGGGGTCGTTTACTCGCTCGCGTATTTTCCCTCGCACAAACGCTGCAACAATGTCGTTCGCTTCTTTGCCTACCAGCAGGTCTGCAAAAGTACCGTAAAAGTAAAGTCCGCCCATTTCCCAGCGGCGCTCACACTCCGCGCGTATCTCATCAGGTGTGTGCTCTTCGGCTGTACGCTCGTTGCCAGCCGTATCCCACGCTATTGGCTGGGCGCGGCCATTTGCGCGAAACGCACGGTAATTTTTTTTCACCTCGGCCTCTTCATTTAGATCCTGTGGCCTATTATGTGCTGGCACCGAGAAGTTTGGCGTCCGCTGAAAAACAGTCAGTTGGCCCGCCTGTTCGGCGATAAGCGGTATAGATTGAATAGCCGACGAGCCGGTGCCTATCACGGCTACCCGCTGGCCACTGAAGTCGACGCCCCCATGCGGCCACCGTCCAGTGTGATACCAATTCCCGGCGAAACTTTCTCGCCCGGGAAACTCGGGATCGTTAGCGGAAGATAGGCATCCGGTGGCCATCACGCAAAAGCGAGCCGATATCACTTCGCCAGCCTCCGTGGTGACGTTCCAATGGCTGGCGTCTTCGTCAAAGTGTGCTGAAGCTACACGGGTGTTAAATTGAATGTCAGGGGCGAGTTCGAAACGATCGACCACGTGCTTAGCGTAAGCCATGATCTCTGCTTGCGGTGCATATCGTTCTTTCCATTGCCACTCTTGCTCTAATTCTGGCGAAAACTGATAAGAGTATTGCAAACTGGGAATGTCGCAACGTGCGCCAGGATAACGATTCCAATACCAAGTGCCGCCAACGCCACCGCCGGCCTCAAGAATTCGTGCGCGCAGTCCTAGTTGCCTGAAACGATGCAGCATGTAGAGACCGGCGAAGCCAGCTCCAACGACCACAGCATCCAGCTGTTCTATTTTAGGGGCGGAACTTGATTGGCGCATATACATATCGCTTTAATGCAGATAGGCCGTTGAGTGTAGCAGGGTTTTCCACGAGGGTGGAGAGCCAGGTTTCGCTGTTTAAATAATAGGGACGAGGCAAAATTAGGTATTAACTGGTTCCTGCGTAAAGGAAAGGATCCGCCCCTAAACGATGGTAAGTCACTACCCTGAGGCATGGCTATCAACGTTGTTGAATAACCGTCAGCACCTTAATCAATTTTATTTAGGGGGATAAATCACAAGACAACTGGCAGCGTTGCAATTTGAACAACAACGTCTTACCTTGAGCACGAATCAATATAAATGGACAAAATAATCCAATGAATCATCCCGGTAATACTGACTTTGATGTCAAAGACCGTTTGGCGATTATTAACTTATGCAATGCCTATTCAAACCATTTCGACAGAAATGAACTTGCGAGTTGGTTTACGCTCTTCACAGACAACCCAACCTGCATCATCTGCCTTTCCGATACGCCGCCCGTCACGCTCGTTGGTGACGACTTTAAGAACCTATTGAGCGGATATCGTGAGGGGATGGTCAACGCCGGCACTCAACCACTGCATCTTGACACCAATCTGACCATTCATGAGCAAACCAATGAGCGAGCCGTTGCCGAAGCTTACATGATGTATATCCCACTGGAAATTGCAGCTTTTAACGTTCCTGAAAAAACCCGGGTAGAGACCCAAGTGACCGGAACCGCGCGGTACACCTGGGATTTGCTAAAGGGTAAAGACGATATTTGGCGAATAGACTCTTACACCATTAGCTATTTTCAAAAGGTCGTTGAAGTTTCTGCCGGCTAGGGCAACGGCACCTGAAAATCACTCGTAAACTCACAGTATCCACTAATTCCCTCGATGGCGCAGGCGAGACCGAACTCAAACAGGGCTATGCCGCATTATTTTTGAATTAGGGCCAGAGGCCATTTGATTATCCTTTTCTTACCGCTGCCGTCGGTAATGATCGTGGGCGCCACTGCATTTTCAACCCTTAATCGTTTGTTCTGGCATATCTATCGGAAGCCATTTTAGTCTCCTGTGCCAGACGAGCCTCATGGTAGCGCAGTGCAAAGGCGAACGCTTTGTGTTGATCGAAGCCGATCTCAACTTCATCCGCCAGCAACGCTAGTTGGCGCTCCAGGTCATCCATTAAAGCACCGCTGCCAGCCTGATCCGACACTTCCGCAGCGTCAATCGCCCATAATCCTGCCAGAACCCAATCGAAACCAGCGCCTTCAGCCAGCAGCGCCAGCCTCAAATGATCAAGACCAAGGCACTGGTAAAGCACTGCGGTCAATCGGCGCACAACTTTGGAGTTAATACCTCGCTTTCCTAACGCCTCTGGACCCTCGTACTCCTCCAGGCGTTCTTTCAGTAGGCCGATTTCAACGTTGAGGTCCTTGACAGCCCGATAAACCTCATCACTAACAGGGACAGCCCTGCCCCCTTGTATTGTGATTAAATTTGAATCAGCGATGCTATATCTCCTACGGGCATTTTTGCGGCTACTTTATAAATCCCAGCGGCGTTTTCGCGGAAAACGACGCTTTCACTGCAAAAATTGCGGAATTTCTTTGGTGAGACAAACTTCCTGACGCTTTCATCAAGATCAAAAATTCAAAGACGGTATCTGTTAAGTGCCACCCATGTATCGCTAACGACGAACGTCGAACGCAATATTCAGGCGTTCTAGGCCATGTAATAACGCGTTGGCCATAAACTCCGGGGCTTCGTCGTTTGGCTGCAGACGAAAATTCTCAAGACGTTGGAACAGGACTTTGCAACCACCGTTCATTTCACGCCGAGCGAGAGCCGCACCCAAACAATGATGCACTCCTTTGCCGAATGCGACATGGGTCTTCAAGTTGTCACGAGTGATGTCAAACTTTAGCGCGTCCTGAAATTGACTCTCGTCTTGGTTTGCTGAGGCGAACCGAGCGAAACAGATTGAATTCTCAGGAATGCTGACCCCATGCATTTCGACATCGCGCGTCGTGCGGCGATACATATTCGCGGACGGGCTTGAGACCCGCAGCACTTCCTCTACAAAATTCGCAATCATATGGGGTGAAGGATCAGCCTTGATCATTTCGTATTGATCAGGGTTGTCGATCAATAATAGTATGCCCTGAGTTAGCGCGGCACCCGTTGTCTCGTTGCCGGCGACTAATATCTGGTTCAGCATTGATAGACATTCACCGTTATTCAGTGGCATATCGCCTTCTATGCTGGCGTTGACGATCTTGGACAAAATGTCGTCCTGAGGTTTGTCGCGACGTTCTTCCAAGCGCGAAATAAAATAGTGTTGAAACTCGACAATACTTTTAGCCGTTTTAATTCTGCCATCCAGGTCTACCTGTTGACTTAAATTATCGATAAAAGCTTCGGTCCATCGCCGTAGCTTAGGGAGGTCTTCTATGGGAGCACCGATTTGGGAAGCGATCACTGTTAGTGGCAACGGCACCCCAAACTCACTCAAAAACTCACATTCTCCTTTGTCTTCAATACGGTCAATGAGTTCATGAGAAATCGAGTCAATCATTGGTTCAAGCGCATTCAGCGCGCTTGGCGCAAACACCCCGTCAACAAACTTACGGTATCGGCGCTGCAACGGCGGATCCTGAGTGAGCATCGTTGGCACATCCGCATATCCTTGCGCCATGATTTCCACAACCTCCGGTTCTGAAGATTCGACCGCTCGCGTTGTGGCACCGCCCATCACACTAGAAAATGTTTTTGAGTCTTGGGACATTGCGACCACATCATCGAATCGAGAAATAAAATAGATACCGGAGGAAGGGTCCTGGAATACAGGCGCTTCGTCGCGAAGGCGCTTGTTCAAGGCAGCAGGACAGCGCAACAAATCCGGATGCATCGGACTTAATTCATGAATAGGACATTGTTCTAGTTTTTCTAGCACTTCGCTCATTAGGGCCTCGGTTTTTCGTTGAATTGAGATCTGGATGCCACCGTTCGTAGCTCACGCCGGTCTTACTCACCTGCCTGACAAACCAGCACTTTATGTTAACGTTTACACGTCATCTGTAATCTCGTTTATTTACCTTGATGACAGAAGATCTACCACACGTTGTCCGGCCGCACTTCTTAATGCGGGTGCTTTTTGCACGGATCCTCAGACACGATGACGCGCTATTAACCTGCCGACACGCTATTGCGCCTAAGACAAGTTAACAGCAAACGCTTTATTTCATATCACCTATAGCGCCGTGATAGTCACCGGAATAGCACTTTGGCGGGCCATTCCTGAGATTGGGTCATATTCGGCCTCGTCAGATATCAAACGATTGGAACTAGCACCGATCTCACGAACATTTTCGTTGTCGTCGTAGTCCGGGTGAAAACCCCAACCGTGAGCCAGCGAACAGACGCCTTGCTGGATCGATGTTTCTGCTTTCGTCACCGCAGTTACTCGGCCGCCCGGGCCACGGATCTGGACCAAATCACCAGACACCAACGCTAACTTTAAGAGATCATCAGGGTGCATATGCGCGTGATTGGTGGTGCCTTTCTCTTTCACTGCTTCAAATTGTTGCCCTGATGAATTATAAACATGGTTTAGGCGCCTGCTGGTAAGCAGATGGGTGTAAGTTCCGTCTTTTTCCGGGATTCCGGTTGTCGACAACTTCTCTTCTCTGATTTCACGAATTTCACTTTCTATGCCTGACGGGGTTAGCTGAAGTCTGGCGGTTGAGTCGCCCTTCTCCACGATGCACTCGATGCTTTCGTAAACAAACCCGCCTTTTTTAGCTCTTATCTCCTGCAACGGTACCTTTGTGCCCGTTGTAACCAGCTCTAAAACCTCAAATTTAGTGGGTTTGTGGTCTGTTGGGATTGTCCCGCCTGTTGCCACACCAAAGGCAGCGTCCATAGGCAGAATGCCCCCGCCTAAATTTAGTTCGATCCCAAGCCGATGAGCGATCTCCCAATAGAACTCCCATTCTTCTATTAAATCGCCATTGGGCTCTACGATCGCTTCAGCATAATGCGTGTAAGGAACGTCGAACCACGTATCCGCCATTACTGGCGCATCATCTCGCTCTAAACATATTTTTCCCGGTAATATGTAGTCGGCCATCACCGCCGTTGCTGACATTTTAACGTCTATACAAACGAGTAACTCTAAAGCTTTCATCGCTCGAACCGTCTTGTGCTGATTTGGAAAAGCGACCATCGGGTTTCCACCGATATTGAAGAGCACCTTGACTTGCCCCTCACCGGGTTCAAGTATCTCGTCGTTTAAGGCCGCTGTAGGCATCTCACCGCAACACTCGCTCAAACCACGAATACGGGATTGTGGAAAATCTTTGCCGAACGCAGCCCAAGGAGCGATCACCTCTGCTTTACGATTACCGGTTGGCGACAAAACACCGGGATTCGGAACTTTATCTCCTTCTTTGTTAAAACGGCCGCAAAGCGTGTTTAGCACATGCAGCAGGTGTTCCATGATATTACCTCTGGGCGCCATGTTGGGTCCGGTACCAGCTGTCGCGGTGCCCTGCTTGCCATTAGCCCAAACTCTGGCGGCTTCGACAACAAGCTCTGCCGGAACCCCAGCTCTTAACTCCACATACTCAGGCGTGAAGTCTTTCACCGCCTCGCGCAGCTCTTCTACACCATCAACGAACTGCTCGCAAAACGCCGCATCATAGAGATTTTCGTCCAGTATTACTTTAACAATGCCACACAGTAGCGTTGGGTCTTCCCCAGGGCGCACTTGCAGGTGAATATGAGCTTTTCGGGCGACCTCTGTCTTGCGAGGATCAATAACGATCATCTTTATACCGTTTTTCAAGCCTCTATTTAGAGCTTTCCTTGGACTGAAAGGCGGTATTCCTCCATAAGGTGCAAAATGCGATATCAAGGTGTTGCAACCGACGATCAATGCAACGTCTGCGCCCTCAAAACTGTGGGGGCCACCGGCCCAAACACCAAACCTTGACAGGGCAATGCCTTTTGCAGGCTGATCAATGGAGACTGAAGTATAGTAAGATGGGGACCCAATGCCGTCATGAAAGGCTCTAGATACGGCGAGCGCAGCAGACTCTTGAAACGAGTAGGTCCCGCAGTAGGTTGCGATCGATCTCGCGCCGTCCGCAACAATAATTTCCTTAACCTTGTCAGCGATCTCGTCTAGCGCCTGCGCGGATGAGATCTCTTGCCAACTACCGTCCGCTAATTTCTTAAGCGGTTGAGTGATTCTTGATTCATGATCATAGGCATTTGGAAGTTGACGGCCTTTTATACAGGTATAGCCTCCATATACCGGGTCACTGGTATCTCCTCTCACAGCAATCGGTTTACCGTCCAAGACATCGACTTCCATTGCACAATAATTGTGGCAGATACGGCAATAAGTTTTTTTAGTTTCGACACCCGGTGCTTGGGAGGTTTTTGTTTTCATGAATTTACGCCCTTCGTGACTAGTTTTTTATTAGATTTAATTAAGCCTAGGCTGGAAAGCAATGCAAAATCAAGCACCGAAGCACGGCAAACTTCTCGTTAGGGGCCAAACTGCCTGGGTGGAATTTAAAAGAGCAAAAAACACCATTAACAATAGGGGCCATGAGGAGGTATGACTGTATCCACAAGATTGATGAGACCAGATAACCAAACAAATCCTCCCAGTATTGTGCTGATTTTCTCGCTATGTAGCCCGCTGCCCTTTTGACTGAACAACGGCTACCTCAAAAAGGCTCCCCGCCGTTTAAAGCCTATTGGCAATGTTGCTGTAGGGTCGGGGTACCAGGTTCCACGACAATAAAAAACAACAGGTAAAAAAATCAACGTTAACCTCGCTCAAATTCTCGGATCACTTGGCCGGGTCGATTACCTGTATGTTGACAGTTCTCTACCACAACCTGTCCTGCGACCAAGGTCGCGGTGTACCCAGTGCTTTTTACGATATATCGACCCCCACCATGAGGGAAGTCATGAACATACTCTGGATGATGGGTCGCTAACCGATCGTAATCAATGACATTAATATCCGCGACATAACCCTCTTTCAATACCCCGCGATCTTTCAGCCCCAACACGTCAGCAGATTGCTGAGTGATTTTATGAATCGCCTCGGGTAACGAATAGACTTTGTGCTTACGAGTCAACTCACTCAGCAAGACCGTTGGCGAATCGGTATCAGTAAAAATACCGACATGCGCCCCAGCGTCACCCAACATAGGAATGACATGATCTAACTGCATGTATTTCCATTGATTTTCGAGCGCGCCGCCAAAGGCCCAATAATTAAACAGCTCCCGGCCTTCAGAGGCCACGAGTCGATCAACATACATTTCTACCGGATCACATCCGGCGGCATCAGCTAACTGTTGCAAGGATGATTTGCGCTCAAAATCAAGGTCCGGTGTTTCATCCATGCCAAAGGGGTGCAGCATATGGGCCATTTTCGAAAAATGCCCGATCGCCTTGCCTTCTTTGATAAGCCGCATTCGCGTTTCTTGATGCCGAAGCGCATCCACTCGATCGCTTACGGTCGGCAGCGCCATCAGGTCACTCCAGGCCTTTGACTCTTTGGTAAACGGTGACAATTGCGCCAAACCAAAAAATGCCCCACTGGGTCTGGTGTGGCAAACCCCGGAGACGCGTTTACCGCCCTGGTTATGCTGATGGAAAAAATCCCGCCACCGACTGACGCCACCGTCACCTTGCGGTCCGGTGCCACCGGAAAATAAAATTTGGCAACCCGCTTCAGCGCCCTGCTCAAACATCTTGAGTTCGGTCTCATATCGAGTCTGAAAATCGTTCGCGGATTGAAACAGCGCACCCACGCCACCCGCTTCAATCACCCCCTGCTGTATCGCACCGGTCTCTCGCAGATCAGCCCATGTTCCTGGCGTGCAGCGGCCATCGGGCACTGTGTGTGGAATAAATCGAGAGGTTGAAAAGCCAACCGCACCGGCTTCGACCGACTCTTTGACCATACGAACAATATCAGCCAACTCACGATCATCGGCTTGCACATCTTTGTCCATGGACTTATCCCCCATGGCTTCAAAGCGGATGGCCGAGTGCCCGACCAACCCTACAATATTTAGGGCAGGTTTCAACGACTCGACAGAATCTAAATAACCACCGTAATTGGTCCAATTCCAGGGCAAGCCATCCAAAATAGCCTCGGCGGCAATGTCTTCAACCGACTCCATCAGCTTTGCCATATATTGCCTATTTTGTTCAGATACAGGCGCGAAGCCAACGCCACAGTTACCGATTAGCGCGGTCGTCACGCCGTGGTACGAACTGGATGTGAGCTCCGGGTCCCAACCCACTTGTGCATCAAGGTGAGTATGTAAATCGACGAAGCCTGGCGTGACTGTTTGCCCTGCCGCATCAATCGTTTTTCCAGCAGAATCGTTATTAAGGTCTCCGATTTTGGCGATTTTACCGTCTCTGATCGCGACATCACCCTTATACGGCGCGCTGCCAGTACCATCAACAATAGTGCCACCGGCAATAATAAGGTCGTAATTCATTCAGTTACTCCTTTGATTCTCTTTGTTTGATTCTCTTTGTTTGATTC
>Ga0114998_10002626_pt1 | contig 13513 bp, 11 predicted proteins | sample ArcticOcean_MG_C_5_FD_87044 | JGI IMG/M metagenome (GOLD analysis project Ga0114998, IMG submission 87044) | Marine microbial communities from western Arctic Ocean - ArcticOcean_MG_CB4_138 | ecosystem: Environmental > Aquatic > Marine > Oceanic | place: Arctic Ocean: Canada Basin | collected...
AGTTTGATTATAGTAAGGCGACGGGGTCTGGCAATATTCGCTGGATCGCCTTCCGAACCAGCCTTGACGCCAATATTATTTTTAGTGAAGTGGGTCAGATTCGCCCCGCGTTTCCAACGGTTCTGATCGATTTGACCGATCCCAAGTATCAAAATCTTTCCGATCAGACTGTGGAGTTTATCTGGTATTGTGGGGGCCAGGGGACGGGGGACATGGATATCGATTCCATTATTATCAATGCTTCTGGAGGAAGTTTTTTGGATACTGATAATGATTCACTGGGGGATAGTTTTGAGCAACTCATCATCGATGCAGACGCAGGAGATGGATTTACAAGCTTCGCCGATGTTCTTCCGGGTGATGACTTTGATGCAGATGGAGCCGATAATTTTGCCGAGCAAGAGAATGGCACCAGTCCACTCGTAAATGATACCGACGGCGACGGTTTGTGGGATGGGGTGGAGACTAATGACGGAACATTTGATGATCTGGCGACAGACACCGGAACCAATCCACTCGTAGTTGACACTGATGGGGACGGGTTGTGGGATGGGGTGGAAACCAATGACGGGACGTTTGATGATATCGCTACTGATACCGGAACAAATCCGGTATTAGAGGATACCGATGCCGACACGATTCCCGATGGCTATGAAGTCTTGAACGCTTTAGATCCGTTCTCAGACGATAGGACACTTGATTTGGATAATGACGACTCGGACAACTTGGCTGAGTTTACTCGTGGTACGAACGCCCAAGTGGATGATACTGATGGAGACGGGATCAAAGATGGACCCGAAACTGACGACGGAAGCTTCAATAGCTTGGCGGATACGGGAACGGATCCACTGAATCCCGATACTGACGAGGACGGACTACTTGACGGAGTTGAGACGGCTACTGGTATCTTCGTCGATGAGACAAATACCGGGAGCGATCCTCTCTTAGAAGATAGTGATTCTGATGACTATCGCGACGGAGCTGAAGTGAACATTCATGGAACCGATCCAAATAATTCTGCGGGAGCTCCTACCGGGTTAAGTGTTCTATTTATCGGTGGACCTGCAGCAGGGGCAGATCCGGTAGTGATTAGATTCATCGAAGATAAGTATGGACTCTCCAATGTCGACTATAAGGAGGCACCTGAATCTTTGGAGACCGATGAGGATGGATACGATCTCTTGGTTCTATCCTCGACTCCTGGATCCGGTGATATCAGAGACAAGTTTGAAGATTCGTTGGTTCCAATTGTTAACTGGGAAGAGGCAATTTCAGACAATGGACCTGGTGAATTTGGATTGGCTACCGCGATTCTTTCCAAGTCCATTATCACAACAGAAATGGCTCATGCCGGTCATCCGATTACCGAAGGTCTTCCTGACCCAGTGGTGCTTTTTGATGCTGCAGGTCCCCAAACCACGAGCGCGGGCGCGCTGTTCGCCGGGCTTACGAGCGCGGGTAACAATGTGGATAACGGGGAGGCCATGATTTTTCTGGCGGAGGTTGTTGATGCCGTTGACCCCGGAGCATTGGTTCCTGGAGACGCCGCTCCGGCCCGTCGGGTCATGCTCCCCTGGACCGATAGTACTGCTCGCAGTCTGACCCCTGATGGCTGGCAACTCTTTGGAAACGCGCTGGACTGGGCGGTTGGCCGTCTGGGAGGACCGCAGCCACTTGAGATTATTGAAATCGAATACGATAATACTTCTCAGCCCGGCAATGTGCTGGTCAGTCTGACTTTTAGTTCTTCAGAGGGGAAGTCGTATGCGCTCTACGCTGATACTGGCTTGGGTGTTCCGCTGATAAGTCAAATTGAAGTTGATGACGCCGTGGTGGGAACTGCCGGGACGACAACGGTTGAGGTGAACTATAATCTTGTTGGATTAGACAATAACGCCAGGTCTTACTTTTTCACCATTAAGGAGAACTAGACTGATTTTTCAGATGAGAAATTTAAAGAGCGGCTAAAGCATGCTGAACAAGGAGTCGCAGATGCCCAGCTAGGGGGCTTTTTCGTAGTAGGTATAAAGCCTACCAAAAACGCAGCAACAGGCGAGGCGATCATATCCCGGACTGCTAGGAAATTGCTTTTGGTGGGAGGGCCATAAAGCGCCATTGGACCGGAGGGGCGAAAGGGGGTTGGTTTTGGAATGGGTAACGCTCTTAGTTGCTTTCAGTGGGGATTAACCTCCACACTGCTTGCAAGCCGCGCTCCCGGCCTTACCTTTGCTCTTCTTATACCAGCGGCACCCACTGTTGTGACGAATACCGCTCGAGGTGGTGAGCCAGTGGGTTTTCCCCACTGCGGAAGCTTCCACAGGCTTCTCGCTATCAACGACAGTCCCTTATCCGGAATCGGTTAATCCTTGAACGCCTAGGATGCATCGATGAGGCCGGCAAGCCCACGTCGCGGGTGGAACGGAGCTTTCGGAGGTGGCGGTGCTAGTAGCCGTCAGGATAGCTGGGAAGGGCAAGGAGGAGTTGGAGGCTCCTTGATCAATTTGAAGCCTAGCTAAAGGATTGGTTTTTCATACTCTTACTCCTGACGAAGTTGCTGGCAATCAATCTAACGCAAAGATTCAGCAACTGATCGCTATCGCCTTGTTTTTAAAAAGGGTCTGTAAAAAATACAGTGTTATGAAGAATACCCATAGAATAGATTCTTGGCTGCCTACAAAGCCTTTTTCCAGACCTGCAAGAGGAGTTTATCATATCGGACCTCAGAAATGGTGAGCGGAAAAACTGTGTTTTGATTTATACTGATTCCGGGGCTCATCGGTTGAAAGGGCTCGCCACCCATGGAGCTTCGGATTTCAAAGTTTCCCTCAGGAAGGTTTTTCACGGTAATGGTGACCTCCTCAGCTTCTTTGTTGTAAGAATTTACAGACAGATCCACTGGAATACACCCGAGTAATCCTGAGCTGGTGTAACGAGAAACATAATCCCAGATCACTTGTGTAGCGAAAGACGGCCAAACATGTTCTCCGTTTTGGACACGATAATGTATAACATCATAGCAAGCGTCTCCTTTATTCCAAATAAAACGGGTTACCCCTGGAGCAACCTGGCTAGTCACAGGAGTCCCTTCACTTCCATTTTTTAAAATCCAGTGTTCACTGAGTTGGTTCATCGAAATGGAGTATTGGTTTCCATTATAAGGATTATAAAAATCATTTGTCCCGTGGATTGAGAGTATTCCTACGCGATGATTACTGGTGCATTCCTCAAGGGTCCACTGCCACATACTGGCTGCCACGGAGGATACTGCGGCAAAACGATCGCCAAGGTAACACGCCAGATCCCATACGAAATTCCCCCCTAGTGAAAAGCCACATGCATAGATTCTACTCGAATTTACGGAGTAATCCTTTTCAAGAAAATCGATCATGGCCCCTGTAAAACCTATATCGTCAGTGCCATTGTCATACGGCCCTATGGTATTCCAATTAGATGAACCTTCCGGGTCCTTCTCATCACGGATTACGAGACCTTGGGGATAAACGACGATAAATCGTTGATCATCTGCAAGAAGGCGAAAATCAGCTGTGAAGCGCATCATACCTTCCGCTGAATCATTTCCACCGTGAAAGCAAAAAAGCACAGGAAGCGATTCTGTATGAGTAAAATCCTTGGGTAAATAAACAATGAATTGCCGATCGAGACCGTCTAAATTAAGTGTTTTTTTTAGAGTCTCTTGTGCCTGAACAATTCCCACACCAGAAACCAGCAACAAAAAGCAAAATAGGCTTTGAATGATTTTGATTACCCTCATCTCTTCAAAATTTTAAGCTTCGTGAAAATATTTAAAAGTTAAAACGAAGATCTTTAAAATGAATGCGAATCACCTACTCTCACTTTTCGCTATCTGAATCATCAGACAAAGAAATACACTCTTTTATTATTCAACCCGTCTTCACTTCAGCCCACAAATCTAGCACCACAACAATAATTTCCCAACACCTTAAAACAAAGCTTGGATTCAAACCGGAAGTGCACCGGTTGGTTTGAAGTGCGAGCCAGGAGCTGATTTTATTAGCACTGGTTCCGCCTACAAAAACCGAACCTGTGCCACATGAAATACACCCACCTGACCCGCGAAGAGAGACATACCATTTCCACCTTGAAGCGCAAAGGCGACTCGCCATCGATCAAAGCTCCACACCCTGACTTTTGACAACGGCAAGGAGTTCTCATCTCACGCCATAATCGATGCGATATTGGATAGCTCGTCATATTTCGTCCCCCTCCGCTCCGGTCCAAAGGCGCCTTCAAGGCCCTCCCGCTAAAAGCAAATTTCTAGCATTAGGCCGGCTTTGTGTCACCGGAAGCCACTCAACAGCGTGCAAGGGTTATTGTTCTGCCTCTTCTACTGATCTCTCCGCTCTATTGGGTTTGATCTAGCACCTTGAGCCGGTATGCGCTCTTAGCAGCAGGGGGGCGGATTAAGGTTGTCTCGTATGCCACACCCTCACCATTGAAGAACATAACGGCCGCCCAGGTCTTAAGGTCGAATGACTGCTCAATCGTGATTAGTCCTCCGACGATTGGACTCGTCTTAAACTTCAGAACCGGCTGGCCATTAATATCTGAAAGGGCCATTTCTAGGGTCAAGTTTGGCTGTGAGTTAGCGACCAGTGGCGCAGACTTGTTAGCCGCTTCAAAACCGTCCAGGAAGCCATCTCCATCGGAGTCACCATTTAGTGGGTCGGTATTGCGATCACCTCCGTATTCCCGGCCCTGATCCACAGACCACATCAGAAATTTGGTTCACCTCTTGGATCATCAAAGCTACCGAGCGCGATGGACTCCTTGGCGGTATCGACAACAATGGGAAAACCGAGCAGTCACAAAGTAAAACGTAACTGAACGTAATGAACTGTTACCACTATGTTACCTTTTACCAGCCACTAGGAAACACGAAACCCGCTTAATCCTTTAGGATTAAGCGGGTTATCGAAAAAGTACGCAGACTGGGACTCGAACCCAGGACCAATTGGTTAAAAGCCAACTGCTCTACCAACTGAGCTATCTGCGCTTTTGTTGGATTTGTAAACCTGCCGTGCAGCGGGAATGGCGGAGCATTAAGGCGTTCCGGATGTATTGGCAAGAAATTCCCGAAGGTTTTCTTCATCTTTTTTAAGCTCATCGGAGTTTTTTGGCGATATTCGGAGTCAAGACGAAGCGTTTAATCCCACTTTTTTCAGGATCTTGGCCATCGATAACCTGATACTCCAAAGCTTTGATAGGCTTTTGACCCTGAATTTCTGACATGAGATAAATCCGGATCGTCATTGGCGCTTTCGGATCTCCTCCGGGGATGTCTTTGACGGTAAACTGGACTTCGTTGTTACCATCGCTCGCGCCTCCGAGAATCACGTCGGCCCGCTTCGTGTTCTGGTAAGTGTGGGGCGAGATCTTGTTAACGAGAAGTTTAACTTCCCGACCAGGGCAAAACACGTAGGCTTTGGCGATATACTTCACGGGTCCCCGCAGTGCAATGGGTGGTTTTTCCGTTTTTCCAGTTGGCTGAAAATCGGGTTGATCAACATATTTAAAATTTCCCGCCAAAATCTCCTTCCGAACATCAGGAAGCGCACTCAGATTCACGAATTGCGAACCGTTGTATTTCCAACCCGAACGCTCCTGAACATAGGAAATTGTAAGAATATTCTCACTGGGCTTTCCCCCTACCCCAAAATCGACCTTTCCAAAATAGACAGCTTTCACCGTAGGACCTTTCACCCGTAAGCGAAGCACCTTTAAGGTCGCAAGATCTGGTGGAATCGCGGGAAGCCCCGCAAAAAATGCTTCAGGAAAACGACGGCGTTCGCTCCAAAGCCGATTCTTGATCGAAGTCAGCTGATTCGTGGCCGTGTAGCGCTGCCACGAAGCGGCATCTTTTTGAATCACCGCAGCCCTCCAGCCGCTATACACCTGACGCAAATGCTGGACCAGTTTGGCGTCGTTTTTCGCAATCGGAACTTGCCCGGAGGACATCTGGATCAAAATGCAAGATATTAAAAGTGTGCGGAACATGCAGAAACTATGGACAAAATGGGCCTACTTTGGAAAAATATTCTTTCGCGCTCGATACGTCGCAGAGCAAAACTCACCTTATGAACCCAATCCCAAAGTCTCCAATGATCGGAGAAGTGCGCAACCAGGAACTGCTCGAATCTGCGACAACCTACGTCTATGAAAAGACGCCGCAGGGAGATTTGAACGCACATTTTTTCTTTCCTCCAAATTTCGATTACTCCACCCAACAACGTCCCGTAATCGTGTTTTTCCATGGTGGCGTTTGGGATATCTCCGCTCCTACTCAGTTTATTCCTCACTGTCATCATTTCGCTTCACGAGGAATGATCGCGGTGACTGCTGAATATCGCACCAAGGCGAAGTTCGACGGAGGACCTGAAGAAGCCATCATGGACACCAAAACCGTCATTTCTTTTTTACGCTATCACGCCGCAAAGATAGGGGCCGATCCAAACCGAATTGTCGCCTGTGGTGCCGCCGCAGGGGCCCACGCCGCCCTCTGTGCCACCTTGCATCCGCACGAGAACACAGAATTCCCCTCGCCCAAACCCCAAGCACTCATCCTCTTTGGGCCGATCACAGACACAGGTCCCAAAGGCGTGGGATCGGCACTTTTTTCCACTCCTAAGGAAGCAAAAAGCACTAGTCCCTACGCCAAACTCCCTCAAAAGGAGCTCCCCCCTTGCTTGATCTTCCATGGCACCGCCGACCGGGTCGTCCCCGTCCAATCCTCGATCCGCTTCAGCAAGCGCTACGCCCGAAAACGAAACAAATGCGAGCTAATGACCTTCCAGAACGCTGGTCATACTTTTTTTAACTACAATTCGGACGAGCGGAACTACGGGCTCACGTTGAACGCCGCCGATAATTTTTTGGTCAAACTGGGTTATCTTGAGCCCGATCCCCTTGCCGGGGAATTTCAATAGCACTCGTCTTGCGCACGTGCCACATCACTGCCACCTTCCCATTACATGAGTTCCCTTCAATTTTCGCCCATTGGCGATATCATCGCCGATGTCGCTGCCGGCAAACTGGTAATCGTCGCCGATGATCCTGGCCGGGAAAACGAAGCGGATCTTCTCGGAGCGGGTTCTTTGGCAACTCCGGAAATGATTGCCTTTATGGCAAGCCATGGCCGGGGACTGATCTGCACCCCAATCCTCGCAGAGAAAGCCGATGCTCTCGACCTGCCTCCAATGGCTTCAAAAAATCGCGAAGCCCACAAAACGGCCTTTACGATCTCAATCGACGCCGCGCAGGGAATCAGCACGGGAATCTCCGCCGCTGATCGCGCCCATACCGTAAAACTCATGGCAGAGGAAACGACAACCGCCGATTCATTCGTCAACCCCGGTCATATCTTTCCCCTCCAAGCCATGGAAGGTGGAGTGCTTCGCCGCGCTGGACACACCGAAGCCGCGGTTGATCTTAACCGTTTAGCTGGTCTCCCCTCAATCGGCATCATTTGTGAAATCATGTATGAGGATGGCACCATGGGAAGAGTGGGCGATCTTGGCGACTATCAGAAACAGCATGGACTCAAGGCCTGCACTATCGCTCAACTCATCGAATACCGTAGACGCTCCGAGCGACTCGTCACTTGCGAGGAAATCATTTCTCTCCCCACTGATTTTGGCGACTTTAACTGCCACCTTTACCGCGTGAATACTGACGATTCAGAGCACCTTGCTTTGGTGAGCGGTGAGATCGATCCTGAGATACCAACAACCGTGCGCGTCCATTCCGAGTGCTTAACCGGTGATGTTTTTGGCTCACGCCGCTGCGACTGTGGCGGGCAACTCCACAATGCTTTGCAGAATATCTCGGAAGATGGCGGAGTTTTACTATACCTCCGTCAAGAAGGTCGAGGAATTGGCCTCGCTGCCAAAATCCATGCCTACAAGCTTCAGGAGCAAGGTATGGATACCATCGAAGCCAACGAGAAACTCGGATTTCCATCCGATCTGAGAGACTATGGAATGGGAGCACAGATGCTGCACGATCTTGGCATTCGCAAGATTAGACTACTCACGAATAATCCCAAGAAGGTCATCGGCCTTGAAGGCTATGGACTTGAGATTGTGGAGCAAGTATCCATCAGCGTGCCCTCCAATCCGCATAACGAAAAGTATCTCGATACCAAGCGAGTTAGAATGGGTCATAAACTTTGACATTCATTGACAAAGCTTCATCTTCAGATCATAAATCCGATCTTATGTCGGCGATCATCCCACAAAGGCCCCGCGTCTTAAACACCGGAAAAATTCGAATCTCCATTGTAGCTGCGCAGTTCAATGCTGAATTCACAGATGCTCTGGTCGAAAATGCAGTGGAGGAGATCGGTAACATTACAGAAAACCCTAAGGTTGATCTCGTAAGAGTCCCTGGTGCCTTTGAAATCCCGGTCGTCATCAAAACACTGATTCAAGAAGAAGCTCCTGACTGTGTCATCGCCCTTGGCTGCATCATTCGCGGAGGTACCGGCCATGCCGACCTCATCGCCACCTCAGTGACAAACACCCTTCAGCAACTTGCGCTAGAGTTTTCTACTCCGATCATCCACGAAGTTCTTTTAGTCGAGGATGAAAAACAGGCTTATACCCGCTGCATTGGAGAGAAGCTCAACCGTGGCCGGGAAGCGGCCCGGAGCGCCGTAAACGTGATCGAAGTAATGAATGAGATCAAGAAAACGACCCAGTCACTCAGACTGCACCCGAGTAACGCCTAATGCCGACGCGTCACCAAGTCCGGGAGGCGGCCATACAGCTCTTCTATGCCCGCGCTTCTTCGCAAACAGCGGAAAGTGATGATGAACTCTGGGAACTCATCACTGATCGAGGTGGTCTCACCTTCGACCGCGCTCGCGTTAAAGTCCTCGGACACTGGCAAAACGGACGCGCGGCAGTTGCACCAAAACTTCTAAAAGCACTCGCCGCTTGTACTGCTGCAATCAGCGCCGCCGACCCCACCGGAAAAGCAGCCCGCCTATTTCAGGAATTGGTCGATGCTGAGGCTTCCCTCGCTGAATTCATGGGAAACCTGGTCCTCCTCACAAAAGCCGACACCGGAGGATGGCGCGAAGATCTCAACCGTGCCTTTGAGCGTTCGTCCGAGGTCAACAAACTCCGTGACGATCTACGCGTCCATATCGTCACCTTCCCTCCCCTCCAAGAGCAAGCAGTCACGAAGATTTTCGAGAAACTAGACGCCTTTGACAAAAGGGTCGAAATGACTCGCAACCCGGCGAAATACCCGGACCAACGAGAGCTCGCCCATCTTCACAAAACTCGGGCCCAAATGCTCGAACTTCGAAACGAAGCGGAGAAGGTCACCGCAGGTGTGAGCAGTAATCTAAAGATCCTCAACGACATCATTGAAGCCGCCGCTGAGAACTACGATCTCAACCGTCTTTCTCGCGTCGACCTTTCCATCCTTCGTCTCGGCGTTTGGGAAATCACGCAGGCCCCGGATGTTCCCACAGCAGTAGCGATCAACGAAGCAATCAACCTAGCCCGTTCCTTTTCCGGGGAAGAAGCCGCTTGCTTTGTCAATGGCCTCCTTGACCGTGTTGCTAAAGATCACGCTCTTAGCTGATCCTGCCTTGCACCTCCGTGCTGAATTAGTAAGAATCAACTCGTGGATCAGGAAGTTTCATTCCCCAACGAATTCCAGCGACGCACCCTCTGGAAAGCGGTCACTGGAATCGCGATCGTCATCATCGCCGCCCTTCTCGTTGGCCTCGTCTGGTTAGGAAGCTCGGTATTAGGCTACCTTCAGCCGGTCCTCGTTCCTCTAGCGGTGGCCGGAATCATCGCCTACCTCCTCGATCCTGTTGTGCAATGGCTCCAGTTGAAAGGGTTCAGTCGCATCAAAGGAATCATCGCCGTCTTCACTGCGTTCCTCCTGTTTTTTGGAATCCTTTTTGCGTTTGTCGGCTCTAAACTATCCAAGCAAATCGGCGGATTAAAAGACGACAAAAGCTCAGCATTTAAGGAAGAACGACTCGTCGACGCCAAACAAAACGGGTTCTACGGTTGGATTGTCCGAGACTATCTCTCGAAAGATGCGGAAGCAGTCCAAGCGCAACTCAAGAAAGACGAATCGCTCAAGGGACCCAATCAAGATTTAGTGACTAAATACAACGTCACCGCAGAGGAAATTGAGGAGATAAGACAGTCCTCCTGGACAACTCAGCCTTCTCTCAAACCTGAGAAAACGAAGAACCCAAGCGCCGATGAAAAAAAGGCCGATGCAGAGGCCCTCGCTAAATATGAAATTGCCAATCGACGGACTTATCTCGAAAGCTCATTTGCTCGTAACAACTTCTGGCTCACCAGGGGTGGAGTTCAACTTTCCAATCTTTTAAGTTCCACCCTAAGTTGGCTCTCCAGCAGTTACGGAAAAATCCTTGGGTTTTTAGGCATCATCATCGGCTTCGCGATGGTCCCGATCTACCTTTACTATTTTCTAAAGGAAAGCGACGCCATCAAAAATGGCTGGCACGAATACGTCCCCCTCAAAGCCTCGCCCTTTAAAAATGAAGTCATTGAGACTCTTGCTGAAATCAATGGCTACCTCATCTCATTCTTCCGAGGACAGGTTTTGGTCGCCTTCATCGACGGAATTCTCGTCGGAATCGCCCTCACCCTCTTCGGCCTCGACTATGGTCTCCTCATCGGAGTCGTGATGGCTCTTCTTGGAATCATTCCCTACATCGGAAACATTCTCTGTCTGATCCCCGCGTGTATTATCGCCACGTTTCAAGGTGCGGATCAACCCTGGGGCCTCCCCCAATGGGGCTATGTCCTCTGCGTTGTGGGCATCTTTGTAGTGGTTCAGCAAATCAACTCCCTCGTCACAGCGCCCAAGATCGTCGGCGACTCCGTCGGACTCCACCCCATGACGGTCATCTTCTCCATGCTCTTTTGGTCCCTCCTCCTTGGGGGATTCTTGGGAGCTTTACTTGCGGTCCCCCTCACAGCAGCCGTGAAGGTCATCTTCCGACGCTACGTTTGGGAGCGAAAAAAGGAACAACTTCAAATCGGCACCGACCCTGCAGATGAAATAGCGGACCCGGTAGTAGCCTAAATATTTTTAATACCGAAGACTTGGCAGATCACCGATTCGGAGTTCAACTCCACTTACTAATTTATGAAATTCGGAATCATCGGAGCCGGCATGATAGGCCACTTCCACGCCAAAGCCATCAGCGCCATGACCGGTGGATCTCTCCTTTCGGTTTTTGACCTTCGTCAAGAAGCGGCGGATAAACTCGCGACAGAATATGGCGCGAAAGCCTACTCAGACATGGCCGGATTTCTCGCCGATCCCGAGCTCGAGATCGTCACCGTAGGAACCCCGAGCGGAGCCCACCTTGAGCCCACGCTCGCAGCCCTCAATGCCGGCAAACATGCTATCGTCGAAAAGCCCCTTGAAATCACTCTTCCTCGCATCGATCAACTGGTGGAGGCAGCAAAGGCTAACGGCAAAACTGTCGCCCCCGTTCTCAACCGTCGATTCCACCCCGGCATGGATGCCTTTAAGAAAGCTGCCAATGAAGGTCGCTTCGGCACCCTCTCCTCGGCCTCGGCTTACGTCAAATGGTATCGCGACCAAGCCTATTACGACTCAGCAGGATGGCGCGGCACTTGGGCCCTCGATGGCGGAGGCTCCCTGATGAACCAATCAATCCACACCGTGGACGCCCTCCTCTACTTGGCCGGTCCTGTGGAATCAGTGCAAGCCAACACCGTCTGTCTCGCGCACGAACGTATCGAGGTCGAAGATCACTGTGTCGCTCTTCTGGAGTTTAAAAATGGCGCCCGTGGCGTCATCGAAGCTTCCACCTGCACTTGGTCAAAGGACGGTCATCCAGCCCGAGTCCAGCTTGCAGGAACCGAAGGATCCGTTTTCCTCGCCGATGAAGCCTTCGAGATTTGGGATTTCATGAACGAAAAACCCGAAGACGCCGAAATCCAAAACTCCCTCATGAAGGGCCAAGAAGCCGGACTCGGAGCAAACGACCCCACCGCGATCAATTCCTATCAGCATCAGCGAAACTTCGAAGAGGTAGTCCAGGCGATCGCCGAAGGCCGCGAGCCCTCAACGAACGCCTCCGAAGCACGAAAATCTGTCGAGCTTATCTCCGCAATTTACGAAAGCGCGAAGAACGACGGAAAGAAGATCTTCCTCTAGAAAGCACTCCCTTTTTCAAGCTAAGAGCGCCTTGGTGAAATCTAAGGTGCTCTTTTTTATTTTATCAGTATTTCCACCACTTCTCCCAAGAACATCAGGCCGACTGTCCACCAAATCAGGAGCATCAAAATTCCACGATGTGGCAATTCACTCGACAATAAGAACTCACCGATCGCGAAATGAAAATGCCCAATCAGAAATCCCAGCGTGACGGTTGAATTCATCAGAGAGCCGGTAACCCGGTTTCCTCCCCGATAAGGCTTTATTATCACTCCCGAAAAATTATCGGGACGCACCGTATTCGCTTTACCTTTAAATCTTATTACGCCGTTCATCACGACTTCATCCTATTTCAAATAGGATGACCCGCCATGAGGATGGCCAACCTCTTCTGTAAGAGCTCTAAAAAACGAACTCGTCTTCCCCGAGAATTTGAACCTCGGCATCAAGCTCGATGCCACGTTCTTGTTTCGCCTTTGCCTTGATTTGATCAATGAGCCCTAGCACATCAGCAGCAGTCGCATTTCCTCGATTTACGATAAAATTCCCATGCTCAAGAGAAACTTCTGCTTTCCCTACACCGGTCTCCTTCAGCCCTAACTCATCGATGAGCTGGCCTGCGCCACAGATCTCTGGATTCTTAAAGATGCATCCGGCACTGGCCGCCTTGGGTTGAGTGGTATTCCGATGATCCCGCGACTCATCGAGTAAGTCCTGAATATTCTCCGCGCTCGCCGGCGCCCCCTTGAAAGTTGCTGCCAGTGCGTAATTCCGTCGAAGCTCAGGAACACTGCGATAGGAGGACTCAATCTCGTCCAACATCCGCGTGCGGATCTCACCATCTTCATCGAGAAAGGTCACATCCACTACTTGGTCAAAAGTCTCCACGCCCATTGCTCCGGCATTCATGCGGAGCCCGCCGCCCACGTTTCCGGGAATCCCTTCCATCCACTCAAAACCACCAATACCATTCTCGCGAGCGACACTGGAGACCTTTTTAAAGCGAGCGCCTACGCCGGCCCGAATGGTATTCCCATCGGCAACGACTTCACTGAAGACCCCACCTTTCGGATGAATAACCGCACCGCGAATTCCGCCATCGCGAACTAAAAGATTCGATCCTCGGCCCACCACACGCACCGGAATCCCGCGGGCCTTACAGTAGAGAACAGAACTCGAAAATGCCTCAAAGGTGCTCGGCTCAATCCAGAATTGCGCCGGGCCACCCACACGAATCGTGGTATGCTTCGCCATCGGTTCATAAAGACGGATCGTCTCC
>Ga0114998_10002637_pt1 | contig 13481 bp, 8 predicted proteins | sample ArcticOcean_MG_C_5_FD_87044 | JGI IMG/M metagenome (GOLD analysis project Ga0114998, IMG submission 87044) | Marine microbial communities from western Arctic Ocean - ArcticOcean_MG_CB4_138 | ecosystem: Environmental > Aquatic > Marine > Oceanic | place: Arctic Ocean: Canada Basin | collected...
ACAAATAGCTGCCTTGGGACTCAAGAGCCTGGTCACCCAGCTGCCGGGCGGCACATTCTCCAATCAAGATTGGCTGCGCGATATCTGCAGTCATTTCTTGAATTCGCAGCGTAATGGCAACGGTGTCGCCAAGCAGGGTGTGACTGCGCCTGTGCGCCGGACCAATTGAGCCAATCAAGGCAGGGCCTTGTTCTATACCTATACCCAACGCTAATGGCTCGAGGCCGCTGGGGGCGAAATTAGTCAGTAAACTGTCGCTAAGGTCGCTTTGCATAGCAATAGCGGCCTTGAGTGCGGCGGTGGCAGCAAGCTGGTGGTGTCCATCCCAAACCGCCAGCAGACTATCACCCTTAAATTCATGAACACGGCCGCCGTGTTGTTCTATTATCTCGGTGGCACGAGTGAAAAAGAAATGCAGCACTGCCGCCGACTCCTCAGGCGCCCTTGCTTCACCAAAGGCGGAAAAGTTTCGCAGATCAGCGCTTAGCAAAGTGACATCGCAGCGCTTTGCATTGACGTTTGAATTAGGAACGCTGTAGGCGATCTCTCTGGCGATGTCGTCTGGCAAATAGCTGTTGAGATTGCCAAACACTCGGCTTCGCTCTGCTCGAACTCGGCTGTGCTCTATTAAGAGTAGCAGGCCCGAAGCAACCGCGCTGTATAGTGCTGGAACTACCCAACCTAACCAGAGGTTTAAACTTTGCAGAAGCTGAATGTGAAGCAATAAGGCGGCTAGGGGCAAGGCCAAAACAGCAACAGGCAGGCCATAAGCGGTAAAGCGCTCGGTGTTATTCGCGATAAAATAAAGCAGAGTCGCAAAGAACAGGGTCACAAATATTTGAATTAAAAGAGCAAACTTTGGCGTGTAAGGAATATCAAAATCAAGCAGGCTAGCGAGCAGACGCGCCTGTAATTCAACTCCTGGGGTGGCGCCGTCATAAGGGGTGGGAACAATGTCCGCCATTCCGAAGGCAGTGCCGCCAACCAAAACCCATTGGCTGCTCAACATTGACATATCCGCTGTGCCATTAATCACGTCAACAGCAGAAACTGCTCTAAAAGCAGCAGGGGAACTGGCAAATGAAATGCGCAGATTACCCTCGCTGTCCAAAGGAATATCTAATCCGGGATAAGCGCTAAATTGGAGGATGTAGGCGGGATCTAGAACGCTGCGCCCCGCCGTAATAGAAGCCTCCCACGCGCTACTGTTGGTCGCTTGCAAAAGTGCCGCTAAAGCTAATGCCGGATAAGCTTGGTTGTCTACACAAACAATAGCCGGTGTTTTTCGCACCGCCCCGTCAGCGGAGATAACCGGTGCTATATGGCCTTTGGCAACGGCGCTAAAACTTGCCGGGGCCGCCAAGTAGCTGGAAGTCGAAGGGAATTGCAAGCCTGAACCTGCGTTACAAGAAATGCCTGACAAGGGATGGGTCATTAAACCCGCCTGGGTTGCCTGACCCGGCTGCAGGCCCGGCACTTGAGCGAGCAATACACCGTTACTTGATTGCAAGGCGGACAATAGTTCGGCGTCGCCGGCTTTTGCTTCAGGATAAACAATGTCATGCAATTGCAGTTGGGCGCCGGCATTGTCGATGGCTGACACAAGGCTCGCAACCTGTGGGCGAGTCCATGGCCAAGGGCCAATTTCGGCCAAGCTACGCTCATCTATTGCAACTATGGGCACTCGTTTCTCTGGAGTTTCATCAGCAAAAAGGGTCCAACCAAGGGCACCCAGCCGCTCTTCCAAAACTTCAAAGCCAGACCGAAAGACTAATAATAAAAGAACACTAACTAGCGCCGCCACGACCAACATTATAAGACGCCCACCACGAGGTGGCAGCCGATGAATGTCGGCGGATTGCTTGAATGAATACGCTGTTAAAATACTGCGAATGGACATGACTATTGGCTATTCCAAAGAGTAAGTCCATCGATATACCCAGCTTCCAGCTGACGCTCGAATAGATAACCCGCTTCGGTGCCGTCAAAACTGACTGAGCCCGCGATGCCCTGAATGCCATTGCGCGAATAGAAAAAACCGCCATCAAAAACGCCGCCAGCGGCGATAAAATCAATCTGACCGGTTAATTCGTGATTCAAATTGAGCTCTGTGGCAAAGCTGTTCTGTTGAAAATCAATACCAAGACTGCCATCCAAAACCTGCATGGCAACAACCCCAGTGGAAGAATTATAAAAAGCTTGGGCGCTACTGAGGGCGAAATTAACCACACCTAGACCACGATCAACCCTTACTGCGTAGTCTTCATCGCGAAACAACGTGTAATTACCATTTCCGATCGTTTGCTTTTTACCTTCTCCGGCTACCGCCCTAACCAGCGTAATCCTCTCCAAATCTCCCTTGCCTTCAGCCCAACGTCCCCAAACAAGCTGGCTTGTCTTTAACTCAGCCGCGGCAACCGGTGTTTCAAGGGTGAAGCTGGGTAATTCGGGCGTTGGGGCAACCGCATCAGTAGGAACCGTCGTTGTGGTTACCAGCGTGGCCTCAACAGGGGTTGGGGCCTCGGCAGGAGTAGGGACCTCGACAGGAGTCGGGACCGCCGCTGTGTTTGTCGCCACCAGCGTTGCCTCGGCAGGAGGCGGGGCCGCTGTTGTGTTTGTCGCGACTAACGTGGCGTTGGATTCTTCAACAAAAGTTTCTTCGGCGAAGGCTTCCTCTTTGAAACCCTCGTTGCTGTCTGCTTCGCCATTGGCATTGGCATTGCTTGCCAACTGAGACCGCACTTTTCGCCGCAACATTTCCGACCCACTGTTTTGGCTAGCAGGCAATATTCTTGGATTCGATCCACTAAAATCCAAGGCAATCATGTCCATAGAGTCGCCATTGAGTTCCAAAGAATTGGCAAGACAGGGCCCAAAGCTAGAAGTGGAGCAATTAGCCGACAACGGGGCCATTACGATAATGCCTTCGTTAACTTGAGCTTGGGTTGATGACGCTGTTGCGCTCACGACAAAATCAGTGCCGCGAACACCAATTGCGGCAATCGGAGTATTGAGCCGAAACTGCTCGCGTGCACCTTTGGCCGCTTTGCCTGAAATAGCCCGAGTCACGCCGTGAACGAGATTAAATTTAACTCTAGAATTTTGTGGGTTGGCTTCATCATATCTATAGTTGATGATTTCCAAATGGCTGTCTTGGCGGACAGACACCGAGGCTTTGTCAATAAAATTAATTAGCACAGTGCCGTTGCTCTGGGTTATCACCTGATCGCCTACCCTAATTGCTGTGCCGGGCTCGATCCTTCGACGGCCTTCTATTTTCGTTTTCTTACCCTTCTCTGCGTTTTTTTGTCCAAAGCCAGATTGAATGTGGGCTTTACCCAGAACAAGCGTGACACAGCCGATAGCGTCGGCGGTTTGAGCCGCACAGGCTAATCGAAGGTCAGACTCAGCAAAAACAGAAGGCGCAGCCGCGACAAACCCAAACGTAGCAAGGATCAGCGCCTGTGGTTTAAGTATTTTCTTCAATCTGTCGAAAAGCTGTTTAGTCATGTTGGAAATCAATCGTTGCTGCTGGTTTCGGATACTGGCGGCACCTAAACGCTATGCCGTCACTTATTTACCTTACGGCATCTCATCTATTGCCACGTTATCTGTTTAATCGGTGCCTTTCTCAATTTAAAATATAATATTAACTATACACTATTTTCAATTGCAGCCGACACACTATGAATTTGGCGGTTTAATTAGCCTAAAGGCCTTGTAAACGGCCTAGGTTGAGCATTTGGGTTGAGCATTTAACTGCGGCATCTCTTGCATCAATGCAGTTCGATGCCCTGCAAGTGACAGGGCCCACATACTGAAGAGGCTACTTAAGTACGGAATTTAATATACTTTAGACCATCGAGCGAGCAGGTGATTGTAATCACACAAGACGCGGAAAGCCTCTTTTGCTATTAACTATCACCTGCCTATAATGCGATCCGAAACCCTGAGTGAGCTATTAAGCTGCCGGAGATAAGGCTATAAGTTCATGGCAGTAACACACCAACTCCTAAGCACTTTCGAAATTTTTAAGCCCTTGCCAGACTCGGCTTTAGCCGAGCTTGCAAAGCAGGCAACGCTTAGCAAATTTGCTCGGCGCGGAGTGGTCTTGAGGGCAGGTGAAAAAGAAGACCATGTTTGCTTCTTGTTTGAGGGGCGCCTGCAGGGAGTCGATTTTACCATCGACGGCCGTGAAGTTGGCCTTTATTTCGTAGAACCTGGTGACTTTTGCGGCGAAGTAAGTGTTTTTGATGAAGGACTGCAGCCCGAATTTGTTATCGCCTTGACCCGCGCAGTTGTGGTGACGGTCCCAATGAACTGCTTAAAAGAAGTAATGCTGAAAGCGCCTAGTCTACTGAATGCTTTAAGCCTTAAACTGGCCGGGCGGGTGCGGCAGATGATCTCTCAGCGCTCACTTCTAGCCCTGCCGAATGTTCCGCAGCGGGTCTGCTGTCAGCTATGGGGTCTAGTACCTGAGAAAGACAAGAAGTCTGTGGCACCGTCGATGATAAACAATCCACCGACGCACATGGAGATCGCTATTATGTTGAATTTGAGCAGAGAAACAGTCACCCGTGTGTTTCAGAGTTTACAAACCCGACAGATAGTTAAACGAGACGGATCAACTTTGCTGTTAGTGAATGACCTAGCTACGCTTGAAAAATTAGCCAATGGCAGCGAGATACTGTGATTCATCTTTCAAGAAAAAACAAGGCAGGGGTTGAAAAGCAGCGCCAACTCCTCATTATATGCAGTCACATCAAACGAGAATTAGAAGATTTACATGGCCATGCCCAATAATAATCAAAGTACCAGCAAATACCCTGAACTTGCAGAAGCGTTAAAAGAAACCAAGCGCTACTTTATCTACGCAGGCATTTTTAGTGCCGCTGTTAATTTACTTCAGCTGGTGCCGGTAATTTACATGCTGCAGGTTTACGACCGAGTGATGTCCAGCGGCAGTCTCTCGACCTTGTCGATGTTAACTCTGCTTTTGGTCGCGCTTTTGTGCGCCATGGGCGGCTTTGAATGGGTGCGCACGATGATACTCATCAGCGCCAGTAACAAAATTGAAACAAGTTTGAGAAAACGGGTTTCTGATGCGTCATTTAAGCGTGCATTGCTTGGCGGGGGCGGCAGCGCCCAGGGCGTGAATGATTTAACCGCTCTGCGCCAATTTCTCACTGGCAACGGCCTTTTCGCCTTTTTTGATGCCCCTTGGTTTCCTATCTATGTGGGCATCATGTTTATGTTTCACCCTTGGTTTGGCGTCTCCGCTATATTTGCTGGCGCTGTGATGGTGGTCTTCGCCTATGCAAACGAAATGGCCACTAGTAAAAAACTTCAACAAGCCAACAACTTAAGCGGCCGCGTCAGCGCCCAGCTAAACGGCACCCTTCGCAATGCTGAGGTAATTGCCGCCATGGGCATGGCCGACTCTATCCGGCAGAGGCAAGAGAAATCCTCAGATGAGGTCCTGCAGCTGCAAACACATGCTAGTCGACTCGCAGGCATTATCGCAAATAGCTCCAAAACCTTTCGCATGATAATGCAATCTTTACTGCTCGGTCTCGGCGCCTTTTTAGCGCTAAGACAAGAGATTTCACCCGGCATGGTAATCGCCGGCTCCTTACTTTTAGGCCGCGCGTTGGCCCCAATCGATATGCTGGTTGCCACGTGGAAAGGATTTGCCATAGCCCGTGCCCAGTACGATCGACTTGGCCAATTGCTCACTAATATTCCTGGGGATAGCGACACCATGAGCCTGCCAGCGCCAACAGGGGTGATCACAACAGAACAGCTGGTTGTCGTTCCCCCCGGCGCTCAAGTAGCGGCCGTTAAAGGTGTCACCATTCAACTTGAGGCAGGGGAAGCACTCGGTATTGTCGGCCCCAGCGCCTCAGGAAAATCAACACTAGCTCGCGCGTTATTGGGTATCTGGCCTGCTCACAACGGCAAGGTCCGGCTAGACGGCGCCGATATTGGCGCTTGGAATCGAACTGAGCTTGGCCCCTATATAGGCTACCTGCCCCAAGATATCGAATTATTTGATGGCACAATCTCTGAGAATATCTGCCGCTTTGGACAAGAAGATCCTAGCAAAATCGTAGCAGCAGCCCAATTGGCTGGTGTTCACGACTTAATCCTTCACCTACCAAATGGCTATGACACCGTTATTGGCGGTGCCGGCGGTGTTTTGTCTGGCGGCCAGCGTCAACGCATTGGTCTTGCCCGCGCTGTTTATGGGAGCCCCCGGTTTATGGTTTTGGATGAACCCAACTCAAACCTTGATGATCAAGGGGAAAAAGAACTTGTAGAAGCACTTAATCGGGTCAAAGCAAGCGGCTGCACCATCGTCGTTATTACTCATCGCAAAATGGTTTTGCAGTGTGTGGATAAAATACTTGTCATGAAAGAGGGTGCCTCTGTTGCGTTTGGACCCAGAGACGAGGTTCTTGCCAGCCTTATGAATGCCGCCCAGCCCCCCCAGCTTACCGCAGGCTAACAAGCCTGAACTTAGGATTAGAAAAAGTGAATACAGTGATTGAAAAAGCCCCCGCAGATAAACCAAGTGGTGTCGAAACAAGCATGGAAGACCCAAAGCGGGTTGGTCTTATCATCTTCTTTTTAGTATTCGGTGTGTTTGGTGTTTGGGCCTCCATTGCTCCTCTCGGCAGTTTTGCTAATGCACCGGGGACCGTTAATGTTCGCTCTTACAGCCAAGTTGTCCAGCATTTAGAAGGCGGCATTATTAGCGATATTAAAGTTCAAAACGGTGACATGGTGAATGCGGGGCAGCCTCTACTTGAAATTGATAACACTCAGTCATTGGCTCAGCTTGAAATTGTTAATTCTCAGTTTGTTGCCCTTAAAGCTCGAGAGGCACGGCTGGTCGCTGAGCGTGATCAGCTTAATCAGGTCGGATTCCCCGAGTCTCTTGATGAAGGCGATACTAACGCTCGGCAAGAGATGGCTGCACAGACCTCTATTTTCAACTCTCAAAAAGCCTCTCGTGAGAGTACCATTGAGGTATTTCAGCAGAGAATTGGTCAGCTGCAATCAAAATTAGATGGCCTTGGCTCTCTTAAGTCCGCTAAAGAAGAATTAACCGCCTCATTTGCCGAAGAACTTGAGGATGTTAGAGAATTACTAAACCAAGGGTTTGCTGACAAAACTCGGCTAAGAGAGCTCGAAAGAAATGTCGCATCCCTTAAAGGTGACGCTGCAGAACTTGCTGCGAACGTTTCATCAACAGAGATTCAGATTGGCGAAACACGATTACAAATCATCGTTACAGAACAAGAGTTTCAAAATGATGTGGTCAATCAGCTGGGTGAAACCCAAACAAGTTTAAAAGATTCATCTGAACGAATTTATGCCTTACAAGATATTGTGAGCCGAACAATAGTCAGAGCGCCCGCAGCGGGCATTGTTAGTGGCATGCAATTTCATACTATAAGAGGCGTCGTTGCACCTGGCACGCCAATAGCAAACATCGTTCCTCAGAGTGAAGAATTTATTGTTGATGCTCAAGTGTCGCCCACAGATATTGACAGAGTTGCCATCGGCATGGATGCGACTATAAGATTCTCGGCTTTTGGAAGCGCTGTTCCAACTATTTTTGGGGAAGTGGTAAATTTGTCAGCCGATCGAATCATCGATGAAAATACCGGCGTACCTTATTATCTTGCCCGCGTTGTTGTAACCGACGAAGGCAAATCCAATCTAGGCGACCTCATCTTACTGCCTGGCATGCCGGCTGAAGTCTTTATCAACACCGGATCACGAACTTTTATGCAATATTTATTCAAGCCGTTTTCTAATGCCCTTGCCCGAAGTTTCATAGAAGATTGATGCCATGAAGCTTAAAGCCCTTTTTGCCGCAACTACCCTCTGCCTGGCCTCTGCTGTTTCCCATGGTATTGATGCGGCCGAGTTTATAACCGAGCCAAACGTTGGTGTCTCACTAGAGGACTTTCTCAGTGCCGCCATTGAGTTCAGTCCGACTTTAAAGATAGCGGAGGAAAGCTTAAATATAGGTTCGTCCAGAAAAAAACAGGCAACTGGCCGTTTGCTTCCGCAGGTTACTGCACGTGGCAACGTCTCAGATAACCGCAGACGAGATGCGAGTGAAGTGCTGCAGACATTTGATGGCGAGCGCTACTCAGTTCAGTTAACTCAAGTACTATTTAATTGGCAGGCCTTTGCCGCTCGCAGCCAGGCATCCTTAGTAGAGAACCAACTGGAGGCCGAGTATTACGGCGCCTTAGCGAATTTACTGACGGTGGTGGCCGAAAACTATTTTAATGTGCTGCAGGCTGAGGACGCGCTTGACTCAGTTGCCTCCGAATTAGAAGCTATAACCAACCAGCTGGATCAAATTCAGAGTCTCTATGATCGCCAGCTCGTGCAAATTACCGACCTCTATCAAGTACAGGCAAGCGCAGCGGCAGTTGAAGCCGCACAGTTGAAACTGCAAACAGACCTAGCACTCAGTCAAGAAGCGCTTTATTCGGTAAGCGGTATGGCCGCTGGCGACCTTTTAGGCATGCGGGATAACGCCACCGTGCCACCCCTGAAAAACAGCATCAACTTTTGGGTGAATCAGGCAAAAGAAAACAATCACCAAATTGAAGCTCAGCAATATGCTGTGCAAGCCGCCAATAAAAGAATTTCTGAGCGAAAGGGCGCTTATATGCCACAGGTCAGTCTTACCGCTCAGGTTCAACAAACCAACCTAGGCTTTGATAACAGGTTTATCGATCAAAATGACATTTCCTACCTTGCCCTTGATGTCACTATACCCCTCTATGCCGGCGGCAGTAACCGCGCGGCAGTTAGCGAGGCGGCAAGTCAGCACCGAATGGCACAGAGTGAGTTACAAATTGTTGAGCTGGAAGCTACTCAGCGAGTACGCTCTGCCTATCTGCAAGTTGCCGCGGCTGAGAATTTTATTGCTGCTGCACGAAAACAGCTCGAGTCAGCAACACTGTCTTCAACCGCGATGCAGCAGGGTTTCAACTTAGGTGTGGTCACTAGCGTAGATGTGCTGAATGCCCTTCGAGATCAGTTTGGGGCTCAGCGGGATTTACAAACAGCTAGGTACGACCATGTTAAGTTTCTGGTATTGCTCAAGCGCGAAGCGGGCCTGTTGAGTGCTGAGGATATGGTGGAGGTTAGCGGCTGGCTTGAATCGCCAAACTAATTTGGTCGTCGCTGCACTGCCGCTCGATGGTGGATGTTCACTGGATAACTGAATAACCGGGGCTAGATAATAGCTAAATAGCTGCCGCATAAAACCTAAAAAGCTGCTAATTGATAGCGACCCGAAAAGTCTGAAAAGTTAACGAGCAGCGCTTGGTTTTGGTCCTAAAACGATGTTTCGAGCTCGGAATATCCCTAATCGCAGAGTTAGGCTGATGTCTGCAAAAGCGCGCAGCTGAAGCCCCTTTTTTGATTCGGTTAATTAGAGGCTTGATTTTAACTGTAGGCTTCTAGCTATGGGCTTATACCAATAGACTCATAACTATCGTCTACTAACTTTAAACTTTTACGGCCACCGCCTCAGTTTCAGACTTGGCCATTCGCCTTACTGAACAGTAGCCGTTTTAACCTTGATTTACACTATGCCAGAACTCCACAGACTTACCTCCGAATATATCCAAAGCGAAGATCGTTTTCGGCTCACCGGCGTAGACCAGGACGGCAATGCCCTATGTTTGTGGTTAACCCAGCGGCTGGCGCTTAGAATCATTTCGCATCTAGTCGCCGAGATTTCTATTAGCTCCCCAGAAGCCATTCAAAATCCAAGCCAAGACAGTCACACCAGCCAATTGCTGCAAGGTTTTGCTCAGCAAGCAGCGCAAGTCGACATAACTCCGCAAAAGGCAGTGCCAAGCACTAGCACGACCCGCGCCCTGTTAATTCAGGAAGTTGATATAAACCGTGCAACAGACGGCGCTGTCGGCTTTATTTTTAAAGACAATGTTAAGGAGAAGATTTCCTTAGGTTTTCCGCCTCAACAGCTTAGGCAGTGGTTAATTATGATGCACTCGCAATGGCTGGTCGCTGAATGGCCAGCCAACGTTTGGCCAGAGTGGATAACCGGCAAAAGCACCGAGCAAGAACCCCCACCTGAAACTGGCAAGCCCATACACTAGAATGCAGACTTCCCTTCTGGCAGCATTTTTTAGTTATTTCAGTGGATTCGTGGTTAAATTCGCACCCTTTAGAGTCTCTTGGATGTTCATCGTCCTGAATACTCTATCCGCGACAATGGACAGGCAATGTTTTTCAATTTAATTCGTGAATGGCTGCAGGCACCTTTTGTCAATTACCGGCTGTTTCATAATTTTACCCGGCAAGATTTCTTCTCCCAGTTTACGGCTTCAATGGGTGGCGTACTTTGGCTTTTTCTGACCCCTATCGTTCACTTGGTAATCTACTCCTTTGTTTTTAGCTATATTTTCAAAATGCGGGCGCCACCAGAATTTGGTGAAATCAATTTCGTTATTTTCCTGATGATTGGCTACCTGCCCTGGTTTGCTTTCGCGGATGCTTTTGGCCGAGCGCCTAATTTGGTAATAGAGAAAGCGCCGCTTATTACTAAAGTTGTGTTCCCGGTGCAGATAATCCCCATCACCGGCACGGTCATTCCTTACCTGACTCATGTTATCGGCTTTACTATATTTTTAGTTTATCTCACCTTTAAAGGGTATTTAAGTGTCTCTTGGATACTACTGCCCTTTATCTTTGGTTTGCAATTTTTGTTCACCCTAGGCCTGGTGGCGGTGATTAGTGCCTTATGTGTTTTCCTGCGAGATCTGCAGCAGATGATCGCTTTGATGCTAACGATTTGGTTTTTTCTAACACCTATCATTTACCCTATTAGTTTGATCCAAAGCGAATCGGTTCAACGTCTTTTCCTGCTAAACCCAATGCACAGTTTTATAAGCGCTTACCGAGAAATCATTTTACTTGGCACAGTTAGCCCCGTGCACTTAATGATCATTGTTCCCATTTCGATTATTAGCTATGTATCAGGTGGCTGGCTTTTTATGCGAATAAAACATGCATTTGGCGATGTACTCTAGAAACTAATAATTAATCACTTACAACTATGTCTAAGCTCCCACGTATAACCGTTGAAAATCTCAATAAAGAATATCGAATTTATGAGAGGCCCCAAGATCGCCTGATTGAATTAATTAGTCGAAAACCCAAGCATAGCCTTTTTAATGTTTTAACCGATATTTCCTTCGCTGTAGCCGAAGGTAAAAGTTTAGGCATCATTGGCAACAACGGCGCAGGCAAATCAACTCTACTAAAAATTCTTGTGGGCACCTTACAACCCACGACCGGCAACATTACTGTTCAAGGTCAGGTCGCAGCTCTCCTTGAACTTGGCGCTGGCTTTCATCCAGAGTTCAGTGGACGGCGAAACATCTTTCTCAATGCGGCTTTACTCGGCGTGTCGGATGAAAACATCGCTGAGATGGAAAAGGGGATTATCGAATTTTCAGGCCTAGGGGATTTCATTGACAGGCCTGTTAAAACTTATTCTTCGGGCATGTATGTTCGCCTAGCGTTTTCAATTGCGACCATGGTTCAACCTGACATCTTAGTCATCGATGAAGCGCTCTCGGTTGGCGACATGGCCTTTCAGAAAAAATGCGTTCAGCGAATGAATAAGTTTAGAGATGACGAAAAAACCATGGTGTTTTGCAGTCACTCAATGTTCCATATTCAAGAGCTTTGCGACACCGCAATTTGGTTACATGAAGGCCGCATAATAGAAATAGGCGACAGCGATAAGGTTGTGGCCGACTATGAAGATTTTTGTAATAGCTCTAAGTCCTACAATAACATTCGCGAAGATGTTCCTGAGGGAATAGAAAACCGAAAACAGTCAGCTCAGGAAACCGAAGTTCAGGACTGCAAAATCAATACTATTTCGGTTCAAACTCTCGACGGAGAGGAAGTAACCAAAGTGGTACCTCTGAGTACTTTAGTGCTAAAGATGGAGGTCGAAGTTCTTGTTGATAATATGGAAGGGCATTTTGGCTTTGCCTTTATGAGATCGTCAGAAGAACCACTGGCAACCTTTCTCACTCAAAACTTTGAAGGCATAAACCGTGGCCCTTTTCAAAAAGGGGAAATTCTCTCAATCACTTTGGTGGTTGACAGCGTGGCAATGCGTATTGGCGAATTTTATGTGCTCGGTGGCTTGGCCGACAAAAGCGGGCTTCTTTGGTATGAATCAAAGTTCAGTAAGCAGCTAACCGTTGCGACAAACAAAGGGGTTGGTGCAATAATAATGAAATCTGCTTGGACCGTAGAGCAGAACTAACTCGGGCCACAGGTTTGAGTGAAAGTAGGGCGTAGGAAGTTTTTAGAAGACCAAGCAATAAAATCGAGAAACTGAAAGCGAGAACTTTCGACTCGCATATTTTCGATGCTCTACTTGCAATTTATACTGAATTATACGGAATAATTAGAGCCAGGGTAAAGGTTACATTAATCGCTTACCTGATCGTTTAGAGGCTTATTGCAGCTTTACACTGACCCCAATTATCCGCCGCTTTTCTGCCAGCTTCTGCACCCGGTTACATACAATAGTCCGAACATAATTTTATTCTGATGCTTTTTAGGACTTATTTTTTCTGACCGGCTTTTCTCAGTGGTCTAACCGCCGTTTGCACGTAGACCCATTCTACTGACCCTAATTATTGGCTTGCATTCTATTGGTGTTGTGCTCGGAACATTGGGGTGGATGATATGGAGTAATTGGGTCTTATGGTAGTTCGATACCGTATTCCTCGATTCTTGCTGGTGCTGTATCGGGGAGCAAGGCATAGGGATTAACACGGTAAATTTGAGGGAGAGTGTTGAAACTTCTCACTTCTACGATTTCCATATAGGATTGGCGAACGGGGTCGATCTCTTCAATGTTCAGATCGTCCTCATCAGACTTGATCGAACTATTTCCAGCAGCGCTATTTCCATTCATACGGCCCAGACCTTCTTGTTCTGTTTTTGGGTAAACGTAAATGGAATAAACGTTCGTTATATTGGTTGCGGTGAACCACCCAGACACGAGCTGGAAGCTTTCAAATGGGATTAATTCACCGAGTTCAGATTGATTGCTAATATCTTCAAGCTCTCGAAAGGCGATTATGGTTTCGATCGATTCGTCATCCAGCCCCGGTAATAATTGCAGGGCCTCGCGAGTAGCGAGATTAAAATTTACAGTACGTAGATTCCCAAATATTGTGAAAGCGGCGTCCAGATTCACGCCTTCGAATAACTCTGCAAACCCCTTGATGTGTAGTATTTCCTCAACCGTATCCAGCTCAGGATTATTCCTTGGGTTGTAGGGCTGGTCTAAGGATTGATAATATTTTTTCTCGGCGCCATTTAAGCCTTCTAAATCGTTAAGATCAGTCCAGTCGGTCCATGCCGCTAGTAAGTCTTGTACT
>Ga0114998_10002642_pt1 | contig 13473 bp, 10 predicted proteins | sample ArcticOcean_MG_C_5_FD_87044 | JGI IMG/M metagenome (GOLD analysis project Ga0114998, IMG submission 87044) | Marine microbial communities from western Arctic Ocean - ArcticOcean_MG_CB4_138 | ecosystem: Environmental > Aquatic > Marine > Oceanic | place: Arctic Ocean: Canada Basin | collected...
GAGTAATACTCAACAACTAAATTTGGTTCCATTTCAACTGGATAAGGAACATCTGATAAAATAGGTATTCTATTGAATGTACCTTCAAATTTTTCTAAGTTTGCACTAATATAGTCTGGAACGTCTCTTAATAATCCCTGTGTAGCTTCAACTACCAATGGGTGCTCTTTTGATGAGTCTCTAATTGAAACAACATCACCTATAGAACACATAAAAGATCTAATATTAACTCTTTTAGCATTCACTCTAACATGACCATGATTGATTAATTGTCTTGATGCAAAAATAGTTGGAACTAAATTTAACCTATATACTACAGCATCTAGTCTACGTTCTAATAAACCAACCAATTGCCCACCAGTATCTCCTCTTAAAGAGGCTGCACTCTTATAGTAATTTCTAAATTGCTTCTCAGAAAGGTTGCCATAATAACCTTTTAATTTTTGTTTCGCTCTAAGCTGTATACCATAATCAGAAGTTTTACCTCTTCTGCTTTGACCATGCTGCCCTGGGCCATATTCTCTTTTATTAAAAGGGCTTTTTGGTCTACCCCATAAATTACAACCTAATCTTCTATCTATCTTATAATGTGGCTCACTTCTCTTGCTCATACTTATATTCTTCCTATTTATATAGCGAAATAAATTATTAAATAATTCTTAAGAACTATACAGCTGAATTGCGTACTGTCAACTCCCATTTTATGTTTTAAACTCTAGTAATAGTAGTTATTATTCCGTGTAAAATATTTAGCTCCTGAAGAGTTAAGTTATTTCTTCTAAAAATAGCTTCAATATGATTAATCATAATTTTTTTTCTTTCTTCTGGGTTAAAAAAATTTGTTTCTTCTAATAACCTTACTAGCCTTTCAATAAAATAAGTTAATTCAGATTTGGTTGCCATTTCTTTATCTTTGTAAGTATTATTCTCTTCCATAATATCAGTTTTATTTTTTTCAATAAACCATTGATAGCAAACAGTTAGCACTGACATAGATAAGTTTATAGAAGAAAAATCTTTATTAGAATTAATATTAATTATAGCATCAGCTTTTACTAGGTCTTTATTATTTAATCCTGATTTTTCTCCTCCAAACATTATACCAGTTTTTAATCCACTATTTTCGGACTCAACAATGTGAAAAATTGCCTTTGTAGTATCATATACAGGTTTATTCATATCTCTATGTCTTGCAGAAGTTGCTAATAAATATGATATGTCCTCAGTTGCCTCATTTAAACTGTTATATAAGCTAACATTAAAGTTTTTATCCTCTAAAGCTCCAGCTGACAAGGCATTAGCTGCCGGGTTAGGCCAACCATCTCTTGGGTTTACTAAACGTAATGTATTTACATTAAAATTTAACATAGCACGACAAGCCGAACCTATATTTTCACCTAATTGAGGCTCTACTAAAATTATAATTGGAGACAACATATTAATAAATTTTCTATTTGGAGCTTACTTATCTCTAAGAAAAGCATTTGTTATGGGATATCTTCTTTCTTTTCCAAAAGACCTTGCTGTAAGTTTAACTCCAGGCGCAGACTGCCTTCTTTTATATTCAGATAATAATAATAACTTATATATTCTATGTACTAATTTTTTTTCATGACCTAGCTTAATTATAAAATCTAATGAAGCCTCTTCTTCTATTATATTTTTTAAAATTTCATCTAATATTTCATATGGAGGTAGGCTGTCTTGGTCTTTTTGATTTAAATTTAATTCTGCAGAAGGTTCTTTATTAATACTATTTTCTGGAATCACGTTGCTATTAGGACCTAAAAACAAAAAATTATAACTATTATTTCTCCATTTAGACATTTCATAAACATCTGTTTTATATGCATCTTTTAACGGAGTAAAGCCGCCATTCATATCTCCATAAATTGTAGTATACCCTACACTTATTTCACTTTTATTTCCTGTAGAAATAACCATATCACCAAATTTATTAGAAACAGCCATAAGAATAACTCCTCTTATTCTTGATTGAATATTTTCTTCTGTTAAATCATTAGGCATATTAGAAAACAATCCATCTAAGTTTGTTAAGAAGGTTTCATTAATCTCTTCTATACTAATGGTATCTAATTTAATATTGAGTAATTTAGCTGTCTCTTTTGCATCATCCAATGAGCCTTTAGAGGAATATTTTGAAGGCATTCTTATGCCTCTTACTTTATCACATCCAAGAGCATCGACAGCAATAGCTGCTGCTAAAGCTGAATCTATACCACCAGATAAGCCTAATAATACACCTTTAAAATTATTTTTAATAACATAATCTCTTAAACCTAAAACCATTGCATTATATTTAGACTCTATACCACTTGATAAGACATTAATATTTGAATCAGATATATTAATTAAATCATTGTTATCTATATTTATTTCTATAAAATTAATTTCTTCTTTCCATAAGGAACTCTGCATGCATAGTTTTGAATTTTGATTTAAAACGAAAGAACCTCCATCAAAAACCAGTTCATCTTGGCCACCAATTTGATTAACATATATTAAAGGCAACTCCGTTTCTACTACTCTAGATACTGCTACAGAAATTCTTTCATCCTCTTTATTCTGATCAAAAGGAGACCCATTAATTACTATTAAAATTTGAGCGCCAGATTCTTGTAAACTTTCTGAAACATCGGAAAACCACATATCTTCACATATCATCAAACCTAACCTAATACCCATGAAAGAAATAGGGCCTGATACTCTCTCAGAATCAAATACTCTTGCTTCATCAAAAACTCCATAATTAGGTAAATGAAATTTATCTACAATAGAAATTGTTCCACTATCTATCAACGCTGCAGAATTTTTTAGTTTTCCATTATCATTTCTAGGATAACCAACTATTATTGCTGGGCCACCATCCTTTGATAAGGATATTAATTTATTAATGACCTCCTCAACATTAATTATAAATGAATTTTTTAAAACTAAGTCTTCAGGAGGGTATCCTGTAATAGATAACTCAGAAAAAATACATAAGTCACCACCCTGAGACTTAACCTTTTCGCGTGTAGTAATTATATTGTCTAGATTTTTATTTAAATTACCTACATGAAAATTTAGCTGGCATAAAAATATTTTAATATTACTTTTCAAATAAATCTCCGATAAAAATTATTATTTATTTGTTTTAACTGCTAGGTAATAAAAATTCACGTCCAATTTTAACTCTTTGAACGCCATTATATTCTATAATATCTGCTGTAGCATAGGTTTCTGACCAACTGTCAGGAATATAAGAACCTGTACCAATTATATCTATTGGCGCACCTACACTGGCCATAAGTTTACATTTTTCTGGACTAAACCCACTTGAAGCAACAATTTTAACCTTGCTCCATCCTTTACTATCTAAAGCTAACCTTAAATGCCATATTGCTGCAGCACTTACTCCTGTTCCAACTAACCACTTTAATTCCTGCTCAGTTCTAAAAGTACGTATAGCATGAGGTGCATTTTTATCCAATAATTCATATGATTTTGCTGTATCTAAACCTTCAACAAACCTTCCACCATGTGTGTCAATTCTAATTGATAGAGATCCATTACTCGCTTTTTCCTTCATAGCTTCACATACCTCTAAGGTATCAGAAACCTCTGCACCAAAATAATCTACTAAAACTGTTAATGGACTATTAGGATATGTATTTGCAAACATAGTAGCTGCTTTTACTGTTGAACCTGCATAACCAACTAAAGCATGGGGCATAGTACCCATACCATTTTTTTTTCCAAAAAAATGCGCTGTAATATCATTAGCACTTCCTATAAAACCAATAGCACCCTGCTCTTTTTGTGCTTTTTTAGATCCTACAGAGGCACCATATGCCATCAGTTCTTGCATCTCTGCTCCCGCACAATGCCTAGCATCCATAGCTATAAAACCAACTTTTGGTAAATCACTTGCCATACCAAAAGTATTATAGGCTGCTACACATGCCCCTCCTAATTTTTGAAGGTATAATGTTTCTAAATCTGCTAAAATACTTAATTTACCAGAAATATACATTAGCACTTCACCTGCACCAACCCATGCCCCTTCGATAAAAAATTCCTTTATATTAATTTTATGCCCCCTGGAAGTCACAACAGATGATATCCAGTCTATTGCAATTTTTGGACAGTATATTACTGGCCTACGCATAAATACTGCGTAAGTGACATCAACATCACCATGTTTTTCAACAACTTTTTTAGTTAATTTGAAATAATGATCAGTTCTTAATTCTATATCAGTTTCAAAATCAGACAAATTTCTTCCATTTTTTATAAAAAATTATACAAAAACACTTATTTGAAAAAACTATACTTTATCTTCTTATCTGTTAATAGTTAATAGTTAATTTTATCATAAATATTAATTGGGATATATATATATGAAAAATATAGCCCTACTAATTTCTACTTTTTTCTTACTTAATATAAATTTTAGCTATGCTCAGATTGCTGGAAATATAGAAGATAGATTAGAGGAGTCTTTAATTACAGAGTATTTTCCTAACTACTCTAAAGTTAAAAATAATGATAATGATTCAAGAATTATAGAAGTTTTAAATAATGAAACTATAATAGGTTATATATATTCTACTTGGGACATGGTCAAATCCTTAGGCTATGATAGGTCTCCTTATGAAATAATTGTAGGGTTAAATACTTCAGGCACCATAGCAGGAGCAAAATTAACCTACCATAATGAACCTCTTTTTGAACACGATGTAAGTGAAGATGACCTGCTTAATTATGTTGAAAGAACTAAAGATATTAACATTGCTAATGGTATGGCTAAATCATCTAGAGATAAGCCTATTAGACCAGATACTGTTCATAGAGGCACAATATCCTCAAATTTAATGCACCAAGCAATTTTTAAATCATCCAGAAATGCCGCGTTATCTATTGGTTTATTTGAAGATAAAGAGATAAACAGACTAGACTACTTAAAGGAAGTAAATCTTAATTGGGATCAATTAATTAAAAATAATTATGTATTATATAGAAAAAATTATATTTCAGAATATTTAATAAAACATAATAACAAAAGTAAAGTAATAAAAAATTCAGAAATAGCTATTACATTAATAACTCCTAGAGCTATTGGTTATAATCTATTAAAGAAAAATCGACATGATAAATACATGGCAGGTTTGAATAGAAAAGATCACGCAATATTAATAGCTGGAAATGGATATTCTTTTAAAGGTGATAAATGGAGATACAGTAAAAAATTTGATAGAATAAGGCTTATTCAAGGAAAAAGTATAATAAATTTTAAGGCAGATGACCATACAAGAATATCTAAAATTCAGGCTAAAAACTCACCCGTATTTAAAGAAGTATCTATATTTAAAATTGATTCTATGTATAATTTTGACCCAACTAAAGCTTGGTATTTAGAATTATTAGACATTAATTATGAAGAAAAAAGCATCCAAAGCATTGTCATTCCATATATTATAAGTGATGAGCTAATAATTAAAAAAACTATAGAACTACCTATGTGGGCAAATATTTGGCTAGATTCAAAATTTAGAATATTAATTTTGTGTTCTGCATTATTAATTTTGACATTTATAACCATTTTTCAAGATAGAATTAGTAAATACAGAAAAATATTTAGGGTTATTAGAGTATCTTATTTATCATTTACTGTAATTTGGATTGGATGGTATGCAGGTGCACAATTATCAATTTTTAATATTTTATCTATAATAAGAATTCCTATAACTGGTGCAGACTTAAGTTATTTTATAATAGACCCTTTAATATTTATTATCTTAGTATTCACAATAGTCTCTGCTTTAATATTAGGAAGAGGGTTGTTTTGCGGGTGGCTTTGTCCATTTGGTGCATTACAAGAATTAATTGGATGGATTGCTAAAAACTTAGGTATAAAGAAAAAAGAAATTCCAGAAAAATATTACACTAAATTATGGACTCTAAAATATTTTATTCTAGTTACTATTATTGGTGTGTCATTTATATCTATGGAAACTGCTTCTACATTAGCTGAAGTAGAGCCTTTTAAAACAGCTATAATGAGACATTTTAATCGTGGAATACCTTATGTTAGTTATGCTGTTGCACTTTTATGTTTAAGCGCTTTTATGGAAAGAGGTTTTTGTAGGTTTATTTGCCCTTTAGGTGCTGGTTTAGCAGTAATTGGTAAATTAAGAATTACTGATAACCTTAAAAGAAGAGAAGAATGTGGCAGCCCTTGTAATTTGTGCTCAACGTCTTGTCCAGTAAATGCTATACCTTCGCAAGGTAAGGATAAGGGGAAAATTATTATGAGCGAATGTTTCAGATGTTTAGATTGTCAATTAGAATATGTGGATACTAAAAGATGCCCTCCTTTAGTTAAAATAGAAAAACTTAAAGTTAAAGTAGCTTAATATGCAAAATATTATAACAAGAAGAAATATTATTAAAATAACAGCAAGTGCTATTGGTATACTTCCATATTCTAGTTTTGCTAATAAAAATATATACAATTATCACTGGAAAGGCTTGGCACTAGGTAACCCAGTAGAGATGAGGGTTTATACTAAAAATAAAAATCATTTAGAAAAAATTCTAACAATGGTTAGTTCAGAAATAGATAGATTAGATAAAATATTTTATTTACAAGATGCCTCTAGTAAAATTAATTTATTAAATAAAACAAAAAGCCTAATAAACCCAGATAAAGAACTATTAAATGCAATATATCTTTCTGAAAAATTTTTTAGTATAAGTAAAGGTTCTTTTGATATAACTGTCCAACCTATATGGAATGCGTATTCTTCTGGAAAAAAAGTTATTTCTGATGGTATAGGGTTTGAGAATATAGCTATTTCTAAAAATAAAATATCATTATTAAATAAAAATACTGAGATAACACTTAATTCATTAGCACAAGGTATTTTAACTGATAGAATTCACGAAATATTATTAAATTCAGGAATAAAAAACCATTTAATAAATTTTGGAGAAGGTAAAGCATCAGGAATAGCGCCGAAAAATAAAAAATGGACACTAAATATAAATAATAATTATATAGATATTACAAATAAAGGGTTTTCTGTAAGTGAAGCTGGCAGCACAATACTTCCAAATAATAAAAGTCATTTGTTTAATCCAAATACTTATACTTCTGCTTTAAATATTCCTTCAAAAACTACAGTAATTGCCAACTCTGCTACATTAGCAGATGGTTTGTCTACAACATATGCTGTATCTAATAATGTTATAAGATCTAATTTAGTAAAATATTTCTCAGAAGCTCAGTTTACAATAAATATATAATGTAGAGAGCTATCTGTACTTACTTAACTCTTCAGAAAGTCTAAAGGCAAGCTCTAAGCCTTGACTTGCATTTAACCTAGGATCACAATGAGTATGGTACCTATCTCCCAAGTTTTCTTCTTTAATTTCTTGAGCACCCCCTACACATTCCGTAACATCTTGACCAGTCATTTCTAAATGGATTCCTCCAGCATAAGTGCCTTCAGACCTATGAATTTGAAAAAACTGTTCTACCTCACTCATAATATTATCAAATGCTCTAGTTTTATAACCTGTTTGTGCTTTAAATGTATTTCCATGCATTGGGTCACATGACCAAACTACTTTCATGCCTTCACTGTCAACTTTTCTTACTAAATTAGGTAATATATTACCTATTTTATCTTTTCCCATTCGAGATATTAATGTCAACTTACCTGCTTCATTTTCTGGATTTAATTTGTTTATTAAATTAATGATATCATCAGTACTTGTTGTCGGACCAATTTTTACCCCTATAGGGTTACCAATTCCTCTCATAAACTCTATATGGGCTTCATCTAAAGATCTAGTCCTCTCTCCAATCCACAACATGTGAGATGAACAATCATAATATTTGCCAGTTAAGCTATCTACTCTTGTTAAGCTTTCTTCATAACTTAATAATAATGCTTCATGAGAAGTAAAAAAATCTACAGTAGATATTAACCCTGCAGTATTTTTATTAATACCACAAGCCTTCATAAAATCTAAACATTCGCCAATTCTATCCGCAATTATACGGTATTTATTATCTTGAGCACTACCTTCTAAAAAATCTAAATTCCATCTATGAACTTCATGTAAATCAGCGTATCCACCAGTAGAGAAAGCCCTTAATAAATTTAAAGCTGACGCTGCTTGACTATAAGCTTTAATCATTCTTTCTGGATCAGGCGCTCTTTGCTCTTTTGTGAATTCAATACCATTTATGATATCCCCTAAATAAGAAGGAAGTGCAATGCCATCTCTATTTTCAGTAGCTTCCGATCTAGGCTTAGCAAATTGTCCAGCTAACCTGCCTACTTTAACAATAGGTAAAGATGCACCATACGTCAAAACAGCAGCCATTTGTAATATTAATCTAAAAGTGTCCCTGAGGTTATCAGCATTAAACTCCGCAAATGACTCCGCACAATCTCCTCCTTGCAATAAAAAAGCTTTACCTTCAGATACACTTGCAAGCTTTTCTTTTAAGGTTCTAGCTTCTCCAGCAAATACTAATGGAGGAAGAGACTTTAATCTTTCTTCTGTATTTTTTAATACATTAGTGTCACCATACGTAGGTTGATGCTTTACAGGAAAGTTTCTCCAAGAATCTATATTCCAATCAGAATTCATAACTTAACCACCTAAAATACTTAAATAAATAATATTGAGCATTATGATTACTGTTTGTAATAGTTATTTACAAGCTTTAAATACATAAAAATCTATTTTAGAGTAACTAATTCTTCTGCAGCTGTAGGGTGAATACCCATAGTATTATCAAAATCATCTTTAGTTGCTCCAGCTTTAATAGCTACAGAACATATTTGAATAATCTCTGGCATCTCATCACCAATACCGTGAATTCCGACAACTTTATTAGTTTTTTTACAAACAATCATTTTCATAAAAATTTTAGTATCTCTTCCACCTAGCGTCTGTTTCATAGGTTTAAAAGAAGTTTTAAAAACCTCTATCCCTCCATCATTAGCATATAAATTACTTGCCTCTAATTCATTTAACCCTACTACGCCTATAGCAGGTTGTGAAAAAACAGCAGATGCAACATTATCATAATCACAAACTTTAGACATACCACCAAAAAAATTATCAGAAAAAACTTGTCCTTCAGCAATAGCAACTGGGGTAAGATTAATTCTAGTTGTAACGTCACCTATAGCATAAATATTATTTTTATTAGTTTTATTGTTTTTATCCACAATAATTTCACCAACTTTTCCAGTTTTAATACCTAATTCATTTAACCCTAAGCCACTTGTGTTTGGAATTCTACCAGTAGCAAACATCACTTCATTTGAAAAAATTTCTTCTTTATTATTAAGCATTACAGACAAACCATTGTTTGTTTTAGAAACCGAATTAATTTGAGTTTCAGTAAGGATTTTAATATTATTTTTTATACACTCCTCTTTTATTAAATTGGATATATCAGCATCAAAACCTCTTAATAAATTTTTACCTCTATAAATTAAAGTCACATCCGAACCAAATGATGCAAAGATAGAAGCAAATTCTAAAGCTATATAGCCACCACCATTAATAATAATTTTTTTAGGTAAGCTTTTTAAATCTAACGCTTGATCAGAATTAATACATAAATCTATACCCTTAATTTCAGGTAGAAATGGTTTCCCACCAACAGCAATTAAAATTTTTTTAGATTTGATAATATTACCATTTACTTCGACTTCATTATTACTAACAATTTTTCCAAAACCATCGATAATCTCAACTTTAGATAATAAACCTAAATAAATATTATTTAGTCTATCTAACTCATTATCTTTAGCATTAATAAGCTTTAACCAATCATGCTCAATAGAACCTATATTCCACCCAAACCCAGCGGCATCCTCTATATCATGTGCTATGTGTGCTCCATAGACTAAAAGTTTTTTTGGCACACATCCTCTAAGAACACATGTGCCTCCCACACGAACACTTTCTATAATTGCAACTTTAGCCCCATGGTTTGCTGCAATTCTAGCAGCTCTTACTCCACCAGATCCTGCCCCAATGACTATTAAATCATAATCTTTTGTATTTTTAATACTATCTTTCAATATAAACCCTTAAATAATTATTTTATTATTTATATATATATATTTTTTTATTCTAGTGCTAGATTAATCTAATGAGACCATTTTTAATTATCTACTTATTATTATTTTTTACTTCATTAGAAGCAAAAGAATTTGATAAATGTAAAGATGAATATAACTCCTTTGAAACTAGCGAGTGTTTAAAAAAATTAAAAAGTAAGCTAACTAATCATGAACTGTCTATAAAAATATTTGATACAAAAAATAAGCTCTATACAAATAAAAATATATTTCTAAGTATATGTGAATATAGCATTACTAGCCATAAATACTCTGGGAGAGATGGGACTATAGAAATTATACTAAACCCTAAGTATTTAAAAAATTGTGAATCTTTAATATCTATAGATATAATAAGCGAGTATGGACAATGCAAAGAAGGTAATTATGCTAAAGCTAATTGGGATTCTTTGGATATGAATGAATCAATTTATTTTTCATGCTCAAATTTAAAATAATTACTAATATTACTCTTTAAAACTTTCTGGAGACTATTAATAATATAAAAATTTTCTATATGTTTTCTAGCAGATATAGAAACATTTCTATAAATTTCAGAGTGATTTATAAGTTTTATTATTGTTTCAGCAATTTCTTGTGGCTTTTTTTTCTTTACTAAAAAACCATTTTTATTATCAATAATAATTTCAGTTGGCCCATCACAGTTTGTTGAAATAACTGGCTTTGCATAAGCCATAGCCTCAATAATAGTTAATCCAAATGGCTCAAAATGAGAAGGCTGACAGAATATATCAATATTATTATAAAAATCTTTCTTATCTTTAATCCACCCAGGAAATTCTAACTCTGTTAAATCTTTTGAAGCATTTCTTAGCTGATTATATAATTTACCATTTCCTGCTAAAATAGCTTTAAAATTAACACCTCTAGCTTTAAGTATTTTTAAAGCAGCTATAAAATCAAAAAAACCTTTTTTTTCTACCATTCTACCTAATGCACCTATAACTATTTTTTTTCCTGCAATATTATTTATTTTAAAATCAGGAATATCTACTAAAACATTCGGGCAATAGACACATCTATTTTTATTTACTCCTAAATTTATTAATTGATCGTTAATACTATTATTTACAGAAAATATCATATCTGCTTTTTTAAAATACTGTAATTGAGAATTTTTAGCTGTATGATTTACTGCAAAGACTGGTTTTATAGTATTATTTTTGATTATTTTTATTAACCTTGCATTATGTACAAATGAAATATCTGCATTATTAAGTATTTTTTTTATCCATATACATAATCCAAATTTTAATAAAATAAAATCTAGCCAGTTATACACATTAATAGACAACAATTTATCATTATTACTTATTAATTTTGTACAAGACTCTATAGAATTAATTGCATCAGAATTTTTAGATACAATTACATTAACCTTATAACCTTCTTTTATTAAAGCAGCAGTGTGTATACCTATCATAGTAGATATACCACCTGGCTCAATATCAGTAGAAATTAAAACTAAGTTTTTATTTTTCATTTAATACAAAGGTATAAATCTATGAATCTATTCCTGCAAACATCATATATTTAGTTTCTAAATATTCATCTATTCCTTCTGCAGCTCCTTCACGACCAATACCAGATTCCTTGATGCCTCCAAAAGGAGCGACCTCAGATGATATAACCCCAGCATTAATGCCAACCATTCCATATTCTAAAGCTTCAGCTACTCTATATATTCTTCCTATATCTCTACTATAGAAATAGCCTGCTAAACCATAATTGGTATCATTAGCCATTTTAATTACTTCTTCTTCTGTAGAAAACTTAATTAATGGAGCAACTGGGCCAAAAGTTTCTTCATAAAATATTTTCATCTTATTAGTAACATTGGTCATAACTGTAGGTTTAAAGAACTGTTTACCAGCATTATCTAAGGATCCTCCAGTCATAACTGTAGCTCCTTTCTCCACAGCATCATCAACATGACTTTGGACTTTATGTACTGCAGACATAGTAATTAATGGCCCTATTTGAGCTCCATCTTCTCTTCCATCAGAAACTTTAAGAGCTGCTGATTTTTCAGAAAGTTTTTTAGCAAATTCATCATAAATCTTTTCATGAACAAATATTCTGTTAGCAGACACACAAACTTGACCACTATTACGATATTTATTAGCCATAGCTCCTTCAATAGCATCATCTATATCAGCATCATCAAAAATTATTAATGGAGCATGACCACCTAATTCCATAGATACTTTTTTAATAGTAGAGGCAGTCTTTGCAATCAATGCTTTACCAACATTAGTAGAACCAGTGAAAGAAATTTTTCTGACATTCTTATTTGTACAAAGTTCATCACCAACTTCTGCTACATTCTCTTCAGAAACAGAAATAAGGTTTATAACCCCTTTAGGTACACCTGCTCGATGAGCTAATTCTACTAAAGCTGTTGCAGAAAAAGGCGTTGAACCTGCAGGTTTTATTACTACAGGACACCCTGCTGCTAATGCAGGTGCTACTTTTCTTGTTATCATTGCTGCTGGGAAATTCCATGGCGTTATAATTCCACAAACACCAATTGGTTGTTTGATAGTCATAATTCTTCTTCCGGCCATAGTGGAAGGAATAGTCTTACCATAAGTTCTTTTAGCCTCTTCAGAAAACCAATCTGTAAACCATGAAGCATAAACAATTTCTCCCCTAGAATCTGCTATCGGCTTTCCATTTTCTAAGGTCATGATAAGAGCTAAATCATCAATGTTTTCTAATATTAATTGGTGCCAACGACGAATAATAATAGATCTATCCTTACCTGTTAACTTTTTCCAATCCCCCCAAGAACTATTTGCAGCATCAATTGCACGAATAGTCTCATTTTTTGATGCATTAGGCATAGTACCTACTACAGTTAAATCTGAAGGGTTAGTGACATCAAAAGTATTACCACTATCAGAATCAACCCACTCACCATTAATAAAACACTGCTGCTTAAATAAACCTTGATCCTTTAGTTGAAAAAGTAAACCACCTGCATCGATATCCATAAAACTCTCCAAAATTATAATATTTATTCATTAATATCTTAGTGAAAATATAGACAAATGCATATATAAATTTTTAAAATATTAAATTTATATAATGAGTTTTTTAGAATTTAGCTTAAGCCACTTTTTATGATGTTTATAATCCTTCATATATTTTTCAACATGTGCCCAAAAATATTGAGAATGATTAGGATGAACTATATGACATAGCTCATGAATTACTAGGTAGTGAATAACTTCTACAGGTGCCATTACTATACGCCAATCATAAGAGACTCGACTATTAGAATTACAAC
>Ga0114998_10002646_pt1 | contig 13464 bp, 9 predicted proteins | sample ArcticOcean_MG_C_5_FD_87044 | JGI IMG/M metagenome (GOLD analysis project Ga0114998, IMG submission 87044) | Marine microbial communities from western Arctic Ocean - ArcticOcean_MG_CB4_138 | ecosystem: Environmental > Aquatic > Marine > Oceanic | place: Arctic Ocean: Canada Basin | collected...
ACAGAGACTTCTGATCAGCAACGATCCCCCAGCATAGCCATGGACGCCGATGGTGACTTTGTCATTGCTTGGGAGAGTTATCTTCAAGACGGCGATTTTTATGGCATCTACGCCCAGCGTTACGAAGGCGCCAGTCAGACCGTCGATTTAAATCTAGTGGTACAAGACGACGTCGACCCAGTGGCTGCAGGGGGTTCGTTTGTTTATTCACTAATCACCACGAATAACGGCACAGGAACCGCGATGGATGTGAGCCTCTCTGAGCCGCTACCCAGGGTTTAACCTACGTCTCTGATGATTCTGCTACGGTTGGTTGGGGTTGTGCTCTAACGGGTGCCACAGTCAACTGCAGTAAACCCTTTATGACCGTGGGTGAGACGAATACTATTCAAGTTTCCGTCAAAGCCGATGCCGATGCCAGTGGCACACTCAGTAACATTGTGACCGTCGAGGCCGCGCAAACAGACGCCAATACAGTCGACAATAGGGATACTGAAACCACCGTGATTGCTGATACTGATACTGATGCTGGTACTGGTACTGGTACTGGTACTGGTACTGCTGCTGCTGGCAGTGGCGGTGGCGGTTCCTTCAGTCTGACACCGTTATTATTCCTGTTGCCCTTGTGGATCAGGCGTCGATGGTTGGGCTAATTTAACCAGTGGTGTTTACGGTTGCCCTTGAGATGTTCTAATGGCAACCTAGGCTAACTTTCATATAAAAATTAACTTGAAGTAAAAGTTGCGATCACATTGCTAAACTAATGACAGCCCCGCAGGTAGAAAAGACTCAGAAGCTAGCTCATGAATGTCTCGCTAAAAATTACATGGATTGCTGATTTAAGGCTGATTTCAAGCATCTACAATAGTCACTAGATCGACCTTTTAAAAAGTTTCTTGTTAAGTGATATGTTGATGGCGTTTTTTGAGCATAGGTTGCTAGTTATCCATGATTAGCAGGATGTCTTTATGTATAACAAGTGTATGGAGTTCTGTAACAGGGTAACTATCATAGACGGCGTAAGCAGTATCGTTCTGGGCAATGATTCGCTCTGGGTCCGTCGAACAAAACAAACAATTGTTAGTCATGGTTGCCTATGCGGTGGCAGTTTATTAATCGATTCTGACAGCTGATCCAGCTCCCATTCACCCGAACCATAACGACCTGTAGTAATAGAATTGTCAGTATGACCCATTAATGCAGATATTAAATGTGGTTCTACCTTAGCTGCCTTCAGGTAATCAACAAAGCTATGCCTGAAAGAGTGAAACGACTTCTTAGAGTCAGTGATACCGATATCAGATTTGAATGTACTGAACCATCTGGATGCATTCTTGGCATAACCATCTCTTGACGAAGGTAGCTCGGGAAACAGCCTGTCAGAGACGTCTAGAGCCGTTAAATCATTCACGTGCTGTATGAATCCAGAGCTAACTAACGCATTGTGTATAGGCACTCTACGTCTACTAGAGGTCGTCTTAAGGCGCTTGTCATCAGTATCATCATTAATATCCAAGTACCAGAAATCACCATCCTTTTGAATGTCAGATAAGTGCAGCTGGCATAGCTCATTAATTCTGGCTCCAGTGTAGTAGCCAAGCATTGGTAGCCATTTTTGATATTCTTTCTTGAGCCGGCTATTAGTTTTGAATATCGTATCTATATCGAACTGATCGAATGGGTATCTCTCTTTAGCTGCTGACTTACCCTTGTTGGATTTAAGCTGTAAGCCTTCAAATACATTATCTTCGATATAGCCATGACGTTTAGCCCAGGACATTAATGAGCCAACTCTAGTGATATGTTTTTTAACAGTGGTGGTTGATATAGGTGTGTGGCCTAAAGCAATAATGTCGCCTATGCTTAAACCACGGTACTCAGACTTCTTGTTTAGGTGAGGCGGTATCTTAAGCAGGGTTTCTTTGTATCGCCTAGACAACCCATAGTTTAGGTCAATAGAAGTGATTAGAGCACCAAGTATGTCTATTAAGAGGGCGTATACAGCTCGATATTCTTGTGCTGACTTCTCAGTCCAAGCATTAGTTGATTCTTGCTCTTCGCAATATTTATCGACTATTACAGACAGGGCAGTTGATTGTAAAGATTGGTTAGAGCTTTGATGAGTATCTATTGGAGTATGTTGTTCCTGCCATTTGTTGGCTAGTTCAAAATCTTTTTCATCATCACCAGTATCAATTGTTACTTCACTATTGTTTGATTTAACAGTGATAAATCCCAAGCGATGATTCTTCGGCATACTTCTTACCCGTGCAAACTCGTGCTTATAGCGTTGGATAAATCGAAGGCAATTAATACCTGCATCCAACTTATCGCGTGTTTTAAGTGATCTCTTGAGTGCTTTTATACCGAAGTGGTGGTGTAAATCAGGCGGTATATTCAACCTTACATAGAATATACCGCTCGATTCATTCTTTACTAAGTAACGATTAACAAGGTTCATGTGTACTACCAATGTGTACTAATCCAAATGAATTGGTCTAGTACCCCTTATCAATCAAACACTTAGCCTTTTTTGGTGGAGACGGCGGGAATCGAACCCGCGTCCGCCAGCCCTCTGCCATTGGCTCTACATGCTTATTCCGACTTTAATTTAACTACGTGCTACCCGCCGGACGGGGAAGACACGCAGCTGGCTCGGTATTTGTTTAGTGCTTTGGCCCCGAACAAGCCTCCATCACGATTCTATGAGAGCGATGCCGGAGTGTTCCGAAGAACCTGGACGCATAGACACGTATCCAGTCCGACAGCAGTCTACCGGAGTTTAAGCGGCGATTGCGTAGTTGTCATCGTTTGCAACTATAATTTGCAGAAAGTTTAACGAGTTTGTCTACATTCTCGGCATGCACCTCAGGTTTTGCGACCCACGTCGAAGCCAAGTCGTCCCCAGGAAATAATATTATAGCCTAACCATGACTGTTTGTGTTGGAGCATGTGTCATTTTCCGCTATTATTTGCGCTTCTTTTTTCGCCCCAACCTCTGTGTTGCCGCTAATATGCTTTGTCTCCCTGGTAGTCCTGCTTTATCTGATTTCAGACTTCAAAAATTACATCAACAATGCGTTAATCATGGGGTGAAACTAAGTAAAGTTAGTGGTCGTTTTATTCATTTGATTGATTTAGCCAGCACTGAGTGGTCGGAAGCGAACGATGCGGTTTTACGCAGTTTGCTGACTTATGGCCCTATGTCAGAAGCGGTCGATTCTGAGGGTACTGATTTTTTTGTGATTCCCCGTCTGGGTACGATTTCTCCTTGGTCGAGTAAGGCGACTGATATTGCGCATCACTGCGGATTGTCGGCAATCCGTCGTATTGAGCGAGGCATTCATTTTAGGGTTGAGTTAACAGAGCCTTGTGATTCTTTTGGTTTGATTGAATCGTTACTGCATGATCGTATGACGGATCAAGTATTCCGGTCGCTAGCGGATTGTGAGCCGTTATTTCAAACCCACCAACCCCGACCTTTGCTTGAAATTGATTTGTCAGTTGATGGACAAAAGGCTTTGGCGTTGGCCAATATTGAACTGGGTTTAGCGCTCACAGATGACGAGATTGCTTATTTAATTAATGCCTATGCGGGCTTAAAGCGCAATCCAACCGATGTTGAGTTGATGATGTTTGCTCAGGCGAACTCGGAACACTGTCGGCACAAGATTTTTAATTCAGATTGGACGATCGATGGTGAGGAGAAGGACATTTCGCTGTTTGGTATGATTAAAAATACCTTTGCGATGAATAAAAACGGGGTGTTGTCGGCGTATCACGATAACTCAGCTGTTATTGAGGGTTTTCCGGGCAGTAAGTTTGCACCCGCCACTGAGGGTGCTCAATATGGTTATGAAGACGCTCGGATCGACATTTTGATGAAGGTTGAAACGCATAATCACCCGACGGCTATTTCGCCTTTTCCAGGGGCTGCGACGGGCTCAGGCGGTGAGATTCGGGACGAAGGTGCGACTGGCATTGGGTCGAAACCGAAAGCGGGCTTATGCGGCTTTTCGGTGTCTAATTTGAATATCCCAGGTTTTGTGCAGCCTTGGGAAGTTGATAATGGTAAACCTGATCGAATTGCATCTGCACTGGACATTATGATTGAAGGTCCGATTGGTGCCGCGTCGTTTAACAATGAGTTTGGTCGTCCTAATACTTGTGGCTACTTTAGAACCTATGAGCAAACGGTGAAGACGCATGATGGCGATGAGATTCGCGGCTATCACAAGCCGATTATGGTTGCTGGTGGTGTTGGTTCGATTCGACCTGAGCATATTGATAAGGGCATTATTCCTGCGGGTGCTAATATTATTGTGCTGGGTGGTCCAGCTATGTTGATTGGCTTGGGTGGCAGTGCGGCTTCGTCGATGGCCAGTGGTAGCAGTAAAGAGAATTTAGATTTCGCTTCTGTACAACGCGGTAATCCTGAAATGGAACGTCGCGTTCAAGAAGTGATCGATCGCTGTTTTGCTCAAGGTGAGTCTAATCCTATTATTTCAATTCACGATGTGGGTGCGGGTGGTTTGTCTAACGCTTTACCCGAATTGGTGAACGATGCTGGCCGAGGTGCCGAATTAAATTTACGTGCCGTGCCAAACGATGAGCCCGGTATGTCGCCGATGGAAATTTGGTGTAACGAAAGCCAGGAACGTTATGTGCTGGCGGTTTCAGATGAGCGATTGGCTGATTTTGAAAAACTATGCGAGCGAGAGCGTTGTATTTATGCGGTGCTTGGCAGGGCCACTGAAGATAAAACGTTGCGGGTTAAAGATGCACATTTTGACAATTATCCAGTTGATATGCCGCTGGAGATTCTATTAGGGAAGGCGCCGAAAATGCACCGTGATGTGCAGCATGTAACGGTGACTCAGCCTCCCTTTGATCGGTCGAATATCAATATTAAAGAGGCCCTGGTTCGTGTGCTTCATTTACCTGCCGTTGCGGATAAAACTTTTTTGGTCAGTATTGGTGATCGCTCGGTGAGTGGATTGGTGAGCCGTGATCAAATGGTTGGCCCTTGGCAAGTGCCTGTGGCGAATGCATCGGTCACTTTAACAGACTACATCAGTTTCACCGGCGAAGTTATGAGCATGGGCGAAAAGGCCCCACTGGCAATATTAGATGCCCCCGCCTCTGGCCGAATGGCGATCGGTGAAGCTTTGACGAACATGACGTCGGCTTATGTGGGTGATTTATCCCGCACCGTGTTTTCGGCTAACTGGATGGCTGCGGCTGGACATGAGGGTGAGGATGCCCGTTTGTTCGATACCGTAAAAGCCGTGGGTATGGAAATATGTCCGCAGCTGGGCATTGCAATTCCGGTTGGTAAGGATTCCTTATCGATGAAGACCACCTGGCAGGACGACACTGGTGACCACTCAGTAACATCCCCTTTGTCGGTCATTATTTCAGCTTTTGCACCGGTGCTTGATGTGCGTAAAACAGTCACGCCGGATCTTAAATCGGGTGAGCCAGGATCGCAGTTAATTTTGCTAGACCTAGGGCAGGGCAAGAACCGGCTGGGTGCTTCGGCACTGGCACAGGTATATCAACAAACAGGTGATGTTTGCCCTGATCTGGATGATCCTGAGTTATTTAAATCGTTCTTTAAAGCGATACAAATACTGCTCGAAAAAGAAGCCATTTTGGCCTATCACGATCGATCGGATGGTGGACTATTGACGACACTTTGTGAAATGGCATTTGCTGGGCGTCAGGGTGTTTCTTGCGATGTATCAAATTTGGGTTCTGATGTCTTATCGGTGTTGTTCGCCGAAGAGCTTGGGGCGGTTATACAGGTATCGCAATCCAAGTTAGAGTTAGTTGAAGACACTTTGTTAGAACATGGGCTAGCCGCTATATCTCATGCTATTGGTCAACCTGAGGATTCAGAATCGTTTATTATCAACTACTTAGGGGATTTTATTATAAACGATTCTATTGTTGATTTAAAACGCGCCTGGTCAGAGACTAGCTACCAGATGCAAAAGCTACGGGATAACCCCGAGTGCGCGCAACAGGAATACGATTTGATTCTGGATAATGTGAAGCCTTCTTTATTCTCCAAATTAAGCTTTAACCCAAAACAGGATATTGCGGCTAAATATATGAGTGGTACGCGCCCCAAGATTGCCATTTTGAGAGAAGAGGGCGTGAATGGTCAGGTAGAACTTGCGGCCGCTTTTGAGCGAGCTGGGTTTGATGCGTTTGATGTCCACATGAGCGATATTTTGGCTGGTCGCGTTAGCTTGAATGATTTTCAGGGCCTAGCGGCCTGTGGCGGTTTCTCTTACGGGGACGTTTTGGGCGCGGGTGAAGGCTGGGCTAAATCAATATTGTACAGTCCAAGAGCCTTTGATGAGTTCTCAGCCTTTTTTGATAGAAGCGATAGCTTTGGTCTAGGGGTTTGTAATGGTTGCCAAATGATGTCGAATTTGTTCGAGATTATACCGGGTGCAACTGATTGGCCAAAGTTTGTGCGAAACAAGTCAGAACAGTTTGAAGCACGCACAACGATGGTCGAAATACTTGAGTCGCCGTCGTTTTTCTTCGATGGCATGCTGGGTTCGATGATGCCAGTCGTTGTAGCTCATGGTGAGGGACAGGTCGAAAGCAGACACGCCTCTAATCAACAACTGCTTGATCAGAAACAAGCGTGTTTTCGATATGTGAATGCTCATGGGCAGCCCAGTGAGCAGTATCCAATTAATCCCAATGGGTCTGCACTGGGTTTAAATGCTTTCACGAATGACGATGGCCGTTTCACGATTATGATGCCGCATCCTGAACGTATTTTTCGAAGTGTTCAAAATTCGTGGCAATCACCTGATTGGCCTGAGTATGGACCATGGATGCGACTGTTCCGTAATGCTCGACAATGGATGAAGTAACGGATAGCTGAACTAACAATTAGCCACTTTGTCCAAATGCTTTATTAAATTTTATAGGTTGCTTGTGACTCAATTTAAATTTAAGACCGATATTGCTCCTTCGCAGATTACTCCCGAGTCAATTTACGAGAAACGTCGAGAGTTTATGATTACCAGCGGGGTATTGGGCACTGCTTTGTTGCTGAACCCATGGACATCAGCCCGTGCCTCTGTGGCGATAAGTGATTACAAACCCAACGTAGTGAATACGGGCGAAGCGTTGACGTCTGAAAAAGATGCGACGACTTATAATAACTTTTATGAATTTGGCACGGGTAAGACCGACCCGTTGCAAAACGCCCAAAACTTGAATACCGATGACTGGAAAATTACGGTCAGTGGCGAGTGTGACAAGCCTGGCGAGTATGCACTCGAAGATTTAGTCAAACCTTTCGACATAGAAGAACGCATTTATCGTTTACGCTGTGTCGAAGCCTGGTCGATGGTTATTCCCTGGCTAGGTGTGCCAATGGCTTCTATTTTAAAGTCATTGCAGCCGACGTCTAAAGCCAAGTATGTGGCTTTTAAAACGCTTCTAGACCCTGAACAAATGCCTGGACAGAAACGCTCTGTCTTGCAGTGGCCCTATGAAGAGGGTTTACGAATCGATGAAGCGATGAATCCTTTGACGCTTTTCGCTGTTGGTATGTATGGTAAAACCATGCCGAATCAAAACGGTGCCCCGGTGCGTTTGGTCGTGCCCTGGAAGTATGGTTTTAAGAGCATCAAGTCCATTGTCAGTATTGAATTCACTGAGGAACAGCCGCAAACCAGTTGGAATATTTCGGGGCCAAATGAATATGGCTTTTATTCCAATGTGAACCCTGAGGTCAACCATCCGCGTTGGTCGCAAAAAAAAGAACGCAGAATTGGTGAGATTTTTAAACAAAAAACACGAATGTTTAATGGCTATGAAACAGAAGTTGCCCACCTGTATAAAGATATGAACTTAAAAACTTATTTTTAACAGTGCCTTAGTTTGTCAAAGGCTTACTTCACTATCTGAGTGTCGCATTTTGATCCAAATGGCCGATGTATTAAAATCTACAGCAGCTAAACCACTGGTTTTTATGCTTTGTCTAGCGCCTATGCTTCTGCTGGTTTGGAATGCTTTGTATGGTGATTTAGGCGCTAATCCTGTTGAAACAATTACCCACGAAACTGGCGAATGGGGGCTAAGGTTCTTGCTCATTACGTTGGCTATCTCACCGTTAAGGCAATGGTTTGGGTTAGCGGTATTAATGCGCTTTAGACGAATGCTGGGTTTAACTGTTTTCTTTTACGCCTGCTGCCATTTCATGATTTGGCTTATAGCGGATCATTCGCTCAACTTTACCGATATGGTCGAAGACATTATCGATAGACCCTTTATCGCACTGGGCTTTAGTTCGTTGATCTTATTGATACCGCTAGCCATAACTTCTAATCAGGCCAGTGTTCGTCGATTAGGTAGGCACTGGAAAAAATTACATCAGCTAACTTACTGGGTTACCCTTCTCGTAATATTGCATTTTATCTGGCTGGTTAAAGCCGATTACTTAGAAGCTGGTATCTATGCCGTGGTCGCCTTCAGTCTTTTGTTACAACGCCTCCCCCTTAGAAAGTGGATTTTTACCAAAGCCTCGGTCTAGCCTGAGACTTCCTGTTTGGACTGGCATAGAATGCAATTAGGCGTGTGAGGACGGGCTTGAAGTCGCGCGAGTGCAATGGGCTCGTCACATATCTGGCATTGCCCATATTGGTCTAACTCGATTCGCTTTAACGCAGTGTCTATCTGCAGTAATAAGGCGATGGACTGGCTCCGGTTGGCAGTAGCCATTTGCTGTTGTTGTATGGCATCGATACGCGATATACGACCCACCGACTGCTGATCTAAGGTGACAGGTCTTGAGGCATCATCTGATTCCAATAATTGGAGCTTTAGCGTTTGCTGTTGTGCTACTAATTGTAACTGGAGGTTTGAAATTGTTTGTTCAGTCAGTAACTCGATGGTCAATTTTTATCCTCTGCAATTTTTTGAGAGTAATATTAAAGCGTTGATCTTAAAAACTAAAGGTTGAGATTGGTTCGACTTTTTTATAATGACATTATTTACTGAGTATCAGCTTAAATTAACACCTATTATTAATTAACTGGCAAGGTCAACCAGGGGACGATAGCCACTGAGTTCAATCTAAACGGACGTTTCATTATCTTTAATCAACTCAAATAATTTGGCAATATTACTTCGAGCCTGAGCTTCATAATGCTCATTAAAATAATCACTCTTAAAAAATGATGGCTGATTTAACAGCGATAGCTGAAATGACATTTGCTTTCGATTATAGTCTGCGTCAGGTATATGATTCAATTCAGCCCGCACACTTTTATTATCATTTAAAAACTCGTCCCAGGGTAAACCAAAACTTGATAAATCAATGTCGACCATCAACTTAGTGTCACTATTAGTAATAGGTGACGTGTTATGGCGGGTCGCCATGATGTGTTGGTAAACAGTGTCGCGAAATTCGTTATTAAATAGGCCGTCGGTTAATGTCATGAATAAATTGGCACTGAACTGCTCGTTTTGGCTATCTTCAATCTGATAAATGACGTCATGAAACCAGATGGCTAATTCGACTGCGTCAGGATTTTCGAATAATGCTGAGACTTGATCAAATAATGCGAGGCATCTATGGATGTGCGTAAGATTGTGATAAACGCGGTGTGATTCATTATAGGCGTTCAGTAATTGTTGATAAACAATCTGGCTACCATCGAAAACATTAGATTGCTGACGCGACCATAAAGAGCGAAATCTTGCCAAATGTTCATCGGCTTGTGATATATCTGCTTGAGACATGCTTATCTAGCCTGCTTAATGAGTGCCAATTGCACTGTTTGGTTGTGCCAGTGGCATTTCTCGAGTGTGTTATTTAATTGTTGCATAACATCCAACGTTATCTCAGAACTTTAAGTTAATAATTTGAGTCATCTATCCGATTATATTCTCATGGCTATGGTTTGCACTTTTTATGACAGGCCAAGCTGTCTTGTCCAAAGATTAGCTGGTAAGGCTCTACACGGTCTTAATTCACAGCAATTGATTAGCAAACTAATCACCATTTCTAGAACAATAGATTGACATGAGAACCTGTTAAATTCAAAGAATTATATAAAATGAGATGAGTTATTGACAATTTCTATTAATTTCTCTTCACTTTTTCAATCTATTAATTACGGACTTTAACCATAATTAAACCCCTAGGCAGCAAACTGTAATGCTTTTCTTTTAATCCTATAAACCCATAATTTAACAAACTTGAACGCTTTTGATGTGTTCTGTTTCTTGTTTTGAGATTTTAATAAGTCAATGTTTGATCGACAACGGTCAAATATTAGTACTGAGAAAATGGATGAAACGATAACCAAAACTCGAATCGGTCCAGCAATAATACCCTTTACTCACTGCAGGTGTTGGCATCAAGAAGCTCGTTGAACACGTTACTGTCACGATCAACTGTTATCGATCTTAGTGTTATATAATGACCATTTGACGGGGCATAGAAGGTATACAATTAATTGATCGGTGCCTAGTTGATGAAGTGGTTGAAATAATTCACCCAAAGGGGCCTTAGGGATTTCGATCAGGCTTCAATGGTCATCAATCATTTCACCCGGTATCGATTTTATCAAACATGACGGACCGGTACCGGGTGCGCTCCTAAGCAATGGATGGGACTATCAAATAACTTATCCGTGTTAATCAGTGTTTAGATATCGAGTTTTTTGTACTTTATGCGATGAGGTTGATCAGCATTTTGTCCCATTCTTTGCTTACGATGAGTTTCATATTCTGAATAATTGCCTTCGTATGAGTACACCTGGCTTTCACCTTCAAAAGCAAGAATGTGAGTCGCAATGCGATCGAGAAACCAGCGATCATGTGATACCACTACGACGCAACCAGGAAAATCAAGAATAGCGTCTTCTAGTGCCCGCAGCGTTTCTACATCAAGGTCGTTGGTTGGCTCATCGAGCAGTAATAGATTGCCACCACTTTTTATTAGTTTTGCGAGGTGTAAACGATTGCGCTCTCCACCAGACAGATCTTTAACCAGCTTCTGTTGTGAGGCTCCTCGGAAGTTAAATCGAGAAACATAAGCACGTGAGGATACTTCGTAACCGCCGACAACGATGTTATCAAGACCATCTGACAGCTCCTCCCAAACAGTTTTATTGCCATCAAGCGCATCGCGTGACTGGTCGACATACGAAATTTTAACTGTTTCACCAATCGTCAGATTACCTTCATCCAGTGTTTCTTGGCCAACGAGAATATTAAATAGAGTCGACTTGCCTGCACCATTAGGGCCGACTATGCCAACAATACCGCCGCGAGGTAACCTAAACTCTAGGTCTTGATAGAGCAGCTTTTCACCGTAACCTTTTTTACCACCACTAATTTCAACAACCACATCACCCAGTCGAGGGCCCGGTGGAATATAAAGTTCCTGCGTTTCGGAACGTTTTTGATATTCTTGTGAGGACAGCTCTTCAAATCGCTTTAGGCGTGATTTACTTTTAGACTGACGACCTTTGGGATTAGAGTTAACCCATTCAAGCTCTGCCTTCATTGACTTTTGTCGGGCTTTTTCAGAGCGCTCTTCATGCTCTAGTCGGTGTTGTTTTTGTTCCAACCAAGATGAGTAATTGCCCTGCCAAGGAATACCATGACCCCTATCCAGTTCAAGAATCCATCCTGCGACGTTATCAAGGAAGTATCTATCGTGTGTTACTGCGACCACAGTCCCTTGAAAGTCTTGTAAAAATCGTTCGAGCCAAGCCACTGACTCAGCATCTAAATGGTTGGTGGGTTCATCCAGAATTAACATGTCTGGGTTAGAAAGCAATAATTGGCATAGAGCAACTCGCCGCTTTTCACCACCAGACAGGTTTTCAACGGCGGCATCCCAAGGTGGTAGTCGAAGTGCATCAGCCGCAACTTCGAGTTTTCGGTCAAGTTCCCATGCACCAGCAGCATCAATTTTTTCCTGTAATACCGCTTGTTCGGCCATTAATACCTCGAAGTCTGCATCGGGTTCAGCAAATTTGGCACTAACTTCGTTAAACTGGTCTAGTATAGCCTTGGTCTCAGCGACGCCAATTTCAACATTACCTCGCACGTTTAGGCTTGAGTCTAGTTGTGGCTCCTGCGCTAGGTAGCCAATTTTGGTTCCAGTTTGAGGTCTAGCTTCGCCAAGAAACTCAGTGTCGATACCCGCCATAATTTTTAACAGTGTCGATTTGCCCGCACCGTTGTAACCTAAAACACCAATTTTGGCACCAGGAAAAAAGTTAAGTGAAATATCTTTCAGTATTTCATTCTGAGGCGGTACGATTTTGCTCACGCCATTCATGGTAAATATATATTGGGCCATTCAACTTTACCTCGTTAGAAATTTGACGACATTCTACCAGTGGAGGGTGCGCCATTAATATGCTAAATGTGCTTATATTTATTATTGTTCCTTTTTCCAATAGGGGCAATAACGAACTTAATTAGTCGTATCAGATGGTTGTTATAAGTAACTAATCTAAAGATATTGAGAAACCGTCTGAAATTGTGGGTGGATAGGAGATATTTCTCAGTTTGTTGCCGACGTAACTGGGCAATAGCTAGTACAATTAGTATGGTTAAAGTTTTTACTTCAGCTATTATTAAAAAAGCGCATTATATAATAATCAAATAAAACAATCGGCTAGCGAGAATCTCCTGAATGGATATGAAAAAAATGCAGCAAGAGAGTTACCTCTTTGGAAGTAACGCTGTATTCATCGAAGAGCTTTATGGCGAATATCTCAAAAATGAGAAGAATGTTGACGAACACTGGCGACTTTGGTTCTCTAGTTTAGGGTCATCAGGTGTCGGTAATGGCTTGGTAAAAGATCACGATCATCTCGCAATTCAGGCTCAAGTTAAAAGTGCGGTGATGAACAAAAAGACGACGGGGCAAATCACCAATAGTACGCAGCATGAACACCAGTTAAAGCAAGTTTCTGTACTTCAGCTTATTAACGCTTACCGCATCAAGGGTCATCGTAAGGCGGATCTTGACCCGTTAAATAAACCCGATACCGATGCCATTCGTGATTTGACACTAGAGGGCCACAACCTCAATAATGACGACCTTGATACTGTTTTTAATACGGGATCTATGTGTGGTGTCGATCAAATCACTCTGCGTGAAGTCATTTCACGTTTAGAAAAAACTTATTGTGGTACGTTGGCTTCCGAGTATATGTATATGGAAAGCCTCACTCAAAAGCGCTGGATTCAAGAACATCTGGAGACGACTCAATCGACGCCTAATTTTCGGGAAGGTCGAAGAAATCGAATTTTAGATCGTGTTATCGCTGCTGAAAATCTTGAGAAATATTTGCACACGCGTTATATCGGGCAAAAGCGTTTCTCATTGGAAGGTGGCGAATCACTGATCCCCTTACTTGATCGAGTCATTCAACAAGCGGGCGTTAATAACACGCG
>Ga0114998_10002648_pt1 | contig 13462 bp, 14 predicted proteins | sample ArcticOcean_MG_C_5_FD_87044 | JGI IMG/M metagenome (GOLD analysis project Ga0114998, IMG submission 87044) | Marine microbial communities from western Arctic Ocean - ArcticOcean_MG_CB4_138 | ecosystem: Environmental > Aquatic > Marine > Oceanic | place: Arctic Ocean: Canada Basin | collected...
GGGAGAGCCTTTTGGTCTCGGCATAATTTATAGTATTTTATTTAATAATAGTATGTTGAGGTACTCATTCAAAACCATTCCTTTTTGATGTGCAATTTGAAGTAGTTTATTGTTACTTCTTTGTGTTATACTCAATTTTATCTTTTCCATTACATTTCTTTTTTTATTTCACGAAGAATAATACTTGTTCTTGCCATACTGTATCTTGCAAAACCTGATAAGGTTAAACCATTCTCTTTAGCTACTTTTTTAAACTTAACTATCTCTGGTTCTGTAAACCTTACTTGGATATGCTTTTCTCTGTTTGTGTCTTTCATATTAGTGTTTATTAAGGATGTTATATATGTACAATAACATTTGACTGTTTTTGTTATGTATACATTTAAACAAACCTCATAAACAACCCAACCGAAGCGAGTAAGCGAGGCAACATCCGAGTAAGTAATTATGTAGATCGCCCACTGAAACGTTTAGAATACAACTGCTACGTTGCTGATTAGCATATAGTGCGGTAAGTTGAATATCAGTTGGCGAGTGCGAAACGTATAAAGGATACTGATGCAATTCTTACGGCTAGGTTTACCTGAACCAACTGCCTTACATTTTTGACAGAAGTTTGGTGGCATTATACGGAGTAGCACACTATCCATATATACAATAACAATTATGTGCTTTTGTTAAACAGCCCTACCGAAGCGAGTAAGCGAGGTGTATTATTTTTTATAAGTTCAGGTGCTTTTAGTCTTTTAGATATAGAATCGTTGTTAAAAACTATTTCAGTTTGTAAATAACTATCCTATTGACAAGGAGCAAAAGTGCTATATCTTTAGGGTACCAAGCAAAAACTACTCTACTAATATGAAATACCACATTAGCTATATCAAGAAAGATAAGAAGTACAACTTCTCTATTACTTTTAAAGATGAAGAGCATATGAGAGACAAGCTACTTCAATATAGAAAGAATAGTATTTCGTTTGAAATAAAAGAACTTAATAACAAGTCTTTAACAGAGAAATTTAAACCTTGTAAAGAATTTTCTCAAACATACTATTCAAGTAGAATTTAAATTAAAAAGAGTATTTAAAATGTGTTCTATATATTTTTACCTTTGAGTATGGATATAGATTTAACTAAAGTTTCTTACAAAGACCTTAACAGCAAACAAAAGGAAAATTATAACTATCACAAAGTAGCATCTGCACTTGCAGAGTATGGGTATGATAGTATGAGATTAAATAATGATTGGGAAGGTGCAGACTTTATTTCCGTTAAAGGAGATGATATGATTAAAGTTCAACTAAAAGGAAGATTTACAATTGATAAAAAATACATTGCTAAAGACATTCATATAGCTTTTATAGAAGATGATGTTATCAAAATGTACAAACACGATGAAGCGGTTGATATAGTGCCTGAAAACGTTTCTAATTCATCATCTTGGGTTGATAAAGGATTGTAAATATTTCATATTTTTGATTTAACTCAATGTAAACTAAACTATTTTTTATGAATAATGACAAAGACATCACTAAGGTTAGACTTCACGACGGTATTGTAGGAATATTAAATATTGGTTCTATATTACTTGCTAGTAAATTTGGATTTGATTGGATTTATGTAGCAGCAGCAGTTGCTATACTTCAAATTTTAAGCCCAATAACAAAATTCTGTCCTGTTTATACAATTTTAAATAAATTGATGCCAGACACTACTCCTATGCAAAACGGGAAATAAGATTAAAGCATTTAAAAAGTTTTTTTACTATTCAATTTTAATTAAAGCTCTATTTCTTACCCAATGAAAAGTTGTCGATTCACCCATTATACTTACCGAATCATAATTGGATGAAAAATTTAATCCAAGGAAAAAAACTCTTTTAGCGGCATCAGGATATTGTTGAAAAAAAAGTGAATACGAATCAGGCAAACTATTTAACGTACTCCATTCTCCTGAAGCTAAATTGTTGTCATCAAAATTGAGTGTCATTAGACCATCAGCTGTAAAAGTCCAAACTATGCTATCATATTGGCTGCTGTCATCTAAAACCTCTTCCCATAGACCAACTATAGGATCTATAGTTATGAGGGGTTCATTTACATAATCATCACCATCACAACCGCAGGTTAATAATATTAAACCAACTAATAAAATATAGTGTCTTTTCATAATAATAATCTAATATACTAATACTATTTACAAAGTAAGCCTTAAACTAATCCATCAAAAAATGCAAAACCTCAATAGCCGTTTTACTTATTTTAGTTCCCGGCCCATAGATTCCCAATACACCCCGTTGTTTCAAAAAGGAGTGATCTTGTGGCGGAATAACCCCTCCAACAATAACCCTAATATCTTCTCTGCCTAACCTTTTTAGCTCCTTCAAAACTAGTGGAACTAATATTTTATGTCCTGCTGCTAAAGATGATACTCCTAAAATATGTACATCATTTTCTACGGCTTGTTTTGCAGCTCCTTGAGGGGTTTGAAAAAGAGGGCCTATATCCACATCAAAACCTAAATCGGCATAACTTGTTGCAATCACTTTTGCTCCTCTATCGTGTCCATCTTGACCCATTTTAGCTATCATAATTCGAGGTCTACGTCCATTTAGCTCAAAGAAGTCTGCGGTTAGTTTTTGCCCTTTTTCAAAATCAACATCTGCCTTAATCTCCTTAGAGTAAACCCCCATAAAGGTTTGTATTTTTGCTTGGAAACGCCCAAAACTTTTTTCAAGTGCTGCGCTTATTTCCCCAAGAGTAGCACGAACTCGAGCTGCTTGCACTACCAGCTCTAAGAGGTTGTAATCAAGCTCTTTGTCTTGATTCAAAATGCCAGCAGCTTGAGTCAAAGCGTCTAAAGCCTGTTCAACTTTTTTATTGTCTCGCTCAGCTTTTAATTTTTCTAAACGGTCGATTTGCTGTTTATGAACCTTTGCTTGATCTACTTCTAGATAATGTAATTCCTCTTCTTGATCTAACTTATATTTATTTACGCCCACAATAATATCTTGTCCGCTGTCAATTCGGGCTTGTTTTTTGGCAGCAGCTTCTTCGATTCTCATTTTTGGAATTCCAGCTTCAATTGCTTCGGTCATGCCACCATAAGATTCAATTTCTTGAATCAGTTGCCAAGCTTTGTCAGCAATATCATGAGTTAATTGTTCTACATAATAACTACCTCCCCAAGGATCTACCGTTTTAGTAATGTGGGTTTCTTCCTGTAAAAACAATTGGGTATTCCTTGCAATTCGAGCAGAAAAATCTGTAGGCAAAGCAATGGCTTCGTCCAAAGCGTTGGTATGTAAACTTTGAGTTCCGCCAAATACAGCTGCCATAGCCTCTATATTCGTTCGAGCTACATTATTAAACGGATCTTGAGCTGTTAAACTCCATCCACTCGTTTGGCAATGAGCTCTTAATACAAGAGACTTTTCGTTTTTAGGATCAAATTGTTTTACAAGCTTCGCCCAAAGCATTCTGCCAGCACGCATTTTAGCTATTTCCATAAAATGATTCATACCAATTCCCCAAAAAAATGAAAGTCTTGGAGCGAATTCATCGATTGTTAATCCAGCTTTAATCCCCGTTTTAATGTATTCTAAACCATCGGCAAGGGTATATGCTAATTCAATGTCTGCAGTTGCTCCGGCTTCTTGCATGTGGTACCCTGAAATACTGATGCTGTTAAATTTGGGCATTCGCTTAGATGAATATTTGAAAATTTCCGATACAATTTTTATGGAAGGCGATGGCGGATATACGTAAGTGTTCCGAACCATAAATTCTTTCAGAATGTCATTTTGTATGGTTCCAGATAGCGCTTCTGGAGGGACCCCCTGCTCTTCTGCTGCTACAATATAAAAAGCCATTATTGGAAGAACAGCGCCATTCATAGTCATAGAAACCGACATTTTATCCAATGGTATTTGATCAAACAAAAGCTTCATGTCCTCTACCGAATCAATTGCAACTCCTGCTTTTCCCACGTCACCCTGTACTCGTTCATGATCACTATCGTATCCTCGGTGGGTGGGTAAATCAAAAGCAACAGATAGCCCCTTTTGACCCATTGCTAGATTTTTTAAATAAAATGCATTACTTTCTTCTGCAGATGAAAAACCCGCGTATTGTCTAATGGTCCAGGGCCTTCTCACATACATAGAACTATAAGGACCTCTAAGAAAAGGTGGAATACCCGCAGAAAATCCGGTGTGGTCAAGCGGTTCTTTAGGTGGTGAAAAGGTTTTAGATATCGAGATTCCTTCGGCAGTAGTAAAAGATTCTGAAGATTTTTTTTGTGATGATTCTTCAAAAGAAGTCAACTCTAGACTCGAGAAGTTTTTTCGATTATTTTCCATTGTGTTGCTCTGTATTTTCTGATAATCGAATTCCTCTTATTGGCTCAATGAGCATCTTGTCGTTATACGTTTTGTCAATTCGGGTGCTTTTAGTTTTGGGAGCATCATAATCTTGGAAGCGATTTATTCCTACCAAAACCAATGCGCCAGAATCAAATAAATCTTGTTCTTTTTGAGCAGATTTTGATATTTGTTTTTGAATTTCTTCGACCAATAACAAACTTAAAAAGCCCTTTTTACTTTCAATTTCCTTAAAGCCAGTAAGTGCATATTCTGCAAATTCCTGTGTCAGTTGTTCAATATAATAAGACCCCTCTGCTGGGTTTGTAACTTGATCAAAAAAACTTTCTTTTTTTAGAATAAGCAGTTGATTCTGAGCTATTCGATCACCAAATTCATTGGGTGTATTAAAAGCAATATCGTAAGGTAGGTTATTGAGAACATCAGCACCTCCTAAAATTCCAGCCATCATTGCCGTTGTAGATCGAAGCATGTTTATGTTATAATCCTGTAAAGTCAGGTTGCGCTCAGAAGGTTCCGCAATTACCTTATAATTTATTTTAAAATCATAAACTGCTAGAACCGCTGAGAAGACAGTTTTTAGAGCTTGAATTTTAGCGATTTCAAAAAAGTAATTAGTACCTAGTGCGAGATGAAAAACTACCTCAACCGCTTCAGAAGATGAATTTATTCTAGATAAATAATCAACTGACTGACTTAAAGCATAAGATAATTGTTGCGGAATAGTTGCTCCTGCATTTTGATGAACGCGATTGTCTATATAAATATAAGAAGTACTTTTTTCTAAATTAACTAATAAACTCCAGGCTTCTAAATCAGTCGCTTGATTTAGAAGCCAATTACCCGTTTGAGCTAATTGTGTAATGGGATCAAATAGAAAAAGCCAGTTTTTCAACTTCAGCTTGATCAGTAGTTCAACTGGGGGAATAAATTCAAAAATCACATAAAAAGTAAGGTCAATTTCCTCAAGTGCATCTACTAACTCTTTAATAGATAATTTACTGTTTGACAAGCGAAAAATAATGATTTCGACACCTTGCTTCTTTGCAGCTTCACAAGCATGAACTGAATTTGCTATGTCGTTCTTTACTGTTATGGTATGAGAAGTTTTCCATTGCTGAGGAAAAGAATTTACCAGTTTCTTTCGATTGGCATTAATCCGATCATAAAAGGGTTGTGTCTTTATCCCGTCAGAAGATTCCCACGTTAAGGTGGAGTCATAAGGCAAACCGTTCAAGTCTTTATGGATTTGAGTCCATACGTCTTGATCAGTTGACTTTTTGAATTCTGAAAACAGCTTTTGATTCATATATAGTTTTGACTATTTAGTCCTTAATTTTGATGGTAGACTGGCGTTCTCGGTTTACATGCAGCTGGGTTACATCGGGACGAGAATAATGGCCCGAAGGATCGAAATTTTGACGTTCTTCATAAATACGATTCAAGTGTATTTCTGCACAGAAAACACCTTCGGTATTTGTTTGAGGTTCCAACAACCAAGTCCCGTCTGGGTTTGCGATACATGAGCCACCGTTTGCCAAATTCTCTGGGGCAGCAGCAAGGAGTTCATCTATGTAGGGACTGTCTTTTGGAAAGTCGTTTTTATTCATGGTTGCACTTACCGAGATAACATAAGAGCGGCTTTCTCTTGCAATGAATCTTGTAATGTCTTTGGTATTATGATCACTTCCCGGCCAAACCGCACAGTGAACATTTTCACCCATCCCATAAAGGGCTGCTCGAGGTAAAGGCATCCAGTTTTCCCAGCAATTCAAACCGCCAAGGGTAAACCCTTCGAGCGGGTGGACCTTTAAACCATGACCATCGCCTGGCGACCAAGTAAGGCGTTCGTCGTGAGTAGGTTGTAACTTTCTGTGAACGCTACAAATAAATCCATTTTCATTAATGTATACTAAAGAACAATATAAACTATGTCCTCCGCGATTACTGGCCCGTTCAATTAAACCAACATAAGCAGCCATTTTAAGTTCTTTTGCTAAAACGCACAGTTCTTCTATATCTCCTGCTTCAATATTGACCGAATTTTCAGCGTAGTGAGCATGTAGAACCTTATTTATTTTTAAATCCCACTGAGCTCCGTCAGTTAATGCTAACCAAAAAGGATAACCGGGCAAAAGACCTTCTCCAAAGACAACTAATTGTGCTTTTTCTTTAGCAGCCTCGAGCATGGCATCTTTTATCTTATCTAAGGTTTTTTGTTTATTCAGCCAAACGGGAGCAATTTGTGCCAAAGCAACTTGTAGTGTCTTCATGTTCATAGATTATTACAGGTAAATATAACAATATAATATCTGAAGCTAGTAATAGAAGTAAGCTCTCCTTTATTAAAAGGTTTAATTATTACAAAAATTCAAAACCAATAAAAAATATAGTATCTTGGAATTAATTCGAAAAAAATTATGGACGTAAAAACACTATACTCAAAGCAGAGAGCATTTTTTGAAACACACGCAACGCTGAATGTTTCCTTCAGAAGAACAGCCTTAAAAAAATTACTCCAAGTTATTGAAAGTAAAGAAGAGGCTATATTGGAAGCCTTGTTTCTTGATCTTAAAAAATCTGAGTATGAAGCCTTTTTAACCGAGGTTTTTTTCGTTAAAAAAGAAATCAAAAGTACGTTGAGTAATTTGAACTCTTGGACCAAAACCAGACGTGTTTCTGGTTCTATTTTCAATTACCCAACCAAAGATTATTTAATTCCTGAACCTTATGGATGCACCCTTCATATAAGCCCTTGGAATTATCCTTTTCAACTTGCTCTGAACACCATTATTGGTGCTGTTGCAGCAGGAAATACTGTGATATTAAAACCTTCAGAATACGCACCATTTACCGCCAATGTTGTTGAAGAGGTTATTAATGAAACTTTTGCGCCCGAGCATGTAAGTGTTGCTAAAGGAGATGTATCCGTAGCTAGCGAATTACTTAAACTACGCTGGGACTATGTGTTTTTTACAGGGAGTACAAACGTAGGAAAAATTGTAGCTAAAGCCGCTGCAGAGCACCTAACACCCTATACCTTAGAGTTGGGTGGGAAAAATCCATGTATTGTAGATCAAACCGCTCCAATTGGACTGACTGCAAAAAGAATTGTTTGGGGAAAATATGTGAATTGTGGTCAGACCTGTATCGCACCAGATTATTTATTGGTACACAAATCTAAAGTCACAGCACTCACCGAGGCGATGGTTAAAGAAATTAAAAATGCATTTGGCGACGATCCACAAAAGTCACATAGCTACGGTAGAATAATCAACCAGAAACACTTAATGCACCTCAAGAGAATGCTTCAAGGAGTAACTCTTGCTCATGGTGGAACGGTAAATGAAGAAGATCTATATATAGAGCCTACCATAATTGACCAACCTGATTTAGGAAGTAACGTTATGGAAGATGAGATTTTTGGTCCCCTACTTCCTGTTCTAAGCTATGAAAATGAAGCCGAACTGAGACCGATAATCAGCCGATACGAAAAACCTCTTGGTTTTTATGTGTTTTCTAAACGAAACACATTCATAAAAAAAATACAAACAGAATATTCTTATGGAGGGGGAGTTTCGAACGATACCATGATTCAATTCTTGAATGATGAACTTCCTTTTGGAGGTGTTGGTCATAGTGGAATGGGAGCTTATCATGGAAAATTTAGTTTCGATATATTCACTCACCATAAACCCTTTGTTAAAAAAGCTTTTTGGCTTGATGTACCCACTCGATATGCACCTTATCCGAAAAAATTTAAAGTATTGAAAAAGTTATTGGGCATGATGTAGTCATCCTTGCTTTGAAACCTAGAAAAATATGCCTAGAGATACAGCTGATGTTGAAGTAAAAAAGCTGCTTCAGGATTTCTTTACAGTCAACGGAAGAAGACCTCGTGTTTTATTATCAACTACAAACGAAAACAAATCAGAAATTGAACTTCAAAAAACAGCACTTCGGTTGGCTGAAATTGGACTTGATGTAGATTTTGCTCCCTCCTCTCTAGAGGCAAATCACATGATTAAACAAGCCCTTGAAAATGATGTACATTATATTCTTTTGTGCAACGAGAGCGAAACTAGTAATGATTCAATACGAGCAATAAAAGTAGAATTGTCCGAAAATAAACGCTCTGATATTACTGTTGAAGTTTGGGATAATTCCAAAACAGAAAATTCAATTGAAAAACAAATTCATCGACTTATCGAAGCAAATCTTGATAAAAAATAACTGCTATTTGAATATGTTTTTTAATAAATTTTCGAGCATTCTAGAAGCTTCCAGAGGGGTTTTTTTTGAGTTTTTCACCTCCTGGTTAAGTTCATTAACGCCCTTACTTAATAGTGGATGTTGCTTAACAAAACGATCCAATTGCTCTTGCTGAAGTTCGTTATACCAAGCCAGATTTTGATCCTCACGTTTTTTATTAAAATATCCTGAATTTACTGCTTGTTCCTTATACTTTGTGATGATGTTCCAAAGTTCGTCTATCCCGGTTTTGTCGATCGAAGAAAAAGGTATTGCTTGGGCTATCCAACCAGATCCTTTCGGTGGAAAAAGATGAAACATTTTCTTAAAGTTTGAAGCTTCTTTCTTTGCTTGATTCAACTGATTTTGATCTGCTTTATGAACTACCAGCATATCAATATGCTCATAAATACCGCGCTTAATTGCTTGTAAATCATCGCCACCTCCAACGATTTGAAGCATCATAAAAAAATCAATCATTGAATGGACAGCGGTTTCGGATTGCCCTACCCCAACGGTCTCGATAAAAATCACATCATAACCTGCGGCTTCACACAGATATACTGCTTCCCTGGTATTTTGAGTAACCCCTCCAAGGTTAGATTGTGAAGGCGAAGGTCTAATAAAAGCACGTTCAGAACGACTCAGAAGTTCCATGCGGGTTTTGTCTCCCAAAATACTCCCGTGGCTAAGTTGACTGCTTGGATCAATTGCCAAGACTGCAACTTTTTTATTGAATTTCTCAATTAAATAAGTTCCTATGCTTTCTATAAAAGTGCTTTTTCCTGCTCCAGGAATCCCGCTGACTCCAATTCTAATTGAATTACCCGTGTGTGGGAGTAGTTCTAAAAGTAAATTTTGCGTGTACATACGGTCACGATCTAAGGTACTTTCGCCTAAGGTAATTGCTCGCCCCAAAAAAGAACGGTTTCCTTTAAGAATCTCTTCTTTATAAAGCGTCAAATTGAACTGATGTCGCTTATCTGTCATGGTCTATTTGATTTCTTGGCACAATTCTATGAGCACTCCGTTTGTCGATTTTGGATGAAAAAAAACTACCAATTTATTATCCGCACCTACAGTAGGCTTTTCACTTAAAGGAATAAAACCTTCACTTTTTAGGCGCATAATTTCTAAATGTATGTCTTCTACCTCAAAGGCGATATGGTGAATGCCCTCACCTCTTTTATCTAAAAAACTTGAGATTGGACTGGTTGGATCAGCTGCAGCAACCAATTCAATTTTTTGAGTATCCATTTTAAAAAAGGAGGTTAGAACTTTCTGATTAGGAAGATCTTCAATCTTATAGCAATCTGTGTTCAGTAAACTAGCAAACAATTTGTTTGAAGCTTCTAAATCTTTAACCGCTATTCCAATATGATCGATTTTCTTCATCATTTCATTCTTTATTCTTTTCTACAAAGGGTTTTAAAATTGTCGGGTCTGGAGCGTGCATTAAAAAAGCATCGTAAGCCTTTCTGTTTTTATAAAGCATACGTTTCACAGCGCTTGCACTACAATCGTATTTTTTTGCAAGGCGTGCAACCGAATGAAATTCTCTTTCACATGGTTTTATAATGTGCCACTTTGTGAGCTTAGCAGGTGTATTCATAAAGCAAAGGTACTTTTAAAAGCTTAATTAGTCAATACTTGTTTTTTTTGAAAAGTTAAAAATAATACTCGAATCAATTTTAAAAAATAGCTTATTTTAAAATACAACTATTTATTGTTTAAATAATAAAAAAAAATGCTTTAAAAGTCTATTAATATTTTCTTAAATTCATATTTTTAAAGATAATTAAATGATATAAAATGAGCAACGAAGTATTTGACCAATTGAAAGAAAAAGCTGAAGCAGCAGAAGCTATAGGCGGGACTCTGAAATTTGAAGTAGGTGACTTAATTGTCTATGTAGATGGTTCAGGAAATTCAAACATAGTTTCACAAGAAAACAACGAGGCAGATTGCACCATTGCAACTACTGCAGAAGTACTTCTTGATCTTAAAAATGGTGATCTCAACCCAATGATGGCTGTTATGGGGGGTAAAATAAAGATCTCTGGAGACATGGGTCTAGCTATGAAGGTTCAGTCACTATTGGGATAACATACATTTTAATAAAATTTTTAATCCTTTAATAGCAATAGAACAAACCTTACAGCGTTTAAAGTTTAACCGATTTTTATGTTCAATACCAAAAACCCTTTTTTATTTAATTTATTGATGATTTTATCAATGGGTTTATTTGTTTTTGTGATGGATGAAGGAATGAATCCTAAAGAGCTTCATGAACACTTTTTAGAAAATAGTCCTTTCAAAGAGGACGTACTTTTAAATAAAAAAGATCGTCTTTCAAAAGGTCTTCCTCCAAATAAATTTAATGAGCAGATATATGATTTAACTATAGATCCAGTTACTGGTGAACATAATTATGAAAGCAAATTAGATGTACAGGAACAGATACAAAGAGATATTTATTCTGATAGATATGCTGTTCCTGGTCAAAGTGCAACAACCCCATGGTATGAAATTGGCCCAAAAAATGCAGCTGGTAGATCTAGAGCTGCAGTTTGGGATCAATCAGATTTAGGTGGAACTAGAGTCATTGCTGGTGGAGTAAGTGGAGGATTATGGAAGAATAATGACATTACAGATGTAGGACAAGTCTGGACAAGAGTTTTAGGTGTCCCTGGTAATTTAGCAATATCTGTAATAGTTCAAGATCCAAATAATACATCTGTTCTTTATGCTGGAACTGGTGAGAGTTACACGGGTGGAGATGCAAGTGGAAATGGAATATACAAATCAATTGATGGTGGCTCAAATTGGAATCTAGTTTTTGGAAGAGGGCAATCTACAACTGTAACAACTACCTTTTCTGATGGTTACACTAGGGTTGAAGGATACTTTGCAGTAAATGATATTATTCTTTATGATCATGATAATAATGCAGGAACAGATGCTCAAGTATTTGCTGCAATTGGTACAACCTGGCACAGTAGATCATTATCAACTGGATTAGATCCATTTACATATGGACTATTCAAATCAACTGATGCTGGATCAACATTTACCCAAATTACATCTGTAAGTAATGGGTCACAAGTTGATGAAATTAATGATCTTGAAGTTCAAGCCATCTCTAATAGAATATGGCTAAGCACTACTTCTAGTAATTATTGGAGTGGAATAGAAGGTGGCCGATTTTGGTATAGTGATGATGGGACTAGCTTTACCCAAGCCACACCTACTTTCCCTGCATTTCCAACCACATCCGCTACTACCAGGCACAGAACCGAGATAGCGCCAAGTCAAACAGATACAGATACCCATTATGTATTAATTCAGACTTCCAGTACGAGTAGTTCAACTGCAAATTATCCCAGGATACCTATAATCTATAAAACTACCGACAACTTCTCGACTTTTACATATGTAGAACCTCCAATTGATGCTGACCAAGGAATTCCAAACTACGATTTTACTAGAGGTCAATCTTTTTATGATCTTGAAATAGAAGTTGATCCTACTAATGATGATATATTATACGTTGGAGGAATTGATTGGTTTAGAAGTCAGAATGGTGGAACATCATGGAGTCAAATTACCCGATGGTCACAATTTAATCCGGGGCTTTTTGGTAAACCTTATTCTGTTGTTCATGCTGATCAACACGGTTTATATTTTAAACCTGGGGATCCAAATAAGGCTATTGTAGTAAATGATGGAGGTGTTGCATATTCTTCTAGTTTATCAACAGCATCTGATACATCTACTTTCGGTGATAGAGAAAAAGAATTAATTACTTTACAATTTTATACTGTTGCTCAATCTCCCCCTGATTTTGCAGGTAATGATTATATTGTTGGTGGAACTCAAGATAATGGGACTTGGTCAATAATAGCATCTGCTAATAATAAAACAAATGGAACAGAAGTTCAAGGTGGTGATGGTGCTGCTACTGTGTTTGATCAAGTAGGAGGTGACTATTATATATCAAATTACATTTATAATAATTCAGTTCAAAGGGCAGGTTTCACGGCTGGTGGAGTTGCTCAACCTCACGTTAATTTATCAAACTCTTTGTCATTACCTTCTAACGAGGGAGATTTTATTAACCCTGCTGCTTTAGATTCTAATCGAGATGTCTATTTTTCTTGTGCAGGAAATGGTAAAATCAGAGTAATTACAGGTCTAGAAAGAGATGGGACTATTCAACATTTTTTAATAAATTTCTCAGGAACTAGACATGTCACAGCCCTAGAGGTTTCTAGACATACTACAAATACAACCACATTATTTGCAGGTCTTTCAGATGGAGAAGTACTTAAAATAACAAATGCAGGAGCAAATGGTGCTTCCACAATTACTTCGGTTTATAATCAAACTGGAAGTGTTTCAGATATTCATATTGGGGAAACAGAAGATGATATTTATGTAACATATTATAATTATGGAATAAATAGTAATATTCGTTTCACAGACGACGGCTTTACAACCAGCTCGAATAAAGAAGGTGACTTCCCTGACTTTCCTATATTATCAATTTTAAACAACCCTTATGTTGATGATGAGGTAATTATTGGTACGGAACTTGGGATATGGAGAACAGCCAATTTCACTAACGCAAATCCTACTTGGGTACCAGCATACAATGGAATGAGTGACGTTCCTGTTTATGATATGGATTTTAGAGGTGTCTCTGCAATGGATAATCGTGTCGTTGCTGCATCTTATGGAAGAGGTGTCTACACAGGTTCCTTTACATCTCCTAATAACCCACCAGTTACAACTTCAGAAATAATCAGTGTCCTTGAAGCGGGTACCGCTA
>Ga0114998_10002649_pt1 | contig 13462 bp, 9 predicted proteins | sample ArcticOcean_MG_C_5_FD_87044 | JGI IMG/M metagenome (GOLD analysis project Ga0114998, IMG submission 87044) | Marine microbial communities from western Arctic Ocean - ArcticOcean_MG_CB4_138 | ecosystem: Environmental > Aquatic > Marine > Oceanic | place: Arctic Ocean: Canada Basin | collected...
ATGAGTATTACACTTGCTGACCTCAACTCAACGGTTGCTCTCGACTCGACACAAGGAGTTGCGGGAACCAATGGTATCTTGTTCCAAACTGTGCCTTTGGCATTTACCTCTCCAGTGAACAATGCGGCAACGTGGGCTCAATCAAAGAGCCTCAAATACAATGCAACCATTGAACTCAACAATAATCCTGACTTTGAAACGACAATGCAACTCGCTGTGGATAACGGCATTATTGTCAACGGAACACAATACATGCGAATGACCTTGCGCTCTCCTTCAAACGGATCGATTCATGTTCGGCTCATCTATGATTATGTCCGTACTGAAACACCGATTTCTATGACCGAGATCATCGACAGACCTGATGACGGCGGTGGAGCATTATTAGCCAATTGGAGTCTTGTTCATGATGATAACTTCGCCCGATACCTCGTCTACGTCAATGAAGGCCCTGTTTGGACAGTTGACGGCGGCATACTCACTGCAGATGACCTCGCTGGACGCACGATTGACAAAGCAGTCTCCTTGCACAGCCGTCTTTCCAGTGAAGTAACTACTGCGAATGGAGTTCCCTTGATTGATGGTGAGCAATACTACGCAGTCGTTGTTGTTGAATACGACGACGGTCACCTCGGAACCCCCTCTCCAATTATGGGTCCTGCTTCACCAACCAATGAGGTCCCTCTCTCCCCATTATGGGCCAATGCTGGACCTCACGATGGCGGCGCTGATGGCGATTTAGAAGTTGAATGGGCTCGCTGTACTTCTTTGGATTTAGCAGGCACTATGATTTATGCTTCAACCAGTTCTATGACCGATGTTTTGGGATTGATGCCAGCAGCTGAAGTTGACAAGACGGAAGGAAACATGACGGTTTTGTCACTTGATGCTGGACAACCTTACTGGCTTGCACTCACATGTGTCGATGAATCAGGTCAAGAGGATGTGATGAATCCAACAATCATTGGACCTGTTGTCCCTACGGGTGGCTTGAACGACAACACTGCACCTCCAAAGATGGAGAATGTTACTGCTATCGATACACCTGACGATGATGGAGGACGAATCACTGTTTCATGGAATACCAACCCAGCAGAAGACTGCACGTTCTACGCTGTATTTATTCGATTGTCATCGGGCGATTTTGATGGCGAGACTATTCCATCCGCTTCTGTTGCAAACAGTGAATATTCTCAAGCGAAAATCATTGATGACTGCTCTGAAACTTCAACAACTGTTACGAGCATCGACGGTGTTGCACTTCAAGATGGACAAGCGTACTATGTTGGCGTTGTTGCTTACGATGATTGGCTGAATGCAAATCTTGATGATGTTGATTTGGTACAAGTTACCCCTCTACGCAACATTGCTGGAGGCAGCACAACTCCTGACCGAGTTGGTACAGTCAATGCCTTTGACCATCCTGATGATGATGGAACTGCAATTGATGTCATCTGGTCCATTTCGGATGCTGATGATTTTTCTCACTACATTGTATGGGCTGCTGACCAACCAATCTCTGACCTTTCGATCGCTTGGGCCGCATTTGGCGATGATGAAGGGAAATGCGCTTGTTTGAAGATTAACAAACAATGGATTGATGAAGATTACAACCCGATTGAATTATCGATTTCGACCGCTCTCTATGGCGGCGAATCAATCATTGATGCTACACCACAAATCATCAAGCCGGATGTTGAACTGTTTGTTGTGGTAACCGTGCACGACCTTGCTGGAAATGTCTATCTCACAGACTTACCTCAAGCCACTGTAATTCCAATTAACAACCTGGACGATGTTACCGCACCAGCACCACTGGAAACACTCGAACTGTATGACCGTCCGAACGACGACGGTAGTGCGTTGCTTCTCGACTTTGAGTTGAGTGACGAAAGCGATGTTGCGAGTTATGAGATCTATGCTGCTACCTGGTCTTTTGATGCTGTTGGCATGGGAAGTACAGGACCTGCAACGCCAGTTGCTGTTCTTTCACGGCTTCCTGAACTGCCACTTACCATCCAGATTGTTGCCGGAGATACACCCGTAATTGCTGGACAAGAGATCTGGGCTGTTGTGGTCGTACGAGATACCGCTGGCAATGCTCAAGAAATTAATTTGGCAAGTGTTTCGGCTCAATCGGTTGATGATGGAGTCGATGACTTAGGTGGATACCTCAGCGAAATTGAAGATGTTGTGTTGTCCTGGAATTCGGAAAAGAATATCTTGGTAGAATGGACGCATGCTACCGACTCGAGTGTCCGTGGCTATCGCGTTTACATTTCGAACTCTGACTTTTCTTCAAACTCTGAAGCTGATTTTGTTGCAGAAGTGAAGGCGTCGAATTCATTCCTTATTACTCCAAATAATTACGACCCCTTGGTGAATACATCTGCTTGGTATATCGCAGTAACACCATTCGATGACCTCTTTGAAAGAGAAGAAGTTGATGCAATGATGCTCGATATCTTTGGAAAGGATACCACGAACTCTGATGGAGAGGAAGAGGCGACGAATGAAAACCAGTTCTCATCTCTTCTTACCACGCCAAACCTTTTGGCAGCAGGACTGTTGATTATCGCGCTTCTTTTACTGGTTGCCATTGTTCGCTCACGTGGAGGACAGCGTGGCCGAAACCAAACACTCGAATTGCAAGAAGCAACATGGGGTATTCAAGACGATAATTGGGATGGTGTCAACGTCCCTGCTCCACCTCCAATGGCAAGCAAGGCTGTACCCGCTCTTGATTCAAATCAAGGTAAGGACATCTATGCAGGAGCACAAGGTATTGACAATCAGGACCTCTATGGTCGACCTGCATACCAACCACCACAGCCAGTCATGCAACCTGCTCAAAATAATGCATTATTGAACGACCTTGCTGGACCAACGTCGCCACAACTTCCTCAAGCGAGCATTGATACATCATTCTTGGATGACTTGCTTTGAGGCGTATCCATGAGTGAGGGCAATTCCGGTAATCCTCGTAATGCAGTCTTTACGACTGCGTTGTGGAACGGTGCTTTTGCTTTAGCAGATTGGGAACTTCATGTACAACGGTTGGCCGAAAATGCCAAACGGTTGCGTCTTGAATTGCCTTCGAATATGACCCAACAACTGGTTGACTTTTTTGAGAAAGAAAAATTACAGCAAGAACCCTCTCTTGAACCTTCAATGCTGGTTAGGATCGAATGCTTGCGTACAGGGGAAATGGTCATCGAAGTTCGTACGATTTCTTTCCGTAACGAAGAGATTGACGCAATCACCCTACCTGCTCCTCGTTGGTCTTCAAAGGTGAATGGAACGAAGCATGGAGATTGGAAACCCTATCGGGAAGCGCAAGAACTCGCGGAAAAGCGTGGCGCAGACCTCGCATTCCTCATACATGATTACGCCATTGTCGATGCTGATAGAGCGATGCCTGTTGTCCTCGATGATGATGGAACTGCATGGGTTGCAGCACAAGAAGAAGGTGGAGTCGATAGTATCACCCTCAATATTCTAATTGAAGGACTGGAAGCTGCTGGGATACCTGTTCATTTTGGCCGATTAAACGAACGTTTAGTGGCTCGTGCTGCTGAAGTAGTTGCAATTGGAAGTGGGATTGGAGCATGTCGAGTACTTTCCCTCGATGACGAAATGCTTGGCGAAGGCGTTACACTTACAGAGCGATGTCAATCGCTTTTGGATATTCATTACCAAGACAAAGCCACATGGTTTGATGTGAGGTCGGCACTATGAGTCAACGTTTTCTTTCCTTCCACGCCCATTTGCGTGAGGTCGGGTTGCTTGGAGAAAAAGCAGTTCATTTTGGTGGGCCTGATGATGTACTGCTCTATTCCGGTGGACCACAATCACACCTGGCACAATATTCGATGCTCTGCGGTCCATCTCGAAAGCGAGTGTTGGTACGGCAACCAAGTCAGAGAAATATTTCACCTGCCCAACGGCATAGTCCATTGAAAGGAGAAGTCCGATTGGTAAAAGAAAAATCACCGTTCGTTGCTCAAGTTGAAGAATGGAAACATGGCTGTTGGTATCACTTAACTTCCATTTTTGCTAATTCCCTGCCCGAACTTTTGGAGAAATTACATCCACACACTCCAAAACAATTCTTCGAAACACCACCTGATTTATCTTTGCCTCAACGACCGTTTTGGTCAGGCGCCTTAGCCTACGATATGGTTCAATGGACACGCCCTCTTCAACTCCAACATGTGCCGGAAGAAGGAGAATTACTGGTCATCTTGTGGCTTGTTGAACGAATGGCTGTTCATGAAAAATCATCTGATTTAATTCGATGTCATGGACTCAAAGACGACATATGGTGTCAAAAAGTACCTCAATATTTAGGACACGATTCCATCTTGCAAACATTGACTGAACCCACTCCGTCGCCTGAAACAAGTTCGATGACGGATGATCAACATGAACAAGTGATTGAATCAATACGTGAAAGCATCCGTAAAGGACAGATGTACCAAGTCAATGTAGGTCGATGGTGGAATGGAAAGATTCTTGAGCATCCTCGCCGAATATTTCAACGGTTGAATGAGGCGAACCCCGCTCCATTCTCAGGCTACCTCGAAGCGCCTGACTTGGGTTTCTCTTTGGTATGTTCATCACCAGAATCCTTGCTTAAATCCAATGGAGAGTCGATATTTACCTCTCCAATAAAAGGCACACGTCCTCGAGGCTCTCACCCTGAACAAGAGGATGAACTACGCAATGAAATGATTCGAGATGAAAAGGAACGCTCGGAACATCGAATGTTAGTTGACCTTATGCGCAATGATATTTCAGCAGTGTCGAAAGTTGGAAGTGTTCAAGTTGAGCGATTCGATGTGGAAGCTTATGCACAGGTACAACATCTTGTATCTCATATTTCAGGTGTACTAGAAGAAGGTTCAACAGGCCTTGATGCATTGCAGGCTGTCTTTCCAGGTGGCAGTATTACCGGCTGTCCACGGACAGTGGTTTGTGCAGCAATCGATGAATTAGAAGAACGTCCACGCTCTTTTTGGACGGGGTCCATTGGGTGGGTCGATATTACATCAGGTGCCTGTTCATGGAACATACTGATTCGGACTTTAATTGCAAGAAAACAACGTGGCCAGTGGTATGGAAGTGTCGCTGCGGGTGGAGGAATCACAATTGGTTCAGACCCAAAAACCGAAGTTGAAGAAGCAAAATGGAAAGCTGCTGCACTTCGAAAAGCATGCGGATGGGTAGATGGTGAACTCGAACTGTTACCTATTGGTGAACTTGCAATACATCAATTGGAAGTTGAGGCGGCCCCAATCGCATCGGGTGAAGGGACTGTTCGATACATTGACGAAGAGACTCAAGCCCAAGGTTGCGTGTTATTGATTGACAACCTCGATTCCTTTACCCTCAATATCGCGCATGCAATCGCTGGTTTAGGGCGAGATGTTCTGATTTACAAAGCAAGAGATGGCACTTCAGATCTGAATTGGGATGAAGAGGCGTGTGTTGAATTCGTACGCCGCTTCCAACCGACTCACATTGTGCTTGGACCTGGACCTGGAGAACCTACTGACTCTCCACTCACAATGAGTTTAGCTCATTCGGCCCTCTCTGGTAAAGTTTCGATTCCAATTCTAGGAATTTGCCTGGGTCACCAAGCACTTGGAATGGCGGCTGGAATGAAGTTAGTGCAATCTCCAAATGGGCCAGTTCATGGTGCACCACGAACATGTTTGCATAACCAAACAGGAATTTTTTCCACATTGCAATCTCCCGCAACCTTCACCCGCTACAACTCGCTGTCAATTGCTTCAATAGAAGATGGACCATACCTCGAAACTGCCCATGAAGCAGACACAAAAATGGTCATGGGAATACAGCATCCGAACGCACACATACACGGAATTCAGTTTCACCCAGAGTCTGTTGGTTCGAAAGAAGGACTCGAATTGCTAAAGAATTTTCTCGCCCTTGAAGCGGATGCTTGAAGAATCGTGCGCGAGTGGCAGGAGTTGAGGGAGTAGTATGCCGACTTGCCGACATTGTTCAAGCACCTATTCCCGAGAGCAGTTCATTCATGGAAATGGACCGAAGGCACAAGTCTGCGTTCGATGTGGTCTTGAGAAAGGTTTGGTCACAAAAGAAGAGGCTGCAAACATGTATGACGACTCGCTCAGCAGTGCTCGATTACAAATTATGGCTCGCCGATACAGCATATTCATGTATATTCCATTATTGTGGACACTTTGGATCTTGGTCCTGAGTGATGTTAGCCCGTGGGGTTGGTATTTCCTCGGTCTACTGATCGTATTGACATTACTTGCGCCAATTTGGTTCATTTATCGCGGTGGGCAATATTCAGGTGACATGGCTCGTCTGACACCTGGCTATGATCGCCCCGAAGGCCACTGATTAGGATTTAGCGTGTATTTTGAGGACATCCCCGTCACTCATCTCGTGTTCTGCTCCAACAACACGACGGGTTCGACCATCAACGCCTCGAATAAAGCCATCACCAAGGTCACTGTGAACTTTATAGGCCAATAATTTAGCTTGAATCCCTGAAGGAACTACAAAAGCATCAGGGAGAACTTTTCCATCACCATCTGTCCAATGCGATTCGTCTTGGACGGGATAGACGACAATATGGTCGAGTTCGTCAAACAAGACTGTGTCGAGGAGCGTTGATACACCTGTGCCATTGTGTGTTGAAAGACGCTCAAGCATGTGATTCAAGGCTTTGAGTTGTGGCTCAGTAAGAGCGTTTTCATTCGTGAATTCAAAACTACTTTCGCCTGGAACATACGAAATCAAATTCGCAGATTCTGCACGACGGAGGGCTAATTCCATATCGGCCATACAAGGCATAAGGCTACCATTTGCCGTAATGCCTTGAAGGACTTCGAGTGGGGCAATGTCGAACTTATTTGCAGCGATATGAATTGGAAACAGTGAAGTTCGAACATGGACTGCAAGTGATGTAATCGTCTGTTGGTCCCAATCCCAAGGACTCCCAAGAGCGTCATGTTCATTTTTGAATGCTTCAAATGAAATTGCAATTGATTGCGAAGTCGCTCCAAGCCCGGTTAATTGCTCGTGGATGTAGCCAACCAAGCCTTTCTCTCCTTCGGCCTGAACTCGACGAACACCACGGGTCCAACCGTCATTCAACAGTCCAGCAATCCAAGCATCTAATTCTCGTCCGAGAAATTCAATCTCTTCTTCTATACGCTGTTGTGCAGTTTCTTTGCTCTGATTTGCGCCTTGGGGATTGCCTTCAAGGTCGGTCGTTCCGGCTGCATCAATAACTTGAATCAAGGCATCACAATTAGCTAAGTCAGCAAGGAAAGCATTCCCTCTACCTTTCCCTTCACTTGCTCCAGGGACGAGTCCTGCAATATCGACTAAAAAACATGGTACAAGTCGACGGTGAGCGACACAGGAGCCTGTTCTTGGCTCACATAAACTTCCCTGCCGAGAGTCACCCTCAGAGACTGGCTCGATTCGCCCTTCAGCCTCCAACCGTTGGCGAATATCCTTGCAAGGACAATCGATACGTGCCGCTACAAAAGCGACACCAACGTTCGGTTCAATGGTACAAAAAGGATAATTGGCAATATCCACTTTTGCTAAAGTAGCTGCACTAAAAAAAGTCGATTTGCCAACATTAGGTTTGCCGACCAATCCAATTTTCACAGTGATCCCGCCATGTGAGCGCGTTCACTCTTCTTCAGATTCGAGAATCTCGGTTCGAATCTTAGCTAGCATAATGTCTAACTCAGGGAGATTGAGGAGGCCGTCACCATCAAGGTCAACCGCAGAAACTAATCGGGGCATTTCCCAAGGTGGAAGGTTCGCAATGTTTGCCTTTACCAATGCTTTTTGAAATTCAAAGCCGTTAATATCTCCAGAGCCGTCCAAATCGATGGCGCTAAAGAAGTCGAAAATCGATTGTTTGGTTTGCTTGAGGTATTGAGCAAGCATAACAAGTTCTTCGGGGACTGGGAATTCTGTAACTTCATCATTGTGGAGTTGAGCAGACACTTGAACAATTGAAGATCCGCCTTCATCTTCTTGGACATCGCCAATGTGAAGGGTTGTATCAACACCAACACCTCGGGCGAGCAAGGCACGAATTGTTGTAGAGCCATCGACCAAGGTGTAGGACTCAATGTCGCTCTGTACCGACATATCAGAGTACGAAGCATTGTTTGGACGCCCAGTGTGAATCATCGATAAAGCAGCAATAATACTGGCTAATGTCACCATGTAGAACATAGCTGCTGAAACTAAGAAGAAGCCTTCTGTTGAAGCAACTACATCCTCAACGCCTGAGTTTGATACTGCATAGGCAGTGAAGTCTCCCATCAGTGCTGCAATGGTTGAAGCAACACCGCCAACCAAAGTGAACCAAACTGCCAGTTGAGCATTCTTGGCCTTAGCGAGTTTCTTTCCAGCAATCAACGGGTAGGATGTAAAAATGGCTGCAAGCATCATCAAACTTCCAACGGTGGAAATGAATCCTGTGTCAACAGTTTGTGCCATTGAACCAAGTTTATCCATTCCAACAAAGGTATCCATACCAGTGAAGAAACCTCCGACGGCATAAATTGGAAGAATGAGCATGGCTGCAGTTGCGGCAAAGGCACCAGGGCTCTTGACGATTTTTTCGGGGCTTGAGGCAGCGGTTGCAACCATGTTAAACGAACCTGCAAGCAAAGGAAGAAGTCCGATTGTCATGAGGATTGCACCGATGTTCTGTAAAAACTCTCCACCGTCTGCTGCTGAAACGAAGAACGGAGGGATGGTTACAAAGAGGAACAACATATTCACCTTCTGCATCGATTCAGACCAAACTGGTTTTCCAGCAGTGAATGGAATAACGTGGTAAGCAACTGCAAAAATCAAGGCCAGAGGGACCCAGCCGGTGAAGACTCGCTCTGCCATCCAAACGGTTTGTGTTGATTCGAGAAGTCCTCCAAAGAAAATCAAGAGCATTGCCATAATTTTCGCAACCAAAGCAAGCACCAAGAACCATGTCGTTGGTGAGATATCGTCATGCTCTCGGTCACCTATCGTGATGAACACGTTGATGAGAAGGGCAATGTGGAGAAGGGAGCCTGCAACATACATTGAGAGGTTTTGTAGACTTTCAAGGACACTTGCTTCATTGGCGACATCGAGGAAAGAAAGGATTGCCGGGAGAAGGAGCGTGGCTATGGTTGAGACCGTGAGCAGAACTGCGACCATCGACGCACTGGCTTCACTTGCCAATCGGCCTTTTGAAGCACGAGAGATTGCAACCAATGCTGCACCAACTAAAAGATAATTCAATGCAGTAGAGAAGAAAATTGCAGTGTAATCAGTGAGCAGTGAACCATCATCATAACTCCAACCAATACTGGAAAGGGAGTTCAGAGCAGTTGGGTCGTAGCGATGCCAGATGCCGAGGAACATACCAAGACATGCCATGAAGAACCAAGCCATACCGAATCGGAGCCATGTTTTGGTACCGCTTCCAGGCTTGTCGTTGAAGAGATCAATCAGTCCGGCTGGAGCTTTGTTTAACAAAAACATTCCAACTTGGCGAAGAGAACTGGACATGCCGCCAATTCCTTTCACCATAGAGTTCGATACAAGAAGAAGTGTAACAATCATGAGGGTTGTTGCGATAAATACTGTTTCCATACATCACACCTCCTTAGTCTACAATGACCTCGCTGAGAAGTGAACCGACAATCGCTCCAATACCAACCAAAATTCCAATGAGATAATACCAAATTCCACTGCCACCAAGATTTCCAATCAAAGGAACAAGTTCACCAAGCAGAGGAAGGTTATCCCAGCCGAATACATTTGAGAAGAGCGCAAGTATGCCGAGAAGTCCAACCGCGAAAAGAGTCAGAAATACCCGACTGCTCGACGGTTCGCCTGTTCCAACAGTCACATCTGGTAGAGTTGTTGTATTTGTCATCGGTCTTCACCCTTACATGACCCCATAGGGGTCATTCCGCCCACTCGTAATGCGGTGATAAAGATTCACTCCGCTCAAAGAGGATTTTATCGATTCAAAACCTTGGTTCAGGGGGAGCGAAGTTGGTCGAGAAGATTTCCGCGGCGGTGCTTTGAGATTCCTAACGGCACTGGAAGTGCTTGTTCCAAAAGGATCTCTTCATTCCATGCTTGTTCACATGAACAAGACAGTCCTTCGAACTCTTCAAGTTCACCAGAAACCGCATACCGTTCAATGGCAGCAACAACAACCGAATCACAAGCACCACAATTGTGAGCGCCTCGAACTCTTCCGCCTGCTGTTGGGTGAATAATAAGGCGGCAGACTTGGTCTTTATCTCCATTCTTTCCGCCATTCGGGTGAATAGTTGGATGAACTCGACGAATCATTTCGACCAAAGACCAGAGCCATGGCGGTCTGTATTCGTTATTTCTGTGAAGGCGGTCAATGATGGTCCCTCGCTGAATATTCATTGGGTTGACAGAGATTTCGTCACTACGCTGTGCTACGTCTTCAATCCATTTGACGCCATGATTCAATGCGTCGGCTTCACTCATGAAAGGAGGTTTAAACATCAAATAGGTCTTCACTCGAATATCGAACTTTTTCAAATTTTCAACAGCGCGGTCCCATGATTTTGTCGTAAAGCCCTTGTTCACGTGGAATCGGAGGACTTCGTCGTCATATGCTTCAAGCCCGACTGCTACTGCAAAACTTTGATTCAACTGTGATGCCCAAGCCAGTTTTTCTTCTGTCAATTGCTCACAACGACTTTCTACAATCAACTCTTTACCGAGGTCATGGCAATCTCTCAAAACAGTTTCTTGAAATTCAACTGGAATTTCTCGATCTTCAAGTAGAGAGCCACTCGTGTACACTTTGACCATACCATGGTCTTTGAAATCTTTGAATTTCTCCTTAGCATAAGCCCATTGTGCATGTAAATCGTCATTGGTGACATCATCGCGTGTATCGTTGAAATAGCCGCAGAAAGTACACCCACTCGACCACCACCAATGGCATCCCTTTGTACGCAGGATTACGGTCACTGCGCTGCATGGCGTACCATCGGCGAGTGTTTCAGGCGTGTAGTAAACAGTCGCAGGTTCACTCGCATCCCATGATTGTTGACGGGCAAGAGCCCAGGGGGTGTTTGCAGGAGCCTTGACCAAATCGTGAATGCGGGCACCCTTGTTGCCTTCTCCAACTAGCGTCAATGATTTTGGCCCCGACATCGTGTTCCCCTATGGGAAGTGGCTCGGCTTTGGTGTTTCAATCCACCGCCCAACAGAATCGGCTTAATCGTTCACTGGAGTGAACAGTATTGAGGAACCTGCTTGGACAAACTCTCCTTTTGGATGTGATGGATTTTGTTCTTCTGCAGAACACACATTCGGTGTAAAAAGCGATGCAGGAGCACGAAGGTCGACACGGGAACCAAGACGAATCATACCGTAACGTTGCCCGCGGCGGACTTCAGCATCGACTTCAAGCCAAGGCACAATGGTTCGTGCAAGTGCGCCAGATATTTGCGTCACTTCAACAAAGACATCATTCGCATCTTTGAACACACTTCGAACTCTTTCATTGTATTGACTTTCTTTTTTGTATGCTGCAACAAAAGGTCCACGGCGGAGACCTTTTCCAGTTCTGTGTTCCATTCGGTGCAATGTCCCAGCAAACGGCGCTCTGTTCACGTGAACATCCAAAGGAGACATGAAGACGGCGACTCGATAGACATCATTTTCCGATTCTTGGCCTTTGGCAACCGCTTCAAAGCGTTGTTCGGTTTCGAATAATAATGGATTTGAAGGGAGTTCTGGAAACCAATCACCGGTCAAAGAATCTGATTCACATGCCCCCGACTCAAGTTCATCCTTTGATGGCCTTCGTCCAACAGCGCGTTCACGGCGAACAAACATCACATGTCCGTCAGCAGGACTGACCAGCACACCTTCATCACGAGGAATCGGGCGGTCAGGATCTCGCCAAAAATTTGCAAAGAAGGCCGAGAGCATAAGACAAAAAATTCCGAAAAAGGGAATCAATCCATACAATGAATCGATAGTTGCTCCAATAATTAAAGCGCTACCACCCATCAAAATTGGAATGATGACTGGAGCGTGGCCACCGTGGGCCAAACCTGCCATTGAAAATCACCTCACTCTGCCCAAGGGTCTTGGCCGTCTGCCCAAGTTGAAGCGCCAGTCGTTTCAGGAGCTGCTTGCTCTTCCACAACTTCTTCAGCAACTTCTTCAGCAACTTCTTCCACAACTTCTGTTGCTTCTTCAGTTACTTGTGGGGAATCTGTACCTTCCGTGGTCGAAATTTCTTCGGCCTCTTCGATGGTCATTTCAGCAGCGCGTGAATCGACAAGTTCGTCAATGCGTTCGGTGAAAGCACGAGCCATATGCTGAGACTTGCGTTCAGCTTCAATGGCACTCTCAATCATTTCATAGCGAACCTTGATGGCTTTGTTGAGGTCTTCAAAAATACGCATATGATCGACATACCAATCATCTCGTGCTTTCATTTCTTTAACAGCGAGACGGAGGTCATTATCGAGTTCCTCAGCAATCCCATATACTCGACCGAGACGATCTTTTTCACGGGTGAACTTTTCTTCCATCTTATCGAGTTCAGGTTCGAGACGTTCCACGGTTTTACTTGACTTTGCAGCACGGAGTTCGAGTTCACGGACACGGTAATCTTTCTCGTCGAGAAGACTTCGGAGTGAATCTTTTTCAACTGCGCCTTCAATGATTTCTTTTTCAAGAACTTCAATGGTTGCAAGTGATGCATCTAAATCTCGTTGTGCGCCTTGAAATGCTTCGTAGAGAACTTCGATTTTGACTTCTAAATCTTCAACAGTTTGTGTTGGTTCAGTGGTGGCTAGGGGGATGGTTCCTTCTTCAGTCATTGTCTCACCCGGAGGCAAGCCTCCATGAACAGCCATTCGCCTCCACCCTATCAAGCCGACGCTTGAAAGCGTTGATAATGAGGCTCCATCATGGCCGTTTTCTATCAACGGTATGCATTGGTGAGTGCAACGAGTTCTCGAGCAATACTCACTTCACCCATAGAATGTCCAGCATCAGGTACGAGGATGAGCGTGCTGTTCGGCATTGATTTGTGTAATTCCCAAGCACTACGTGCTGGGCAGACTACGTCATAACGACCTTGAACAATCGTAGTTGGTATGTGTTGAATCGTTTCAACATGATTGAGGATATGGGCCTCTTCAAGGAAAATGGCATTGATGAAATAGTGGCATTCGATACGTGCAAATGCAACTGCGAAATCAAGGTCTTCAGCCTTTTCAAGGTATGAATCATCTGGGAAAAGCCGGCTTGTGGCCATTTCCCATCGCGTCCATTCCTTTGCAGCAGCACGACGGATGTTTACATCGTCACTGGTTAAGCGAAGGTGGTAGGCTTTGATGAGATCTCCCTGTTCTTGTTTTGG
>Ga0114998_10002650_pt1 | contig 13458 bp, 11 predicted proteins | sample ArcticOcean_MG_C_5_FD_87044 | JGI IMG/M metagenome (GOLD analysis project Ga0114998, IMG submission 87044) | Marine microbial communities from western Arctic Ocean - ArcticOcean_MG_CB4_138 | ecosystem: Environmental > Aquatic > Marine > Oceanic | place: Arctic Ocean: Canada Basin | collected...
GTTTTGACATCGTTCGTTCACTTCTTTAAGTTCGTATATCACTTTTACTGTTCTTTTTCTCTCTCTCTCTCTACTGTACGTTTCTTATTCTTCCTTTTGTTTCGTTCTTTGCACGGGATGTAAAGTTTTGGGAGCCGATGGATTTTTTGTGGGGCGGAATCGTTTTTTTTTTGCTTCGTGTTTTTAATAAAAGTGAGTTAGTATGCGTTTTTAGTGAAAAATGACCATTCCGTACAGTGGAGACGACCATCTCAACTTCTCAAGAAATAATAAGTATAAAGAGCGAATTCGTGCTCGAAAATCCCTCTTTTCAAGGAACAAAAACGGACTCCTCCCAAAACAAGGCCTAAGGGAAGGACCAATACACAGACTCAAAAACAGAAAAGAGGTGCGACGATCGTTCCGTTTTACCGCGCCTTGGTTTGTTTCGTTCAGTTTTTTTGAACGTAAATCGTGCGATCGAGTGACCAGTCTCGCGTCCATCACGCATTCGTCCATTCTCGGAAAGTCAATCTCGCAAAAGAGAGAGATTGGGGAGAGGGAAAAGACGAGAGTTAATTGAACACGTGTACGCGCGCTTGCGAATTAATGAGTAACAGGAAACGCACGAATTCGAATCATGGAGATTGTTTTCGATGTCGTTCGTTCGATTGGTTTCCGATCGCGTTCTTCGATCGATCTTAAGGGAGGAGAGATGTTTTGATTATTCACAAAAGTTTTTTTGCGCCGCCTGTTTCGCTTCGCTGTTTTTCTTGGACCAAGAAAGTCGTCTTTTGTGTGTTTGAAGAGGGCCGTGGTGGAAGCCTATTTTCTCCATAAAAACGGAGATATATTAATAATGATCTATCTACGTATAGATATACACATACACATATATATATATATGTATGTATATCACGCGCTGACCAGAATAACAACGTTCTTCTTTACTACTAAACATAGATCTTTCGAAGAACAGAACTTAAATAAACTTACTAAAAAACAAAAATGTCCGGCGAAGGCGGTTTCGACGACGCGGCGTACGACGCCGGCATGGAAGCGTTAACCAAAGGCGATGGCGAAGATAACGTCATCACGGAATGGACCGAAGTCCACGAAACGTTCGATACCATGAATTTACACGAGAACTTATTGAGAGGGATTTACGCGTACGGTTTCGAAAAGCCTTCGGCGATTCAGCAAAGAGGGATCGTACCGTTTGCGAAAGGGTTGGACGTTATTCAGCAAGCTCAATCTGGTACTGGTAAGACGGCGACGTTTTGCGCAGGTATTTTGCAATCGTTGAACTATGAGTTGGAGGAATGCCAAGCTTTGGTTTTGGCACCGACGAGAGAGTTAGCGCAGCAAATTGAGAAGGTTATGCGCGCGCTCGGGGATTATCTTCAAGTGAAGTGCCACGCGTGCGTTGGCGGGACGTCAGTGAGAGAGGATCAAAGAATTCTTCAAGCTGGCGTGCACGTCGTCGTTGGGACTCCAGGTAGAGTTTACGATATGTTAAGAAGACGCGCTTTGAAGTCGGACTCGATCAAGATCTTTGCCTTGGACGAAGCCGATGAAATGCTTTCGAGAGGTTTCAAAGATCAAATTTATGACATTTTTCAATTGTTGCCGCCAAAGTTGCAAGTTGGTGTCTTCTCTGCGACTATGCCGCCTGAAGCGTTGGAAATTACGCGTAAGTTCATGACCAAGCCGGTCAGAATTCTCGTCAAGAGAGATGAATTGACCTTGGAAGGTATTAAACAATTCTACGTCAACATCGACAAGGAAGAGTGGAAGCTCGAGACGTTGATTGATTTGTACGAAACTTTGGCAATCACGCAATCTGTCATCTTCGCCAATACGAGAAGAAAAGTCGATTGGCTCACGGATAAAATGCGCTCCAAAGATTTCACCGTTTCTGCAACGCACGGTGATATGGACCAAAACACTCGCGACATCATCATGCGCGAATTTCGTTCCGGTTCATCGCGTGTTTTGATCACTACCGATTTACTTGCGAGAGGTATCGACGTTCAGCAAGTTTCTTTGGTCATCAACTTTGACTTGCCGACTCAACCGGAGAACTACTTGCACAGAATCGGTCGTTCCGGTCGTTTCGGTCGTAAAGGGGTTGCGATTAACTTTGTCACCGCTGACGACGAACGCTTGTTGCAAGACATTCAAAGATTTTATCAAACCGTCATCGAACAATTGCCAAACAACGTTGCTGATTTGATTTAAATTTGATTATATTTAAGAACAAATTATTTACTATTGGATGTACACAGACATACAAAATATGAATATAAAAGAGAGAGAGAGAGAGAGAAAAAAAAATTATTGAGAGAGAGAGTTGAAGAACGACGTTTGCAACAAAATCATCCAGCGCGGAGGTTTTGCTAAAGGAACACATTTGAAATCAACAAAACAAAATTATTACTACACACACACACACACACACACACACACACTATTTAAAAACCTACTACATAAAATCATCTTCGGCTTCTTCGTACGAATCATACTTTTCCATCATTTGCTTATTCGTCGTCTTCTTCTCTTCGACATCTAATAACTTATAATCTCTCTTCGCCAAATCTTCCTTCATCGTCTCAACTCTCACTCTAGTCTCTTCATCTATAACTCTCTGAAATTCTCGTTTCTCTCGTTTCTTATCCTCTAAATATCTCATTTTCTCGCCCTCTAAATCCGGATTCGTTACCTCGCGTTTCGTTTTATTCAATCTATTGACTATTTCGTTATCTTGAATTGGGAGAGGGAGTAATTCCGAAAAATGTCATCATCATCAATGGCTAAACACGTCGCACGTAATCATTCGAGTACACGAGCAATAGCGCACAAATCAGCGTTGCTCTCGCGAGCGTAAAAACACGCATACGCAACCCATCCCAACCCGCACGTGCAACGAAAACACAAAGAAATATTATTCACAAACGTTACACGCAAAAGAAACGTTCTCACATAAAAACAAATCGCGGCTGCGTACCTCGGCCATCTCGAATTTTCTTAAACCTATGAACCAATTTCTCGTCCCGAAAACTGACCTGTCCAACATCCATCGCGCGCGTTTTCCTTAAGTTACTCGCTAAAGTATACACGACGTCGACTTTTCGCATCTTATTCCCCTCGATTGAACAATGTTTGACTAATTGACAGCAGTCCATTAAAATCGATTCATCGATGGTCTCAATCGATTCCCCGGACTTTAAGCGTAAGTAGACGTGCGCGGAAGAAATCTGGTCGCAATGGAACCAAACGTCAACGTCGTCGAAGCAGTTCTTCAAAAGAATTTCGTTCTCGTATTTATCGCGGCCTGCGTATACGACGTGATCGTTCGATTCGTAATAGAAGACCATTTGGAGAAATTGAAATCGAAACGCGGGATGGGCTTTTTTTGTTTCGATTGTTTTTTTAAGAAATGGAAATGAAAAATATATCAACGTCTCTTTGATGTTTATGATGTCAGTCGAGCGTCTATATACCGTTTAGGTATTAGAGATGGGATTTGCGGATTTCAAAATCCCGCGGAATTACGTTTCCGGAATTACAATTAAGTGCGGCGCGTAGCGCCGCGAAGTTTTTTTTGATATCACAAGGTTATAATGCGGTGAAATGCGTTGGGAACCAATGATATCATTCGTTTATTTGTTTGATTTTAGTGCACTGATTGATCAAAAACAATGTCTTTGAAAGAAGTCAAACATTAAATACAACTTATTTTGGACGCAAAAGATCTCGTACTTTTAATTTCCTCTTTACGTTTTACTTTCTTTCAAATCGTAAATCCGACACGTTTCCTTATAAACGAACGAATGTTTAACGATGATGTCGATGGAAAAAAATCGTGGCATCATGATCGATCTTTTAAGTCGCAGCTTTCGTCGTCGTAGTGGACACTCGCGCGAAAATTTTACGTGGACGGTGTAAAAAACTTTAAAAAATATTAAGAAAAAACCCTACATCCCCTAATAACGCTATTTCCGGAAGTGTAATTCCGGACGGACATTTCCGGATTTCCCTGCGTCGTTAGGACGGTTAGGTTTTATGATTGAAATAGTGAACGATAGTGCAAATGGAAAGAGGAAGGTGCTGTCAGTCCAATGCACTATCGCGAGCGTTGTTTGGAGTTCTCGGTGGTTAGGAATCAACGCAGACTTAGTACCGCCGAAAGGTTTCGTGCATAAATAGTACTGTACTTGACATGACCTACATTAAAAACTACGACGACGCGTCAGAAAGAAAATACATTAGTGAGCGATTGAGATTCTAACGCGGCAACCGTGAATAGGGGTAACCGTGAATCCTGCGCTCGGGAGCATTTCGGAATCGATCGATTTCGTCAGTCCGCTTTCAGTGAATCGAAAATGTTCGCAAAGTTTACCAAAGACGACTCGGAGAGTGGCGAGTGCGATGTGCTGTCCGACGCAGCTACGACTGCCGCTCGCGAATGGTTGGTACGCTTGTCCAGGTTTTATTAACGTGAGTTGTTGTTCGCTTTCTTCGTTGGAGGAGTTCATTTTGTTTTCGTCGTTTTTGACCAGTCTACGAAGAACATTTTCGTCCGAAGAGTACCAGCGCGACGGCATGAACGAATCTGGGTCTTTGAACGCTTCCGGATCTCTATGCGCGACGTGTAACCATACACACGCGGCTGCGCCTTTTGGAATGGCCAAGTCTTTTTCTAAAAATACAGATTGTTTTTTTATTTGGCGCACGACGAGCGGTGCGACTGGATGTAAACGAAGCGTCTCGCGGATGACGGCTTCGAGCTCTGGTTTGCCTTGTGACGTGGCTATGTTGTTGTTGTTGATCATATTATTATTATTATTATCATAGTCCGCCGCCGCCGCCGTCGTATTATTATTATTATTTCGTTGTTGCAACGATTTTCTTAAAGCGTCTTGCACTTCTTCGTGTTTAATGAGCTCGAGGATCCCCCAACACATTGTCGCGCTTTGCGTATCGTGTCCAGCGAATAACAACGTCGTCGCTTCGTCTACGGGATCGCTCGATCGTTTCATGTGCGCTTTCCCGTTCATGATCTTCATCAAAGCTGAATCTTTAGCGCATGTTTTCACTGCAAGCGTGGCTAAGAATTTCGCTTTAACGATAGTCTCATGTTCTTGTTTACCAACGCTCGAAAAATTATAATATAGGAAATCTGAAACTATCCACATCGAACGCGCTCTGGCCGGGATTATGCGTCTTAAAATCGTCGCGCTGTCTAAATATTCCGTCTCAATCTCTTTCCAATTCATGTTTTTTCTACTGTTACTACTACTACTACTACTACTACTACTACTACTTACATTATCATCATCTCCTCCTCCTCTTACTACTAGTGCTAAATATTCTCTAAAAGCGTCTTCGATCGATTTCCCGGTCAAATACTCAAACGTAATCCTTAAAGCAACTCTCTGCAACGTAGGCAACATCGTCGTCACGACTCCATCACTATCGCCCTCACCGACGACAACGATTTCCTCCAACTCGCTCACTAACTCCTCACCCCTCCTCTCGGCGACATCCCTTAACTTCTCCATTCCGACCTCCCCAAAAGCCTTCAAGACCTCGGCCCTCTTCGCTTCCCACTCTTCGCCCGTCGCGGTAAATATCCCTCTCCCGGCAAAGCGCCTAAACGCACCATACGCGGGCATCTTCTCCGAACCACCGTCTCTTAAAACAGTCCTCGCATGTTTCGCGTTCCCTACGTGTGCAAATGGACACCCGAACTGTATTGCTCCTACGACTCGCTCGTCAGTTTTCTTTATTCGTTCATCCATTCGTTTCAACAGTCCATCTTCTGATTTGTCCCGATTGTTCAGTTTTCCGAAATCGTCCTCCGAAACTTTCCGAGAGTGATAGATTGAGTTTTTCCTTAAAATTTTCGGGATCATTCTCACTCTTAAGATCTCTTTAATCCCGCTCTCGCTCAATTTCCTTTTCGATGAATAGATTGAATATATCGTAAACATGAAGAAGAGGAGAATGGATTTGATGAGGATTTCCAAAACTGTGAATGAAATGTGGAAATGCGCTTGCAAGAACTCGATCGATTCGGACGCGACGAGGGCGTTGAACGGAGAGAAAATGTGCGAAGACATCTTAGAAGTTGATTTCGATAAGAGTGAGAATTTTTGACGGATTTTAAGCGCTTTGGAGCGCTTTTAATTAGGGCTTCAAAAGAGAGCTTTTTAGTGACCACGTATTGAAGTCGTATAGTAGCAGTACAAATGTTTAGCTCTCTCTCTCTCTATCTATAGTTATATATTTACTTACTTAGCTGTTCATGACGAGCGACTCTTTAATAGTCTTGAAGGCTTTAGAGGTTAAATAATCAGCATCTTCGCTCGGATCTATCCTCGGATGTACGATGACTTTTATTTCGCGCCGGCGTAACATCCACTCCTTACCGTTTTGCATGACTTTCCCGGTATCGACTAACGTAATTGGAATGACTGGACAGTTTTCTTTCGCGGCGACGGAGAACGCTCCTTTTTTGAAGTCTTGCATTAAACCGTCTTGGCTTCTCGTGCCTTCGGGGAAGAATAAGACCGAGCCGGATTTTTGTAAAGTTTCGCGGCAAATCTTCAAGGTTTCCATTTGCGACCTTCTGTCGGTTCTTTTTAGAGGTACGTGACCAGTTAAGAACATGGACCAACCAATTATTGGAATAACGAAATTGCTCGTTTTAGAGATGAACTTAAACGGCCTCCGTAAATGAAATAAACTAAATATATCCATGAAACTCTGATGGTTCGCGACGTATACGGCAGCTTCGTCCGATTTCGGTAAATTCTCGCGCCCGGTGACCGTAATCTTCACAAACGGCGTCGTCGAACACACGGCCCACACATCGTTCACGAACGACAACGCGTTCCTCCTCGTCTTATCGAACACGTATACAAACGGGAACATTAAACACATCGTCAAGAACAACGGAATAGCCAACGCGAACGTCCATAAAGTGAACATCACACATCTCAGCACTGCAACTATTGAAACATCTTCTTCATCGTCCGACCATAGCCTCGTTCGTGTTCGGTTCACTTCCTGCGCGGTACCGTTCACGACCAAATTCTCCCCTCTCGCTTTTTCTTTGCGCTCCAACCGTTGTCGCGTTCGTATTTGTCCCGAAATCTGTCGCAGAGGAAGAATCTTCCTCTTTATTACTACCGTCGTCGTTGCTGATGATGTCGTTGTTGACGACGTTTTATTCGCAGCGCTCGATGATCTCACGCGCGATTGGGAAGATTTTTTCTTCCTCTGAAACTTGTGATCAGAAGCGACTGCGTGGTTATGCTGGATCATGCGTAGCGTTGCGAACATGTCCTGCGACGGTCCTTGGAGCGCTTCCTTTTGTGTCGAGCGTAAGAGATGCGTGATATCTTTTTGTGGAGGTTTTTGATATGGCGGTCTATTAAATTTTCCGGTCAAACTTTTTATCACGTTTTAGGAAGGACTACCAAAAATATGACGAACTAGAGAGCGCGCGTGTCTGTGTGTGTGTGTGGAAATGCACAGAGAAAGTTGTTTGTTGTTCGTTGTTCATCGAGCGATCGAGGAGATATTCGTTCGAACGAACATATTAACGCGAGGAAATCAAACGAGTTTGATCAGAAAAATTTATATTTCTTCACGTTCATGATTTAGAGGTGGTCGCAAGGCGATTATTAGAACAGAGTTGGACTCAATTGCGAACGAAGTTTAATATTCACGAGTTATTTTCAATCGCACGATTGGAGATCGCTTTGAGATGATGATGTTGGATGGGATTATCAGCCGAAATGGATAGTTGCAACGAACAAAAACTCCGAACATCACATCCTGTCCGGGCGCGAGAAGCGTGAAACGTTGTGATTGAAATCGAGCGACGATCGATTAGCAATTGTAGGCAACCTTTCAATGGTTAAGTATTGCTTTTGAGAATTAATGTCCTATGTATGCGTGGACGCGTGCGCGCGCGCTACCATTAACGGTCGCGCTTGGACGTCCTCGAAACGCTTACGCGAAGAACTCGCGAGATTCGCAAACTTGTCTCGAAGCTCGCGATTGCAACCACGTTTGCTTAAATTACGCACTAGCAAACTAATGCCCATACCGATGAATTATGAGAAAAATATCCGCGTTTCGTAGCTTCTCGCGGGTGGTTCGTACGCAACAGCCAATCGCGAAAATGTAATAGGTGTGTTTCTTCTCAATTACTCATCAATATTGACAGACAAAAGTATGAAACATCACCGTCATAAATCACACGCGAGCAAAACAGGCTCTCCGTTTGCACTAAAAACCACGTTATTACTTAAACCCAAATCGAATCGAATCAAAAAATGGAATCATCTACATTCGCGGACGACGAAGAACAAAACGTATGGCTCGAAGACGCTTTATTAACCGTTAAGAAACATTCGCAACAAATGAAAATGGCCACGGTAATCATTTCTTAGTTTATTCGTAGTCGTGTTTTCGTATTCTCTTCTTCCTGTTCTCGTTTCATTAGTAGCGCGGAGGGTCACGTGTTTAAGAATTTCATCGAGTACGAGCGAAGCCCTGTTATGTTCTGTTCCCTTTTTCTGATCTGTTCGTCGTTTGAATTTGATTGATTGATTGATTTCGCCGCTCTCGAGCTGAAGAGCTGAAGAGAAGTGAAGAGAGAGCGCTCGCTCACTGAGTGTTGTTTGATTTCTTCGCGTCCGTTTTGTTCCCATTATTAAATAGGGGGAGAATAACTTGAGGGATTCGTTGAAGAACGCGTCGGCGATGCTCGGTGAGCTAAGGACGCATCAGTTATCGCCGAAGCGGTATTACGATTTACACGTCTATTTAACGCGCGAGTTGGAACATTTGAGAGCGTTTTTTCAAGAACGCGAGAGACACGGGAGAACCGCGATGGAGTTATACGAGCTCGTGCAACATGCCGGGAACGTTCTGCCTAGGTTATATTTATTGACGTGCGTTGGGGTCGTTTATGTCGAGTCGAGGGAGGGGAAGGCGCGGGATGTTTTGAGGGATTTAGTCGAGATGGCAAAGGGAGCGCAGCATCCAGTGCATGGTTTGTTTTTGAGAGCGTATTTAGCACAAATGGCAAAAAGGTTGTTACCAGATCGAGGGAATGAGTTAGAAAAGAACGGAGGCGGTACTGTCGAGGATTCGATCGAGTTCACTTTAAATAATTTTACGGAGATGAATAAGTTATGGGTACGCATGCAAAGACACGGAGGCGCGCAACAAGTTTCACAAATGGAGCGCGAAAGGAGAGAAAAAGAACGTTTGGAGTTAAGAGATATCGTCGGGAAGAATTTGACGGTATTATCGCAATTAGAAGGAGTAGATATTGAGATGTACGCCGAAAGCGTGCTGCCGAGAATTTTAGAACAAATTGTGAATTGTCGAGACGACGTTGCGCAGCCGTATTTAATGCTCGCGTTAGCGCAAGCGTTTCCGTCGGAGTATCATTTGGCAACGTGTAGTGAATTCTTAAGCGCGGTGTGTTCGTTGAAACCAACCGTACAATCGTCGGCAATTTTTGCGAGTTTAAGCGAACGCCTATCGGCTTATTTAGACGAAGCTGAATCCGCCGAGGAGAGAAGTATGAGAAGGATCGAGTTCGATAAGAGAGACTGCGTGAAAGTTTTCTTAAACCGAGCGCAAATGATTGCAATTGAAAATAGGGAAATGTCGGCGTTAGAGATTGTGCAAATATATGCAGCGATTGCGGACTTTTCGTTGAAACAATATCCGAATGATGTCGATAAAATGAACGAAATTTTAGTCGGCGTCGCGAAAGCGTTCGACGCGCATAACGTCACGAGCGAAGATGAAACTCGTTTATCGATGTCGCCGCAAAGATACATTCGCGATCCTCGAGCGGTATCCGCGCTCGTCAACTTGCTCGCGATTCCTCTCGAAATATTCACGGTAGATGTAGCACTATCTTTAAACGCGTTTCCAAAAGCTTTGAAGTTGTTAAATCCGAAAACGGCCGGGCGCGATTGCGCTTTGGCAATCGTGCGCGGCGTTTTGAAATCCGATAAACCGTTAAGCGACGTGAAAACTTGCGAAACTCTTTTCAAATTCATAGCACCTTTGTTGAGAGATGACGATTCTAAATCGTACGAAATGACTGATTTGAACACGCCGCCCGCGAGAGAAAGCGATGAATTGTTAGATACTTTATCGTTGCGTGAGAAAAGAGAATTTTTGGAGGGTAAGAATTCTCAACAACAACAACAACAACAACAACAAGCTTCTACCACTTCTACTAATACCACTACCGCGTCGTCGGCGGCATACGCTACAGTCGAAGACGAAGAAGATGCGCAATTTGCAGAGGAACAAATGGATGTTGCGAAATTGCTTCACAAAATCCATTGCCCGCACGATTGGGACGCGCAATTACATTTGTTAAAATTGGCGAAAGTAACGTTATTCACTGGAGGTGAAAAACGTATGCGATTCACGTTGCCAGCGTTGTGTTACTCGTCCATGCGATTTGCAAAAGAATTATTGAGCGAACGCGAAGTCGAAGAGAACAAACAAAAGAATAATAACAATAACGACAACAACAGTAATGTGAGTAGTAATAACAACAACGACGACAATGATAGTACTAACGATTTAGCCGCCACTAAAACGTCCAAGCGATCGTTTGAAGAACTCGAAACGTTCGAAAACAATCTTCAAGCGACGTTGAAGAAGACGCTTCAAATCACGCACCAATCCGCGGAACGGTTTTCTGAAATTCCCGGTTGTGCCGAACGCGGTTTAGTCGCGTGGGCCGAAGCCGGTATGTTCGCAGATGCCGCAAAACTATCCGATATTTCCTACGAGTTCTTCGAACGAGCGTTTGAAACCTTTGACGAGAAGCTTTCGACTGATTCGAGGGCGCAAAACCGAGGTTTAACCTATCTCATCGGTGCTTTGCAAACGTGCATAAATTTAGAAGAAGAAAATCGAGACGCTTTAGTACACCACTGCGCGACGTTCGCGAATCGTTTATTACGAAGAGCTGATCAATGCGCGGCTGCCGCGAACTGCGCTCATTTATTCTGGTCTTTAAAAAGCGAAGCAATAAGAGACTCTGAAGGCGTCAAGAAATGTCTCAACAAAGCTTTGAAAATCGCAAACCAAGCCGCTCGCGCTTTAGGCGTTAGTCCAGGCGAATCTCTCGGCTTATACGCGCACGTGTTGAATAAACACTTATACTTTTTTGAACTCGAAAAGTGCTCAGCAGTGGACGAGCAGACTGTGCAGCACATCATATCCGCGATCTCGGATATGATCGAATCCGGTCAAGCGGAACACGGCGGCACCGCCGCGTGGAGAGATGCCGAGAACTACTTTTTGAAAATTAAAGCAGACATTAAACAAAAACGAGTGGGAGTATCGACGACGAGTGCATCCGCGCATGCCGCCGAACGCTATAGAAGATTACAGATGTAACATTAACAATCGCATCATTTTTTTATCTTTCTTCTTCGGCAAAGCGTTTGTCACATAGTTTATTCGTGCGCTTTTGCAGTTTTGGTTTTTTGTTTTGCGAATAAAATAGGAAGGAGTACATATTAGCTTTTTTAGTGGTGTGATAAAAAACGTACACGACAGAGTTTAAAAAAGTAAACATCTGTTTTCGTGGTGTTATTAAACGATCGATCGTACGATTTTCAACGAACGAACGAAAGCTTAGAATGAAAGCTTCGCGCGCGCGTGCGAACGCTCTCAAGTAATAGATGGTTTTATAATATAATGCGTTATATATTACTTTTTAATCAACTTTAATCAAATTGAAACTTCGTGTATGAAACCCTAAATATCGACATCTTTCGACATCTTTCGCAGATTATTTATTTATGCGCGTACACAAAATAATTATTTTACTATACATTGTAGCGCTAATAATAATAATAAAAGAAAGAGTAAACGGTTTGAACGAACAGAAAGATTATTATGATGATGAAATTATCATCCTCGAACGACGAGAAGAGGAAAAGAAAGATGATGAGGTCTTCTTTTTCGCCTCAGTTTACTCGAGTGTTCGGGATCTCTTCAATAATCGCCATCGCGCGTTCTACTGATCAGACTCGCTTCTTCCTTGAAGCAGAGGCGGCGGCGGTAACTCCGATTCCGGCGAGCACTACTAAAACCGAGTTTAGGGCGCTCATTGATGCATGTTTAGCAGAAGCTGGGGCCGGTGTGACCGGTGAATGCACTACTTGGGGGGCATCTGTCAATACGACGTCCCTAGCAAATGGATACGGCAGCATGCCAAACTGGAATACGAGTTTGGTCACGGATATGGGATATGTTTTTTCTTATGTGCCTACCGCTTTTAACGGTAATATTTCATCTTGGGATACATCTTCAGTGACGAGTATGACTGGTATGTTTAATTTTAATAATGCGTTTAACCAACCGATTGGAAATTGGACGACGTCGGCAGTCACGGATATGAGCTTTATGTTTGGTTCATCGACTGCGTTTAACCAAGATATTTCTACATGGACTGGACTCGCGGCGACGACACCGCAAGATGGTATGTTTACAGGAGCGACTGCGTTTCGTGCAAAATATGGTAGTTTTTGCACGAATCCCGACAAAGGTCCCCCAAGTTCGTGTGAGGTTCCTTCGCCGCCGTCGCCACCGCCGTCGCCGCCACCGTCGCCACCGCCGTCGCCGCCGCCGTCACCGCCGTCGCCGCCGCCGTCACCGCCGTCGCCGCCACCGTCGCCGCCGCCGTCGCCGCCGCCGTCGCCACCGCCGTCCTCCTCTTCTGTTCTTTCGCGTTCAGATGTGGCGCTCATTGGAGCCTTCTCCGCTCTTTTCGTTCTTCTTCTTCTTTGTTGCTTTCTTATACTTCTCAAGAAAAGAGGAAGAAAAGAGGAGGAAGAAAAAGATAATAATCGAGTTCGAGTTCGAGTCTAATTTTGTTTCGTCGCAAAACAATACTACCATCAACGCCACTCCTTGTGACTAAGAGAGAGAAAGAGCGCGCGGCGAAACCGGAAACTTTGTTTTTGTGCAACGTTCATTGCACGTATACAGCGAGGTAACCGGTGGCGCTCGTTGGTTTCATCTCGACTATTGCGCCTATGTCATGGTTCTAATTCAAGAGAAGCTACGGTATTAATTAATTATATAAATAAATAAACATATATATAATACAGTACACTGTACCGTACCATCACTATAGTAGTTAATAATAAAGAGCGCGCGAAACGTTCATCGCACGTCTTCGCTCCTTTTCGGTCGCAAAAATGTTCTTTCTTACTTACTTTTGTAATAATACAAAAGAACATATATACGATACCATCACTATAGTAGTTAATAATAAAGAGCGCGCGAATTGTTCATCGCACGTTTTCGCTCCTTTTCGGTCGCAAAAATGTTCCGCACGTTGCAAAAATGTTCTGCAGGAATCCAATTATTATTCGTTAAAGAGGACAGGGGGTTTAGGGTTTA
>Ga0114998_10002658_pt1 | contig 13429 bp, 8 predicted proteins | sample ArcticOcean_MG_C_5_FD_87044 | JGI IMG/M metagenome (GOLD analysis project Ga0114998, IMG submission 87044) | Marine microbial communities from western Arctic Ocean - ArcticOcean_MG_CB4_138 | ecosystem: Environmental > Aquatic > Marine > Oceanic | place: Arctic Ocean: Canada Basin | collected...
GGAAGTGTTACGGTGGGAGGCTTCTACCGATACGCGCTTGCTACGCTGCACATTATTCGCAGATTTGCGTGCAAGTTGGATACTTCCTGAGCTTAGAACTAACATTTTCGGGCTGGTGTTCTTGTCGACTTTTCCGATTTGGATTAATGATATGTGGAAGATAAAATGTGGTATCTTTAAGTGTTTGTATGTTTAGGGTTCTTCTCCTTGCTTCTGGACGACGGCTTCCTGAAAAAAAAGCAAAAGCGGTGAGATTTGTCGGCCCAAAAATCAGAGGTATTTTGCCATATGTGCATGGAAATTAGAAGTGTGAATACTGAAAATCTGAATTGCTTGATCGAAGCTGAATTGTTCACCCAACCAAGGAACACTCACTTTCGACTTCGATTTTACTTCAGGTCTTCAGCTGCTGCAATTTTTTGCACAGAGACCACCCGAACGATTCCTTCCACTCCCACGTACACAGTGAGATACATTCTAACAGCGTGAATCGGAAAAAAATTGCTGAACGAGCAAGCGCAAGAAATGAACGAAGATCATTCAACCCATAGGATTCCTGGAATCGCATATAACTGTGGAGGTATCTTTTTTTCAATTCTTTCAGTTTTCAAACTTACTTTGGTGCAGATTGCGGTTCTGAAGTTGTTTTACGCCCTGGCGACATTGTAATATGCAGAGAATGCGGGTATCGTATCCTTTTCAAAAAGAGAACGAAGCAAGGTAGGTGGACTTCCGTGTGTAATCAATAGGTTCTTCTAAGTTGCTTTGAATATTTTCACAGTGGTTCAATTTGAAGCTAGATAGTTGTGTGCTAAAATGGCTCTTTCCTACTAGAAAAATAATATGAATTCTAACCATGCGCGATACGCAGTAGTAACAAAAGGAGTGATCTTCACAAGATTGTAAGAAGTTCACTCACCCTTAGCTTTCTTCAACGGCACTTCCTGTATCCTTCCACTTGTATGCACACGAAACACACTGAAAAAATAAGGACATACCATCTGTTGTTGTTAACGAGAAAAATACTGCCTCTCTGTGACCACATTTAGAACAACGAGCATCGTTAGATCTCGGGAGAGTCGGGTCCGTGCGAACATCTTGAATTACAGTCGTAACTTCATCTGATGTATGGGCGATTGAGTTACGATATACACAGTCACTGTCGGCATCTATCAAATAGTCGCAGTTTCTACAGACATAAACTAACTTTTGCCTTTCTCGATCTTCCTTGGGATACAGTAAATCATTGCTGTTAGGACAGAAGCGCAACTTCACCATGCCCTCATCTTCTCTTCCTGAATCCATCAGAAGACGCGAAAGAAGAAGCAGTGTTCTCTTTTTGGATTTTTTTTACCGTGGGCTAAATAAAACTGTGTCCACGAATATTTGTATATTTCGCTGAAAAACAGAAATATGAATATACGTCTGCTGGTGTGTTGGACTGCTTATACTGCTTTTTGCTCTCGTGGTTGCACTGAAGTTCTTCAAACAAAATATTTTCTTCCCGCTAGTATGCTCTTCTTTTAACTTGTCTTGTCCGTCCTTTCAATTATCTGGTTTATTTAGGGTTTTTGATTTTGTTTTGCTTCCAGGCTCAAAATAAAATGCCGAGCGAATAACGTCGTGTCTTTGTGTAGTGTTACTACCGGCTGTCAATGGATTCACATTCGCTTGCATTCCATTACGATTGAGAAAGTAAAATTCACTACCGATTGATAAAAATGCTTGCGAGTTCACTTTTTACTCGTGCTAGTTTTTTATTAGGCTCCCTCAAGATGCGGGCAAGTTGTGAAAGGAAATTTGCTACCCACGACAAAATGTCCAAAGGAAATTTTATTTACGCAGCTCTTAGATATGATGCCAACAACTTCAGTGTTGAGATGAGTAGACCGTTAGGCATAATTCTTGAAAGTATTGAGAATTCTAGAGGAGCGCTAGTAGCAGAAGTTATAGAAGGCGGAAATGCTTCGAAAACTAAAAAGATAGATAAGGGTGATATTCTGATAAGCATTGAAGTTGATGACTGTGCGTATGATTGCGGTCCAAACATACTTTTTGATAATATTCTAGAACGGATAAGTGAATCTCCTGACAAGAATGTCATAATATTGAACTTGAGTAGAGCTAAACCTGTCAGTAATCCAGAACTGGATGAAGTGTCTAGCTATTGGGAACAGAAGAAAGAAAAGAAAAATAGTGGCCCAAGAGTAATAAGAAGAACTGTTGGTGTAGACCCAAAGAATATCAGAGTATATCGGAACGGTTTGATTGGAGAAGGGAATTTCGGTAAAGTTTTTCTTGGAGAGTGGAAAGGACAAAAAGTTGTTTTGAAAACTTCAAAATCAAGTGTCATGGAAGCAGATGAGCTTCTCGATTCTGAATTAGAAATAAACGAATATATACATAGAAATGCGAAAGGATCCTGTGCACGATTCCACGGGTGTTGTGAAATAGATGAGCGCAACTCAGGAAATCTCTACGATGGATCGCTTCCCACAGGCTTATGGTTAATGTGGGCATATGAAGCAGAAAATACTCTCCAAGATGCTCTAAAATTAGACGAGACTAAAAGTTTGGATCTTCTTCGCCGCTCTTACACTTCTTACAATAGTTCTTCTCCATTTGATTTATATCGACGGGTTAGCACGGATTTGTTGGTTTGTTTATCTAAAATTCATGCCATAGGAATCGTGCACCGCGATGTGAAACCAGAAAATATTATCTTAACAAGGAACGGAGTTAAGTTCATAGATTTAGGCGGTGCTGCCCTATGCTTGGGTCAGTCAATAAGTTATAAACCTGGAGTTGGACCGGCTGATCCTAGATATTCGAAACCTGACGATAAATACCTGCTGCCGTCTAGCGCCAATACTCCCGAAAGTGATAATTTAGAAAAATTATGGTCAGAATATATGCCAGAAAAGTTTGATATTTTTGCTATTGGTCTAGTTATATTACAACTGCTGGTACCATGTCTTAGGGATCCGAATGCACTAGATAAGTTCAACTTGGAACTTGAGGAATGTGGGTACGATTTTATATTGTGGAGAAAAGATGTCTGTAATTTCTCTACAGGAGAATTGCAAGTTCTCGATGGCGGAAATGGGGCAGGAAATGAAATCATAGCGAATATGCTTTCACCAAGCCGCTTTAGTCGCAAAAAAGCTGAGGACATTCTAGAACACAGATTCTTCACCCTCAAAGATGATGATATTTAGTTATGCTATTTGAGGAACATTGGATCATTATTAAAATATTGCTTCTGTCTACAAAAGAGATACGTACAATTCCTTTGTTTTTTTAGAGCTAGTCTAAATTTTTCCGCTTCTTTTTTTCGCTTCAGAATAGAAAACAACTCTGTAAAAGCTCGTAAGGAGGCAAAGGACCACAGCGAAGGACTTACCCAAAGACTGTGATAGTATATCCAATCATACCCGTACTACTCACTGGATTGCGGAAAAGTAAAATGGATACAACTACAGCTACAGCTCCCTACATTAACGTTGAACGGGTTAAGTTTTGACCTAGTGAATATCTTTAAAGTAGCACCTTCGCATTTCCTAACACCTGTAAAGTTAGAGGACTTGTACATTTTGTAACCATGAAGTTGCTAAGATTCACTAAGAAAGCAATACTACAGTTCACGACAAGCGCGAATCCGAAGATACGGCTAGACTTGCAATTAGATAACATCGTTTCGAATGCCAATGGTTCCATTATTTTACTAGATATGCTTAGTATTGCTGTGAAAAAGACTTAAATTTTTGCTAAGTTGTAGAAACCTTAGATAGATTTACCTAATGCACTTGGCGACATAAATAAGAGAAGATTCAAAGAATCCAATCGTTCATTTTCGTTTGTTAGAAGCAAGCCTTGTAACACTGATTTTAGGGCACGCGCAAATGTAGCCGTAAAACATGCAAGAAATCCCCAAAGGTGGAAAAGTGGTTCGCTATTACTTGCAAGAACAATACCAATTACTACAGGTACCAACGTTATATACACCTTTTGCAATTTTTATTAGCGAGAAGAAAAGAAAACATATTGAGCAAACCTCTGCTGTCTCCTTTTTCCTCAATATACACAAAGAAAGCTTCGTTGCGCATAAAAATCAGTTCAAGTTACAATATAAAATCAATAAACTCACCAATGCTGTAAAAAAAGGAGTAGTTGCACCAATTGCCTGATTAAAAGATACAGGTATGAACCTGAGTGAGATATTCCCTCCAACTACTGATACAACAAAGACGATAGAAAGAACAAAAACTTTGAACAGATGCCGTCTGCTTCGGATGTGCTGACGAGGAACTAATCCTGTCAAACGGATAACAACGCTAAGGATTAAGCATGAAAGCATGTGCAGCATAGTGAGGAAAATTGGATACTTGAAGCCCCAGAGGCTCAACAGGTATTTGTTCAACAATAATACTCCAATATTAGATATGTACCACGATGCTATCATGCAGACTGCGAACTTATCAACATTTGCAAACTGTATATCCGTCACCTCCTTCATACTTCAAGTTTCCTTTGGGGATTCTGGGTACACCAAAATATAGGAAAGGTGAAAATTTTTCTTCAAAATTTTTGCCCTGGAAGTCGGACTGGGGCAGGAGGAGCTCGAAGGGGATACAGGTGAGACTGCCGGAGTGGTGACACCTATTTCAAAAATGTGTCACAGGGACGCCAACGATAATCACGTTTCGTGCTGTGTGCCAAGTCCTGGTTTCCGTGACCAGAACAGTTGGGTGACAATAAGTGTGGTCTGCAGGCTGGAATCTCACCAGGACCTGTGATTACTGTTTAGGGTTTCATAGTAGGCGATATCCGCGACAAAATGTAAAAAACTCAGAAGCAGAAGAAATCGTTTCATATGTACACACTGCCTGTGGTACGTATTATATATATCATGACTCGAAGAATATTTTTTGTGAACGTATCATAAGGCAAGAAACTGCAAAATACAAAGAAGTTGAGTAAAGAACTAAAGTCTAAAGATACGTCTAAAGATACTGGTGTGAGGCGTTCTCCTATAATACGTGTTCCTGATAACTTTGAAGTGTATTTTTAATGAAGAGAGTCTAATACAGGCTTAAACAGCATAAGAAGGTTGAGTACGATGTCGGAAACTTATGAGAAAAAAACAGTTGCAATTATAGTTGTAGGTATGGCTGGATCTGGGAAAACTAGTTTTATTCAAAGGTTCAATTCAGCATCACACGCGAAGAAAATGCGAACCTACATTTTGAATATCGATCCAGCCACGACTAAAATTCCATACGTTCCAAATATAGATATTCGCGATACTATCAACTTTAAAAAGGTGATGAAAGATTACAGTCTCGGACCAAATGGAGCCATATTAACAGCTGCCAATCTTTTTGCAACAAGATTTGACCAAGTTATATCACTCTGTGAAAGGCGTCGGAATGAAATAGATTTTATCGTTGTTGATACTCCTGGACAGATAGAAATTTTTACATGGTCAGCTTCGGGGACAATAATCACCGAAGCAATTGCAAGCCGGTTCGAAACATTTCTCTTCTACATCCTTGATACCTCTCGTTCGAATAATAATCCACAAGTTTTTGTCAGTAATATTTTGCAGGCGATTAGTGTTCTGTATAAATCCCGAGTTCGACTTATTCTTTTACTGAATAAGGTCGATATAACCAATTCGAAGCAGATTAGAACGTGGTTATCTGATTTTGAAAAGTTTCAGGCAGCTTTTGACAAAGTTTCTAATTCTGCTTCAGAGCTTGGTAGATCAATTGGTTTGGTAGTTGAGGAGTTCCACGCAAAACTCTCACTAATTGATATCTCTTGCCTTACTGGAGAAGGTTTTGAAGATGTTTTTCACTTTCTTACGAAATGAGGCAGGCTTATGATCTTTTTACAAACTAGCTAGAAAGAACTATATCTAAAATCACACACTGAGCTACGAGCAATAACTCTTCCTCTGCAAATTTTTCTATTCCATACGTGGAAAAAAATCAAAGAATTTTCTTCGGTTCCGTCGTTGTGGAAGTGGCGGTTTGAAAATTCCTTTTGTTTATAACAGTTGTACCAGTTTTGAACTTATATCCCTCCGCACGAATGTAAGTGCGTTCCTGTGGTATTTCGAAGTTCCGTAAATACTTCGTGCCTGCTCTGCTTAAGACACATAGATCTATATTTGACCCAGATCCCAAATCATTGAATATACCTGCACGTATAGACCTGGCAACAAGTAATTTTGCTTCATCTTCGCTCATGCCATCTTTATAGTCGCTTTCAAATATGGACATCGCAGCCAAAGAGCCGCTACCCATTGTAGCATACGGCAAACAGTCAGAGGAACCGTGAGGATAAACTGTGAAAAGTTGAGGGCCGTGAATATCGAAGCCACCAAGGACTAATGCAGCGCCTACATGGCCTTGATATTTGAAAAGATGACTTTTCAAGATACTTTGCGCGGATACAACACGACTCTCCCTAAGTGTTGATTTACGATGGAGGAAGAGTGCAGAAGATACCATTCCTTTGAGAATGAGAATTAGTTGAAAGATGGAAAAATAGACATAATATGTACCCGTGACAGCTTCTGTGTCTGCAGCGGTGCCTGCACCACAGCAGTAAATATTTGGTGCGATGTAATGGATTTTCTCACAGTTCTTATCAGCCACAGTCTCTCCATTCGTCGATCTTGTATCTGCCCCAAGGACTACACCATCTGCATAGATCACACCGCTAATAGTTGTTCCCGTTTTAGTTGCTAATTTTGAAGTGAAACCTCCTTTCTTTGCATTATGAGAAGAAGCACTGAATTCGAATCCACCGAGATCGAATGCGTCGGGATCTTGCATATCCGCTTTCAACTTTATTTGACTAATTATTGAAAATATTTGTAAAGTCCTCTTAAATCCAAAGACTGATTGATTAAAACTTGTAAAATCCAATGGAAAGCAAAAAATCTGCCGACTCTCCGGCACACTCGGGACAGTCTGACTCTCTTTGGGATACTGGTTTTCCGGTTGAGTGACTGTCTGTAAGTGTCGTGTTTAGTCGTTTTGGCCTTTGTACGGGTTTACGGGTTGTGTGTTTGTTACTCGCACCCTAAACTTGTCCGTTGCGGCACTTTTAGTTGTAAACTTATTATTATCTATCCTAAATATGATATGATAATGCCGCTGCTGGGGAAAAAGAAGAAGGATCCGACGCAGTACTTTTCTACACGGGAGGCGTTTATATACATACGAAAGGCGTGGATGTATTTGTAAGTACAAGGTCCTATAAAAAGTCGCTTTTCTTGTGCACTTCGCAAACCTGATCCTCAAACAATTCAGAGGTGTCTTCGTAAAACAAATATGAAATATTATTGTTAGTCAACCTGATTTAAATTATCGTCCGTTGGCTGTTACCTGGTGTTGTGTGTTTTTATGAAGAAACAAGAAGAAACAAAATTAAGTCTAACGAAGCGAGTCGATCGCACGATCGACGAAGATCCTTACCGTCTTACCTTTTCCCCGAATATTTGAAGCATTTTGATCCTATACTTCTTGGGAATTGTTCTTCAGGAAAAGGGATTGGAAGAGAATATCCGTTCCTTTTTTGAGAAAAAAAACGAAGTATCTACGATAAACTTGGGGAAGTTAAGGGCTATGTATCATCCTTCTTGCGTTTTGTAGGATGCAGTCCAGCAAGGAGTTTAAAGAAAAGTATCACGAAAAGTTTTGTAAAACGGAATATTTGTATGACTCAATCGCGTCAGATATAGTGTGGTTAGATGCCTTTGCAAACGATTATAGCACAATTCAAAGAGAGCCCTGCATTCATGCACTATTTCATTGCTTTCCTGTTGACAATGCTGCAAATCCGAGAGAGAATTATGATGGAGCAAAAAATATTGAAGGTTGTTTGCGCTTGTCAAAACAGCTACTAATTCTTCAAAATTACAGAGAAAATATTAGGCGAATTCACTGTAGAAAAATAGCATCAAGCGGAATGGTACATTTGTTTCTTTTTCACCTGTCGGACAATGACATGGAGGTATACTTTATGAAATCCTTGATTCTTGTATTTGGCAGTTTCGAGAAAGTTTGCAGCAATCTGTTTTTCTTATTACTTTCATCGCTGTCAAAAGCATTCAGAATATCTTACAAGAAAGCTTTGAATGAACTGTTGAAGTTTTGTGATTATGAGTTGTATTATGCTGTGCAGTTTCGCCTGGGTCTTGAAGAAAAGAGCAAATTATCGCGACAAGTCTGGATGAATAGCACTACTATTTCGCAGTTTGACTTGACATCAGAATTTGTTCTCGCCCAATTAATTTCTTCTCATTCCTTGGATTTTTACAGCTCAAGTACGTCAAAAAATTTTGAAAAGTGGTTTAAGCTGAATTTTTCTTTGCAAAATATGTGCGAAGGTACTGCTCAAACATGGAATGTGGCATTAATTCAATACTTAGTAAACGAAGAGATCAGTTTGCTATGTTTATATTTAAGTTATGAGGAATTGGTTTTCACAAGATTTATTTTAAGACATCTTGGGTTACGTCTTCAGTGCTTTCAATTTCGATCTGACATCAAAATATCGCTCTTGAGTATGATTTCTTCTTTACTTGAAGCATCATCTTGTACAGAGGAGTTTAACTATTCATTAAGTGTTTCTTGTGTGAAGAATTCTAATTCATGGCATTATAAGCTTCTGGAGTTATTACTTTGCTTGGGGTCACATATTCTAGCAGCTGATATGGTTCTTTATATCTATGTACTAAGATATTTCCGTTTGGCTACTCAAAATCTAGAATTAAACACAGAAATTGACTTACTAATAAAAGCTTTTGGATTTTGCTTTTGCCCCAGTCTTTCGTACTTTCCGAATAATCCAGCAGTAGCTGATGAGATATGGTCAGCTCTAAACAATATGCCACATCAAGCTCGCTATCGGGTCTATAACTTATGGGTAATATCAAATAATCCGAATGTACATTTTTTAGAACAACTAAAAACACAGAGAGCTCTACGACGACTTTCCAAAGAAAATGCAAAGGATAGTGGGAAGAAAATTGGCAAGATTGCTCATAGCAATCCAATAACGACGCTAAGTGTCATAGTTAATCAAGTGCAGGCTTATCCAAATATGGTCGTTCCAGCGGTTGATTCTTTGAAATACATGTCATATTTAAGCTTTGACATTCTTGTGTATTTGATATTAACTGCATTTTTTGGAAAAAATGAAAAAATGAAAGAAGATGGATTGAATGCTTGTTCTTGGTTTGCTGCGTTATCAAAGTTTTGTGGATATGCAAGCTTTAAGTACGTAGTGCTTGATATTCAGGCTCTTCTTCATTACGTTTTGAACGCTATCAGAGATTATCAAACTGCAGAACTTCTCATCTTGAAGGAAATATTGTTAGCCATGGCTGGAAATCAACTGCTCGAAAACCTGAGCAAGGAACAAGTAGAATCATTGGCTGGTGGTAAAGAGCTACAGAACCAGGTTTCAAATGCTTGTAATGTATTTTCAAATTCCAAGGTCAAAAGTATTCAGAGACTCAGGCATGCTTTTGAGAAGCATGGCTCGGACTCACTAGTAAATCCCTACCTAGTTCTTTTGGCTAGAAATCTTCAGTGCTTAATTTTCTGTTCTAAATTTGAAAAATTACACTTGCTGGTGAGGGCACTGGATTATTCTCGCGAGATTTTTGCACAATTCGTAAACTTTCTACAAGTTGCCTACACAGAAAGCGAGTATAAAGCATGTATTCCGAGTGTCCTGAAACTGAAGGAATCATACTATTTAAGTCCAGATGTAGTTTTCAAAATTCATAGGAAACACTTCCAAATTTCTGAGTTTGTAGAGACTTTTAACTTAGAAATGAATACAAGCAATTTGTTTTCTGCTTCTCAGGAAAAGTCAAATTGGCACTCATTGAATATAAAGTTATGTGAATTATTCTGGAACCTTTCATTACATCATATACATATTCCAGAAAGGTGTTACAGCGACATTATATCGAAATTAACATCCCAGAATATGGATTCAAGTTCAAGTTCCTTCAATCTTGGCTCAAAACATATATTTACTTCAGAGAAAATTGGTGAGTGTATTAGTCGTCTAAAGCTGGAAATGTTCAATCAGAAGAAAAACGGTTGTGATACAAGAATAGCACTGCGTTCTCTGAGAAATGTTTTTCCGAGTGATGTTCTTCAGAGAACAGAAAGTATTTGCAATCTCATGCAAAATTTAGTTTTGCCTCGCTGCAGTAATTCTATATCAGATGCCATGTTTACTGCAAATTTTTTTGAGAGTTTGAGGCAAACTGTACCGCACTTCGACTTTTTCCAATATTTCGATATAGTAATGGAGGATATAGAGAAGAAAATAGAATGTTGTACTGATTTCGAAGCTGAACATTACGGATATTTCTTAGATGAATCGTTCAGAAAAATTATACATATTTCTTCCAACGATGATTATGTTCATCTTGTTCAAGAAAGTTACAACACGTCATCCACTCAAAGAAAGGGTGAGATGATTTATTTACAAATCAAAGTAAAAAAGATTATAATTTGGCACAGGAAGTTACTTCATGCTTTCATGAATCTTTTGAGAAAGGGAAGTCAGTATGACATTCGGAAATCCCTGGTAATCTTGAACAAAATTTCCACTTTTCCTGCTTTGCTCAACCATGGTGAAGTTATATTGCATGAAGTAAAAAATATATGTTCTTCTTGTGATTATGATGATATCAAAACCATTACAAGAAGCTATGATGCAAATTTAAAGCAGCGTAAAATATTTTGGAAGACAGAAGATGAATTCATAAGGAGTTCAATAAGTTCTGTATGGCTTTAATAATTTCTTATTCTCCAGGGCCAAGAAATGCTGCTTGGTTCCAAGTTAAAAGAGGTAAAGCAAATACTTCAACTGTATGAATTTTAGCCTTTTGAAAAAAATAGCTCTTCATTTCACGCACTGCCGTACTTTCATCTTGAAGATATGAATAAATCAATTTTCCTGTTGATTCTATTCGAATTTTAAGTACACCATACCTACTTTCAATCTTCGCCCAACCAAGAGGGTCAAACTCTAACATCCATATTCTATGATGTAGTGAATGCAGTGAACTTAAACATAGTAACAAATCTTCTAAAACGCTGACTTCCGATAACTTTGTCCCATCAATCCTTCTTCCTATTAATTTTGCCATTTGCTTCTTGTCATTTTTGGAGTAAGAGATAGAAAACATTTTATAAAAAGTGAGCTTTCTGTGGAGGAAGCGTGCTACTGCTGCAGGAAATGACAAAGGGTGATATTCTATTCCATCAAACTCGGATCCTAGTATTCTCAACTGTCTCAGAAAATGAGATATTTTAGTATCGAGATTATCGGTAAGTATTCTATAATGTGTAATCATATTCGTTTCTGCAAGCTGTGGATTTAGATGTGCTGTCAAAGGATCTTCCCATGTCAACCATTTCGCAAGATTTGTGGTACCCCACCCGACTGGGGTTTCTGATGGTTGATCGAGAGCACAAGCAATCAACATGTCCGAGAACGAAGCTGGTCTGCGAAACAAAACTTTAAATGACTCGTCTACCCGTTGCATGATATCACTTCGAGAATTTTGCGCATTCTTTGCATGTACAAGCTCACTAAAGAAAGCCAGTGCAGCTTCGACTGAAGCCATTGATACCTCTGAACCATCGTGCGACCACGCAGTAATGTAAACGTGCTTTACATTATTTTTCGATGCTACGTTGAATCCTGATTCCATCATGTTCATTGACCAGTATAAAGCAACCCAAAATCTGTTCCATGACCACAGGCTAATGGAAATACTCCAATTTCTTTTCTGTTTGAGAAATGCATCATTATCCAGTAGAGAGCTCAATAGTACTATTTTCTTATCGAATGCACTTTCTTCTAAAGCATAATTTCTATATATAAACTCAATTTCACCATCACCTAAAGCTTCATTTAATTGAATGAATGCCTCAGTATCTATATCCACATTGCAATCTTCAGAAAATTTCACTCGATTAATACTCTGCTCTTTGAAACATATTTCAATTGAGTCTGTATAGAAGACTGGGACAATTTTTAAGCTTCTAGAGATATCAACAATTCTTTTCAAATGCTTGCTATATGATTCAATCTCAATATTGAAACATTCTCTGTCAATTTGCATATGTTCCAAATATTTAGAGCACTTTGCATAAACTTTTTGTACATAATATGCGTGGGTTTTCTCACCAATACTTATGTGAATGCGTCTCGATTCTAGCGGTTCGGACACAGCAAGTAGAACACGATGAAGTAACTCATATTTTGCTTCATTATTCGGAGGAGCTTTGAGCATTGACGAATAAAATGGCCAATTGATGAGAGACTTTATATCGTCAATGAGCAAGATGGATGGAACAATTTCTATTCCTAGTGATTTTGCAGTCTTACCAAGTATAACAAAATCTTCATAAGTGAACCGCTTCTGCATATAACCAAAAAAAGGCTCATTTTCTACTACAAATGTATCTTCCATGTAAATAAATAGTGTTCCGTATCCATAGAGCGAGAGGGAAACAGTTAAATCTTGCAACCTCTCCATTTGAGGCACCCCTCCTGAACTAGTATCTAATTTGAAACCCAGTTCTTCAACTGTAACATTAATTTCGAATTCCATTCCAGCAGTGATTAATGCTTGCTTACTTTTGACAGGACCAAAAGGTGCATTTCTTGCTGCAACCATCAAACGTCCTAGTGCAAGAAATGCTTCTATTCTTTCTGAGAAATATATTGTAATCAGATTTGTATCTGAAACAGTAACTTTGATGCGACGACGTGCTTTCTGATCCAGTGAAGATTGAACAAAAAGTAGCTTGACTGCAGCTTGAAAGTCTTCACCCGCATCTGGTACAAAATATTCAGGAAAGCGTTGCTTTACACACTGTAAGCCTTCGGCCAGTTCAATAGAGTCTGAATTAATATGAATATAAAAGCGTAAGCCGTTATAGTAATTCAATGAACCTGGAAAGGCATTATATGAACGAAAGCTCTTCACTTCTTTCGTAGCAAAGTCTAGCAAACGTTGGTTTCTGCTTTGAGAATTGTCACCATTCTTACCTATCCTTCTGCAAAGCTTTGAAACACACGTGGTACAAAAAATATTACGGTTAGAAAAACAGTAAAGTATGATAAAACACGTTAAAACGACTGCGCTTCCGTGAGAAAGAAAGGTCAGCATTGCTATCCCACGAAAACGTTTTTATTCTTGTGTTCCTGGAGTGATTCCATTATCGTGGCCTTTTCTACAAAGATCCAAATACGAACTCATGAATTGTAGGGGCTTCCTTAAATTTCAGGGTGGTGCGATACTAGCTTACAAAAAATATCCTCCATTTTCCGGAAGAGTAAAATGTATCATCCTCTTTCAATATGGAATTAC
>Ga0114998_10002659_pt1 | contig 13427 bp, 11 predicted proteins | sample ArcticOcean_MG_C_5_FD_87044 | JGI IMG/M metagenome (GOLD analysis project Ga0114998, IMG submission 87044) | Marine microbial communities from western Arctic Ocean - ArcticOcean_MG_CB4_138 | ecosystem: Environmental > Aquatic > Marine > Oceanic | place: Arctic Ocean: Canada Basin | collected...
CCAAGAAATAATAGATTAAGAAACATACGAAAACTATCAATTTTAAAAAATAATCTTAAAACCTCAAAAAAAATTTTTTTTTTTCTGGATAAAAAAAAAAAAAATAAATTTCATCTTAAAAATAAAAATAAAAAAAAACTAGTTTCAAAAAAAATTAGTAAATATTCTAATTATATTGTTAAAAAAATTAATTCAAAAGAATCAAATATTATTTTTACAGACAATATTATTGATAAAGGATTAATTTTTAAAAACACAGTCCTATATGCTAACTTTCTATGGGAAGAAATTTTAAATAAAAACAAACTAAATCTTAAAAGATTAAGAAAAAAAAAGATAAAAATATTTTCAAATTATTTATTTTCAAATATTAAAACTAAAGTAAAAATTAATAAAGTTGGTTTTTTTGGGAAATATAAATCCAATAAAAATACTAATGGTATTCTAATCGCAACAGGTTCTGCGAAAAGTAAATTATTAAAATTATACAAAAAAAAAATAGTTAAAATCTTGGAAAAAAATAAATTCCACGAAAATAAAATATACTTAGATCCTTCAATATATGAACACAAATTAAAAAAATATTCTGTGATTAAGGCTAATTTTTCAAACAGAATGTACTCTAAAATTTCAATTGCTATCATTAAACCTGGTATGGGAACAATTGAAGAGTGCTTAAAAAGAGGAATACCTATAATTCCAATAATGAAAAATGAAAACAAAGAATTTAGATATAATGCTCAAGTCTTAATTAGAGAAAATCTAGGATTTGATTTAAAAAATTTTGATAAAATAATTGAGTTTATTAACAAAAACATCTCTAATGCTTTTTTTTTCAATAAATTTAGGCTAAAGTGTAAAAATCTTAAATGGAATGGTGAATTGAAAATAATCAAATATTTACACAATTTTACCTATTGAAGATTGCTAGGTTTGATTTAAACAATAATCTACCATGTCAAAAGTAACATTAATAAATCACTCAAGCTTGTTAATTTCTTTAAATAGTAGTCAGTCATTTATACTAACTGATTTCTGGAATGAAAGTCCTGCATTTGGTAGCTGGCTACCAAGCGCTTTGCCATTTTATAATCCAGTTTATTTAGCATCCTTAAGTTATGAAAAAAATTTTTATTTAGCAATTAGCCATGCACATGATGATCACATTGATGATTATTTTTTAAGAAAATATTTTAACAAAGATGTTAAAATAATAATTTCAGAATATCCATCACCTTCATTAAGAAATAGAGTAAAAAATTTGGGCTTTAAAAATGTAATTTCAGTTAATCAAGAAATAACTAAGATTGATAATTTTGAAGTTGTGTCAGTTTTTGACCCTAAGATATCTGGTGACGACTCTGGCCTTGCATTTAGAGATGACCATTTTTGTATTCATCATGGTAATGATAATTGGTTTTTAATGAGTGATAAGAATATTAATTTATTAAAAGAATTCAAAGGTAAAAGAAAAATGCTTTATGCTTCACAAACAAATACTGCTTCTGGTCATCCAATAACATAACCTCAATTCGAAAATAAAACGAAAGATGAAATAAAAAAAAAAGTAAAAAATATGGTTGTTGCTGCTCTTAAAAATTGTAAAAAATTATCTGCTGATTTTTTTCTCCCTTATGCAGGCTATTCAAAATCTTATGTTAAAAATCAAAAATATCAAGATATGGTTATTTCGCCAACATATAACAATTTATTAGACTTAGTTGAAAACGAAAAAGATATAAATCATGAAAAAATGATTAATATTTTTTGTGGTGGAACAATTAATTTAAATGACGGAAATGTATCTTATCCTTTTCCCATTTCACCAAGCCACGTATTTGACACTACCGATATATATTTCCATGAGGAAAATATTCTTAAAAAATGCGATTCATTCAGAAGTGATTTTCAAAAAGAAGATGTGGAAATAAAAAGTGCTGAAGACTATCTTCGAGACTTTAATGAATTTATAAATAATTATTTAAAAAGAAATCCAAATTTTTATCCAAGTATAATTAATAAAAAACTCAAATTTACTATATGTAAAAAAGATGATTTCTCAAATAAGCTATTTTCAAAGTGTATAGAAATTGGAACAGGAAAATTTTTAGAAAAAATTGACAAGCCAAATAAAGAGTTTTTAATTCCTTCTAATCTATTTAATGCTTTAATTGAAAAAAAAATTGTTTTTGAAAATTTATATACTGGATATCAAGCTAAAGTATACAGGTATCCTCCAGAGGTATATAATAGAGATATGATAATGTATTTAGATATGTTCGGTTATGTGTATGCAAAAAAAAAGATTAGTATATAATTTATCCTTAAAATCATATATTTTTATAAAATGAATCAAACTACTTTAGATTTCTTTCTAAACCAACAGGTACAAATTAACTTTATCTCGTTTGTTCAATCTCTAGTGGCTACAAGTATTTTGTGTGTCATGATTCAATTTTTTTATATAAAGTTTTCTAAATCACTCTCAAATAAAAATGATTTTTCAAAAAATTTTGTTGGCTTAGGTTTGGCTACTGCAATCGTGATTACAATTGTAAAATCATCATTAGCTTTATCTCTGGGACTTGTAGGTGCTCTTTCAATAGTAAGATTTAGGGCTGCAATCAAAGAACCGGAAGAGCTCATTTACTTGTTTTTAGTTATAGCTACAGGATTAGGTTGTGGAGCGGGGCAGATAAAAATTACTGTAGTTGGAATTATTACTTCTTTAATTTTAATATTGATAATTAATTTAATAACAAAAAAAAAATTATACGAAGACGAGATTCTCAACTCATCTTTTACCTTTGATAACAGAAAAACTGATAAAGAAATAAATGATATAATCAAGAAAATTGAAGACTGTTGTGAAGAAGTAAAATTTATTTCATTGGTAACTACAGAAAGTGAGACTGTTTTAAATTTAGATATTAAATTTAAAAATTTTCAGTTAGTAACAAAAACAATAGAATTCATAAGATCTACTGATAAATCTACAAAAATTATCTTAGCTAAAAATAGTATGCTTACATTGTAAAATGTACATAAAAAAAACAATAAAAAAAAATAATAAAATATTAAATTTAAACTTTTTTTTAAAACTTTATTTCTTTCTATCAATTTTTATTTCAATAATTTTTTTAAGCATAATTTTTACAAGTAGTTTTTGGGTGGATAATAAAAGTAGATTTATTAATAAATATTATAGTTCTGGAACAAACTATTATTTTAAAATATTTAATATAATAGGAAAAAGTTTGCCTGCGCGAATATCTTCAAAATATCAAAATATCAATTTAGATATTTCTCAATCAAATATTATAGTTTTAGAAAAAAATCGTAATGATATTTTAAATAGCAAACTAATAGGATCTGGTGATGATAGATTTGAAAATGTTCAAGCCAAACTAGAATATTTAAACAAAAAATATAAAATCTCTCTAAGAATTAAAGGAGATAGATCACAAAATTTTATAGATAAAGATAAAGTTTCTTACAAAGTGAAAATTGAAGAGGATGAGAGTTTGATTGGTATGAGAAAATTTTCTTTAATGAAACCAAGGCATAGAAATTATATACACGAATGGCTATTTCATGAATTTTCAGAAACTCAAAATTTAATTAAATTAAATTATGAATTCATTTATTTGAATATCAATGGGGATAATAATGGGCTGTATGTAGTTGAAGAAAATTTTGACTCTTGGTTAATTGAAAAAAATAAAAGAAGAAATGGTCCAATATTTTCAATGAGAGAAGAATTCAATGAAAATTTTTTAAATTCAAAATTTGAAGTTTATAATAAAAATTTTTGGAAAAAACCTATAAATTTAAGTTTAGCAAGTCATGCTTTGAATAATTTAGAAAATTTCCAAACTGGTGAGTTATCTCTTGAAGAAGTATTCGATTTAGATAAATGGGCTAAATATTTTGCTATAATAGATTTAACGCGCACTTATCACGGCGCAAGTCCACGAAATGTAAAATTTTATTACAATCCCATTACAAGCTTATTTGAACCTATTCCTTATGATGGTCATAGAATTCATAGAAATTTTAATAAAAATATTACCAATTATGATCACACAACTATTTTTGAAAAATCTAAATTAGGAATGTTTCCATGGAAAAATACATTTAATGAATCAAGCAAATTTTTTGAGGATGATGAAACTTCACTGGTAAGAGCCTTTTTTTATAATGATGATATAGTTAATAAAATTTTTTATAAAAAGTATCTTTATGCTTTAAAAGAAATAACAGAAAAAAAATTTTTGGATACTTTTTTTGAGTTACGAAAAATTGAGATAGCCAATATTAATAGTGCTATATATGCTGATTATTTTTTAATTGATAACAATTTTAATAATAAATATGGACCTGGATTTTATTATTTTGAAAAAAAAGATATTTATGAAAGAGCTGAGGTAATTAAAAAAAAGATTGAGCCAAAATTAACAAAAATTAATATTAGGGAAAACGAAAATTATATTTATTTAACGAATTATGATTTAGCAAATTTAAGTTTAAAAACTAGTTATTTTGAGTGCGAAATAGACAACAACTATTCTAAAATTAGCAAAAAAATTTTTTTTCAATTAGATCTTGATTATAAAAAAGAACAAAAATTAGTCAAAAAAGAAGTTTTTCCAATGGTTTCAAGATGCTTAATAGCAAATTTCAGTAATATAAATTCAACTAATAATTATACAAAAAGTATTGATTATTTCTTTAAGTCAAATTTAAAAATCTCACATACTAATTTTTTAGATTTTTTTAAAATTAATGGCAAATTTATAGAACCACAGTCAGATATAATAATCATTGATAAAGACATTATTATCCCAAAAAACTATATTGTTAAAATTAATTCGGGGCAAATAATTAAGATTATTAACAATTCCCTCATTTTATCTCATTCACCTTGGATTGCGAAAGGTGAAAAATCACAAATCAAAATTACTGGAGAAAAAGAAAATTTTGGTGGAGGTGTGTTTATAAATAACATGAATCAAAAATCTCACTTTAACAATGTAAGATTTGAATATTTGTCAGGTATTGAATTTAGAAATTATGCAAATGAAAATAAATCAAAAAATAAATTTTATGAAGTTGAAAAAACAAATTTTTATTTATCTGATAAATTTAAACTTACTGGTGCTTTCACTGTTTATGGTGGGTTAATAAATATTGAAAATTGTGAATTTATTAAGATTTCATCCGAAGATGCTGTAAATATAATTAGCGCAAATTTTTTTATTAATAAAATTGATTTTGATCAGAACGATTCTGATGCAATCGATATTGACTTCGGAGATGGCTCAATATCCAATAGTACATTTAAAAATATAAATGGTGATGCAATAGATGTATCTGGTAGCTATGTAAAAATTGATGATAATAATTTTGAAAAAATTTTAGATAAAGTGATTAGCGTGGGTGAAGAAAGCATAGTAGAGATAAACAATTTAATAGGAAAAAATTCTTATATTGGTGTTGCAGTAAAAGATGGTTCATATACCAAAGTTTCTAGAATAAATTTTATTAATGTAAACTTTCCTTTTGCTTCTTATCAAAAAAAGAGTTTTTATGATTATCCATATTTGGAAATTTTTGATGAGATACAGACTAATAATTTTAATAAATTGATAATTAAAGACAAAAATTCAAGTGTCAAATATCAAAATGAGTTTTTTAAAGAATATATTAATAAGAGAAAAATAATTCCGTTGATTTATAATAGAATAGAGAAATATGCTGAAAGTTCATAAAACAATTTTAAATATTTTCTTATATTTAATTTTAATATTTATAATAACAATCAACTATGCATTATCCGATGAAACTGTAGGAGATAATGGAAACCTTAATTATATTAATGATATTTCATTTATTAATCAGGATGGAACAATTAATGCTGTTGTAGAAATAGAGGCAGGTTCAATTGAAAAATGGGAAGTAAATAAAAAAGGAGACAAATTAATTCATACATTTAAGGATAATCAAAAAAAATTGATCGATTATTTACCCTACCCTTACAATTATGGATTTATACCTCAAACATTAGTGCCACTAAACAAAGGTGATGATGGAGATCCTCTGGATATTATAATCATTGGACCTACAATTAAAAAAGGATCAATCATTAAAGTAAAAGTAATTGGAACAATGATTATGGGAGATAATACCGAATTAGACTCAATGGTTATTGCATTAGCAATAAATAACTTAAAATTGTCAGAGTCAAACTCTATAAAAGATTTAGAAAAAAATTATATTGGATTAATGGATATAATTAAAATTTGGACAATAAATCATAAGAAAACAGTCTTAAAGCTTGACGATATACTAAATAAAAAAAATACAATGAGTTACATAATTAAACACAATAAATATTACAAAGAAAAAAAATAATGAATTTATTAAGCAAAGTTGAAAGGATTGAGAGAAAATGGGCCCTTCATAACGCAACAAGGTCACAATTTCTTATAGCTATTTTAAGAAATAAATTATGCTTTACTAAAGAGTACGATTCAAGAAAAGTTAATTCAATCTATTTTGATGACTCAAATTTAAACTCTTTATATGAGAATATAAATGGAAATACATTAAAAGCAAAATATAGAGTCAGATGGTATGGAAATAGTAAAAAAATAGTTAATCCTCAATTTGAAATTAAGATGAAAAAAGGAATACTTAGTAAAAAAAGAGTCTTTAGACTAGATAATAAATTTGATCGTATAAGTGATGAATCTTTAAAATATTTAACAACAGAAGTTAATAACATTTTAAAACTAAAAAAAAATATTAACCCTGTGCTCAGTACTCATTATGAAAGAGATTATTTCATATCTTCTAATAAAAAAATTAGATGTACTTTGGATGATAATTTAGAGAGTATTCAATTGGGTTATTTAAAAAATTATCTTATTAAAAAAAAATTTTTTAGGTTAGTTTTGGAAATGAAATACAACTCCGAATATGATGAGTATGTAAGAAAAAATTTAAAAAATTTAAGTGATTCAAGGTTATCAAAAAATTCAAAATATTTATTATCTGCTATAGATGATAAGTTTATAACAAACTAAACTCTAATCCTTTTATTAATTTTTTTTTGGTACATTAAAACATAAGTTTATATTCATCATTAGCTTTTTTAAAATCATTAAATCTACCAATATCCAGCCAATATTCTTCCAATGGAAAAGAAATTGTCTTTATTTTTTTTTTTATTATTTTTTTAAAAAGTGTTGGCATATCATAAAATTTTTTTGGAATTAAATCTATACAGTTTGGATTTAAAATATAAACACCAGCATTAACAAAAGCTTTATGAGCTGGTTTTTCTTCAATTGAGATTATATTTTCATCATCTAATTTTACCTCACCATAAGGTGACTCAATATTGTATTCTGCAACACACATGGTAGCTTTTGAATTATGATGAATATGAAAATCAAGCATTTTATCAAAATCAAGATTAGTCAATAAATCTCCATTAATAACAAAAAAAGGCTTATTTGGTTTCTTTTGAAAAAGGCTTAAAGCTCCAGCTGTGCCCATTCTTGTCTTTTCTTGAATATACTTTATCTTAACACCAAAATTTTTTCCATCTCCAAAATAATTTTTAATTATTTTTGATTTATAGTTCACACAGATTACAAAATTTTCATATCCACTTTCTTTAAATTTTTCTACTATGGTTTGAAGAATTGGTTTATTTCCTACTTTCAACATTGGCTTTGGAATATTTTTTGTAAGTGGTCTTAGACGCAAACCCCTTCCACCTGCCATTATCACAACTTTATTAGATTTATCTTTAGGTGCTATAAGCTCATCTATGATGTGTATACCTATTACTTTATTATTTTTATCAACTACAGGAATTTGATGAATCTTATTAGAAAGTGCAATTTTTAATAATTTTTTTTTAGTTTCAGTTTTTTTTACAATAATTGGATTTTTATTAACTATTGATTTAACTGGGCTGTTTATATTTAAGCCTTTCAAAAATCCACCTCTAATATCTCCATCAGTTAAAGTGCCTACCAACTTCTCTTTTTTATCAACTACAATTGCAATTTGAAAAGCTCCTTCAGATATAATTTTTAGAGCTTGCTTAATTGTTGTATCTATAGTGATTTTTATTTTTTCTATATTTTTCATGATTGAAACTTAATAGTATAAAAATTTTTCTTTAAAATATTTTGTAGTTTAAAATTTTTTAAAACTCTGACTATTTTTTTACTTGATAATCCACCATCATAAGGATTACTTACAGTATTCAATAATTCTTGAAAATCCTTTGAATAAAGTCTTTCAATAGATTTTTGAATATCTTTTTTATCTGGCAAACAATCGATCACACTTTCCGCTCTAATTCTTCCTTTTTGTCTATCACCTATATTTATAGCTCCTAACTTAAAACTTGGGGCCTCAAGTAATCCACTTGAACTATTCCCTACTACAGCATCTACATACTGTAAAGCACTTAAATATTTTAGTTGTCCTAAAGAAGTAAATCCAATAGACTTTTTTGGGTATTCACTTGTATATTGATCAATCATTTGATTTACAATTTTTCCGTTCAAATCACTATTTGTTTTGGTAAAAATAATGTTAGTGTCATCTAATTCATTAATTGCATTTAATAACTCTTGAAACTGCTCTCTTGAAGTATTTTTTTCTAAAGTCACAGGATGAAATGTTATTAATAGATTTTTTTTATTTAATTTAAAGTTAATCGATTTTTCAAATTCATTTTTACTTAAAAGTTTTAATTTTTTAATGTTTTCAATTCCCACGCCACCTGTATTGAAAACTCTGATAGGATCTTCACCTAACTGTATCACTCTATTCTTGTATTCCTCTGTAGCAACAAAATGTAGGTGAGACATTTTTGATATACAATGACGAATACTATCATCCCACGATCCTTCAGTTATTTCTCCCCCATGAATATGAGCTATTGGTATCTTTGCTATCATGGCTGCACTTGCTGCACTAAAAATTTCATATCTATCACCCAAAACTACAATAATATCAGGATTTAATTGATTGTAAGCTTCTGATAAGGATGTTTGGGCTATGCCCATAGACTTTGAAATACCTATACTATTATCAGAAGATAAATGCATATCTATTTTTTTATCAATATTAAAATCTTTCTCTATTACTTTATAGGTCAAGCCAAACTTTGAACTTAGGTGCATCCCTGTAGCAATGAGTTGAAGTTCAAGATCTGGATCAGTCTTAACTTCTTTAATTAACCAATATAGTAAGCCATATTCTGCACGTGAGCCTGTCACTATACATATTTTCCTCTTACTCATATCAATTCATCTTCTTTGTAATCTTTTGTTGCTTTCGTTCCCAAAACATCATCCCATTTCATGGGGCTTATGCCTCCACTTGGTCTTTTTACTGTAATATTGATTTCCGTTAAAATATCACCCTTTTTTATTTTAGTTTTTGCAACTATTGATTTTCTAACTATTTGAATATTTGGCAATTCACTCTTAGATGGTTTTTTAATGTTGCTACCGAGAGCTAATTCTATATTTCTAATTGCTTTGACCATCTCTTTTAATTGGTCTGGTTCAAGACTCGCTTTATGGTCTGGCCCTTCCATATTACAATCCAGAGTAAAATGTTTTTCTATACATTTTGCACCCATTGCAACCGCTGCTATATCAACTTCTATCCCTAATGTATGATCGCTATATCCAAAATTCACGTCTAATTCTTTTCCAATAGCTACCATTGCTCTTAAATTTACATCTTCCATTGGGGTGGGGTACTCTGTATTGGCATGCAAGACTATAATATTATTTTTTTTAGTACCTGAATTAATCAAAATATCTAAAGCAATTTTAACTTCATCCATATTTGACATTCCTGTTGAGAGAATAATCTTTTTATTTAGTTTTCCTATATGCTTAAGATATGGAAGATTTGTAATCTCGCCACTTGGTATTTTAAATATTTCTAAACCCAAATCTTTTAACAATTCTATGCTATCATGATCAAAAGGAGATGATAAAAATTTTATATCTTTATTTTTACTATAATTAATTAGTTCAATGTGCATTTCTTTACTCAGTTCAAGTTTTTTGAGCATATCAAATTGCGTCTGTTTTTGATGAGTTGTATTTTTTTGATAATTTGCTTTTTCTAAACTTTTAGTAGCTAAGTTTTTTGCTTTAAATGTTTGAAATTTTACAGCATTAGCTCCTGCAGCAGATGCAACATCAATCAATTTTTTTGCTAAATCAATTGAACCATTGTGGTTAACACCTGCTTCTGCAATAATAAATACCTTCATTTCACTATGCTTCCAGCTTTAATAAAACTATTTTCCTTTATAATAATGTTGTCTTTTGTTGTCACGTTACTACCAATGAAACATTTAGATCCTATCTTAACCCCACCGTTAATGATCGCATTTGTAGATATATGACAATGGTTAGATATCAAACAATCGTGTTCAATCAATGCTTTCGAATTTATAATACAATTATCTCCAATAGATGTATTGGCATTAACTATTGCATTACCCATAACGACAGTACCATTGCCAATTTTTGAATGCTTAGAAATATAAGCACTTGGAGAGATAATAGAAGGAAGTATAAATCCAGCGTTAATTACTAAATCATACAGTTTAACTCTTACTAATACTGACTTAATTTGGCCAACTGTTATTAAAGCATTCTTGTATTTCTTGGCTAAACTCTCTAAATCAAAATCATTACCAATAACTGAATAACCTAAAATTTTAGAGCCTAAAAGTTCAGGTTTATCTATTATGCCAGCAATTTCAAATCGAGCTTCTTGTTCAATGACATCAATGACTGATTTACAATGACCACCTCCACCGATTAGAATAATTTTATTCATAATGTAGAGCTACTTGGTATATTAACAACCCGTTCATATAACCACTTTGAATTTTTTAAATCATCACATTGTGCATCTTTAAACATTGGCAGTTTATTCATTAATGTCCAAATTGGTCTAGTCATAACACCATTGGAATTGGTCTCTTCTAAAAATTTATCTCGTTGGCTTTTATCTTTAAGAACAATAGAGTTTAGCCAATAATTTGATTTGCTATCTTTTGGTTCTTTGAAAAAAATATAATCTGTACTTTTAAAAAAATTTTCATACTCATTAGCTAAATTACGTTTATTAGTAATAAAATCATTTAGCTTTTCTAATTGTGCCACTAATAGTGCAGCATTTAAATTCGGCATACGATAATTATAACCAACCATATCATGATTAAAATTCCACTTATGTGGAACTTTAGCCGTTGTAGTTAAGTGTTTTGCTTTTTTTGCAAGAACTTTTTCATTAGTGACTATACAACCACCACCACCAGCTGTAATAATCTTATTTCCATTAAAACTAATAGCTCCCAACTGACCAAAAGTGCCAGTATGCTTGTCTTTAAATAAGCTTCCTACACTTTCAGCTGCATCTTCAATCAAAAAAATATAATTCTTATCACAAATTTTTTTTATCTCATCTATCTTGCAAGGATGTCCATAAGAATGCATAGGCATACATGCCTTGATTATCTTGTTAGTTTTTTTGTTTATACATTGTTTGTCTTTTATTAATGTGTTGTTTTCTAAAAAAAATTTTAGTGCAGACGGTGAAAGACCCATAGTATCTCTATCAACATCTATAAATATAGGCTTTGCATTGCAATAACTAATAGCATTACAAGTTGCAACAAATGTGAGTGGCTGAGTTATTACTTCACTATCTTTGTCTACATCGGCTAATATTAAAGATATATGAATTGCTGAAGTTCCATTACTAGTAGCAATAGCATATTTTGCACCAGTATATTTTTTTATTTTTTCTTCAAACTCGTCAACAAATTTTCCTACCGAAGAGACAAATGTTGAGTCAATGCATTCATTTAAATATTTTTTTTCGTTTCCTAGAAACCGTGGTTCATGAAGAGGTATAAATTGATTCTTTTTGTATATTGATTTTATAAAATTGATTACAGTTGAATTTTGATTATAATTATTTTCGTTCATGAGGAATATTATAGTATTTTTGATCCTCAGGATCTTGAATTAAATTTTCTTGAATTACGCGTTTGATTTCCTTGATACCGTCAGGAACTGTCATGCTTATTTTAAAACCTAGCTCCTTTTGAATTTTATCACAATTAACTCTATAGTCTCTTGCATCTTCATTTTTGGCTACATATTTGATTTTTGATTTAGGTAACACTTTTTTTATCTCATTAACAAGCATTTGTTTTGTATAATTTTCTTTTGTATCTCCAACATTAAAAACATTATATGCAACTTTTTCATTAGGTGATTTTAGAACAGTGATAAATGCATTGGAAAAATCCTTTACATGGCAATAAGGTCTCCAAAATTGCTCTCCAAATATCACAAGCTCTTTTTCAAGTGCAAGATCTTTTGTAAACTCGTTAACAGTTAGATCAAACCTCATTCTTGGTGAAAGACCATATACGGTTGAAAAACGCAAAGAAGTGGGTGAAAATCCATCAATTCTTTTCATCTGACTCAACATATATTTTTCAAATTTTACTTTTAGTTCTGCATACAAGGATACTGGGGCTAATCTAGAATTTTCATCTACATAAGCTTCTGGATCATCCATCTTTCCATAATTACTACATGTTGATGCAAATATAAATTTAGATACTCTTGCACTTTTAGATTTTTCTATTAACCATTTGCTAGACGTCCAATTTGTTTTATTTGCAAGATCTGAATATAATTTACAAGCAGGATCACCTACAATTGCCGCTAAATGTATGACCCCATCAAAATTATTTTTTGAAAATACATTATCCAACTTTTCACTGTCATTAATATCACAATTGATAAAAGTAAAATTTTTATTATGCCAAATATCCAATAAAGATTCTCCACCAAACATTAAATTGTCAACACAAGTTACGGAGTATCCATTGACTAATAGTTCTCTTAGTAGCCCAGATCCAACATAACCAGCACCTCCTGTTACTAGTATATTTTTCATTTAGATTTAGTCGAAATCCCTATTTGTGAATATTTTAATTTATATGTTTTACGATAGCCATAATCTTTATTTTATTAAAAATAAGTAGAAATAAAAATACTATTAATAATAGATTAGCTTATAACAGAAAACTTTTTTTGGATAATATTATATCTATGTTTTATTTGATAATTATTGGTAATATATGGCTTTACTAATTTAATAGTGATTGTGATTACAAATAGAATATTAGCTTTTATGGTTATTATTAATATCTAAAATTCCTTAAAAATTTTTTTCAGTGCATAAATCAAGCCAATTGAGCTATTAGTACTGGTCAGCTACACGCATTACTGCGCTTCCACATCCAGCCTATCAACGTGGTGGTCTACCACGGCTCTATAGGA
>Ga0114998_10002663_pt1 | contig 13422 bp, 10 predicted proteins | sample ArcticOcean_MG_C_5_FD_87044 | JGI IMG/M metagenome (GOLD analysis project Ga0114998, IMG submission 87044) | Marine microbial communities from western Arctic Ocean - ArcticOcean_MG_CB4_138 | ecosystem: Environmental > Aquatic > Marine > Oceanic | place: Arctic Ocean: Canada Basin | collected...
AGACGCCGCGGCCAAACTCAACCATTTGTCAAACGTCACACGACCGCGCCGATGCAAGCTTTTCAGCGTACCTAAGCATCCGCGCCTCGCGGCTTCTGCAGGCTGACGCTCCTTGACCGAACCCTTCATTCCCTTCTCCCCGATCGCGTCGCGCATCACGTTAGCGAAATCTCGGAATCCCGCGAGTTCTGCGGGTGAATAGGATGGAGCTCGCGTGAAGGTGGAGTTCGAGGTGGCTTCGCGCGCGTCGGGCTGATCCGTGGCCGTCGCGATACGACTGCGTGCGGGAGTATCTGAGCTACGCTCGGGTTTGGGTGGCATCGCGGAGGGTGTCGTGCGCGGATGTTGTGGCTTTGGATCTCACTAATTCTAGGACGTTACGAAAGAAAAGAGCGCCCCTCGAATCGTAACGCTTTCCTCGGAAGCCCCGAAAACACGTTTGCTCTCAAGTCACACTCGCCCGCGCAACGACGCACCATGCCGACCTCCCACCCCAATACTCTTGACTTTAGTAATATCGCGCTCCAGCACGACGCTGGCGACGCCTTCGCGGCTCTGCCCGTCCACGTCCTCATCACGCACGTCCTAAGTTCGGGCAATCTGCCCGATCCCTCAGATCTCGCACGGCTCCGAGCGGTGAGTCGTGAGATGCGCGATGCGGTGGCGGCGACGGGGCGTGAAGTGTACGAATTGGGAGCTGAGAAAGCCATAGAGCTCGGAGACTTAAGCGGGATGCAGCTCTTGCATCAGCGAGGTGACCTGGATGACGAATTATCCGATGGCTTGTGCACGTTGGCGGCGGAGGCGGGACAACACGAAATACTGAAGTGGTTGCGCGAGAATGATTTCCCGTGGGACCTAGAGACGTGCAGGTATGCGGCGGCGGGCGGGCACCTCGAGGTGTTGCAATGAGCGCGCGCGAACGGCTGCCCGTGGGACAGGAACACCTCCTTGGAGGTGGCAAGGCGCGGACATCTCGAGGTCCTACAATGGGCGCGCGCGAACGGCTGCCCGTGGAACGCGGAGACGTGCACGCTTGCGGCGTTGGGCGGGCACATTGAGGTGCTGCAGTGGGCGCACGCGAACGGCTGCCCATGGAACGAGAGGACGTGCTCGCTTGCGGCGAGGGAAGGAAACCTCGAGTTGCTGCAGTGGGCGCGCGCGAACGGCTGCCCGTGGAACGAGAGGACGTGTTCGCTTGCGGCGAGGGAAGGACACCTCGAGGTGCTGCAGTGGGCGCGCGCGAACGGATGCCCGTGGGACGAAGAGACGTGCTCCGGGGCGGCTTACGATAGGAACCTCGAGGTGCTGCAGTGGGCACGCGCGAACGGCGCGCCGTGGGACGAAAAAACGTGCATGAGGGCGGCGTCGGGCGGGCACCTCGAGGTGCTGCAGTGGGCGCGCGCGAACGGCTGCCCATGGAGCGAGTGGACGTGCGCGATGACGGCAAGGAGCGGGAATCTCGAGGGCTGCAGTGGGCGCGCGCGAACGGCTGCCCGTGGGACTGGAGGACGTGCGCGTGGGCGGCGAAGTGCGGGAATCTCGAGGTGATGCAGTGGGCGCACGCGAACGGCTGCCCGTGGGGTGCGGAGACGTGCTCGTGGGCGGCGCAGAGCGGGAACCTCGAGATACTGCAGTGGGCGCGCGCGAACGGCTGCCCGTGGGACCTTCAGACGTGCGTGAACGCGACGTTCACGCACAACTTCGAGTTGTTATCATGGGCTCTGGCGAACGGCGCACCGCAATAGGTGAGAAGAAAACACTTTTGAAAACACTAGTTTACGGTACGTCCTTCGAAGACTACCGCTCATCTCGTCGCGTTGAGTGGAAGAAGCGTCACCCCGTAATCTCGGGCTTTGCGCGTTCTGGAGTGCCGAAAAGCTGGAGTGCACGCCGCGCGCCATCTCTCCATTTTATGTCGAACCGGTAGCATTAGCAACGAAGCGCTCGCTTCAAAGCGACAGGGCACGGCGTGGCGGAGGCATTCGCCCGGGTGTGCGGCGTGTCGAAGGAGTGTGACGCGCGCGAGGTTGTCTGTGTCTCGTCGCTCGCCAGTCTGTGTGCTCGAGGGACAGGCTGTGTGCTGTGGTGTCGCCTTTCCGTTTTCGGTCCGCGGGAACAACTTTTTTGCAACGAACTGTGCATCAGCCCGAACGTCGGCGACGATGTTCAGGCAAACCCACCTGGTGCCCGCGGGGGCGCAAGTGTGGATGAGTCAGGTGCGTGTGGCAACGAACGGTTGATTCACGGTCGATGCCACCCGGGCGAGGCAACACGCGCAAGTCACAACTCCAGATCGCAACCGCTTGTTCCTTTTCACGGGTTGTGCCCGACCGTGTGCTTTTTTTTACAATCAGAGAGATTTTTCCGCGAGCGAGTAGCTTCTCGAGCCACCCTAACCCCTCCCTCCCGTCGTTCCGCCTTCCCCCAGGTGGTCTCCGCGCGCGGCACCCGGTTCGTGTACGCCAGCACGTTAGCGCTGTACGCGCACGATCGCGACGACTATTCCCTCTCCTCGATCCCGGTGACGCAAACAGAGACGCTTTCCGCGTTTGATTGGCGCGTGTCCATAAACGGAAATGAAACAGACGCGTTTCTTGTGTGCACAAACGACGACGTGATAAGGGTGTATACCTCGGGTGATGGGGGTACCGGTAGCAGTCCTACGTTAACGCACACGATGAAGTTCCAATCCTTCGGCGTGCGGTTCGTTTCCTGGGACCAGCACCGCGGGGACGTGTTTCTGGTTGTCGCGGGGAACTCGTTGTACAAAGTGACCCTGAACGGCAACGGCACGTCAGCCACCACCACCAAGCAGCCTTGGCCCAACCAAGGCGTGGTGACTTGTTTCACAAGGCACCCAAGCAACAACCGGCAGTGCGCGGTTGGTACGAAAACCGGCTCGGCGTGGCTCTTCGACGCCGAATCCGGGCGGTCGGTACCGCTGTCGCGGCTGTTTCAAGGAGAAATCGCGGACGTGCAGGTACGTATTGAAGCTTTCCCAAATCCAAACACTGTTTACCTCTGTTTCAACTATATACATCACAAGTGCGCTGTTCGGCCCGAAGATTACTCTCAGTGCACTGTTGGTCCCGATTACTCCACCCAATCCCCCATACAGTACACCAATACCCCGTCCATCGCCCAACACGAGACTCAAGACTGACCCTTTTCGTTGTTAACCCTCACAGTTCGACCCGAAATCCAACGACTACCTGCTCGTCGCCACCCTCGGCGGCGTCATCACGCTGTGGAACGTGGACGGGTCAGGTGACGCGGGGGGGATGAGCACCTCACACAAACCGTCGCAGGTGATGGAGTTCGCGAAGCAGCAAACCGGCGTCTGCGCGTGTCTCTTCGTCCCGTCCGCGCCCGGCACGTTCCTCACCGCCAGCACGAAGCACGGGGTTTTGCGTTTGTGGAACGTGAGCAACGAAAACCCAATCCACGTGGTGAATTGCAAGGAAGGAGGGGTGACCAGCGCGTGCGCGCTTGCGGACGACTCGGGCAGGGTCGTGGTTTCGTTTCGATCGGGCGACGTTGGCGTGTTCGACACCAAGCACCGACGCCGAGTCTGGGCAAAAGGCCCGGGGCACACTGAGACCGTCTTCGCGTGCGTGTACAACCCCGCGAACCCGAACCAAGTCGTTTCGTGCTCATTCGACGGCACCGTGCGGCTTTGGAACGCGTTGGACCGTTCGTGCCAACACACGTTCCTCACCGCGGACGCGCCGCGACGTTTCGCGGTTTTGTCGGGGTCGGACGCACAGCAGCGCGGCTCGGGTTCGGGAAACGCCGACGAGTCCTTCGGGGGCGGGCCACACACGCACGAACCAGGCAAGGGGTCGCTGTACACTTGCGCGGTGTCCTGCGACGGCGCCGTGGTGTGCGCCGCCGGGTTTGAGGGGGATTTGTATTTCTGGGACGTTCTCGCGAAACGCGCGTTGCCGGTGATAAACATCGCGCCACCCAGAACCGGGTGCGTGCACAAAGTCGTGTCCCACCCCACCAAGCCTGGGGTGTTTGCGTGCGCCTCTTTGGACGGCAGGGCGCACATCCTGCGTTTTAGCGGGGAAATTATCGCGAGCATCCAGCATCACTCGCCCGTGTGCGGTGTCGCGTTTGACCCGTTTGACGAACGCGTTTTGGCCACCGCGACGGCGGACGCGTGGGTGGGGGTGCACGGTTCGGTCGCCGGCTCCGAATTCGGCTCCTTTGCGACGCACTCACTCGCGCTGACGTCGTCTGGTGACAGTAAATACGTCACCACCAAACTCGGCGTCCCGGAAGGAGGCCACACATCAAAGGTGTACGGCGTTTTGTTCTCCCCGCTGGTCAAGGTACGTAATTGCATTTCCCAAATCCAACGACTGTTTGCCCATACATAACTGACACTTTTCTTTAAACTCCAAGGGGCGCTTGCTTTCGGTGTCGGACGACTGTACGGCGCGGGTTTGGAGCTTAGCAGAACGCCCGGGCGGCGCGTTTGTTTGCTCCGCGAAGACGGTGGTGTTGACCGGGCACATCAACAAGGTCCGCGCGCAGAACTGGCACCCCGAAATCGCCAACGTGTGTTTCACCGGGTCCTGGGACGGCAGCATTCGGTGCTGGGACGCGGTGCTCGGGCTGTGTCTTCACGTCACCACCACACATGCGGCGGACGTGTACGACATCGGGGTACACGCGGCGCGGCCGTTCCGGGCGGTTACTTGTTCAAGGGACACCACGATGCGGTTCTGGAGCACGGAAGGCATGGCGCCGTCCGCGAAGCTCCTCGCGGTGATGGGAGGGGAGGTCAGTGGCGCACGCGTGGTGGGCGTGACCAGCCACGGCGACGAACCGTCTCGTCGAGACGGCGAGGACGGTTTCGGCGACCCAACAGAGGACTCGCGTTGCTTCAGTCGGGACGCGCGCGTTTTGCAACGCACGTTGTCTGGTCCGGCCGTGGGTGGTGGAGGGTTGGCGCGTGCCGTGGCAACCTCGCCGACCCTAGCTCACCGCTACGGCCACGTCTTCGAGGCGCTTTCCGGACACGCCTCCTCTGAGGAGATGTGGCGCCTTGCGTTGATTGAAGCGAGCGGCCCCGGTGAGGCGCGGGGTTTGGAGGACGCCGCAAACGGCGCGGTTTCCACGCCGCACGTGTGCGAAGCGCGAGTTTTGGTGGAGGCGCGAACGAGCACTGGTGCTTCTGGTGAATCCTCAGGACGAGGAGACCGCAAATCGCGGCGGGACACGGAAAGCGACGCACGCGAAAACGCGTCGGTTCGGCTGCGTTGCGGCGACGCTCGCGGGTACTGCGAAGCCATGCGTTTGCTCGGTGATTGGAACGCCGCGATCGCGGCGGCGCCCGCGGTTTCGTTGCCGTACTGGGCCTCGCTCGCGGCACAAAGAGCGGATGAAATCGTACGCGACGGCGGGGACGCAGAGGAACAATCGCGTTTGCTTCTGGTGGCGGGAAAACCGCAGGAAGCTGCCGCAGCGCTGTGCGCCGCGGGGCGGGAAGACGACGCCTTCGTGGTGGCGTGCGCGGCGGCGGATGGCGGGTTCCCGGGGTTCGCGACGGACGATGCGCACTCGAAACCTTTCGCGATTGCAGGAAACACACATCGTGCTTCTGAAACTGCGGACAGTGACGGCGACCGCCCTCACGAGAGACACCATGTCTCGCCTTCTGCGTTGCATTCGTCGCACGACGACGTCCCCGGCGCGCCGGCTCTGTCGCGAAAGAAAAGCGCCTCGGTGGATTTCGGCGACGACGAGGTCTCCGGCACGAAACCTGGAATCGCCGGGAAAATCGCGCCCCTGTCTCCTCTCGGTGTCTCTCGAAGTGGGTCCTCGCTCGCGTCGCTTTCGCCGCTTCCGCCGCTACGAGTGGCGGGGAAGATGAAGGCGCTCGCCGCGAAGGCGCGAGGCGCGAGTTTAGAAACGACCGCGACCGAAACGCAAGCGGTTTCCCGGAGCCCGAAACCGCGTGCAAAATCGTTACCCGCGCCCGTTTCAAACGAATCAAACGCCTCACCCGCGATGCGACTGATTCGCGGCTCGCAGGCGTCGCGGCGTCTGGCGCACGGCGACGCGGTTGGCGCGGCGTCCTGTTTCCTGTCAATCAGTGACACAATCGGCGCGACGAAAGCGTTGCTTCGAGGCGGGCAGATTGAAATGGCCGCCGCGCTGATGCTTTCCTTGCCGAAGGACAAGTTTCCGGGCGTGGCGGGAACTAGCGGCAGGGACAACGCCCACGCGCTCCTCGCCGCACTCGCGTGCGAGTTCGGGGAGTGGGACTTTGCCCTCACCGCGGCTTCCGCGATCGTGGATCGAGACGACCGGAGCTGGCGGTCGCGACTCGTGCTCGCGAAGCGCTTGGCGGTGGACGCAGAGGGGTGTGCTCGCGAGCGGTTTGCGGAGAAATGCGCGCTGAGCTTTTGTCCCGAAAAAAGTGGAGAAAGGTCAGACGCCGCGAACGCCGCCGTGGCCGCCGTGGCTGCCGCGACTGCGGGCGACCTGCAAGCCGCCGCAGAGTGCGCGGTCGCGGCTGCTGCTTTCGAGATTGCCAAAACCGACCTGGTTGTGGGTGAGACCGGAAAGTTCGACTCCGCGCCGGGTACCCAAGCCTGGGACGCGATGGGGTTGCGCATGCTTTGCGCCGCGTTTGACGTCGTTTCCCGCGGCGGCAACGCGGACGCGTATGACCCGAAACTACGCATGGAAGTCACCACGTTCCGGTGTTACCTAAGCGCGTTGGTGTTGCAATCAGCAGGGTACACCCCGGCGCAGCGTTCGCTGTTCCACCACGCGCGAAGCAGCTTGCGAGCCACGAAAGGGTTCACCCAGTTCCCGCACATCGCCGCGTTTGTTTCGCTGCAGGAACTGGGGGCGATGGCGGGGACGTACCCGGTGGACGCTGCGAGGGGTTTCAGGGAGATATCAAACGCGCCATCGGTGGACCCCGCGCTTCGCAAAGTCGCCAGCGAGGGCCTGGACGAAATAGCAAAGAGAAAGGACGTTAAAGACAAAGCACCGCCCCCCCTCGCGGCTTTAGGGCTCGACAGCAAATACAACGGCAAGTATTTCCCACCCACCACATTCCGCCTCCCTGATTGCCCATACGAGACTGACACTTTCTTTTGTATCTCCCAGGCGTCGTTGATTGGTCGGTGGCGGACAAAATGCCGATGGAGGACGCGGCGCGCGCGGCGCTGTTTTGGGACGCGGCGGGGCTGGCGGATGACGGCGCGTTCAAACCGCCGGTTTGAGAAGTGAAATTACGAATGGAGATTATGATTAGGTAGTGTGTATTGTGCACGTGTTGTCGTAGGTATTGTGTATCGACGTAAGGGTACGATAGAAAGTATTCTGGATTTCAATCAGGGTGGAACGATTTAAGCTATTTTTTGCTTATTTCGACCTTATTTCAAAACCAACCACAGGGTCACCAGTTCATCTGCTCCCCCTCTTCCCGCCGTTCCTCGTGCTTGCGTTCCTGTTCCAAACGCCGGCGTTCGAAAAACGCGTCCGCGTTTTTCACGCTGTCCCGGTTGTCCTTCAGCCTTCTCGGGAAGTTTTCGAAAAACAAATTCCCCTTCGAAGTCGGCCACTCGCTGTTCAAACCGTCCACCGGCGCGTTCTTCGCCCACTTCTGGTCCGCGATCATGGCGTCCGTGAACCCGGCTTTCACTAAGTACGCCTCGGAGTGCGTGTCGTTTAACAACGTGTACCGCCCTCCGTCGCTGAGAGACAAAAAAGAAAGTGTCAGTCTCTCGTAATGTGTATGAGTAAACAGTCAGGGCATAGGTGATAGTCCCTTCTGGTACGAGTATGCGCAATCAGGGAGGCGGAATGCGGTAAATGGGAAATACGTACCCGCGTTCCATCACGATCAGTTCCGCGTTGCCCGGATTTCGCAACGACGTGAACTGGTCGGTTGTCCATTTGTACCACCGCATCAGGAAAACCCGCAAGGTTAAGCCGTGCGTCACAATAACCACGGTGCAGTCGTCCGTGCGACACCCGCGGTCATCGCAGTTGAACCTGCCGAAGTGGATATCGTTTCTTAACGTTTCTCGGAATGAGGTTACCCTGTCGTACACGTCCGCCGCGCTTTCGCCGTTTGGGAAGCGGTAAAAAAAACGACCAAAACCAACGCGTTCTTTTTTCAACTCCCGCATAGTGGCGTCCTGGAAGTTCCCGAAATCCTGCTCCCGAATCCGGGGTTCTTCCCGAACACCTAAAACTTGATCAACACCAACCGCCTGCCCGAGCTCGTAAAGCGTCTGCATCGTCCGCAAATACGGACTGACGTACACGTACAGCGTCTCGTTTGGGCCCATCAAAGCCTTCAACTCCTCCCCAGCCCGACGCGCCTGCGCCTTGCCTTTCTCCGTGAGCTCGATCCGGTGGTCCGGTTTCCTCATGTACATGGTTTCATCAACGTTGCCCTCCGATTCAGCGTGCCGCAACAGCACGATGCGCTTCGGCCGGTCCCAGGGGGCGGTGTTTTTGCCGGTGCGCACGTACTCGCCATCTTTAGTGGAAGGCTCTCTTTTTTTACCCAAATCTTCGCACGTAACGCGAAGTGTCCCCGCGCGTGAAGAGGCGCGCGGTGAAACGGTGCGTGACGAGACGCACGCGCCTCGTCGCCAGCGCACGTCGCGATCGACCGCGATCCCGGAGAGCCCCGAGAACGACGCCAACGAGGACATGGCGAACGCGCGCCGGGTTGCGATGAGGGCAATGTAGGGTCGACCGCGTCGCCTCGAAAAGCGCGTCCAAGAAAAATAGAAGGTGTTTGCTTTTTTGTTTCCGAGAAGGCAAAGCAGTGTTCGCTGCGCGAGGCTTCGTGCCTCCATGGGTCTCTCCGCTGGAAGTGCGCCGCCGCACTTCCGCGCTCGCGAGACCGAGCAGCTCTCCATGGTGTGCGGCGCGGAGGAGCGGCTTCGCGAGTACCGCCGGATGCTTCCCGGTGGCGATCGCTCTTCGCTCCTCGACGGTATTTTCTGGGATGCGGTGGTGCTCACCGCGGCGAACGCCACCCAGGCGCATGTGTACGTCGCGCAGCTAGACGCGCTGCACGGTCGCGGGCAGCTGCCCGGCAAAAGGGCGATGTACCTCGTGATAGCAGACCCGCGCGGTCCACGCGTGGGCAGCGGAGGCGCTACCCTAAACGTGATGCTGCAGCTGCAGGCGATCGCGGGGTCGGGATGGGGCACGAAAAAAGTGTTTTTGCTCCACGCCGGCGGGTACGCCGAGCGCTCGCCCGCGCACGGCACCCTGGGCAAGGCGTTTGGCCAAATCCCAATGGATGCCGCGAACCTGGGGGTTCCAGCTACTATTCTGGAAGCGCAGCTCGTGGCGTTTACGGACCTCGCGAAAATATTACCACCGGGGGTTTTCGTGTCGAGCGCCGACGTCGCCGTGCAGTTCGGGAAACTGCCGGCGCTCGACAACGACGACCGCGCCCAGTGCCACGACGGCGTGCTCGCCCTGGCGCACGCCTCGTGCCTTGACACCGGTACGGGGCACGGCGTGTTCGTGTGCGACCGAGGCGAGGTGGGGAATTTGGTGTCCAACACGTTTTCGGGTTCGGCATTCATGGCGAGCGGCGCGGGTGGGGCGACGATTACAGAAAAAACAGAGCAGGAGTCGGTTAAAAAAAAGCCGCCCAGCGCGTTGCGTGTGAAACGGTGCCTGCAGAAACCCCCCGTGTCCCTGATGCGCGCATCAGGCGCAGTGCTTGCCAGCCCCGTCGCCACGGGCCACACCTGTGGGAGCTCCGACGAGTGGGTGTTAACAGACAGCGCGTTCCACATCGGCGCGGGCGCGTGCGCGGCGCTAACACGGGTCGCCGCGACGAACCCCGGCGTTTTCGCCGGCGTCGAGATTTGCGCGTACGGCGACTTCATGCAGCCCATGGGTGATTGCGCGGATTCCGGGTACGTGGGACGCGTGGACCACGTCGCGAGCCTGAGCTCTGTCGTGACGCCGTCCGCGCTGAACGACGCGGGGTCGTCCTCCTCTGCGAAAGGAACCGACGCGGCTCGCCGGCTCGTCGCGGCGCGCGAGTTACTCGCGACGGTCATACGCGGCCGGCCGCTACTGGCGCTCCCCCTGCTCCCGTCGCGGTTCGTGCACGTCGGCACGATGCCCGAGCTCCTGCAGCACTGCGTCAGGGACGACGAAACCCTCGCCGCGTTCCCCGCGCCACCCGCGGGCATCGCCAACGGGACCTGGGATGTGGAGATGATGGATTTGCTCACGGCGCGGCTGCCCAGCGTCGGCGCGGATGGGGTGTGGGGCGCGGCGCCCGGGGTGGGGGTCGGCAGCCGCTTCCTCGCGTCAAGAGTGGACAGGGGCGCGCGCGTGGGCACAGGGAGCTTAGTGGTGCACTGCGACATCGGGCGGCAAACCGTGGTGGGGGAGGGGTGTTTGCTTCACGACGTGGATTTGCCGCACGGCACCAGGGTGCCGCCCGGCACGTTTCTGCACTGCGTGCCTCTCGGCGCCGCCGCGGCGGTGGCGGCGGGGTTCGAGTTGGGCATCGAGTCGCAAACGAATGTGTCAAACGACTTGAACGGCGGCGCGCATTGCTGGACCTGTATTGTTCTTTCCATAGACGACGAGGTGAAGAAACCGGGCCACTCCACGCTGGGGGGCGTGGACGTGGAGCTCGCGGCGAGCCGGCTTGGTTTCGATACCGCGTGCGGCGATGCGGTGTGGAGCGAATTTGAGTCTCACACCACCACGCTGGCGCGTGTTTTCCCGGTGTGCGCCACGTCAGGCGAGGCGGTTGTTGCGGCGCTTGATTTGCTGGCCGAGATTCGAAGGGCCGGGGGGGGGAAGGTTTCCGTGCCGTGCGTTTCGCGGCAAAGCTCGCGAAGCAGCGGCGATACCAATTTGAACACGGAAAACGGCGCGGAGGACGGGCCGTTTCCGGGTTCGCCCCGGGGTAACAACGTTCGTTCGGACCGCATTCCCAATTTTGGTACCTCTACAAACACAAACACCCCCGAAAAGCAAACCCCGCTGACCGCCGCGCCGCTGCGGGTTTCAATCTCCGAAGCGCTTCGGGTTTTGGCCAATCACGCGGCGGCAGTTGCGCGACGTGACGCGCTTCGCGGCCGCGTCATCGGCCACGCCGTCTCTACTCTCCTGGCGAGGGACACAGCGGTGCAGAGCTGGCGCGAACGGGCGCCGCCTTTGCGGGCGCTGCGCCCGAAAGACGCGCGTCGCGTCTGCGAGCTTGCCGACGCGTCGTCGAAACGGGGCGGCGAGTGCGGGTCGTCTTTCCTCGCGCGACAGCTTCGCGTCGCCCGGGTCGCCCTGGCGCTGGCGAACTCGCCTGGCGATGCCAAACACGCGGAACTCGTTTCGAAGATTTGTCTCAGAAACGCAGTCGTCGCGCCGTTCGCGCGGGGGGGCGCGCTGTTCGGACGCCAAGCGATGCGTCCGACTACGACTACGACGCAAAATCAAACTGAAAATCAAAAGCATGCTCAAAAGAATTTCGCCGGCGCGTACTCCGTTCGCGCCGAGTACCCCGCCCGCCTGAACCTGGCGGGCGGGTGGACGGACACCCCCCCGTACGCGCTTGAAAGGGTTGGCGCGGTACTCCACGTCGCCGTGCTCGTCGAGGAAACGCTTTCGACCGCCAGCGGTTCCGGCGGCGGAAAGCTGAAACGGCCAATCGCCGCGACGGCGCGCGTGGACCCCGCGCTGCCGAGGGGAACGCTGCGGTTGGTGACGGATGACACCACCGAAACCATCATGGACATTCGCGAGATGCTTACCCACGACGACCCTACGCACCACTTCGCGCTGCTCCGGGCGTGTGCGTCACTCGCGATAGCGCCGCAGTACGTGCTTTCGGGGAAAGACAAAGAGGAGCTGCTTTCCGGGAAAGACAAAGACAAAGCGACGAACCAAAAAACTTTGGCGGAGGTTCTGGACGCCTTCACGGGTGTTCCAAACGCGGGTGTTGAAATCGCAACGCGCGTTGATTTGCCGCGCGGGTCGGGTTTGGGGACGAGCTCGATTCTGGCGCTCGCAATTTTGCACGCGCTGCATGAGATGGGGACGCGAATGCGGTGGACGCCAAATGGCGGGGGCGAGGAGACACTGAACACACAGTGGGCAGGTCGCAGCGCGGTGGTGGGTGGCGACGCCGACGCCGTGATTACCGAATCGGCACACACTCGCGAGACTCGGGCGGCGATTGCTACGCCGAGCTCAAGACACGCCTTCAACGCCGTTCTCGCGGTGGAGCAGATGATGGGTACGGGGGGGGGGTGGCAAGATGCGATCGGCGGTGCGCTTATTGGCGCGCGGTTAACAAAAGCCACGCCGGGCACGCACGCACCGTGCGGATTGAATTCGCTTCCCTCTTACCAAACGCGGGTCTCCGACCTTCCCCCCACCGCGTCCATGTTTCTGTCGCGTCATCTCGTCTGCGTGTTCACCGGCGAGTGTCGCCTCGCCCAGACGGTGGCGGTTTCGGTGGTACACCATTGGCAGGCACGTGTGCCTGGCGTGGAGAAGGCGCTGCGGTCGTGCGCCTTGCTTGCGGGGGAGATGGCAGACGCGCTCGCGCAACTGGGGGCTTTGGACCCAGAAAAAGAGCACTTCACAGGCGCCGGGTCGGAGCGCGCGCGGAGCTCGCTTACTACGTTCGGTGCCGCGCTTAGCAAGCACAGGGCGATTCAAGAAACCCTGTGGCCTTCAATCGCGAGCCCGACCGTTACCGCGCTTTACGAGTTGTTGGAACCAATGACTTCCGGCTCGCACATCTGCGGCGCGGGGAACGGAGGGCATGTGGTGTGTTTGCTGAAACCCGGCGTGGACGTGGAACAGGTGCGCACAAAAGTCGCGAACTGCGCGCAAGCGCCGGGCGCGAAAGTCACGCGCGTGCGGATGATGCTCGGGGGTGTCTCCACAATTGTTCCGACTACGAATGCCGTATCCACAACTGTTCCTCCTGCGAATGCCGTGCCCACCGTGCCTGGCGTGTCTACGGGAACGCCTTTGACGAGCAAGCCGAGCGCGGCGGGAACAAACATACGTGGCGACAAACCACTCGACAAAGAGCCGGCGCCGGTGAAAGAAACCGTCGCCGCGCCGGCGCTTGGAGTAGGAAACGGCTCCGGGGGGCGGGGGCGGAGCGGTCGTGTGCACGAGCAAGGCAGCGGGCGAGGCAGGAAGAAACGCAGGACCGGGTAGTGCTGGGTGGTTGGGAGAGGTGGAGAAAGGCGCGCGTCGTCGGTGCACGGCGACGCGCGGGCGAGAGTGTAATAACAGAAAAGTTTTGCTCGTCCTATGCTGAACTGAAAATCGGCCGATCCCCTTTTTGCCGAAAAAACCTACTCCCTCCCATCACTCGCGCGTGCCCCTGCGCCCACCGCGGTCCCCTCTTCCGGACCGATGGCCAAGCCC
>Ga0114998_10002664_pt1 | contig 13418 bp, 7 predicted proteins | sample ArcticOcean_MG_C_5_FD_87044 | JGI IMG/M metagenome (GOLD analysis project Ga0114998, IMG submission 87044) | Marine microbial communities from western Arctic Ocean - ArcticOcean_MG_CB4_138 | ecosystem: Environmental > Aquatic > Marine > Oceanic | place: Arctic Ocean: Canada Basin | collected...
TAAAACCGATACTGACTATTGATTCGCTTCCTTTTTTACTTAAAACAAAGTTCTTCTTCGTGTTTATCTTCGATTCGATTCGAGAGAGAGAGAGAGAGAGAGAGATAGAGAGAGAGAGAGAGAGAAAGCGGAATATTCGAATAGAATATCGTCGCCAGAAGTGCTAGGGATCACGAAATCGAATCGTTTATCGTCGCGTATAGTACGTGATAAGCGCGATTTTTTTTATTTTCTTAATATCAAAATAAATGCATTTATAAATGACAACACCCTAAATCACAACACCCTAAATCACAACACCCTAAATCACAACACCCTAAATAAATCAGTACTTGTATAATAAAACAAGAGATCAAACGACTAAGAGAGATTAAGAGAGAGATTAATAAGAGCGCGATAAAAATGGCAGGTGCGGACCCGACCGCGGTGAAACCGAACAAGTTCGTGGAACTACACGGCCACGCGAGAGAAGTCATCGAACAAAGGTTCAGGTTCAACGCGAGGACTTTAGGCGTCTTTGCGATATTTGGATGCGCGGTGCCGTTTTTGATCTACAGAGGATGCGTGAACGAGTTCAACGCGGCGGATGATTTGTATAAGCGAGAAAGGAAGAAGTTCATGTAGGAGAAGAACGAACCGAAGCGTCGTGTTTTTCTTTGCTCGCTCGAGCGTATGTCGTAATCGTAGAGAGAGAGAGAGAATATATAGAATATAGTAAACATTTAGAACTTGTATGAAGAGAGAGATTGAGCATAGAATTGAATCGTGGAGCGAGAGAGCGCGTTACGTTTAATAGTACATTTTTAGGCGCAGAAGACGTAGCGAAAGAAAACGTTTACGAGGTATAAAACGCGAGAGAGAGAGAGAGTTCTAGGGCGTTGATCGAACGTGGTTTCGTTTCTCGCTAAGCTCGGTCTCTCGGTCTCGCGTACCCGCGTAACCGCGCTCTCGCAAACACCCTGCGAAGATCGACTGGCTCGGTAAAACTATCGGACCGTCATAGTACGCGCGCGCTCTCTTCTACACGTCCATAAACGATCTTCGTTCTGTTCGTTTGTTTTCCTCTCTTTCGTTCGATCTCTCGCGCTTGCGCTAAAACTCAAACACTAAATCCTCCGCCGTGCCCATCATCACTCTGCTCTCTCTTGTTATTTGCGTTTATAAATAGGGAACGAATTGGAATAAAATGATTTCGCGGGCGTTGCACGTGGCGAAGAAAAAGTCCGAATCCGTGGCATCTGCCGTAGTCGCTTCAATGAATTACAGTCCCAAGTTTGTTCGGTCATCGTCGTCGTCGTCGTCGTCGTCGTCGTCGTCGTCGCCGCTTCTGCGCTTGAGGATTTACGAGAACGGTTTTAACGAACTCGTAAAGCGAAAAAAGAAAACGACGATGACGACGATGATGATTAGAGGAAAAAGTAATAATCGTAGCAGTACTGGTTTTGGGGCGATTGTTGTCAGTGCGGAGGGTAGGGCATGTCGCGAACGCGCGTGGGTTGGACGAAGGACGTTCTTAACCAGGCGTGAGCCGATCGATGGTAACGGTACAGATTTTGGAGGTAAACGGACAACCGCGGTCGTTTGGGGATTGATCGCGGCGAACGCGATCGTGTACTTAGCGTGGCAGGACGACGAGAGTTTTGATGTCATGAAGAAACATTTCTTGGTCTCGGAGACGGCTGTTTTGAACGGATATTGGCACACGGCGTTGACGGCGGCGTTCTCGCATAGAGATTTCAATCACTTGTTTGGGAACATGTTTACTTTGTACTTCTTTGGTAGGGATATTGCATTAATGTACGGCGGAGCATATTTATTGAACCTGTACATCGTTGGAGGAATAGTAGCTTCTTTAGCGCATGTTGGGTACGAAAGATACGAGCGAAGGAAATCGAGAAAAAATCTCGGATTCTTCGATCGAGGTACTATTAGCGATCGAACGTACGATAGCTTTTTCCATTGGTTCGATGAAAAAATGGATAAGATTCATAGATTAGGAGCGCCGGCGAGTTTAGGCGCCTCTGGCGCAGTAAATGCTATTATTGCGTTGTCCGTTTTGTCCATGCCGCATAGGAAGATTTATCTCTACGGCATTTTTCCATTAGAGTCATGGGTGTTTGGGTCGGTATTTCTTTTCAGGGACTATATCGGCTTGGGGACGCAAGATGGAATCGGTCATTCAGCTCATTTAGGCGGCGCCGCAACTGGCGCGTTAGCCTTCGCATTATTGAGAGGCGGGCGATAATTATTTGTATGCGTGTGTATTATAATAGTGTGTGCGTGTGTGTGCGTGTGTGTGTGTAATAATTAGCCGCGAAATTTATGTACTATCTGTCTGTCTGTGTAATGTTTTCTAATATAATATTCAATCTCTTCTTCTAGTACGTCTTTTCGCAGCCGGTTCAGCTCCTTCATTTTCGTCGTTGTTCTCAGGAACGGATCTAGATCGTCTTGTCGAAGTGCCAACGGGAGCGGCGGCGTTAGTATTAGCTGTTGGGGGAACTTCACCGACGGCGCGAGTCTCGGTCCCTGTAGTAGCGATACGGCGAAGTCCTCGTTGCGAACGGTTCGCTGGCGGTCGACCCTGTACCGCACCATTTAGGGGATGAGGAGATACTGGAGCAGGCGACCAACCGACTGTTCTTATTTCTTCAAGGACGTCTCCGCCTCCGTGTGATGTACGACCTCCTATTCTTTCTGGAGTAGAAAAATGCGCCGGGACCACTGTCGCGAATGCACCTCTACTCGATTGATCTAAATACGCCATCTGCGGCAACCGAAAAGTTCTCGACGCGCTGAGGTTTTGCGTATAAGGCATCTGCGATCTGCGCTCACCGACAGCAGTCGACGGCGCGTTTGTTGGCATTGCAGCAGCGCCTCTGGAACCCCTTCTTGCAGATCTTTCGTTTCTTTCTCTAGCCGAAGGAAACGACGAAGGATTGGCGAAAGCAGACGCCGGCAAAGCTGCCGGTCCAACTGATGAAATTCCGCGTGCAAGCTCAGTCCATAGCGCACCGATTGCGTGCATTTGCGTTGCCATTTCAAGAATATCACCATTTATGGCAGATTGTGCAGCGTCGTCTCGTATTTCTCTCCTTTGTTGTACACTTCGCGCTGTAGCGGCGGCGGTGGTGGGGACGTTCGGGGGACTTTGAAAAATTTCTCCCGAACGCACGCGTTCGCTAAACTGCGTAATCGTAGGAATAAGTAGCTGGGCCGATCTAGCGGCCACAGATAAAGCAGTCGTCAACGCATCTACATCGGCTTGTGACGTCGTAATTCCGTTATGATTTCTACTACCAATTTCTTCGTGCGTAAAACGTGATCCTCCGTGAGCACCAGCCGCAGCTTCGTCGTCGTCGTCGGCAGAAAAGTACTCTTCGTCTTCTTCTTCGTCGTCGTCGTCGCCGTCGCCATCTGAAAACAGTGCATCGTTAAGCAATCCCACTGGTAAAGGAAACACTAATCGACGAAATTGTAAACCTCCTTCGGCAGCGGATGTTGATTGATGACACTGCGAGCACAAATCGTAATCGTCGCGATTCGTACATTTAAATCTTGCGCCGCGAATCGGCATGATGTCGCACAAATCACAGGCTACGCCGTGATGGATGACATTCGGAAGGTGTTCATCATCATCTTGTTGAGTCGCTACATTCGCTGTGGATAAGTACTGGTCCACACGATTGGCGTACGTCAAGAGAGTTTGCGCGGGATCGTTGCGTCTGTTATTATTATTAGTGTTGTTAGTATTCGCGGCAGCGGCGGCAGCTGGCGGAACAGCAGTGGCTGTTTGCTGTGGCGATACTATTGGAGAATGCGGAGAGAACCCACCGCCTGGCATTCCAAACACAGGACCCATCTCAAACTCGACTGAAATCGGACCGCCGGCGGTTTCAAAAACTTGCGAAAAACCACCGCTACCGCTACCAAACAGCTCTGGAAAAGATGGCATATTTAGCCCCGCATGCGCGCTCGCGTTAGCTGATGCTGTTGCATTTGCGCGCGCCGGGGCAGCGTTTCTTCCCCTTCTTGAAGCGGTCGTCGTCGTATTAGTAGTAGTAGTGTTGCTGATGTTATTAGTATTTGTTGTTGCAGCTGGTGTATTATTGCCTGGACGGGATCCGTTTGGCGGCGGCGGTTGTTGTCGGCGGCCCGCCGATTGCGGACGCATCGCGTTCGCCTGCGCCTGGCTTGCTGGATTGCCGCCGCCGGTAGATGCGCCGCCTAACATCGAGGACAAAATTCTCGATATATCCGCAGGATTAAACACGCCACCGCCGCTATGGGTCAAACTCACGCTCCCGAGCATATGCGCGCCCATCCCTTCCATCATCGCCGGGTTAAATGGAAACGACCCGTAACTACCAGCGACAACTTGTACGTTTGGTGGCAACCCAGGGATATTCAAAGGCCTCATTTGATGCGCACCGTTCGCTCCTGCGCCTGGCGGCGCTTGCCTCCTCTCTCGGTTATGCGGCGCTTGCGGATCGTTCCTCAACCCGGGCGGCGTTTGCGCCGCCTGCGGTGCTTTCCTAACCATTAACAAAACATCGTTGTTCTCCACCGGTGCGTTCGATAACAAAGTCTCATCGGAGACTAATCTTCCTCTGCAAAGAATTCTTTGCTCGGACGGTTTCACGCCAGATTTCGTCTCCACGAGCCTCTTCAACGCCGATATGTTCGTCTACGTTTCGCCGAAAGAGATCATAAATAAACCCGATACGTGAGTTAAATACATAAGAAACGAAACGAGCGCGCGGCGAGAGAAAGTCAAACGGAAACGCGCGAAAACTCGTTCCTTTTTCAAGCGCAGAACGGTATAATCCCTCGTCTCGAACGCGAACAAACCGCCCCCCGCGCGAGAACTCTCTCGATCCTCGCTTCCGCAATCGAACGAACCGAAAGTCAACCGACTACGAAAAGAAGTGCAGAACAAGGAACGGAAACGAACTCACGAACACTTCCTCGTCTCAAACACGAACAATTCGCGCCATGCGAGAGAACTCTCTCGATCCTCTGCTTCCGCAATCGAACGCGCACCGAAAGTCAACCGACTAAGTACAAAGAAGTGCAAAACAAAACGTATCGAAAACTTTCTAAAAAAAAAAAGAACGACATTCGTATCACGAATGAATCGCTCCAACGCTTAAACGTACGTCTTTCTCGATCGTGAACGCATACTCCCCAACCGGGTCCTGCGAGCGGACTTTAATCTGTATGAAGTTATCGCTCTCGTGCCTGCTTTGCGACATTCTTCTAAAATTACGAAGAATATGATTTGCGAAGGATAAAGGCTAATTGGACTTTTGTTTTGGTTCGAAGGCGAAGATCTCTCTGTCTCTTTCTCTCTCCTTTCGTTTTTCTTCGCTTTGAAATAAGAGATTGAGAGAGTTTACTGTCGCTGAAGTAATCGCTCTGTCGCTTTCGTGATAACGTTCCTTCTGTTGCGTTTACGATTAAAATATTAATGAGAAGTTTCGGAAAATAATGAAGCGAAAACGCTTCGAATTCTTCTTCTTCTTCTTCTTCTTCTTTTTTCGAGATCGCGTCAAGTTGGGAAAACTTAAGAAGAAGTTCTAGTTTTCGCATCGATGAGAGCGGTTTCTCGCGCTCACGCAGCGATATCGAATCGTGCGACCAGGGAGAGAGAGAGCGACTCGCGAAATTAAAATCGAACGATTTCTCTCCGTTGTGATCTGATCACTTTTTTACGTCTCGTTATTCGAAAGAATAATGTTTGACTTTTTCTCTCGCGATTCATCGCGTGCGCGTATGCCAAACGCGTTTAAAAAGAAAACACGCGAGAGCTAAAGCTTAAGGTTTCCCTAGACAGCTTGTTCTCCTTCACCTCTCGTTCTTCCTTTTGAAACGAATCGAACTTGGATTAGTTTCGTCTTTCGATCAATTCCGATGTCGATATCTTGTTCGTGCTGAATACCAATCATTCGTGTTTCCAAAACGGTCTCGAAAAGAACGACCGCGCGAGTTCGATAGAAAAAGAGAATGGGGAAATTAATGAACGCGTTTAGGCTGAACGAAACTTTGTTCCTCTGCTTGCTATGCACGACGTTGTTCGTTACTTCTGCGATGCAGGCCGTGGACTTGATGTTGAACGAATGGAACAGGGGGAAACCTGAACGAGTGAATTTTTATTACGCGGTATCGTTCGCGGCGTATACTTTAAAACCTTTGTTCGCGTTAGTTGCGGATTTATTGAAGCAGAGAGTGAGCAAAGGTCAGTTCGCGAGTTTCGGGTTATGCGTGAGTGCGTCGATGCAAGTCGTGTTAGGTAGCGCGATGGGGATTGGCGAGGAGTGGGCGTTAGTCGTCGGCGTCGTTGGTACCGTCGGCGTCGCGAGCGCGTATGCGGCGTTAGATGGCGTGCTCGTGACCATGGTGAAAAGTAGTGCCGCTGTGGGAGGAGGAGGAGTGCATAGAAGGTTAGAGGTTATCCCGGTCGTCGTCGGTAGTAGCGGCGACGAAGCGGACGACGCGGCGCGTAGAATAGAGGACGGAGTTGACGACGACGAACAAAATCGAGCGGATCGGGAGGTTTTAGAAAATGGAGGAAAAGTAATGACGACGACGCAGGCGAGCGTGCAGACTTTGGCTATGGGATGTCGAACGTTTGCGGCGATTTTAGGCAGCGTCGTCTCAGTCGTGTCGTTGGAGATGGTTTCCGTGAGATGGACGATTACGTTATCGTCCATTTTCGCCTTTGTGGCCGCAATTTTAGCGCTTCGTATAAGAGAAAGAGATGAAGAAGAAGATTTCTTAGTAACAGAACGGACTGTGAATCGGACGATTGTTGCTGCTCCAGCATCGCTGCGTGAGCAACATCGAGAACAACAACAAAATGAACATCATCGTCATCATTACGAACATCGAATACGACAACAGAGCTGGCCTTGGCGCAATTTTTTCCGAGATCGCGAATTTGTCGCACTCGCAATGGCGCTCTTTCTCTATCGAATTACTCCAACTGCAATGGATACATACAATTCGTTCATTTATGCGATATACGAGAAGAGACTTCCAAACAGCGCGTTTGGAATGCTACAATTCTTTTCCAACGTAGGCGCCTTATTCGGCGGGTTTGCGTTTTCATTCTTCCATAACGCCTACATTGTCCCAAAGAAGAAGATGAAAGATCAAAATAGTAATAACAATAATAATAACAATAATAAGGAAGGCGAAGAGCAAATGCAATTGAAAACGCCGCGCTCAAAAATGAACGTCTTTCTCTTGGGCGGTTGCGTCGACGTCCTTTTCCAGCTCGTGAGACAAATCGTGATATACAATCCACCAAAAGTATCCGACGGCGGTTTAAGAACGGCAATCTTGCTCTCAATACTCGAGTTCATCGTCGCTTTCGGATCGAGATTCGCATACATGCCAATCGTCATCTTATCCGCCGTCACGGCTGAGAAATGCGAGAACAAAGAAGCGTTTTCTTTCTCAACGCTCGTCTTCTTTGCCGACGTATCGTCCATTTTCGCCGGCTTCATCTCTGGCTACATCGTCCGAAACTGGAAAATCGGTTCATCCACTGAACGAAAACTGGACATGATGTACATCACGGGTCGTTCTTGGCATCCGTTGAAAAATTTCGTTTATCTCTGCGCCTTCTCGAAAGCGATCGCTCTGTTCGTAACGTTACTGCTCCTGAAGTTCGCTTTATTACGAAACAAAAGCGGCGCAGTCGATACCATCACGAACGAGTTCACGAACACCGCTCCTTCAAACGATTACAGTATTAATGACGTTCATAGAATAGAAGTAGAAGAAACCATCGATAACGACGACGACGATGATTTAGCGCCTTACCGCGTTTAGGATCTTAGGTAAAATTTGATCTCACCGCGAGCGGACGTCCGCGAGTCCATCGAGAGCCGAACACGCTCACACACAAACAAAAAAGAAAGAGAACTAGAACAAGAACCATACTGGTCTGTAGATTCGTTTCGTTTGTATGCTCGCGATAATCACGTCTTTGTATCACGCGCGTTCATCGCTTCATTGGTGAACATTTTTCCTCTCTCTCTCTGTTATTTGAAGGGAACGCATAAATTCGCCTGCTGTGCTCCTGTTTTCATTTCAGCCGCCAGTGCATTTTGGAAACTTCATTTCCAAAACGAACAAACAATCTTTTGCTAAATCATCATCCGTCTTCGATTAGAACAGAATGAAGAACAAGAAACGAAAACAGGAACGAAGGAAGACTCAGGCGATTGCGGATGTTCGCTCTTTAGGAGGATCAGCAGATATTGCGCAGACAGAAACGTATAACGTGGATAGGACGAAATTACTTCTCGGAGAAAAAGGCGACTTGGCCTCGGATTCGGAGGATGAGTTCGATGAAGAGTACAGAGGGCGATTCGGGACGATCGATCGAACGCAACGAACGCATATACAGGAGAATAAGAAAGCGGTTGACCCGGAGCATACAGGCGTGAACAGAAAAGAAAAGAGTTTGTTATTAACGAGCAGAGGAGTCGTCGCAAGATTTAGACATTTGATGCAAGATTTGCTCAGTTTACTACCGAACGCGAAGAAGGACGCGAAGATCGATAGTAAGAACGATAAACGGTCAGTAGTTGAGTGCGCGGAGTTGAGGGGGTGTAATAACGCGGTGTTCTTTGAGAGTAGGAAGAGGCAAGATTCGTACGCTTGGTTTTCAAAGACCCCGGAAGGCCCATCGGTGAAGTTCCACGTGGAGAACATTCATACGATGGCGGAGTTGAAGTTAACCGGGAATCATTTGAAGTTTTCGAGACCGAGTTTACATTTTTGTCCAAAGTTTGACGATGAAGCGCATACGCGATTGATTAAGGAGATTCTAGTGCACACGTTTGCGACGCCATGGAAACACCACGCAATGAAGCCGTTCTATGACCATCAAATGTCCTTCTATTGGGAAGACGGCCGCGTTTGGTTCAGGAACTACCAAGTCGTACATCCGGAAGGGAAAGAAATGTCTCAAAAAGCTCAAGACGCCGCGTTAAACAACGGAATCACTTTAACCGAAGTCGGTCCACGATTCTGCTTACACCCGATCAAAATATTCGCCGGCGCCTTCACTGGTAAAGTTTTATACGAAGACGAACTGTTCGTGAATCCAAACCTGCGCAGGGCGGATGCGAAGAAGAAGGATTCGGACGTATACGCCAGAAAAGTCGAGAAGAAGCAAAAACGTAAAGCGCACGTCGCCATGAACCAATTAAGGAGAAGAGATGATGATTTAGACGGTTTGTTCAAAGACGACGACGCTTTCTGATCGCCCTTTTCCTTTGCACTTTTATTCGATCCCTCGTTGTACAATCATCATCCCCTACCGTTCAATACCTATTTCCTCTATTATTCTCAGAAACTGGGCATTTCACCTAATAAATAATAAAACTAAATGGAACGCGTGTTCACAAAAACGAACAACAATGGTCGTCGATGATGACGATCGCGACCGTGCGATCCTATCGCACGAAAACGAGAACTCACAGAAACCAAATAAACGACGCGAGCAAAAGAAAAAATTCCATAAACAGCTCGTCGTCACGAAGGCATCCGTGACGCGAACGTTGCTCGGCAAAAACGCGCATTTAAGGAGACGGACTTTAGCACAGCATTTACGGAAAGAACAACGATTAGATCTCGCGCGAGTGATTTTAGCAGATCGAGAGGCGATCGTAGGCGAGGATCTATTTTCGAGTCAGAGTAGTGATGAAGTTAGGGAGAACAGGCTATGGTCGATGCATAAATCTTCGGCGAAGAACTGTGCGAAAATCCTGGAAGATGCGTTGTACAGGGGAGATCGAGTGGTTGCGGCGAAAGCAGCGAAGGCGATGATTACGATTACGCGGAAACGGAAAGGCGAGCATTTGCAAAGTATGAATGCAGGTGATTATGTGAGTAATAGTAATGGTGAGAAGGTGAAAGTAGACGGTAGTGCGCAGAAGAAGACGAAGGTTATTCGATGGACGCAAAGAGTAGATTATCGCGATCACGCTGAGATTCGAGCGCACGAGAAGTTGGCGTTGAGAGCTGCGTTAGAGCTCGAGAGTTTTGAGGACGCATTAAATGATGCGAGGGAGATATACGAAAGTTTAATCGAGGAAGCGGATATGGGGAACGAACAAAGCGTTGCGAGATTTGAGTCTGCGTTTGGAGAGTTGTTCACGCAAATGAAATTGGCGGAGAAGGAGTTTAACAACAACAACAACAACAACAACAACGCGAGTATCGGTGAAAGAGAAAAAGGGAAACTATCTCAACAACAAACGACAACAATAACTAAGAAGAAGAACGAAAAAAAGCCAAAGAAACCTATGCGCAGTAGATTTTCTGGCTACGAAGAAGACGACGCCATAGAAATAGAAATGAAAGAACAAGAGAAGATGAAAAATAGAACAAACAGGATTGAAACGATAACGATGCAGGTTATCAAAGATCTCGAGATTAATGGAAACTTAAGAAGAGGAAAAGGTAATCCAAACTTTACTCGTAAATATCCAGTTGCGAGTAGAGATATGAAAACAGACGCGGCGTTATTGAAGTTCACGCTATGGCTCAATAGTATTACCGACCAAGATCTTAGGAGAAGTTTGCGACGTTTAGAAATGTGCAGACCCCCACTTTCTCGGAATGAGTTAGAATTGAAAAGAAGAGGAAAAACAAACTTGAAGCAATTCGAGGAGAGAGCTTGGAAGGAGTTTGGAAAACAATCGCCTTTCGGTGATGAAGCGAAGCGTAAAATTGCAGAAAACGCAGTTTCTGATTTACTCGCAGAACGCTCTGCAATGAACATCACGAATTCCGTCGAAAATGGTGTCAAGCTTGGAATTGCTAAAGCGATGCTTTTACTGGCAAAGTTTCCATCTTTTTGGGAAGAACCAAATCAAACGCTCATCGACGTAGACGATGTTTTGAAAACTTTAGTAAGAGAACAACCGGATGATAAAGACGCAAGGGAAGCGTTGGCAACATTTTTGATTCGAGCATATGAGCTTGGTTACAAGGATAACGCAAACGGTAACATAATCGATTGCATGGATGCTCGGAATATCACGAGCGCTTGTATATCTGTTTTGCGAGTTGATCCGACGTGCGAGATTGCGCTGCGATTCTTGACAAAATGCTGGAGATTTAACTTTAGAGCGTTTGATGTAAAAACTATCGATTCGGTGATTGATTTGGGTACTAAATATACCGATAAAAAGCATAAAGCTCTCGCGCACGAACGTATAGACTACATCAGGAAAACGATCGATGACAACGAACTTCTACACGCCGTATGTGAACGAGTCGAATGCTTGCCGAGAGATTCAAAGACTTGGAAATTTTTAAGCGACGCGCTTCTCGGCATTGAGATTGGCGCATTTAATTCCGATCAATACGCGATTATTTTTCAAAACATGTGCATAAATCGATCTTGGTGGCCCGAACGGATGTTTGGAAGTTGTGATGAAATATGCGAATCAAATTTTCAAAGGGAGTATTCATACTTTGAATATAAAGCAATCGTAGCCGCAATTGCGTTTCCGCTCGACGCGAGGTGTTTGAAATACATCGACGCGTTTGTAAAATTAGTAGATATGCCTACAAGAAAGCATCCTTTTCCTTCTAATTACGACAATTTAAGTATTCTATTGTCTTCGCCTTCTTCTTCTCCATCAAGAGGTGAGAATAAAAAGAAAAGTACGAGTATGAGTATGAGTAGCGTTATGAAGACTGAAGCGAAAGGTATTAAAAATTTGATTGAATTTTTAACCAAACGCGTATTCGAGAAATGTAAAAAATTGAAAGGCCGTCCTGTACAAGATTTCGATGATGACTTCGAAGACGACGACGACGACGATAACAAAAGTGCTCAGGATAAAGAAGCATTAAACGTATTGCAAGAAATAAATAAAGTCAACGTCGACGATTTACTGATTTAGAAAATTAGGTATCATTTTAGCACCTAGAGTACAACGTCTAACGTAATCGTCACTGGCGCGTGATCGCTGCCTTCTAATTCCGTGAAAATCTCACTCGAAACAACGCGCACTGCGCTGTTTTCATCAAACATAGAATCGCTCGCAAGGAAATAATCCAAACGCAACCCTCTATTTTTCGGTCTGTTACCAACTCGTTGACTCCAATAACTAAAGTGACCAGTCTTCTCTGCGTTAAAATGGCGGAAGCAATCTTTCATTTTGCAATCGTTTAACATCACCTGAAACGCCTCGCGTTCTTGCGGCGTAGTCCCAGCAGATTTCGGTATATGCTTCGCGTCGATATTATACACATCGATATCTAGATGCGCGACATTTAAATCTCCTCCGTATACGGTCGGCTTACTCTTTTGTAACTCGTTCAAATGTTCGCGCATATCCGCTTCCCACGTATTAATTCTCCAATCCAACCTATCGAGTTTTTGCCCACTATTCGGAACATAAGCGAACACGGCAAAAAACTTCTCAAACTCGATAGTTAAGCACCTTCCCTCTTCAAGATGCTTCTTCTCTAGCAACCCTTCTTTAACGCTCAAGATCTTCGGACCGCCGTATTCTCCTGTTCCATTCTCCTCCTTCTGCTGCTGCCGCTGCGCACCGAACATATCAGTCAACGTCTTCTGCTTCATTGGAGACCCAACACTCGCACCAGCGATCTTCGCTTTCGCTAACACGCACACGCCGGAATACCCTTTCTTCGCCTTACTCACCGCGAACTCGCAGGTCATAAACTCCGGTAAGACCTTCCTCAACTCCAAGCGAACGTCTTCGCAGTTCTCTTCGTTCAACTTATGCTCGGAGAACATTAAAACATCACACTCCGTGCTCTGAACTATTCTCCTAAACGTCTCTGGTTTATTCTTAATCATCGCTCGTAATCCTGCGACATTAAACGCGCATATTTGTACTCTTGCGCCTTTGAACACGTCTGCTTTCTTTACCAGTTTTTCCTTCAAGATTATCTCCGGAATCAGCAGCTTTTGTTTCTTCGCCTTATGCGCGTCTGATGACATTGAATGGCACGCACACACACACACACGCACACACGCGATCAGTATTACTATTATTAATACTCTGTAGCAGTGGCAGTAGTAACTATATTATTTGTTTTTTTATCGTAATAATAAAGAACTTTCTTTTTACTTTTTTTAATGAAGAGGAATACTAAAGAGTATACTAAGTGAAAAATTCAAATCTTCATTAAACAGGTGGGACGGCAGAAAACTATAAAAATGATGAAACGAGTTCTATCGACGACGAAGATGAATACGGCGCTAAGTGTTAAGAGCGTCGTACTGACGACGAGAGCGAAGAGAGCGTTGACGCGTTCATCTAGTAATAACAGTAAAGATGGTAATAATAATACGGCATCGTCTGCGTCTGCGTCGATACAAGAAACGATCGATTGGAAACGGAAACAGAACA
>Ga0114998_10002666_pt1 | contig 13417 bp, 15 predicted proteins | sample ArcticOcean_MG_C_5_FD_87044 | JGI IMG/M metagenome (GOLD analysis project Ga0114998, IMG submission 87044) | Marine microbial communities from western Arctic Ocean - ArcticOcean_MG_CB4_138 | ecosystem: Environmental > Aquatic > Marine > Oceanic | place: Arctic Ocean: Canada Basin | collected...
GGACTCGAACCTTTGACCCCCTCGGTGTAAACGAGATGCTCTACCAGCTGAGCTAACCGCCCAAAACAAGCGCTACTATTACATCAAGGAATCAACAATGTAAATTGGTAATTACTGAATGCTAGCTTGAGATTTATCGTTTGATTTAGAGATGCTTTCGACCTCGACCCACTCAACTCTTTTAAGTTCTTTTGTTAAGGCTATTTTTAATACTTCATCAGCATGCTCAACAGGTGTTATTTTAATATCATCAATAATCTTTTTTGGCATATCTGCTAAGTCTTTTTCATTTTCTTTGGGTATAATAACCTGCTTAATCCCAGCTCTATGAGCTGCTAATAATTTTTCCTTTAAACCACCAATTGGTAAAACTTGACCAGTCAAAGTTACTTCACCCGTCATAGCAACATCTCTTCTTACAGGAATACCTGTTATAGCAGAAACTATTGATGTTACCATTCCTATGCCTGCAGATGGGCCGTCTTTAGGTGTGGCACCCTCTGGTACATGTATATGAAAATCTTTTTTTTCAAACAAAGGTGGAATAATTCCATACTCTAAACTTTTCGATCTAATAAATGATTTAGCAGCTTTAATAGATTCCTGCATCACTTCACCTAGTTTGCCTGTAATTTGCATTCTTCCTTTTCCAGGCATTGTAACAGTTTCAATTTTAAGAATTTCTCCTCCATATTCTGTCCAGGCTAAGCCAGTAACAACACCAATTTTATCTTCACTTTCTAATTCACCAAACTTAAATTTTTGAATACCTAAATAATCATGGAGATTTTTTAAATCAATATTAACTTCTTTTTCTTCACCAGATACAACTTTTTTAACAACTTTCCTTGCAACTTTTGAAATTTCTCTTTCTAGATTTCTAACACCAGATTCTTTTGTATAGCTTCTAATTATTTCTTTAATAATATCCTTAGATAGTGTCATTTCTTTAGCTTTAACACCGTTGTCTTTAATTTGTTTTGGTAAAAGATATTTATTAGCAATATTTATTTTTTCATCTTCTGTATAACCTGCAAGTCTGATAACTTCCATTCTATCTAGTAAAGGAGGTAAAATATTTAAAGTATTAGCTGTGGTTACAAACATTACATCTGATAAATCATAGTCCACTTCCAAGTAGTGATCGTTAAAAGTAGAATTTTGCTCTGGATCTAATGCTTCAAGCAATGCTGAAGAAGGATCTCCTCTATAATCATTTCCAATCTTATCTATTTCATCAAGAAGAATTAAAGGATTTTTTGTTCCAGCCTTCTTCATCATTTGAATAATTTTTCCTGGTAAAGAGCCAATATATGTTCTTCTATGACCTCTAATTTCAGCTTCATCGCGCATTCCACCTACTGAAACTCTGACGAACTCTCTATTTGTAGCTCTAGCAATTGATTTACCTAATGAAGTTTTACCGACTCCAGGAGGACCAACTAGACACAAGATAGGACCTTTAATTTTATCCATTCTTTTTTGTACAGCTAAAAATTCAATTATTCTTTCCTTAACCTTTTCTAAACCAAAATGATCAGCATCTAACACAGCTAATGCTTTATTAAGATCAATAGCAACTTCACTCTTTTTAAACCATGGTAAATCAATCATCCAATCTAAATAATTTCTGATAACTGTAGCCTCTGCAGACATGGGACTCATATTTTTTAATTTTTTAAGTTCTGCCATGCATTTTTTCTCAACATCTTTTGGCATTTTTGATTTTAAAATTGATTTATTTAAACTTGAAGTCTCATCTTTTCCATCTTCAATTTCTCCCAATTCTTTTTGAATAGCCTTAAGTTGTTCATTTAAATAATACTCTCTTTGAGTTTTTTCCATTTGTGTCTTTACACGGCCTCTAATTCTTTTTTCAACACCAATAATACTGGTTTCATTTTCCATAATCTTAATTATAGAATTAAGTCTTTTTTTTACATCGATAGTTTCAAATATCTGCTGCTTTTCAGAAATTGCTGCTGTTAAATGTGAGGCGATATTATCAGCAATATGAGATGCATCAGTTAACTTTTTGATATTATCTATTGTTTCACTTGAAACTTTTCTATTAATTGATGTTAGTTTTTCAAGTCTTCTAACTGCTGTCATTGCAAGTGGAATTAAGTCTTCATCTTTTGTAATCTCGTCTTGATGATGCGCATATTCACAAATAATAAATTTATCATTGTCTTTGAATCCTAAGATTTTAACTCTTTTACTTCCCTCTACTAAAACTTTTACTGTGCCATCTGGTAATTTCAATAGCTGAAGTATATTACCCTCACATCCATACATATAAACATCTTCTTTTTTGGGGTCATCGACTTCAGAATTTCTTTGTGTAACAAGGACAATTTTTTTATCTTTTTTCATTACTTCATTTAATGCGGAGATTGATTTATCTCTACCAACAAAAAGTGGAATAACCATATTTGGGAATACAACAATATCTCTCAGTGGTAATAAAGGTCGCTCGATTTTAACATCCATGATGTAAATATGGATATTATGCGCAATATTGCAATAGCTATTTATTAGTTATTAACGTTAAAATTATGCAGCAGAGGTTTTATCTGTCTTAGTTTTGGCATTATTTTTTGAATGAATAATAATAGGTTGAGTTAGGCCTTTAGCCGCACTACCATCTATGATAACCTCTTCAACGTTATCTTGACTAGGTAAATCGTACATCGTTTTTAATAGAATATTTTCTAAAATAGATCTTAGTCCTCTTGCTCCAGTTTTTTTCTTGATTGCTTGTTGCGCAATTTCTTTAATTGCATTGTCTTTAAAGTTCAATTTGGCTCCATCTAATTTAAATAACTCTTGGTATTGTTTAATTAATGAATTTTTAGGCTCTTGTAATATTTTAACTAAAGATTTTTCGTCTAAATCCTCTAGTGTTGCTATCATAGGAAGTCTACCAATAAATTCTGGTATTAAGCCATATCTTAGTAAATCTTCAGGTTCTAGACTTTTCATCCATTCACCAGTTTTTTTATCTTCAGTTTTTTTTACATTCGCACCAAAACCGATTGAAGTTCCCTTGTCTCTTTGAGATATAATTTTATCTAATCCAGAGAAAGCTCCCCCACATATAAATAAAATATTTGTTGTGTCCACTTGTAAAAACTCCTGTTGAGGGTGTTTTCTACCACCTTGAGGAGGAACACTAGCAACTGTTCCTTCCATAATTTTAAGCAATGCCTGCTGTACACCTTCACCTGAAACATCTCTTGTAATAGAGGGGTTTTCAGATTTTCTACTAATCTTATCAACTTCATCAATGTAAACTATTCCTCGTTGAGCTTTTTCTACATTATAGTCAGCAGCTTGTAATAGTTTTAAAATAATATTTTCAACATCTTCCCCAACATAACCTGCTTCGGTTAATGTAGTAGCATCTGCCATTGTAAATGGGACATCAAGAATTCTAGCTAATGTTTGAGCTAATAGTGTCTTTCCACAGCCAGTTGGTCCAACTAAAAGAATATTAGATTTAGATAACTCTACAGTTTTGCTAGTTTTGCTTTCATAATTTAATCTTTTATAATGATTGTGAACTGCTACAGATAAAACTTTTTTAGCATGTACTTGGCCTATAACGTAATCATCTAATATAGAGCAGATTTCTTTTGGTGCCGGAAGTCCATCTTGATGTTTAACAAAGCTATCTTTACTTTCTTCCTTGATAATATCCATACACAACTCAACACATTCATCACAAATGAAAACTGTAGGGCCAGCAATTAATTTTCTTACTTCGTGCTGACTTTTTCCACAAAAAGAGCAGTAAAGAATATTTTTATTATTTGTTGTCATAAATTTATAAACGAATCAATTGGGTTACTTTAATATATAAGAGACATAATAATCAAGTGTAGCTTTTTAATGATCTAGATACTATGGATTAAGATCTTTTTTCCACTACATCGTCAACTAGACCAAAGTCTTTAGCAGCAGCTGGTGACATAAAGTTATCTCTTTCGAGAGCTTTCTTTACATCCTCAACAGATTTTCCCGTATGCTTTGAATAGATTTCATTAAGTCTTTTCTTTAATGTAAGAACTTCATTAGCATGAATTTCAATATCTGTTGCTTGACCTTGAAAACCAGCTGAAGGCTGATGAACCATTATTCTTGAGTTAGGTAAGGAAAATCTTTTTCCCTTTTTGCCAGCTGCCAATAAAAATGAGCCCATCGATGCAGCTTGACCAATACATAGTGTAGAAATATCAGGTTTAACATATTGCATAGTATCATAAATACCTAAGCCTGCAGTTACAAGGCCACCAGGACTATTTATGTATAGATTAATATCTTTTTTTGGATCTTCTGACTCTAAAAATAAAAGTTGTGCAGTAACTAATGATGCAACATTATCATTGATAGGACCAACCAAGAAAATAATTCTTTCTTTAAGAAGTCTTGAATAAATATCATAAGCTCTCTCACCCTTGTTGGTCTGCTCTACTACCATTGGTACTAGAGTATTCATTTGTTCAAAAAAATTATTTGTCATAAGTTGATTCTTTTAACTTATATAACCAGTGATTACTTTTTACTAACTTTTTTTGCTTTAGTTAACGCCGGTTTAGCTTTTTTGGGCTTTATAGTATCTTTTTTACTTATAGCTTTTGTTTTTTTAGGGTGATCATGATCATGATTATGGTCTTGTTTTTGATGTTCTTTTAAAATTTTTTCAGCCTCATCTTTGGTTAATTCTTTTTTATTAGGTTTTGCTTTTGTTTTAATTAAGCCAATAATTTTTTCTTCATAAACTGTACCTCTTAGACTTTCTAAAGCTTGTGGATTTTTTTGATAAAACTCCATTACTATTTTTTCTTGACCAGGCATAGTTCTTAGTTGTTTTTGGACTTCAGCTTGAACTTCTTGTTCTGTAACTTTTATTTTATTCTGTTCTCCAAATTCATTTAAAATTAACCCTACTTTAATTCTTTTTTTTGCAACTACTTCAAAATTTTTTTTATTTTTTTTGGTATCTTCTTCTGACATGCCTTGAGATAAAACCTTTACCTCATCTTCGACTAAATTTTCAGGAATTTCTTGAACTTTAAAATTTTCAATTTCTTTTAAAATTTGTGTTTTTGATAATTTATCAAGTGAATTTTTATACTCATCATTAATTTGTTTTGATACTAGTTGTTTTAAATCTGCAAGATCTTTTGCTCCTAAATTTTTTGCAAAATCATCATTAATTTTTACATCTTCAGATTTTTTAACATTTAAAATTTTACACATAAATTTAGCTTTTTTATTAGCAAATTCTTTTTGTGGGTAATTTTCTGGTAAAACAGTTTCTACTGATTTTTCATCATTTTTTTTTACTCCTATTAATTGTTTATCGAATCCTTTAATAAAAAGATCCTTTCCAAGAATTAATTGAGTATTTTTTCCCTCGCCTCCTGTAAAATCTTTTCCATCGATAGTTGCTTTATAATCAAAAATAATCAAATTACCCTCTATTGCCTTAGCATCATCCAAAATATCTTTAAAGTTATTTTGACTTTTTGCAATTTCTTTGATTCTACTGTCAGTTTCTTTAGCTTCAATTTTGACTGAATATTGGTCAAATTTAATATTTTCAATCGGTTGAAGTTCAACTTTTGGTAACTCTGTTACCGACATAACATATTCTAAATCCTTATCTTCACCATAAATTTTGAGATCAAGTTTTGGCTGGCCCGCAGGTTTAATTTTATTATCCTTTAATGCTTGAACAGATGTATCTTTAAGCACTTTGTCAAGAACCTCACTAAAAATTGCTTTTCCAAATTGTCTTTTTAAAATTTCTTTAGGGACTTTTCCTGGTCTGAAACCTTTTAGGTTAACTGTACCTTTGATTTCTTCATACTTTTCTTCCATATAAGTATTCATAGTTTTTTTATCTACAAATACTTTAACGTCTTTGTTTAAACCTTTTTTATTTTCTACTGATACTTTCATAATTTTTATAACTTCCTGGTAGGCGAAAAAGGACTCGAACCTTCACATCTTTCAATACTGGTTCCTAAGACCAGCGCGTCTACCAATTCCGCCATTCGCCCACAATTCTTGAGGATTTATATATTATTGATATCATTTGTCCAATGACAATAATTATAAAATATATTAATAATCTATAACATTACTATAAATTTTAAAAAATGATTACTTCACCTTGTATAACCATATGCAAAACTGATCCACTGACTGGGTACTGCTATGGATGTGGTAGAAACAATGAGGATAAAAAAATGTGGAAATCAGAAAATACTTCAGATCAATGGAAAAATGATAATTTAATTAATATTCATAAAAGACTATCTGGTTGGCAATTAGAAAGTTTTAAAACTTCATATAATTATAAAATAGAAAATGGTATTTCTCTTTTTAAAAAGAATTTGAATAATGAGTAAATCTACAATAACTATATTAGTTTACATACTAGGAATTATAATTGCTGCTTTATTTTTGGATGTTTGGGGTGCAGAAACATCATTCATAAAAACTATTTCAGTATTTATATGGACAATTTGTTTTTTAATCACACTTTTTTATTTTGACAAACGTGAAAAATAATATTTTTACAATTAAATTTGTAATACTTTCTATATTTTTAGTTAATTTTCAAACAATAATTTTTTCTGAAATAATGCTTTTAACAAAGTGTAAAAATCTAAATGATAGTTTTATTAAAAATGAATATATTTTGGATTTTGAAAAATCTTTAATGACAAGAAATTACATTTATGACAATAAAACATATGAGAAACATAGAGTAACAGATTTAAGTATTAAGAAGGAAAATGTATTAGAAAAATTTATTTACAGAGATAATAATTTAATTCTTACTGATAAAGTTGGCTACCCTCAATTTTATACACAACTAGTTTTTGAAAAAAATAATCCAATAATTAATATTAAAACAGTTATTAATAATGAAGAAAGCCTTTCAAAAATATCAACCTGTAATAAAGTAGAGGTTTTTGATAAAGAAAGTTAAGATTTTTTACTTACAGTGCTGGTCTTATTAATCTTATTAACAAAGTTTAATTTTTTTGAACCAAATTTAGTATTAGTGATATTGCTTCGATGTTTTGCAAAAGCTTGTTTTTGGGCTAACTTCATTGCTTTTTTTGATGACATAAAAATATTATAGTTTATTTTTTAATTTACCAATAACCTTAAATTCATTATCGAATATTATTATTTCACCAGAATCTAAGCTTTCATTCAAAATTTCATTAATAACAACGTAATGTGTAATCAAAATTAAATTATTTTTTCCTGTCCATTCTTTTATATAATTTCTTAATTGTATTATCTGTTTATTTTTATTATTTTGAAATCTTGGACTAAAAAAAGAATTTAAAAACGAATTAGTCTTGAAGTTTTGAAAAGCATAAAAAGCTGTATCTTTACATCTACACCATTCACTCGATAAAACATTGTCAATGAGTATTTTGTTTTCTTTAAAAAAATTACCAATTTTCTTTGATTGATTAATACCCTTTTTACTTAAATTTCTTTGCGTAGAACAATCTTCAATTAAAAAATTATCAGGATCTCCAGTACCTGGTGCATATGCATGTCTTATCATTATAATCTTTCCACCCTCCTTAAGTTTATCAACTAGAGTTTCTGAAGCTGATATTTTAACTTGAAAAAAAATAAGAAAAAATAGAATTAATAGTTTAATATATCTCATGATGAATGTAGATTTTTTAAATCTTAATAAAAAAATTACAAATTGCAATAAATGTCCACGATTAGTTAAATTTAGAGATGAAATATCGTTAAAAAAAAGAAAACAAAATTCAGATGAGATTTACTGGGGAAAACCAGTAACTGGCTTTGGTGATACTCATGGAAAAATGTTAATTTTGGGACTTGCTCCAGCCGCACATGGTGGAACCAGAACTGGAAGAGCCTTTACTGGAGATAAATCTGGTGATTTTTTATTCAAATGCTTATTTTCTGCAAAAATTTCCAATCAACCAATTTCTAAAAATATTGATGATGGTTTAGAATTAAATTCTACATATATAACAAATATACTGAAATGTGTTCCACCAGGTGATAAACCATATTTAAATGAATTGAATAACTGCTCTGTTTTTTTTGATAATGAAATTTTAAAACTTAAAAATTTAAGAGTAATTATAACATTAGGAAAGGTAGCTTTTGATAATTGTATTAAGTTCTACAAAAAAAAATATCGAGTCGATAAAAGAATAATTTTTAAGCATGGTAAAAAATACACACTACCAGATGGAAAATTCTTAATACCATGTTATCACCCTAGTCCAAGAAATGTAAATACAAAAATTATTAATCTTAAAATGATGAAAAATTTATTTTTGAAAGCAAAAAAATTGATTTGAATTAATTTTAACTTTAAATAAACTATGCTAAATTTTTATGAATAATATATTTGAAAATAAGAAAATTACACTGTTTGTAATTTTTATTGGTTTTTTTTTATCAGTCATACTGTCAATTAATAATCTCAATAAATATGATAAAAATTTAGTGGCCGAAGATGGAACATCTTACCATCAAATGATAAAAGGTGATGCTTATAGGTATTTATCGCATGGTAGTAGTATTAAAAATCAACTCAAAAATGATATAAATTTTTTTGAGACTGGAAGATCACATTTTACAAAATATTTACCACCCAGAATTGCGGCTGCTTATTATTATTTTTTTAATTTAAATCTTTTTGATGAATTGAATAAAAAAAAAATTAATCTAGGAATTCACTTTCCTTATTTATTATTACAGTCAATTTTCTATTTTTTTTCAGTCTCTGTGCTCTACTTATCTGTGTCAAAAATATTTAATAGTAGGATTTGTTTTTACCTAATTCTATTTCTTAGTTTAGAGCCTACAATCAACCAATATCATTCAAGCTTTTGGAGTGAGTCATTTCTATTTTCTTTTATAATTATATTAATTGCATTAATTATAAGACCAAATCCTAATATAGGGAATTTTTTTTTAGTTGGCTTTTTTTTAGGAATAGTAAGTTTACAAAAAGAATACACAATCTTTTATATAATACCAATAATAATTTATTATCTAATTATATTAAAAGATCAAAAACTAAAAAATATTACAGTATTACTTTTGGGTTTTATTATCACACAATCTTTTTTAGGTTTTAATAATCTTAAAAGATCTGGAGAATTTTACATACTTGCCTCTACAACAAAAATTACATTACATACACACTTAGTCTCACATGTAATAAGTGAGGTACAAAACTTAGATGATTATGAATTTTTTGAAAACGAGGGGAAAGCAGTGTTAGAATGGATTATTAAAAATTCAATATCATATAACCAGGATTCAAAAGATTTAAAAGTAAGAAAAGGTCTCAATGAGTATCGACTATCAATAGCAAATGAGAAAGATCTTATTAAGCTTGATAACTTTGTTACATCCAGAACATTTAATTATATGCTTCAATACCCATTAGATTTTACAAAACATATATTAAAAAAATCAATTCATATTACCCTACTCAACCCATTTCATATCTATTCTGACAATAATTATATCAGTGGTGAAATTTATTATACCACCGTAGAACATGATAAAATTGTACCATATAGAATTTATTATACGTTCCTTATTTATTTGATTTGCATAATTGGTTTTATTTCTATGATTAAGGAAAAAAATTATAATATTATATCTTTTTTAATTATTTCAATATTGTATTTTTATTTACCTGTTTCTTGGCTTGGGAATACAAGAAATTATGTGCCTTGTTTATTGTTTATTGCTTTCTTTTTTGCATTTGGAATTGATAGAATACATATATTTATTGAAGAAATTAGAAAAAATAAACAATTATAATTATTGTGAAATCTAAAATTAATAAAAATAAATTACAAATAAATGTAACGAAACATGGAATGATTTCAAAACTATACTTTGACGCAGTACTGAATGGCATAATTAAATTAATTGATGTAAAAAATAAAGTTAAAGTGTTAGATTTTGGATGTGGTTATGGCTATTTAAAAGAAAAAATAAAGAGAGGGAAAAAAATTGAAGTAATAAATTTTGATATAATCAAAGAATTAACTGAAATAGATGACTGGAAAAAAGTAAATTTTGACTTTTTGGTTTCAACTCATGTGTTTGGTTATTTTAAAAAAAAAAAACTCAATAAATTTTTATTATATCTTAAGAAGAACTATCCAAAGATTAAAGTGATACTAACAATTAGTAAGCAAGGGTGGTTTAATAAACTAGGGGCATTGATCCTTAATGAACCTAAGGCTTACACAAATTACAATTTAAGCCCTAAAGAAGAAATTTTTATTTTTTCTAAACATATGAGAATTATCAAAAAAAAAAATATATTGCTTCTTAGTGATATTTATTTACTTGAATTTGTATAAGAGTAATAAAAATGAGAATTTTAATATTAGGTAACTCAAATATATTTCAAAGAAAAATCTATCCAGCTCTACATAGAATAAAAAATCTTAAACTGGAGTTAGCAAGTAAAAGATTAATTGGAAATAATATGAAGATAGATAAATTATATAATTCTTATTCTGTGGCTATTAAAGAAACTACAGCTAAAGTTGTTTATATAAGTTTAGTAAATTCTCAGCATTATTTGTGGGCCATAAAATCCCTTAAAAACAATAAACATGTTATAATTGATAAGCCCATTACTCTAAACTTTAATCATACAAAAAAATTAATTGACATAGCTAGAAAAAAAAAACTTTTTATCTCTGAAGCAATAGTCTTCAATAAACATGCTAGTTTTAAAAAAATGTATTCTAAAATTAACTTACGAAATAAAACTAAAATATTTTGTAAATTTCATATTCCAAAATTAGAAAAAGAAAACTTTAGGAATTTTAATAAATATGGTGGTGGTTGTTTTCATGATATGTCACCATATGCATCATCTTTAATTAATTTATTTTTTCCAAATACAAAATATACCTTAATTTATAATATCAAAAAAAATAAAAAAAAAGTTGTTAATAGCCTTGAATTAAAAGTCACAGCAAAAAATACTTATTTAGAGGCTTCATTTAGTTTTGATTCAATTTACAAAAATCAAATCGAGATTCACAATCAAAACAAAAAATATTTTCTTAATTATGTTTTTTCTCCACCAATCAATAAATTAGTAAAACTAAATGTATATGAGACTGACTCAAAAAAAAAATATGATGTAATATTCCCCAAACAAAACATTTTTTATACTTACTTTAAGCAAATTTTTAGGATAATAAGAAATAAAAAATACAACTATTTTTATAATGAGATTGAAACAATTGCAAAAATCAAAAAAAAAATCTCCTAAAATTTTTGTTTGGAGTTATTTGGAAGATTACCAAAGAAACAAAAAAAAAATACTTGAGATAACAGACAGAGTTTTTAGTTCTGGTAATTTAATTTTATCAAATGAAGTGATAAATTTTGAAAATAATTTTTCAAATTTTACAAATAATAATTTTGGTGTTGGTGTAAATAGTGGAACAGATGCACTGCAAATTGCACTAATGTCAATTGGAATTAAAAAAGATGATGAGGTAATTACAGTTTCAAATACAGCAGTTCCAACAGTTAGTGCAATTGTTTCATGCAATGCAAAACCAATTTTCATTGATATAAATGAAAATGATTTTTTAATGAATGCATCATTAATAGAACAAAAAATTACAAAAAAAACAAAAGCTATAATTCCTGTAAATCTTTATGGCCAATCAGCTAATTATGAATTGATTAATAAAATTTCAAAAAAAAACAATCTTAAGGTTATTGAAGATTGTGCACAATCTGCTGGTGCCCTTTATAAAAATAAGCCAAGCGGTTCATTGGGAGATTTAGGTGCATTTTCGTTTTATCCAACAAAGAATTTAGGTGGTTATGGTGATGGTGGAATGATTGTCACCAAAAATAAAAAATTATATTTAAATTGTAAAAAATTGAGAAAATATGGCATGAATAAGAGTTATTATGCTGATATTCATGGAATTAATTCAAGATTAGATGAGGTGCAAGCTGCTATCTTAAATTTTCAATTAACTAAGTTAAAATCAAATATTATTAAAAGAAGAAAAATTGCTAAAATTTACAATGAAAATTTAAAAACACCCTTCTTAGAGCTCCCAATTGAGAATAAAAATAATTTTCATGCTTATTATGTTTATGTAGTAAAACACCCACAAAGAAAAAAAATCATGCATTACCTTAAAGACAATGATATTTTTTGTAATATATCTTATCCATACCCTATTCATTCTATGAAGGGATATAGTTATTTAAATAAAAAAATAAGTGATTTACCCATTACTAATAAGCTTTCAAAACAGATATTTTCTTTACCTATGTACCCAGAATTAGATACAATCAAGTTAGAAAAAGTAATTAATACTCTGAATAAGTTTTAATATGCAATTTAAAAGAAATTTTCAAACATTAGTAAATTTTAAACAAGAAATGGCAAAATATGCCTACTTGGAGAGCTCAGATATAATGCCAATTCTAAATTGGGTTAAAGCAAGGCAAAAAAAAATTAAAACTATTTCTAAAATAATAAATCTCAATGAATGTAAGGGTTGGCATCTTGATAAAAAAAATAATTTATACCATGAATCAAAGCAGTTTTTTAAGGTTAAGGGAGTGGAAACTAAAGGTGCATTTGGACGGGAAGTTAATTCTTGGACTCAGCCAATTTTGACGCAAAAACATGGTGGTGTATTAGCATTTATTTCAAGGCAGACAAATAAATTTGGTACTCAGTTTTTGATTGATGCCAAAATTGAACCTGGTGATGATTCAATAATTAAAATTTCACCCTCCTTTCAGGCCACACAATCAAATATGAATAGAGCACATGGTGGTAAAAGGCCTCACTTTTATGACATCGTTATGCAGAAAAAAGGTGCAGAACTAATATACTATACAATTCACAATGAAGAAGGTGCGAGATTTTGGAGAAAAAGTAATTGGAATGTAATTGTTAAATTAAAAAACCCTTTTGATAAAAGAGTAAAGGGTTCAAATTATAAGTGGGTAAGTCTTAAACAATTAAAGAAACTTGCATTAAGGAATAGATGTGTAAACCCATTTGTTAAAACTATTCTTTTTATGCTTTAGCAGTGTAAATACTTTTAAAAATATTAATTATCTATTTTTTTTTGTAAAAAACTAACATTGTATTGCTTTTCTTTATTAACATTTTTTAATATCTTGCCAATATACTCTCCAATTAAACCTAAAAACAATAATTGAATTCCAGAAAAGAAAATTATGCATGCTATTAACGTCGAATAACCAAGTGGGACACTTGGGTTTATTAATTTTTCTATGACAATAGCAATAATTAGCATGAAACTCATAATGGTAATAGCAAATCCAAGAA
>Ga0114998_10002675_pt1 | contig 13391 bp, 11 predicted proteins | sample ArcticOcean_MG_C_5_FD_87044 | JGI IMG/M metagenome (GOLD analysis project Ga0114998, IMG submission 87044) | Marine microbial communities from western Arctic Ocean - ArcticOcean_MG_CB4_138 | ecosystem: Environmental > Aquatic > Marine > Oceanic | place: Arctic Ocean: Canada Basin | collected...
CCTCTGGGCGGTGTGAACTTATAAGACGCAAGCTCAATCAGCAGCCCCAAAGGCTCGCGAAAATAAAGTGACGTCATAAACCCGCGATCCTTCAAGCCAGAATGCGCAATACCAAGCGCGTCCAGCTTTTCGGGCAAATGCATCGACACCGCCTGGCTCACAGAGAATGCAATATGATGCACAGCACCAGGTACTATTGGTGTTTTGCCCGGCCGTGGCTCACGGGTTTCATCGCAAAATACTGTGATCAACCGGTCGTCACCAGGATCAAAATACAAATGGCTTTCCACCGGATTGTCGAGGTTGGGTTGATCAAACACAAATGGCATACCTAAAGTCCCCTCCCAAAAATCCAAGGTGACCTGCCGACCTGCTCCAGTCAATGTGATATGGTGCAAGCCTTGTGTGGGGATGGATGGATCGCGCTTGGTCATGGGATAACCTTTACAAAATTAATACGCGCATCATAGCGGGGCTGGCGCGGCGTGGAAACCCACCGTAGATTAGCGCCATGTTACATATGATATCTCATGGCAGCGATACTGGCACACCCCTCCTCATTGCCCATGGCCTGTTTGGCTCGGGGCGCAATTGGGGCGTGATAGCCAAACGCTTATCAGATACCCGCAGGGTTATTGCTCTTGATCTGCGCAATCATGGCGCCAGCCCTTGGCAAGACGATCACAGCTATCCCGCTTTGGCCGAAGATCTGTTTGAGGTGATAGACTCAATAGGTGGCCCCGTTGATCTGCTCGGTCATTCCATGGGCGGTAAAGCAGCGATGGTAGCCGCTCTTTCGGGCGCAAATATCCGCCGCCTGATCGTGGCCGATATCGCGCCTGTAACTTATGACCATACCCAGCAGCATCTTATTGAGGCCATGCAGGCCTTGCCCTTGGACCAGTTGTCAAGCCGCGCCAAGGCCGAACAGGCTCTCAGCGGTCAAATTGAGGACCCCACTGTGCGAAACTTTTTGTTGCAAAGCCTCAATTTGCAAGACCATACTTGGCGGCTCAACCTGCCAGCCCTGCGCGCATCCATGGCGAACATTATCAGTTTTCCAGAGGTCTCGGGACAATTTATCACCCAAACCCTGTTTTTGACTGGTGCCAATTCTGATTACCTGCGCCCAGAGCACCGCCCTCTAATCAAATCACTATTCCCAAAAGCCCGCTTCGCCAAAATCCCCAATGCTGGGCATTGGTTGCATGCCGAGAGGCCTCGGGAGTTTGAGGCGGTGGTGCGGGTTTTCCTAGACTATTAGCCTAACGCTATTTCTTTTTGACAAATTCGGTTAAGATGACGATCCGCTGGCCATTCACCCAGCCTTCGATATGAGCGTCATCGCCTACCACTAATGAAATCCCGCAGACGGAAGTTCCCCACTTTTCAGTAAAGCGAGCGCCCTTCACTGGCAGATTTTTTATCAAAACCACCGTATCACCCACCGCCAAAAGCACGCCGTTGCCGTCACGGTGGTTGCAGGTTTTAGCCACATTAGCGGCCCATGAGCGGGTTTCATCATCCAGATACAGCTGGTCGCTCAAATCCCGGGCCCAATCATGCTCCAACAGTCGCACTAACATCCGCGCCGCCAAAACTTGAACTGCAGGCTCCTCCGACCACATGGCTACCGCCAAGCCTCACCAGTGATCGGCCATCTGGCCGTGCAGTCAGTTGATTCACACAGGCTCCACAGAGAGACACCGAGGCCGCGAAGGGACCTCCTTCAACCGGGGTTTGTCATAAAATGATGTATCAGCATTACAGAGAGGGCATATCATGGCAAGCTTTCTAGTATTAGCGAAAAATAGGCCTGCTACAGCCAGCCCTCCAATCATTCACTGCATCGTCTAATTAATGATCCAACACTAGTAGTAGCCACCCCTGCTAAGAAAAAGTTTATCCATCCATCTTCAGCGCTGAAATAAACGCCTCCTGAGGAATGTCTACCTTCCCAAACTGGCGCATCTTCTTTTTGCCCGCTTTCTGTTTTTCAAGTAATTTCTTCTTCCGGGTGGCATCACCGCCATAGCATTTTGCGGTTACATCTTTACGCATGGCACTTAGAGTTTCGCGGGCGATCACCTTGCCGCCAATTGCGGCTTGGATTGGAATTTTGAACATGTGTCTGGGGATCAGGTCTTTGAGTTTTTCTACCATCGCCCGGCCACGGGCATCAGCGCGGTCGCGATGCACCATCGTACTCAGCGCATCCACCGGCTCATCATTCACCAAAATACTCATCTTCACCAGATTGTCCTGCTGATAGCCAATCATTTGATAATCAAAAGAGGCATACCCCTTGGTCACTGATTTCAGGCGATCATAGAAATCAAACACTACCTCATTCAGCGGCAAGTCATAAACCACCATCGCACGTGAGCCCGCATACGTGAGGTCCATCTGCATGCCGCGCCTATCTTGGCAGAGCTTTAGTACGTCACCGAGATATTCATCGGGCACCAAAATTGTAGCTTTGATACGCGGCTCTTCAAGATGATCCACCAGTGTTAGGTCTGGCATATCGGCTGGGTTATGTAATTGCTCAATCCGGCCATCACGCATGTGGATATCATAGATCACGGACGGGGCAGTAGTGATCAGATCAATGTCATACTCACGCTCGATCCGGTCGCGGATCACTTCAAGATGTAGCAACCCCAAAAATCCACAGCGAAAGCCAAAGCCCAGCGCTGCCGAGGTTTCCATTTCAAAGCTAAAGCTGGCGTCATTCAGGGCCAATTTGTCGATACTGTCACGCAGATCTTCAAATTGCGCAGCATCCACCGGAAAGAGGCCACAAAATACTACCGGCTGAGCAGGCTTAAAACCCGGCAAGGCTTCCACTGTCTGTTTGTCATGTGAAATTGTATCACCCACGCGGGTGTCGCGCACCTGCTTGATCGAAGCGGTCAAAAATCCAATCTCACCAGCTCCCAACTCGTCAATCATCTCCATTTGTGGCCGAAATACCCCGATGCGATCCACATGGTGAGTGGTATTATTGGACATGAACTTTACACGCTCACCCTTTTTCAATTTCCCATCAATGATCCGCACCAAAACAATTACGCCCAAATATGAGTCATACCAGCTGTCCACTAACATGGCTTTAAGTGGCGCGTTTATATCACCCTTTGGCGCAGGCAACCGATGTACAACGGCCTCGAGAGTTTCTACAATTCCCTGACCAGTTTTTGCTGAAACTTGAATTGCCTCACTGGCATCAATCCCAATCACATCTTCAATCTGTTCAGCCACCCGGTCACAATCTGAGGCGGGCAGGTCAATCTTATTAAGGATAGGCACAATCTCATGATCAGCGTCCAGTGCATGGTAAACGTTGGCCAGGGTCTGCGCTTCAACACCTTGCGAACTGTCAACTACCAAAAGCGAGCCTTCGACGGCCCGCATAGAGCGTGAAACCTCATAGGCAAAATCCACGTGACCTGGGGTGTCTATCAAGTTGAGTACGTAACTCTCGCCGTTCGCTGCGGTGTAATCGATCCGCACCGTATTAGCCTTGATCGTTATTCCTCGCTCCCGCTCAATGTCCATACTGTCAAGCATCTGCGCTTGCATATCGCGCTCCTTGACCGTTCCAGTCTCCTGAATCAGCCTATCAGCCAGGGTGGATTTACCGTGGTCAATATGTGCCACGATCGAGAAGTTGCGGATGTGAGAAAGCGGTATCATTATTGGGATATGGAATAGAGTGCAGGGTTGGTCAATGGGGGATCAACATCCATACTTAAGTGGATCAGGCAGCAGAAGTAATTTTAACCAGAATTAAGCATCCTATCACCGCCACATATGCGTCTCATGAAATGACCCATGCTTACGCAGTAATTCATATCACCAAACACTTTTGCGCCTAAAGCTAGGTATGAGAAATAAAAATCACGATCTATTCTCGAACTGCGCAAAGGAGTCCACAGTTAGGCTTTTAAAACAATAAAGCCCCGTAAATTGCAGGGCTTTGGATTTTTTGATATTTAAAAGCGTTTAGGCTATTGCCTGAGCTTTTGCGATATCTTTTTTAATTTTTAAGGCTGTGTCGGAAAGATCCATGTCTTTTGACTTAGCCAAGAACGCATCGAGACCGCCACGGTGATCAACTGTTCGCAATGCCGCCGCAGAAATTTTAAGCTTAAATGCCCGGCCCAAAGCATCAGAGTGCAATGTCAGCTCGTTCAAGTTTGGCAAAAACCGACGACGTGTGCGGTTTTTGGCGTGGCTTACATTGTTTCCACTCATTGGGCCTTTGCCCGTCAGTTCGCAGCGGCGTGCCATCTTGTGCGTCCTTACTCATAATATTGTAGACCCGAGCCAAATGACTACGGGTGAAAACTCTCTGGCGAGGCTTAAGATCATCCCAATGCAAGGTCAAGCCTTCTTGCCACCTTCGCCCCTGCTTTAGCAGAGGTTTTTAGGCTTTTCGCAACTTAAGTCGAAATAAAAGGTCAAGACCACTTGGATATTCACCCAAACTCCGAATCAATTATATTAAATTTTATCTGGGCCAAGGAAACTGCTGACCACTTGTTCGGCCGCAACTGAGGGGGCGACCCGCCCCGCACGGATGGCTTTTTGCATTGCAGCCGAGGCAACCGCCGCTTCAGGGTCGTTTTCCAAACGTGTCAATAAAACATGGCGTAACTCCGCGTTGAACCAAAATGCATTTTGATCAGCGCGGGTGCTTTGCCAAACCCCTCTTTGCTTCCGCCAATGCACAAGGGCCTGCATCTCAATCCAGCTTTGGCTCAACCCCTTAACCTCAATTGCCGAAACCATCAGCGCCTTGGGAAACCCCTCCGGATCCTGCGCGCGTTTTCGCAGTAGCCTTAGGGCGCCTGCATAGTCTGCACAGGTTCGCGTGGCTGCCGCTTTTAAGTCGCCATCGGCTTTGTTGATCAAGATCAAGTCTGCCATCTCCATAATGCCGCGCTTGACCCCCTGCAGCTCATCACCACCAGCGGGCGCCAACAACAGCACAAACAGATCAGCCATTTCTGCGACCATGGTTTCAGATTGCCCCACCCCCACAGTTTCGATCAATACCACATCAAAGCCCGCCGCCTCGCACAGCGCAGTAGCCTCCCTGGTGCGCCGCGCTACCCCCCCAAGATGGGTTTGGCTCGGCGATGGGCGGATAAAGGCGCTGGGATGGCGTGAAAGGTGATCCATGCGGGTTTTATCCCCCAAAATAGAGCCGCCAGAACGCGCCGACGAAGGATCAACTGCCAGAACCGCAACCCGCAGCCCACTTTCCACCAATTGCAGGCCAAAACTTTCGATAAATGTAGACTTACCAACACCCGGCGTCCCAGACAGCCCAATGCGAATCGCCTGCCGATTGCTGCGTAAAGCTGCCAGCAACTCTACGGCTTGGGCTCGGTGGGTAGAATGAGCACTTTCCACCAAGGTAATGGCCTGTGCAAGCGCCCTGCGATTGCCCTGTTCAATTTGTCGCGCAATTTTCTGTGGCGCAAAGTCTTTTTTGCTCATCTATCCTCCAGGCCAGGTTCTTCTATAAGTTGAAGTGTAAACGCTCCTATGAATTGACCATTTATCTGCCGCATGCGCAATTGCAAGCAACCATATCATAGGTAAACGTCCATTTCTCAACCTAATAAAGAAGTAATAGGCCACCGGCTAAAAACCGTCTTTCTATCTTACCATTTAGCACCCCACCACACAATCAACCTGTGGACGCGCCTGATTTTCTCACAGATAAGGATCAGGTGAAATTTGATCTGCCAATAGATGCGGTTCTACCGCATGTTCTGAAGTGCCTAACCGCATCAGGCCGTGTCGTACTGCAAGCCCCACCAGGGGCAGGCAAAACGACCCGCACCCCATTGGCAATTTTGCATGCAGGGCTCTGTACTGGTAAAATACTTATGCTCGAACCCAGGCGCCTCGCAGCAAGGGCTGCCGCCGAACGGATGGCTGAGACCCTAGGCGAAGCCATGGGTGAAACTGTTGGCTACCGCATTCGTGGCCAATCTAAGGTAGGCCCAAACACCCGGATTGAAGTTTTAACGGAGGGCATTTTAACCCGAATGCTGCAATCTGATCCTGAATTACCTGGCGTATCAGCAATTATATTTGATGAATTTCACGAACGATCTTTGGCTGCTGATCTGGGACTTGCTCTGGCTTGGGAGGTTCGCGAAACACTGCGCAGCGATCTGATGCTTGTAGTTATGTCCGCTACTTTGGACGCAGAGCCTGTGGCTAAATTACTTGGCAACGCTCCAGTTGTGACCAGCGCAGGGCGCAGTTATCCCGTCAAGATTATTCACCTACCCCGTCCGGTCAGCAAAGATATGTCCCTCGAGGCGCAAACCAGTAGAGTGATATTACAAGCCATTGCCGATACCGAAGGTGGCATTTTAGTGTTTTTGCCCGGTGAGGCCGAAATTAAACGGACCTCGCGCCTTCTTCAAGATAAGCTGCCCGAAAATTGCATCCTGCGACCATTATTAGGCAACCTGCCCTTCGCCCAGCAACAACTGGCAATCCGTCCAGAACCAACCCTTCGCAAAATAGTATTAGCCACAGCCATCGCAGAAACCTCACTAACCATTCAAGATGTACGCGTTGTGATAGATTGTGGCTTATCCCGCCGGGCACGTTATGATCCTACAAAGGGGCTACAAAAGCTGGTAACCGAGCGCGTTAGTAAGGCAGAGGCCACACAACGCACAGGACGTGCTGGCCGAGTTGCTGCTGGGCAATGCTATCGGATGTGGGCGCGTGTCGAAGAGGGCTCAATGCAGGCCTATGCGCCACCAGAAATACAAATATCAGACCTTGCACCTTTTGCTCTCGAATTGGCCATGTGGGGCACTGGGCCAGAAGACTTGGCTTTTCTAAACGCACCTCCATCTGGAGCGTGGGCCCAGGCTAAAGATCTTCTCTCTCAGCTTGGCGCGCTGAGCAATGGTCGGTTAACACCTCATGGTGCAGCATTAGCAAAATTGCCACTGCATCCACGCCTTGCTCAAATGCTGGTGCAGGCTGGTGCTACAGCAGCCCCTTTGGCAGCCTTACTATCAGATCGTGATATCCTAATTTCGCGACAAGCTGATCTCACCCCCGCACTAAAAGCCTTGTCTGATAAGGCTAGTACTCAGGCTTTGACTGGTAAGGTTCGCGATATGTCTGCGCTGAAGCGCATCAAAGTGGAAGCTAAACGCTTAAGTAATCTGGCGCCTGATCTGGTAAGCTCGACCGCACTCTCACCCGCACAATGTCTGGCTTTGGCATATCCTGAACGAGTGGCGCAACGCAGGCCTGGCTCGCAACCTCGCTATATTATGGCCGGAGGAAGAGGTGTGGTTTTGGCCTCAGATGATTACTTGGCCAGCAGCCCATTTTTAGTAATCTCTGAACTGGGAAATCCACACCACAGCACCGGCCCAGATCCCAAAATTCGCCGCGCCCTACTCATTTCAGAGGCAGATTTACGTGAGATTTTTGGTAAGCAGTTACAGTGGCATAATGCATGTGTCTGGTCTAAGAGACGCAGGCGAGTTGTGGCCACCAGTTCCGAAAACCTGGGCGCATTAACCCTATCACAAGTTGTCTGGACAAAGGCTCCAGCTGATTCTGTGGCGGCTTCAATGCTGGAGGGTGTGAAGCAACTTGGGCTACAACTGCCAAAAGCGGTTAGATTACTACAAGCCCGGATTGCAGTGGCACCCAGTAGTAATTTTCCAGACATATCTGATGCCAGCTTGATGGCGGATTTGCAGGGTTGGCTCGTTCCCTATCTTAACGGCGTGACCACAGAAGAAGATTGGAAGTCTTTTGATCCTCTGCCCGCATTAAAAGCCTTAATAGGCTGGGAGAACTTGCAGCGGCTTGAGACCTTCGCCCCTGCGCAATTCACCACCCCGTTAGGCCGCCAAATTGCAATCGACTATAGTGGCGAAAGCCCCGCCATTGAACTACGAATTCAGGAAATTTTTGGGCAAACCAGTCATCCCATGGTGGGTGAGCAGCCCATAAAAGTAACCTTACTTTCACCGGCACATCGACCAATACAAGTCACCAAAGACATTCCAGGTTTTTGGGTGGGAAGCTATGCAGACGTACGCAAAGACATGCGTGCACAATATCCAAGACATCCTTGGCCCAAGGATCCAACCCAGGCGGATCCTACACTACGAGCAAAGCCACGCAAGCATTAGGCTACGCGTCTTTAGGCCCATGCCATGGGCCATGATGGCTGCCACCCTCATCAATTCTATGAAAAGAATGCGCACCAAAGTAATCCCGTTGGGCTTGCGTTAAATCTGTCGTGCCACGCGCTTGACGGATAGTATCAAACCAGCTCAACGCAGCAGCCAAAGCAGGCACCGGCAGTCCCTTTAAAGCCGCAGCTGACACCACACGGCGTAGGCCAGCAATATTTTTGGTTAGTACTTTGATGAAATGTTCTGACAGGATCAATCGCCCCTGAGGTAGTTCTGTCCTAAAGGCAGCGGCTATGTCATCCAAAATTGTCGAGCGAATAATACATCCCGCACGCCAAATTTCTGCGATCCGTGCAAAATCAAGGGACCAATCAAATTCCTCAGAGGCTGCGTCCAAAATTCGAAACCCCTGCGCATAGGCCAAAACACGTCCCACAATAAGGGCTGATTGCAAATCGTGCTCGGAAATTGGAACCATAGTATCGATCCCAGCTGGCATCAATAATGGCGCTGCAATTTCGCGCGTGGCCTTTTCCGAGCTCAGCACGCGTGCGCCAACAGCAGCTTCGATAATACTTGCAGTTTGCCCCATGCGGATGGCTTCAATCACCGTCCAACGACCCGTGCCTTTTTGGCCAGCTTGGTCAACGATCATGTCAACCATTTCTTCGCCAGTAATGGGATCCTTTGCAGCTAAAACCTCAGCCGTGACCTCAATCAAATAACTCTCTAGCGCACCACGGTTCCAACTGCGAAACACAGGAGCGATCTCGCTTGCAGCCAAGCCCGCGCCGTCGCGAAGCAATCCGTAGACCTCAGCAATCATCTGCATATCGGCATATTCAATTCCGTTGTGAACTGTTTTCACAAAATGTCCTGCCCCATCTGGACCCAAATGCGCAACACAGGGGTCACCAAGGTATTGCGCAGAAATAGCCTCAAGAACCGGTGCGATGCTAGCATATGTAGCCACTGTTCCACCCGCCATGATCGAAGGACCATGCCGCGCGCCTTCCGATCCTCCAGATACTCCAACACCAAGATATGCCAAACCCTCTACTTCCAGACGTTTTGTGCGTGAAATTGTATCTCGAAAATCAGAATTTCCACAATCGATAATGGTATCACCTACAGACAAGAGTGGGATCAACTCATCGATTGTGAGATCAACTGGGGCCCCAGCAGGAACCAACAGGATAATCGCACGAGGCGTAGGCATGGTCTCAACCAGCCCTTGAATACTTTCACATTTCACAAGGCGTGACGCCAAATCGCCAGCCGAGGCGATTAAGTTATCCACCGCTGCAAGGTCCAAGTTCCACAAGCCAACATCATAGCCATTTTCTGCAATATTGAGTGCCAAGGCCGAACCCATTGTACCCACACCAATCAACCCCATGTTTGCTTGCGCCATTATAATCTCCATTTCAGTTTTTGAAGGTTTCGGCATCTACTGAGATGCGCCAAGTGCCCAGGTCTGTGTAAATACCTTGGCCAAAATTCTCAGTAATCCAAATCTAACTTAACCAACAGGCAATCCCCGCACAGCATTGGATAGTTCCAGCTAAAACTCACTGAGACCCACACCAATCTACGCCCTTTTAAATTTTAACTACAAACGCTGCTAGGCACAAAATTTACTGGGCTAGACACCAACGCATGATGGCTTTTTGCGCGTGCAGTCGGTTCTCAGCCTCATCAAAAACCACCGAATGTGGGCCATCCATCACCGAACTGGTCACCTCTTCATTGCGGTGCGCTGGAAGGCAATGCATGAACAACGCATCCGGTTTGGCCATAGCCATCAAGGCATCATCTACCTGATAGGGTCGCAGCTGGTTGTGCCGGCGCTCTCGCGCGGTTTGGCTATCATGCATAGAAATCCAAGTATCAGTGACCAACAAGTCAGCACTCCGCACTGCTTGAGCCACGTCACGCACAATCTCAATCTGCGCGCCCTTAGCACGGGCCTCCGCCACAAATGTCGGTTCAGGGTCCAAAGTCGCAGGACCTGAAAATACGAAATCAAAGCCAAATTGACTGGCGGCATGTATAAAACTTGCACATACATTATTGCCATCACCGGTCCAGACAACCCGCTTGCCACGAATGGGGCCACGATGTTCCTCATAGGTCATGATATCTGCCATGATCTGGCAGGGGTGAGTGCGGTTGGTCAAGCCGTTAATCACTGGCACTGAGGCGTATTCCGCCATTTCCAGAAGCGTAGCTTCCTCAAATGTGCGGATCATAATCAAATCAACATAACGGCTCAATACCCGTGCGGTATCGGCAATCGTTTCGCCGTGGCCCAGCTGCATTTCACTACCAGACAAAACCGTTGTTTGTCCACCCATTTGCCGTACACCCAAATCAAAGCTGACGCGAGTACGGGTCGATGGCTTTTCAAAAATCAAGGCCACCATCTGTCCAGCTAGTGGCTGTTCTACATCCATTGTACCTTTAGGCAGACCCGAACGCGCCGCTTTGGTCCGGCTCGCATCGTCTAAAATACTCCGTAGCTGACGTTGCTCAATCTGATTTATATCAAGAAAATTTTGCATGTTGATAAGTGTCCTAAGTACCAGCAACCCATACCTTACAAAGCGTAGATCACATATATTTCCAAGCTATCAGACTATTTCGCAGATTGTACAATCAAGGCGGCAGCTTCCAATCGCAATAACGCAGCCTTGATATCATCATCGAGGATATTTAGCGCAGGTAAAATTCGCACCACATTTTCTGCAGCAGGCACGGTTAGAACTTCTGCCACATAGCCAGCATTGACCACGTCGATATTGTTGGCTCTGCATTTCAAACCGAGCATCAAACCTGAGCCGGTCACCCCACCAAACACATTGGGAAATTGCACGACCAGCCCCTCAAGGCCTTGGCGCATCAATCCTGCTTTGCGGTTCACATCAGACAAAAACGCAGGGGTAGCCACATGTTCCAACACGGCGCTTCCTACAGCACAACCCAAAGGATTGCCGCCATAGGTCGATCCATGGGTGCCCGTAGTCATACCACTTGCCGCCTCTTCGGTCGCAAGAACTGCCCCAATTGGAAAGCCACCACCAATGCCCTTGGCCACCATCATTATATCCGGTTCTATCCCAGCCCATTCATGTGCAAACAATTTTCCTGACCGGCCAACCCCACACTGCACCTCATCAAAAATCAGTAAAATGCCATGGCTGTCACAAAAATCGCGCAAACCTTTCAAGCAATGGTCCGGAACCTGCCGTATGCCACCTTCGCCTTGTATAGGCTCAATCATCACGGCTGCTGTCTTGTCACTCACCGCCGCATGTAGCGGATCATGTACGCCAAAAGGTATATGCACAAACCCAGGCAAAAGAGGGCCAAAGCCTTTAGTCATCTTTTCAGAACCTGCGGCTGCAATTCCCGCAGAGGAACGGCCATGAAAAGACCCCTCAAAGGTTATAATCTCAACCCGGTCCGGCTGGCCTTTATCGTAAAAATATTTCCGCGCCATCTTCACGGCCAATTCACAGGACTCAGTACCAGAATTTGTGAAAAATACGGTGTCTGCAAAGGTCAAATCTACCAACTGATTCGCCAATTTCTGCTGCGTAGGAATGAGGTACAGATTCGAAGTATGCCACAATTGACCCGCCTGGGCAGTCAAAGCTGCTATTAGCTCCGGGTGCGCATGCCCCAAACTATTAACCGCAATACCAGCGCCAAGATCCAGAAATCGGCGGCCGTCATCTGTAATCAACCAGCTGCCGCTGCCAGACGCAAATGAGAGAGGGGCGCGATTATAAGTGGGCAAGATCGAAGGGATCATAGAAAGACTTTCTGGCAGGGCAAAGAGGGAAAACCAAAATGAAAAATGAACTCATAAAAGTTAATAAACCGCACGGCGCCAGCCGTGGCGCCAGGGTCACATCAGCGACGTCGGCGTCGCAAGGGCATTTCGATGACAAGTTTCATAAATTTAGTATACCAAAGAGCGGCAATCTTGAAAAGCCAAAATATAAAACACGCGAAACCCCACTACGATTTTAACCTGTAGCCCTTCGCCAGCCAGTACCAAGCCAAGCCAACCGCACAGATATTAGCGCTGCAAATGACCCAAAGCGCAATCCAAGGACTACTATCAGACACGCCCAATACTCCATAACGCCCACCGTCGATGATATAGAACATCGGATTGACGTAGATGATTGGCTGCAACATTTCCGGCAGGGCTCGAATTGAATAAAACGTACCCGACAAAAACGCTAATGGGGTTATCACGAAGTTAGAAATAGCCGCCATTTGGTCAAACTTGTAAGCGTAAATGCTGCCTAATAATCCAAGTGCGCCCATAAACATTCCACCCAAAATCACAAAAATAAATGTCCAAATTGGATGTGCAATCCAAATTCCAAGCGTTAGCGCCATTGCCAAACATAAAACCGCTCCAATCATTAATCCGCGGCCAATTCCACCAGCTAGGAATCCTACTGTCATTTCCAACGGAGAGAGCGGTGGCATCAAAGTATCGACAATTGAACCCATAACCTTGGCCGAAAGCATTGATGAAGAGGTGTTGGCAAAAGAATTTTGTATTACTGTCATCATAAGCAATCCGGGGGCTAGAAATGTGACGTAGCGAAACCCCATGACATCCGATCGGCCAGGCCCAATAGCGATGGAAAATACCAATAAAAAAAGGCCCGCCGTCACTAATGGTGCAAAAATTGTTTGCTGCCAAATGGCTAAATAACGCATATTTTCGCGCCTAATTAAAGTCCAAACTCCTAGCCAATTGATCCATCCAAAGCGTCGAACGCCGTATTCCGTCATATTTGCCACAGCTTATCTCCGTTTGGGTGGTTGTCCTTAACCACAGTTGGGCCTAAAGTAGAAATCTTGCATGGGTTTCACCCGGTATTGCCACTAAATTCAAGGGGGGGCGTGATGTCCTGGACTGATGAACGCGTCGAAGTTCTAAAAAAAATGTGGGGCGAGGGCCAATCGGCCAGCGTTATCGCTAAGGAGTTGGGCGGCGTTACCCGCAATGCTGTGATTGGTAAGGTGCATCGTTTGGGTCTTTCAAATCGAGTGACATCTACAACGGCAAAGACTAGTACAGCAGGTAAAGCCAAGGTGGAGGCCAAAGCTAAGAAAGCGGCGCCAGTCACACCGCGAAAAGCGGTAGCAACA
>Ga0114998_10002677_pt1 | contig 13384 bp, 9 predicted proteins | sample ArcticOcean_MG_C_5_FD_87044 | JGI IMG/M metagenome (GOLD analysis project Ga0114998, IMG submission 87044) | Marine microbial communities from western Arctic Ocean - ArcticOcean_MG_CB4_138 | ecosystem: Environmental > Aquatic > Marine > Oceanic | place: Arctic Ocean: Canada Basin | collected...
CTCGTCATATCAGCAGCGCCATTGATTAACATTGAGACATGAGAGTCGGGGCGATGGACTTACTATTACTAGAGGTATTGAAATAAAATAAAAACTCTCTCAACAACTCTCTCTCAATCCACAGACAGACAGCATCAGAGAGAACTGCGACTGAAAGAAGAAATAGAACAAGAAAACTTGCAAACGAATCACTTTCTTCTTCTTCCTCTTCTTCCTCTTCTTCTTCATGGTTCACTCTGTCTGCACTTTCGTGCTCGTAAGTAACACGATCGCTCGTGCAGACGACGCGTTCGTTTCGTCCAATTCTAAACATTCGTCGTTCGAGCTCGCAGGTGATAATAATAGTAATAATAACATAAATAAAAGGAATAAAAGGAACGAAATGAACGGGCGAAAGATGAGAGAGTCGATCGAGAAGGTTTTGATCGAAGTGCAAGCGAGCGCTGTTTGCGCGAGCGGTGGTAGTAATCGATTCTTTCTGCGCGATGAATGCGAAGATTGTACTGATGTGGACGATGGATGGGATGGGACGAGGTTTGCGGATTCGAGCGCGAGAGCGCTCGTGTGCGGCGTGTCTTGGTTTCCATCGATTACGACGACGACGAAGAAAAATAGTACTAGTAAAGTACTATCACCGAATGGTAAGAATAAGAAGAGTAAGAGGAGTGTGAATGATGATGATGATGATGATGACGACGGGACGCGATTTTCTTTAGAAGCGAAGTGGATCGAAGCGAGAGACGCGTTTCGAGCGAATACTAGTTTGGCCGAGAAATTGGGAGTAGTGGAGACGCAGAAAGAGAGATCGAGGGCAAAAACGGCCGATGATTTGTTCTTGGAGACGAATGAACATGAGAAGAAGAAGAAGAAGAAGAAGAATGATGATTTTGATGTTGACGGTGATTTTGATGGCGATGATTTCGACGATGGAGTGGATGAGCGCGAGAGACGCGCGAGGGAAAAGACGTTGCAAAAAAATGCAGCGAAGAACGCCGCGAGGCTCATAGAAGAAATGAAAAAGGACGATGTGAGTGCGATAGATATCGTGTGGGTTGTTCCAGTCAATAGCGTTTCTTCGGGAGAAATCGTCGACTTTGATTTGAAAGATGCTTCGAAATGGCCTAAGAACGTATTGCTCGCGCACGGAATTATAAAAATAGCAAAGGAAAAGTTCAAGGAAAAACTTCGACTTAAGATCGTACCCGTTGTTGCCGCACAACACGCGTTAGACGCATCAGTGACCCCAGAACAGAAAGAAAACAGCATTAGCAGTAGCAGCGATGAATCTATATTACATACTCGCTTAGAGAGCATTGGAAATATCTTTGGATTCAAGAACACCGTCGTCTCCTCGTCTTTGAATAAGACAATAATTGGCGACGCTTCAGTGTTGTGGAGAGGAAAGCTCATCGTCGGTGGATTTAGTTCTCCTTCTTCTACTAATAATAAATTAGGTAACATCGACGCCAGTGCTGTTGGTTCAAATAGAAGAAGGTATGACCGGTGCATTGCGTACGTGGAAGTCTCGCGAGAGTGTTTCCAATGCGCGCAGCCGTTTATGCCAGAATCGTATAACGCGAGTAACAGGATCAAAAAAGAAATGGAAGAAAATAAGAACGATATCATCAATAAAATGGACTTAGTAGAACATCAGAAGAAGAAAACGACGACGAATAGAATAGCATCAGCGCAGAAGAAGAAAGTTTCGATGGCTACAAAGAAAATGACGATGATGAAAAATAACAACATTAAAGAGGAAGGAACTACTACTACTAATAGTCATTTGAAGGAAGAAACGGTGTTGAAAATTAACGATGTTGTGTTAATGAGCGCTATTGATGCCATAGATATTGATGCAACGACATTGCCTAGGCATGTTTCAATTTCTGCAATCAATAGCGCGGATTGGATATCGGGATACGCGTCGTTTTGCGCAAAAAAGTTCAACGAAGGCGTTCCCGGTGAATGTCCAGTTTTGCTTTGCTCGCTCGCCTTGGCTGTTCCCATGCATCCAAAAAAAGGAGGAGGGAAAGTTTTAGAAGAGAACAAATATCGCCCGGTACATTCGAGAGACGAGAGAGTGTTTTGCATCGCCCCCGTGTTTTCAGATTCTGCGAGTGTTACGTTTCGTTGTGTGAAATTGATAGACGCGCAGCGAACATTAGAACGGAGGGTTTTGTTCCCGACAAATAGAATAAGTTCTCTAAATGGCGACGAGCAGCCTTTATGTGCGCTACCTTCAAACAAAAGACGTTCTATTGAAGAAGAAAGAACAGATGATGTCCTTAGAACCGTCGCGAAGATGAAGAAGCAAAAGATAATGAGTAAGAAGAACAAAATAGAAAACGAGAATGATGACGATGAAAAATACGCATCATTGACAAAAACAAAGGCTGAATTTGAAAATCTCGAAACCTTAATAAATGATTATTTTGCAAAACGAACGAGAAGGCGAGGCGCATCTTCCGATGAAGATGAAGCAATAAGAGAATATTGCATCTCATGGATGAAATTTTTGTACTTGACAAAGAAAGACGCGAGCGTGATTGCAAATCCTTTATATTTAGTTTTCGGAGTAGAAGAAGAAAACGAGTTGAAGCGTTTTTATGACACGCTGGAAAAATCATCAAAGGAAACTGCGGATGATATTCGACACGATGTCTCGCTAGCTTCTGTTTTGCATTCAACTTTGAGCGATTGCGAAAGAAAACTTGAATCTTCGGAGACTTTTGCGCGATTGCTTCGTTCGAGACAAGCTACGCCGGCGTCGAACAAAAACATTATGAATAAACGAGTAATAAGGAGCAAGCTTCGACAACAACAAGAACAAGAAAATGGCGGTCTCGCAGGATTCCCCGTTTTAAAAAGCAGAGGCAAAGCAATGAAGCAAAAAAATAAGCAACTTCAACTTGCCGCCGCGGCAAAGACTACGTCATCAGATGAACGCAAGCGAAAGCTCGCTATGATTCCGAAAAATACAACATCTCGTTATAGAGGTGGATCTAATTTAGTCGCCGCCGCGATGAGTACCGATGAGGCGTCTTTAGAAGCTTGGAAAATTGGGAAGCAACAACCAGCAGCTAGGAATACAACAACAGCTAATACTACTAACAACAATAACAATGGACCGACTTCTTTCAGCGGCCTCGGTTTAGGAAATTCTTTATCGCAACAACGACCGAGCGAGTCCGGAGCCGGTTCGGGCGCAACGCCCGGGCGAAGGACTTTCATGCAATGCCCCCAATGTACAGTCGAATTCCAATTGCAATCAAACACGAATTTTTCTCCGTGTTGCGGTGTAAAGCTAAAAAAATAGCAACAAAATTAATTAGCACTATGCTTACCTATGTAGTGATATGCAATAATCGATCTCTACAAATATGTATTGGTGCTTTTTAATAATATGGTGTGTATCTCTCTTTTACAAAAAAGCAAAAAGTACAGCGGCAGCAGGTACGACAAATAAACAAATAAACAAAATAAAATAATATACAAATGATGACATCTTTAATAAGCAGTTGTCAAGAAAAAGCCGCTCGTTCGAGCGTTCTTCTCCATAGGTAAGGCACCGTTTCCGAGAACGTACCGAATGGGAAGTACTTTGCAACTCTTTCGCCTCTTTCGAGCAATTCCACGGTGACGTCGTCGTCCATGCCGAGCAATTGTGCGAACTGGACGTTCTTACCCAACGCGCTTTTGATGTTTTCGCGATTTCTCGTGGCCAAAAGAATTTTACAGTACGGTTCGTTTTCTCGCTTGAGAACTAACTCGAGTCCTTTAGCAAACGATTCGTCCGTTTCTTCCTTTTTCTTGAACAAAACGTTATTCGATTTCTTCGCATCGATGTTCAAGTAAGCGCCTCGCACCATCTTCACTCCCAAGACGAACCCATTGTTCTTCGCGACTTCCAAATCCTTAGTCAATTGATCGAACATATCAACTCTGTACATTTGATACGTTTTATAGGCGCAAGCGTGCGCATCGCTCTCTTTCAAATCTCTATTCAACTGCTTCATCAACTTAAAACTCACCTCGTGTTCTTGCAAATGTAACTCGTCTTCCTCGGCGTCCAAGCAAACGGTCGTACCTAAAGATTTCGCCCGTTCACCAATCTCGCAAGCGAAGCGCTCGGCTACGCTCTCGTTAAAACTAGCGCCAATTGCACTTAACTTAATCGCGTGAAACTCGCTCTTCGAGTTATATCGCTCCATCGCCTTCATCACGATTTCTTTCGTTCTCTCGCATTCCTTCTCAGTCTTTGCATGTTCTAACGCGGCGATCATCATCGAACCAACTTTGTTCGCTTTATTCGCCTTTACGACTTTCTCGAGCTCGTTGAACTCTGATAACGCCGCGAATCTCAGTAATGTCGGGTTCTGTAATTGCGTCTTCTGTCTGGTCATGATAGTTTTAAACGTTCGCAACATCTCTGAGAGCTTATTCGTTCGTTTTAGGGGTGCCGACTTTGCCGAAGTATCAGTAGTAGTAAAAAAAGGACGACAGAATGAATAACAACAAAGCCGAACGAGTGAACGCAATAGGTGACGCGAACACTACTACTACTACCGTTCTTCTTCTTTGCTTCTTCCGCTTCTTCTGGTGTAATTAATTGAGTGAAAATAGTGACACGTCTGTCCAATTTTAAAAATGACTTCATAACGAACTTTTAAATTTAAAATACTGTGCTGTACCATCAGGTCAGCATCAGGTACAAAAAGTAGGTAAATTTGTATTTAAAAAAAAGTAAACATGTTTCCACGTTCAGCGCGCACGGGGGTCTTCAAATCACGCGCTAGCACGCTCTCTCGCTCTCTCTCTCGGCAGTTTTCGTTCGATCACGAAGAAGTACGAATAGTGCAGATACGTGTTGTTCGTATACGGTACTACTGTTACGCTTTAAAAGAGATCAAGAATTAGGAAATAGACCACTTTGGCAGCCTCTTAAATTTTATCGTTATAGGTGTTCGTGACTGTGCCACTTTACAAAAATCGCGTCAATAAAAACTCTTCCTCCCTAATCGGTTCTAGAACAATGTTCAGGTCACTCGTGCGAAGAACAGGATCGTGTAAGAGACCAATGTTCCTAAGAAGTACTACTAACGTCGTTGATTCATCTGTCGTCGCGATGATGAGGGAAAGATCTGCGCAGACCGCTGCGAAGATGGATTGGAGGACGGTTGACCCAGAAAAAATGTCCAGCGAACATCCCGCGATTTGCGAGAACTTATGCAATGGAGAGTTCGTGAAGAAGATGGGCGCGATGAACGAGTACCAGGGATGCGTGGATCCTATGATGGATGATTCGAGGGGTGGATTTTTACTCGTCCCGAGAACGTCTTCGGCAGAGTTAGAGATGTTCGTTAAGGCCATGGACGAGAACGTTTCTAAGAGCGGGTTACATAATCCGTTCAAGAACGTCGAGAGGTATTTGAAGTATGGAGATGTGACGATGCGATTAGCAGAAGAGATGAGGAAGGAAGGGACGGTTGATTTTTTTGCGAGGTTAATACAGCGCGTGGCTCCGAAATCGTACGCGCAAGCGAGAGCGGAGGTGGTCGTGACGAGGAAATTCTTGGAGAATTTCGCCGGCGATAACGTTCGATTTTTGAGTCGAGGGTTCTCAGTACCTGGGGATCATTACGGACAACAATCGAACGGATATCGTTGGCCGTACGGTAAGGTTGCTATCATTACTCCGTTTAATTTCCCGTTGGAGATTCCCGTTTTGCAATTGATGGGCGCGTTGTATATGGGAAATCGCGTGCTATTACACGTCGATTCGAGAGTATCGATAGTGATGGATCAGTTCGTACGATTAATGCTTCATTGCGGGGCACCGAAAATGGATGTCGATGTAATTCATTGCGATAAGGAAATAATGGGCGAAGCTCTCGATAGAATTAAACCTAGGATGACTTTGTTCACAGGTTCTCAAAAAGTCGCGGATGAACTCGCGATTAAGTTGAAGGGGAAAGTAAAGCTGGAAGACGCCGGTTTTGATTGGAAAATTTTAGGCCCAGACGCAAAGAAATCAGAGTTGAATTTCGTGGCATATCAATGCGACCAAGACGCGTACGCGTGTTCTGGGCAAAAATGCTCGGCGCAATCGATTTTATTCGCGCACGAGAATTGGTGCGATATCGGGATATTAGACGAAATCGCTAGATTGGCAAAGCAAAGAAATTTAAAAGATTTAACAGTCGGACCAGTTTTATCGAAAACGACCGCGCAAATGCTCGACCATACGAATTTAATTCTGAAGAAAATCAAGGGAAGTTCAGTCTTATTCGGCGGCAAAGCTTTGTTGAATCATCGAATTCCTAAAGTCTACGGCGCTATAGAACCGACTGCTGTTAAAGTACCGTTGAGCGAAATGTTAAAGAGTAAAGAGAACTTTGATTTAGTGACTACGGAGATTTTCGGACCGTTCCAAATCGTCGTCGAATATAACGATTCAACAATCGCGGACGTCCTCGAAGCGTGCGAACGAATGGAGAACCATTTGACCGCGGCGATCGTAAGCAACGACGTCGATTTTCGAAGGAAGATTATCGCAAATACCGTAAACGGTACAACATACGTTGGTTCACGTGCGAGAACGACTGGCGCGCCTCAGAATCATTGGTTCGGTCCAGCCGGCGACCCGAGAGCTGGCGGAATCGGTACGAAAGAAGCCATTCAGCTCGTTTGGTCCACGCATAGAGAGATCATCGTCGACGATAATTCTTCTTCTTTTTTTTCGAACGGAGACGACAACGAAGAACAAGTTCTTTACGTGCAGAGTTAATATATAATACACAGTTATCATAGAAGTCACTAATACATAGTTATCATAGAAGTCACCAATTATACAGAATAGCAAAAAACAATTTCTCGCTTCGAGCAGGATTTGAACCTACGCATGTATAACATAGTGGATCCCTCGTTTATTGTCGTTCAAGTCCACCGCCTTAACCGCTCGGCCATCGAAGCTATTTTGTTAACAATTTCTTCAATTAGGGTTTAGTATTAAATATAATAAATTTCATCTCGCCCACATTATTACTACCATACAGCAGAAAATTTGATTACAAACACCCTTATACAAAAACAACTTTAACGTAAATACTAATATTATCAGACTTAAATGGCACAATCGCACGACATAGAAGTGAACTGGGAAGATCAACAACGCATATGCGCGTTTGGTCGCTTGAATACTCGTTCGCACGAACTCTCTGCTTTACTTAAACTCAAACAGGTATTTGATTAGTACACACACACGCAGTTATTTCGTTTTCATCATCATCGAATCTTTTTCGCGTTGACTTCTTCCCGAACACGCGCTGAGACATGTTATTATCACCGTTGTCACAGAAACACTTAGAGGACACCGAAGAAGCAGAGGCGGAATTAATGTTAGCCGATGAGAACTCGTGCGAGCTCGTGATAGGAGAATGCTTTTGCGAAATCGAGAACGAGAACTGCGAGGAGAAGTTAGGGGAGATTATTTCAAAACAAAAGGGTGAGATCGAGAAATATCGGAAAGAGTTGAAGACGGTTAGTGAAGCGATGGATGAGTTGAAGAAGGTTTTGTACGAAAAGTTTGGACAATCGATTAATTTGGAGGAATAATTTTGATTTTGATTTTGATTGATTGAGTAGTTGATGCGTGCCGTGCGTGCGCGCGAGTTACTTTTAACAAAAACGCGAAAGCGGGTTATACTTTACTCGCATAGCGTGCGTTTAGACGAATATAGTAGGAGTGATATATTTATATTCACCAACGTAATGTGGCGATGCAGGTGACGTTTTCAAAATCTTACTTACATTTTTTGATTGTTTGCACTCGAACTTCTTTGTTATCTGGACCCGTCGTAATTTTCGATAAGATACGAACAAAGAAGTTCGGGTGCAAACAATCCATGACGTAAATAAGATTTTGAGAACGTCCCGTGCGTCATCAAAGACAGCATAGCAAAGAGTAGTATTTTTTGTAATTATCTTACATTACTACTTATAATAATAGTATCGAAGATAAAACGTTGTTGTTATTTATCTCTTTCTCTTGCGCACATCAGCTGCATATTATTTCAATATAAATCTATGATGGGGGATTTGCTGCTTCTAGAGCTCTATAACAACCCAGCGAACATTCCTCTCTCATCATTAATGTAGTTAATTCTTTTTCATCATCGCTTAAATTAACATCGTTCTTTTCTTGTCGTCTATTTAATACTTCATACGCTTCTTCGCACGCAGATACGCACTGTGCTCGTTTATTATTATCATCACTGTTTGAATCTATATACGGTTTCGTTCTACATACTCTCAAAACATCGTCGTTATTAATATTATTATTATCTAATGGGTATTCTATACATACGTCAATGCATTTAATTGTACTTGTCGAATCAGTCGTGTTCGTTCGATAACACGCTCGCTCTTCGTCGGTCTTAGACATGATAATGTTTTTATAACAACTTCTATAAGCTTAATTTTTCAACTTCTTCTGTTTTTTTCGCGCACCTCCGGCACCTCCGGCGACTGCGCCAGCCGTGATGAAATTACTATTATTCGTCCTGCCTGTTAAGATATCAAGCGCACTACTACTATTACTTGTCTTATAATTGATTGAAATAATACCTTTCCCTTCACGTGTTGGAAACTTAAGACTCGTTACGTTCGAACGTCTTAAAGATCCAAGCGGTTTCGATAATAACTCGTCTAATTGGTTTCGTAATCCGATTTCGCGTTTAGTGATGTTGCGCTTTTCGGCTTCTTTTTGGAGTTTCTTTTGCGATTCGTTGTTCTTGAATGGTTTCTTCAAGTTATCGAAATCGATGACTTCGACGCCGTCTTCGTTATCGGAGAAATTATTGTTGTATTCTCCTTCATCATCATCGAAATCGTCATCAAAATCGTCATCATCTGAATCTAAACCAATATCCATCGCAGCGGCAGTTCGCTTTTTCCAAGTCTTATCCGCTTTAGCTTTTTCGTTTTTATGTACGATTTGATCCAAACGCTTCGCAAGTTGAACTCGTTTTGTTGCTTCGCGAACAGTTTCTTCAGCTACGGGGAACGCTGGTAATCGGAAACCCTTCTCTCTACCCATTGCGGCGAGCATGGCCAAGTAGCGCGAACGCTCTTTTGGTATCACTAAAGCTACTGAGACGCCAGAGTTATTCGCTCGACCAGTTCGTCCGCATCGGTGCACGTATGCATCTGCTTGTCTTGGAATTTGATAATGTACGACTAACTCGACGCCTTTAATGTCCAAACCTCTCGCGGCAACATCCGTGGCAATTAAAGCGGACGCGGATGCGCTTTTAAATCGATCTAACGCTTTTAATCTCGCGCGTTGTTGCATCCCAGCGTGCAATCCAACTACGTTAACTTTCATAATCTTTAGCAACGCAGTTAAACGTCTAAGCGATGAGATGGCGTTGACAAAGACAATCGAAGGTTTCCCCGCGTGCGCTGAGAGAAGATATAGCGTTAACGCGTCGCGCTCGTCATCAGTACACTCAAGCGCGGCCTCGTGCACGTTCGATGCAACTCGAGTAGTTTTTCCAGCATTATTCTCGTCGTCTGCTCTGCTCTTTTCCTTCTTCTTACCATTATTATTATCATTTCCAACGTCGCAAAGCTTGACGCGACCGTAAAACGGCACCATTTTCATGAGATTACCCATCGTGTTTGTCTCTGCCAAGTCTTTCGGAGGTTCTAATCGATAGCCATCGTCTGCTTGTGCATCGTCATTTTCATTACCCTTATTCTTCTTAGCTTTCTTTGACGATGAAGCCGGAGGAGGTTTCTTTCGATCGAGTTTATATTTAACTTCGTCTGGAACTGTAAGAGTGGCAGAAAATACAAACGTTTGGCGATCTCTTGCCATGATTCTGTTACTTTTCTCGTTTTCTTCTTCACCATTTTCTTCTTCATCATTATCTTCATCTTCATCGTCATCTGAAATATCTTTCCTCTTTTTCTTATTGCTCTTTGACGACGACGAAGAAGGTGTTAAAACCACCACCGGCTGTTTTCTTTTCGTTAGCTTTGCCGATCGAGCAATTCTTTTTGTCTCTGGTGGTTCTGGAATAGATTTAATAATACTTTCTAGTTCTTTAAAATGCCCCTTTTCAACCATTCTATCCGCTTCGTCGAGCGTTAAAAACGACAATCTCTCTAAATTCATCAAATGTTTATCGCCGTCTCTGATTAACTCCCACAATCTCCCCGGCGTGGCGACGATGATTTCCGGCTGTTTCTTCAGCAATCTTTCTTGTTTCTGTTTTGAAATACCACCAACGATCGCGGCTATTTGAATATTTGTAAAACACGCGACATCACTGATCATTTGGGAAACTTGCAAAGCGAGTTCTCTCGTCGGTGCGATTATTAAAGCTCTTAAATGTTTCTTCCCTTTTCCAGGTATCTCCTCGTCGTCGTAATCTTCGTACCATTTCGACTCTTCTTCATCTTGCATTAAACGTTGTAAAATAGGAAGCCCAAATGCTAACGTCTTCCCACTCCCCGTTTCCGCCGCACCTACAATATCCATACGTCCTTTAATCGCTGGATGTAAAACCTTCTCTTGTATCGCGGTTGGCCGCGAAAAGTTAAGTTTCCTCAAACCTTTCATTAACAACGGATGCAAATCGTACTCTAACCACGCCGCGAGATCCTCATTATTCTCGTTCAAATCATCATCATCATTAACAACAACATCTTCCTCCTCCTCCTCTTCCTCTTTCTTCATCATTTTCTTCTTCGCCTTAGCCAGTTCACATTTTTCTTTCCATCGCAACTTCCTCTTCATGATCCTTCTCTCTTTCTTACTCGTTCCATTCGATCGTTCATCTTCACCCTTCTCTGCCTTTCCTTCTTCCTCCTCCTCCTCCTCCTCCTCCTCATTCGTTCGTTTCTCTTCATCTCCTGCTGCTACAGATTTCGTCTTCTCCTTCGCGGTCATTTTTTCCTTCATCTTCGACTTCTTCGTCTTCTTCGAACTCGCAAAGACTTCCAGGCACACGAATCCATCCTCCACGCTGCCTAACATCAAATCACTCGCGTCGACGACGACCTCTTCCCACGCGTGCTCACTCGCGCGATTACTATCATCGATCGCGTCATCGCGCCAGTTCATGTTCCTAAGTCTCACGAGTTCAACGTCCTCTCGTTCATCGTACGAGAACTTCGTTTTCGCTCCTTCTTCTTCCAACGACTCTTCGTCCAATTCTTCTTCTTCTTCGAAGCCGCCGGTCAGGAAAACTTCTTCGCCAAGATTACTTTTATTAAAAGAGGACTCGCGCAAAGCCTTGCGAGCGCGAGAACCGAGCTTCGTGGCTTTCTTTTTCTTTCGATCGTTTTTTTGTCCCTCGCGCATTCGTATCTATTATTCGTTCTCTTCGTATTCAATCAATTAAGGGCAGAATGTAATGCAGAGAAATTGTTTAAGGTATTCTAAATTCTTAAATCTAAAATATGGTACGAATACGTTCTAAGATCTGAATAGACCGCTATGTATACATATACCGTTTCAAGTACGAGAGAGAGAGAGAGAGCTCTCAAAGACGAATGAGAGGGCCGTCCCAGGGAACGATAGTATTCGCGTTATCGATAGTCGAAGGATTATGATTGGTCGCGCTACCGAAGCGTTCGAAAGTACCGAGCGCTTCCGGCTCGGTCTTTGAGGGTTTCAATAACGAGCTTATGAGCTGCGCGTTGCCGTTGTTAGTAGTGTTGTTATTTCCTTGTGCGAGAGAGCTCGTCGTCGTCGTCGTCGTCGTTGTTGTGTTTGTTGATAAATTTACGTTTGCTGTTGTCGTTGTGTTTACTTTTTCGACGTCTTTTCGAAACGCGAGGATCGCGGTTGCGATTGGGGCGTCGCCTTTCGGGTGCTTAAGCGTTCTCGTGCACTTTCCGCTCGCGCGATCCCAAATACGAATCGTCCCGTCTTCCGATGTCGATACTAAACATAAACCATCTCTCGTACAATGCAAGGTCACGATTGCTCTGTTGTGACCGCGATATATGCTAAATTGTTCGTTTTTCTTTGCCCTTTTCTTTCTCGATTTATTATTATTATTATTATCGTCGTCGTCGTCGGATTCGTTTTCGATATCATGATGCGCTGTGACCGCCGGTGCACCGTTTATGTTCATTTCATAAATCTCTCCATCGCAACTACCAACGAACACGCATCGATCTTCACCATCCATTGCAATCGCCGTTAAGGCCTTTGGTAACTGATACGTCGCCAAACACTCGCTTCCTACGCCGTCCATCATCGAAAACACTTTCACGGTCCTATCAATCGAACAACTGACGACTAAATCGGCTCCAGCGCCAGCGCTCTTAGAACACACGCAATCCGTCACCCCTAACTGATGACTCGTCCAACTCTTCACTGGTTCCACGCTCGCTAAGTCGTTCAAGTTCTTCCTCCTCGCTAAAGACATAGCCTCCGAAACGCTCCAAGCGCTCACGACCGTGTCCTCCGAACACGTAATCAAACAAGACTGATCGCTCGTAAACATAATCTTCGTCACTTTCTTAAAGTGTGCTCGTATCGTGCTCACCATTCTCCCGGTACTGCGTTCCCATATTTGCACCGTGCCGTCCTCGAACCCGACCGCGCAATACTCCCCTGTCTCGTTCGAACTTATCGTACTCGCCTTCTTGTTCAATACGAACCGTTTCAGGCGTTGATCTTTCACGCAGTTCGATACGCCGTATACATCCACGACCTTTTGCGTTGCGTGTAACGCGAACATGTATTGATTCGTCGCGAACGTAATCGTCTGTGTGCCTCTTTCACACGAGACGCCCTTGAACCTTCGGATGATTTCCCCAGAGTGTATTCCATAACACACTAAGGTTTGAGCGCTATCTTTAGCATAACTCGTTACTGAGTCGGAGGAGATGGACGATGCGACGATGATCACGTGCTCGGGGAATATTGCGTTCAATCGCGATGATCTCGATTGCATTTTATTTATATGATAACCTTTTGTACTCCTCTTTTATACTTTATTGTCAAGTCCTTCGACCTCTAATCTGCTAATGTATGCTCTCCTTAAAAAGTATGATGGAGAGTTGGACAGATGGATTGCAGAAATCCAGAAAAAGTTTTGTGATGTTTGATTACGTAGCGCACGTCGTACGCGTGGACCCTGAGAGAAGGGTTTTGAATGAGTGCACGAAATATACACGTCGTCACGCGGAGGACTATTGTTTTTTTACTAGATTACTATATAGGTTTGCTAGGTCGTTAAGGCGGTTGTTACTCGAGACGAGCGATTGAACGCGGCGCTTGCTAGAATCTCGGGATACGTTTGCTAGGTTGTGGTGGCGGTTGCTCGGACGATAATTTAACGGCTGCGCTCTCGTCGGCATC
>Ga0114998_10002678_pt1 | contig 13384 bp, 12 predicted proteins | sample ArcticOcean_MG_C_5_FD_87044 | JGI IMG/M metagenome (GOLD analysis project Ga0114998, IMG submission 87044) | Marine microbial communities from western Arctic Ocean - ArcticOcean_MG_CB4_138 | ecosystem: Environmental > Aquatic > Marine > Oceanic | place: Arctic Ocean: Canada Basin | collected...
ATTATTATTATTATTATTAAATTTGTACGTCTCTCAAGCCTTTTTCCAAGAGCAAAACTTTCTCGGCGCAGTCACGCTCTTTCAATTTATTTAAGCCATCTGACATTTGTTTCTCTTTCCTCGCTAAATAATCCGCGAGCGTCTTTTTTTCTTTCTCCTCGCTTCCCTTTTTCTCGTGCGACTCGACTAATTTTCTTAAAGCTTCGACTTGTCCGTCTAAGTCATCTTGCGCTTTGGAAAGCGTGAACGCGGATTGAAGCATATCTAAAGCTTGTTGTTGCTCGTTAGCAGCCGATCGTTCTGATGCGATCGATCCTAGCGCTCGTAAACATGCGGCTACGAGCTGCGTGTCCTTTGTTTTCGCGTGCGCGAGTTTTAAAGCCGAAGAGAGACGACTTTTTGCACCGTCTTGGTTCCCGCGTTCGAGAAACGCAAAGCCGGAAACGAACAAAGCGACTGATCTATCGGTTAAGGATGGTCGAAAAATACCATCGTTTTCATTCGCTTCTTCTTCGTCTTCTTCTCCCTCTTCACCGTTTTTGTTGTTGTTCTTTTCCTTTTCTCGCTCTTCTTCGTTTTGAAGAAAATCTTCGTGTCTTCGACAAATTGGCTGCGCTAAATCTAAAGCTTTCGATGCACCTTTTGAACCGCCAGTAGCTAATTCGCCCAGCGCTGCGCATAGTGTTGCAATATCACGAAGACTTGGCGTTTTCGCGCGTTCAGCTGCTTTCGTGAACGCTTTAATTGCATCTCTGAACTTTCCCATGGAATACAGAGCGTGTCCGCGAACCATCTCGCAATGCGCGACTATAGAACCGAGAGTAATTGGATACGTCGATACGGTCGCATCGAGTTCGTTTGCCTCGACGACAGCTTTTTTATAATCACCGGCCGTGAGATACATTGAAGCGAGACTTTCGTTGCAATTACAGCGAAGAGTGAACAAAGGAAAGACTTCCGAAGCCGAGCGCGGACCAAGATTTTCTTCCTTCATGACCCAAAGTCTCTTCTGCGGTTGCTCTGTTTCTTCTTCCTCTTCTTTTTCTTCTTCTGGTAGTTTTTTAACGACAACTTCCTTTGATTTTGCGGCTCGTTTTTTCTTCGTCGATTCCGTTGCTGGGATCTTTTTACTCGGTTTACTATTACTTCTCGAAGGTTTCTTTGTCGATTTGGGCGTTGTTGTTGTTGTCTTGCGCGTGGAGCGTCTGCCAGATCGCGTCGTTGTATCTGGCGCAATCGTTTCTTCTTCTTCTTCTTCTTCTTCTTCTTCGCTTGTTTCTGCATCACCAACATCCATGCCGTCCCCTTTGATTCTGTTAGTCGCGGTTATCTTCTCTCCCTTTTTCATTTCTTGGTTCTGTCGTTTTAAATTACCGATCGAAGTCGCGGCGGCGGCGGCATCTGTTATTTCTACATCCGCGCCGTCGTTATCACCATCATCGGGACACGGTAAACCTAAAGCTGAAATACCAAGTTCTTCTAATCCTTCGTCGAGCATTTTTTTCACGTCTTGTAGTCTATGAGCGGTTTCTTTCGTCGAACCACTCTTTCGCGAAGTTTCGGCGAGATAAATCTCCGCTCGCGCGATGACAGCACGGTCGGCGATCCACTCCTTTGCATCTTCGTTAATCATTGCAAACGTGGACTTTTTATCACTAGTACTATCGTTATCGTTATTTTCGTTATTATTATTAATACTTTTTTTCTCAATCAACTTTGCTTTGATTAACACTCGTTCGACGAACGTCGTCTCTTGAAGATATTTATCTAACCTCGCCTTGTGATAATCACATCTTTTCCTTAAATCGCTCGCGCCTTTTAACGCAGACGCTACATCGCCTTCTTCAATTTTCGAAATACATCGAAGACTCGAAAACTGAAACAACTCTTTCGCGTTTTCATCTAAAGCGTGCACGTCCTTCGCTACGGCTTCGGCGCGTTTCATAGCCTTTGATACCCTCGAAGGTTCCTCACCAGCCGCTCTTTGCATAATAGCTCTCTCTGCGTCGGCTAACAAAATCGAAAGCTTTAACCTCGTCACGCCTTCTCTCTCTTCCGCATCTTTCATGGCTTCTTTTAAGAAATCCCCTCGATTCGTGTCCTCTTTCAACGAGGCCCGTCCTCGTTCTTTCAAATCTCTCTCGCACTCGTCCAAAACCTTCAAGGCGTTTTGAAACGCCCTCTCGCACATCGCAAAATTCTCGTTCCTCAAATTAATCTTCCCTAATTCAACGAAACAAAACACCACTCTCACTTTCCATTCCATTCGTTCATCCTTCGTCACTAGCCCGATCGAATCGTTCTTCATCTTCTCCGCGTCGCTTAAAGCGTTCTTAATCGCCTCCTCTTCGTTCCTCTTGTACTTCTCGTTCGCGTTAGTACTCGCTCTGCTACCGCCTCCTCCTCCCGCTCCCGCTCCGGCCTCTGATAATAACTGAAACGTTCTCGCGAGTTCCCAATTTATTTCAAATTTCACGCGTTCATACCTCGCGTGCTCTTTCGCTAACATTTTCGCCTTCTCCAAGTGCTGCTTCGCCTCGTCCTGATTTTCAGTGAACGCGTTCAAGATCCTGGCCAATAATAAACGATTCTTAGCTTCCTCGATCGAACTGTTCTTCGCGCCAAGGCCTTGAAACTGTGCTTCCAGGCAAAGAATAGCCTTTAAAGGGTCTCTCATGCGTTCGATTTGCTCGTGCGCTATCGCGGTCAGCATTCTTGCCAGTTCTAATTGTTCCTCTGTTGTCGACATCTTTTTTAATAATGATATCGCGATATTATTAATACTCCGAGCTCTCTCTCTCAATCTCTCTCTCCATGCATATGACCTAAAACTCGAGTCGTCCGTAGTATACACGAGAGATATTACTCTATCACTCGTTTCAATTTCTCGCTCTCTGTGTCTTTTTAAGAAAACTAATTCTTTCTTCGTTACCTAAAAGTGTTCAAAGCACTGATGCGCATCAGTTTCTCAATTTCCAAAGACGACAACGACGCGCGTTAAAAACTGTATCACGTTGCAGGTAAGACACACGGGCACACACAGACACACACTCTCTCGATCTCTCAATCTCTTAAACTAATCGTCTTTGTGTTTTATAGTTTTGATCACAAAATGAAACCTGTTCCTCTGCATTTTTCTGCGTGTTTTTTTTCTTAGTAGAGAAGAGTTTGTATTGTTTAGGGTTTAAGTGTATTGTTTAGGGTTTTAATATATAATTTAGGGTTTAGGTGTTATGTTGTTATGGAAGAAAGCATTTGATTTTGTTTCTCGCTTTACATATAATTCACTTATTAAAAGCCTGCGCGAGAGCACGCGTTTATTTCCGAAGTCAGTAAACAACGGTCTATTTACTATTAATACGGATTGTTACTTTAATCATTCCACTTTTTGTGCGCTTTTATGACAACTCTGATCAAATTAAGTTTCTATTTTGGTCATACATTTCAGAAAGAGATTTTGAGGAAACAAGAGCGAATATAGAGCGCTACGACTACATCGCACTAGTTTTCGTTTGTATCGTCGAGCGAACGAAGAAGGAGCGCTTCGTTGATACTGCTGGGATTGTTTTCCCCATCAGCAAAACGAAATACATTTAATTGATTATTACGCAGATTTAATTACATTAATTAAACAGAAGAGAGCGAGCGTGGGCATAAAAGAAATGACCGAGAGCGCAGTAATGCGCTCTGACGAGTTTTCAGAACATTCGCACGACGAAGGGGCACGATCGATGAACATATCGTTCGATTTCGGAACGAACGTCACGTTGTTCGGGTACTCGAGCAGGAATTCTGGAATCGGGTACGCGATAGTTCTCGCGTGCGTGTTCGCGTTCGCCTCGTTCTGCGAGTTCTTGAGACATTTTAATCAAAGCATCGGCAGCAGCAGTAGTAGTAGTTATTACGGTAGTCATAGCAATAGTAATAACCGCGTCGCAGTCGCACGTGCGAATGCGAACGCGTTCGACGAAGACGAGTTCGAAGGTCTGCAGAAGAGCGAGCGCGAGAGTGGGAGAAATTTCCGGAGTTTCGAGGGCACTCGCGGTCAACAGAAACGGGCGATCATGTACGCAGCACAAGTTAGCGCGAGTTATTTATTAATGTTAATGACCATGAGTTTGAATTTTGGGGTGTTTGTGAGCGCGTGTTTAGGAGTAGGCTTTGGTCATTATTACTTCGTCCAGCGCTCGCTTGATTAGGGGAGAACGCGCGTTCTAAAGCGTGACGCGTCGTCACTCGATCAGTCAATGACGACTGCCGCGCGCGACGGACTCGTTCTTTGTACGCCACGCGATACAATAATAGTAGTCTTTTGTATTCGTAACTTTTTATTATCTATATAAATTAATTAAGTATCTAAGCGCGTTTATTGAATAGCCGAACTGCCGAAATACCAGAACAAAACATATCTCGTCGGATTAAACTGAAATATGCTCAAAGGAACGATCGAGGCAATCAAAACCAGTACTGGATATAACATGAACTCGGTCTTCTCCAAGAACGGTAAAGAGTTGAAGCCGACGAATTGGCAGTAATGGTAATAACTTAAACTAATCGCGAACAATAAATTACTCAAGAAAGCGGCAATGAACCCAGTTTGCGCTAATATTGGACTCAACACGAGTTGTCCTACGTATAAACTCACGAACAATGGCACGAACGAGTTACAATGTACGTCAAACGCGAACAACCATTCGACGCGTAGAAGTTTATCGTTACTACTCGCAGTCGCACCAACGCGCTCTCTTTCCGCGACGCTAGCCCTGTTCCAACTACCGTTCGCCTCAAAACTACTCCTACTCGCGCGCATGTACTTATTCGCCAAGAACCAATAAAACGTGGCAACTATGCACCCACAGCCTACGTAATCGAACGTCACCGCGCATAAACACGTCCAGCACGCTTTCCAGAAACCTCTTTTGTCATACTTCACGCAATACAGAGCCGCACAAACAAACACGCTCATGCAGCTGAACGCTACGAACGAAGGGTCGTCCCTCGCGTACTGCCCTTTCGTTTGTTTCCTGTACATCGCGTGTCTGTATATCTGTTTCGTGTTCGTCAGTAAGACCCTGATTTGCCATAACGTGTAACTTAAGTCGAACTGTTTCTTCTTCAGCAGTCTTCCGAGGTCGTAGTGTATCGCAGATTGAAGATGATTTCCATGATCGTGATCAGTAGATGACGATTGCGCTAAAGAGGATTGGATGAAACGGTTGTCATGCGATGATAGAACTTGCATTGTTTTATTAGTCAGTCAGTTAGTCAGTTAGTAGTTGTAGTTGTACGCGTTATAGGAGTTAATTAATTTATTTTTTGTGACGCGAAGGCAACTGAACAAACGGTCATTTTGTACTACGTAAATGGAAATTGTTTTAGACAACTTTTTACCTCTCTCTCTCTCTCTCACAATACTGTTTTCAAACGTGTATTGATAAGGGTACGTACTTAGTCGTGTGCGCGTGTGATAGTTATTAGTCGTCCTCGTCGAATTCGAACTCTTCGGGCGGCGCAGGTTCGTCGTCGTTAGCCGCAGTCGCGTTAGCGGTAGCGTCCTGAGCCAGTTTTGGCTTAAAAGCGAGTTCGACGTAGAACACTTCTTCTTCTGGGGTTTGGTCTTTCAAGACGACGAAACCGCGACCGACTCTGGATTTTTCGGTGTTGTTGTTGTTGTTGTTGATGATATTTGATGTCGATGATTTTTCTGCCGGTACGAATCGAGCGGTTGGGTCGAACGAGATGAACTTTTCTTGCGCCGGCGTCACGCGAGACGGGTTCGTGAGAATTTCAAACTCTGGCTCCGGTTTCTTTTCCTCTGCTTCTTCGGCGATAGTTCCCACGTCGGCTGCGTCAGTCGTCGTTGCTTCTTTTGACACATCCATGGCAACGCGCGATTGCGGTCTCGATGGACCGTTACTAGCGCCGTCGTCCATCGATACGTCTAAACCGGATACGTCTTTGCCCTCTTTTAACATTTTCTCGCGCAATAACTTTTGCGCCTTTTTCGTCGTCGATAACACGGCTTTCTTGACCTCAGTTGTTTTTTTATCTTTATCGTCGGAGAGAAAGTCCGCGTATTTAAACGTACTCGGCTTTGCGTCGGACACGCACTCGTAATGGGGCATTTGCAACGTCTTATCGACGCCAATAAACGCGGTTGGAATAGTCGCGATTGAAAGAAAATGCCCAAACGGAAGCCAATACCAATATTGCGTGAAGACTAAAACTCCCAAAGTCGATGTCATTCGCGGTCGACCAGCTCTGGATTTCAAAGAAATTGTACAGTTGCGTCCGCCGCAGTCTAAAATACCACTCGCCATGATTGCACCCATTTTAGACATCGTCGTTTCACTCGATTCGCCAACCATTTTTTGCATCTCGTCTCGAAACTTTGAAAGCCTGTCTTCCGGCTGTTGCACTAAAACTAACGCCGAAGCGATGCACGCGCCTTGTTGAACGAAATCGATCTTGTCTCTGCGCAGAGGTTCGAGTAATTTCGCAGCGTTGAAGTTTCCAGTACCAGCACAGGCGATGCCTACGGCCATAGCCGCTCCATACCTCGCGTGCGGATTATAGGACTCGGATAAGAGCTGCACGACTCGAACGCACTGCTCTGGATTGTTCGTTAAAACAAATCCAATCGACATCACCGAGCATCGTCGAACGTCGTCCGAGACGTCGGAAACTGCAACGTGCAGTAATTTACGAATAGCGTCGTTGTTACCAGTACCAACGTATGCAGATCCAATGATTTGACATCCACCGTATCGAATCAACGCGTCGCCATCGCTCAACATATCGTCAATGATTGCATCTGCATCTTCTTCACACATTGCATAAGCACAGGCGAGACCGAGACCTAATCCACGAATAATCTTTTCGTGCGAAGTTTTACGCGCGTACGAAAGCATCTCGCTCGCGAAGTTTTCGTGATGACTCCTTTGCGAACCCTTGCGCAAACCGGCCAAAGTGAAACCTAATCCAACACCTGCGGCTTCACCGGCGACGGCGCTGTCACTTCGCAAAACGCGGAAGAGTTCGCTAACTGTTTCTGTATCCAAACTCGATTTCCCGTAGCTACTTAAACCTATGCCTAAACACGCACCGTGTTGTACGGTTTCGTTATTTGCTGCGCGAAGTCGATCGACGATGAACGTCGCTGCGTCTCCCGTATACGGTCGTCCGCAATGCATTAAACCCATTGCGTATAAAGCACCACCTAAGGTATATGGACTCGGCGCTGGTAATAACTGCGATAGAAGCTGTTTCGAATCCTCGGCTCTTCCTCTGTGAATAACGCCTACGCCGGCGGTGGCGGAAAATCTAGCCCAGTTTGTCGCCCTCGATAACCAATCTAAATTTTGTCTCAAGAAAGCATCACTCGTCGTACCACAATTGCTCATCGCGTTCGCGAAAACGACCGCTCCGTGCATGACAGAATTGCGTCCTTCGACTGCTTTTTTCAACTTTTCGACCAAAGCCGCGTCGCTATGCGATTTTGTTTTCAAAAATTCGAGATAAAGTTTAGCCGGCGTCTCTCCCATTAAGATTGAAACGAGCAAAGTACCTCTTTGCTGTTTATCGGCTTCTTTCTGTTCGTTCCCATCTTTCATTGGCGTCGCAGAAGAGTTTACTTGAGTCATCGAATGTTTCACTAAATCTGCGACGCCGTTCAAAAAATTCCTCGAGTCCATCTCAAAAAGGTTGAAACCGATCTGATACGCTTGCAGATTATCTCTCTCGTCTGTTGATTTCACTAACGATAACAAAACGTCCGCACATTTCTGATCGTCTTCTAATATGGCCAAACATTGGCATACGCCGTTATAATTCGGCTCATCAAAATCGAGCGTCTCGTATAACTTCACCAACAACGCCAAAGCTTCGGTTCGGAAAGATTTTTGCATCACTAACGTTTGACTGACTTTCATTGCGTACGATAAAACGACTTCGGGTTGATCAGATCTCGAAATTGCCTTTTCCAACGCATCTAATCTCTTTGACTCTATTGCGACGCCAACTGCATGCGTCCACTCCTTCTCCTCGTGGCACTTTTCAAACATCCTATTCACGATCGCTTCCAATCTCCAATCGATCAAAACCGACGTCTTTTCATCCGCCTCCCGCGCGTTACTCGTAGCAGTAACGGTATCGGTCTCCATTTCACTCTCCGCAGTAGTAGTACTCGTCTTCTTCACGTACCCACCTCTCTGCCTTAACTCGACGTAAGTATCGATCGCTTTCGCTAACAGCGTATCCACGAAATCCGAATTCTTCTCTTGCACGTCGAACATCTCGCCGCTCGCCAACGCGTACGACAACGCGTCGTCCAAGTCGCCCAAGTGATAGAACACCTGCACGAAAACAACGACAACAATAACAGAAGAAGAAGAAGAACGAAGAAGAAGAACGAGCAGTCGTTCGGTCAGTTTTACTCTACTAAATCGCTCGTCCGTGACATCGTCGTCGTCAAGAAAACACATAAAAATCACAAAAAAACACCCTACTACTTTCTCTTTTCCAATTCGTTCCACGCTTTTGAAAACGGAACGAACGCTCTCTCTCTCTATCTCTCTCGCGAGTAAACAAAACAAGGAAACCAGCTGCCTTCACGGAACGAAAATTCTAACCTTACTCGCGACCAAGGCCGCTAAATCCCTTCTCGAAAAGAACTCGTCTTCGTACATGGATTCGATCACGCAAACGCACGACGCGACTTCGGCCCATTTCTGCTGGACAGCGTCGTTTAATAAACGTAATCCGTGCACGCGTAAGGCTTCGGGGCGTTCCTGTAAGAGCGCGATGAGGCCTTGAGCGGACGTGAGCTTTCTAGCGGTCGCTTTTGTTTCAGCGTTTGCGGTGGTCATTTTGTTTCTGATCTGAACCGCGAGCGTGTTTTTTATGATTGTGCTGATGGAGAGGAAGAGAGAGTTTTGGAGAACTTTTGCAGTTTTGGGTGAAGATGATCTCGGTCAAACAGTTATGAAAGAGAAAAAGGAAAAATATGTTGTTGATAGTGCAATAAGAGAGAGAGAAAAAAGGTAGTACAGTATAGTACGGCAGAGAGAGCGTTTTAGAGAGAGAAAAGTAGTGCGCGGCGTTTAGCAGAGAGAGAGTTTTGGAGAACTTTTGCAGTTTTGCAGTTTTGGGTGAAGACGATGATCTCGGTCAAACAATTATAAAAGGGAAAAATAGATATATTGTTGACAGTGCAAAGAGAAAGAAAAGTAGTATAGCATACATAGTATAGCAGAGAGAGAGAAAAGTAGTGCGCAGCATAGTCGAGAGAGAGTTTTGGAGAACTTTTGCAGTTTTGGGTGAAGATGATGATCTTGGTCAAACATGTATAAAAGGGAAAAACAGATTTGTTGCTGACAGTGCAGAGAGAGAGAGAGAGAGAATAGTAGTATAGCATAGTTTAACAGAGAGAGAGTTTTAGAGAGTAGAATAGCAGAGAGAGAAAAGTAGTGCGCAGCATAGTCGAGAGAGAGAGTTTTGGAGAACTTTTGAAGTTTTGGCTGATGATCTTGGTCAAACATCGGAACGAGCGTTTTTTGAAGTTGGAAGAAACGGCGCAGAGCAGTCGAGTTTTGGAAACTTTTGCTGATGATTTTGGTCAAACATTTATAACGTCTTTTTTGACTACTACTACTACTACTACTACTATACTACTGCTTCTGAACGAGCTTCTTTCTAACGAGAGCGTCGATGCGCGCATAAAAAAATTCTTGGCCTCTTGCCCTTCTGATCCACGTTTTCCTTCGTCATGTTTGTGGAAGCAAAAGACCGCATTCCAGAAACGCGGTTATAAATTATGTTACGAAAAAGTTGAAGATATGCAATCGATGGCGAAAAAAATAGCATCCAGTCCAGCACGTTCTCACGTGAATCCTCGCATTCTGCGTTTTCGTTGCCGTGCCAGCAGTGACGATGAAGCGAGTGATGGTTTTTTTCAGTCAATGCAGAGGTTCAGGACGTCAGATTCGGTTCATTTGAACGTTCGGAAGAGCCTTGGTGTCGATGATCAGAACGAAATAGCGATAGTTTGTTTACACGGATCGTATCACGCGAGTTGGTGTTACGAGGAACACTTTTTTGCGTATTTCATGGAGAGAGGAGTTGATTCGTACGCGATCGATTTCAGAGCGCATGGCTCGAGCGAGATACCGGTAGCGGCGAAGAAGACCGGCGTGGCCGGGACTTTTGAGGAACATGCGAGAGATGTTATGGAGTTCGTTGATGTTTACTTAGGGAATCGCTACGAGAAAGTGTTCTTAGTGGGGCATTCCTTCGGTGGTTTAGTCGCGCAAGAGGTTTTCGCGAATGATTTAGATTCAAAATTGAGCGGCTTGATTTTGCTAGCGTCGGTGCCGTTTAATGGAAACGCTGACATGGTCAAACGATTCTTGAAGACCGATGTAATCAAAAGTTTTAAGATTACGTACGCGTTTATTGTGAAACTGTTTGGTACGGACCAAAAAAGTTGTCGCGAATGTTTCTTCTCGAAAACGATGAGCGAAGAAGAAGTGGTGAAGTACATGCGCTTGATAGATACGTCTTCAAAAGCGAGATTGTTAGATTTGAAAAAGCTGAACGAAAGTTTACCGATTAAAAAGAAGAAGAAGAAGAATAGGAAAGAAGTGCTCGTTATTGGTGGTAAAGACGATTACGTAGTCGATATCATAGGCATCGAAGAAACTGCGAAGTTTTATGATACCGAGCCGATCATAATCGAAGACTTGGCGCACGACGTCATGCTCGATACGAATTGGGAATCAGTCGCAAAAAGCGTCTACGATTTTGTTAAATAACATAAAGTGATATATGTATATTTATATAAGAGATAGTATAAGAGCATAGTATAGTACAACAACAATGATTTCAAAACAACGACGACGACGACAAAATAATCATCATCTACGCTCGCCTTCGCGAAGTTGGTCCACGATCGTCATCCTTAACATCTTCTCGTTCGCTCCGCTGTATTGCCAAACTTGCTCTTCGCTACGAAAAAATCTAAAACTAGGGACTTCCTGTACTCGCAAAGAATCGCTTAATTTCTTCGTCTTCTCGTTCTTATCGCTCAACACGTATACGAATAACGCGTCCGTATAATTCGCGCTGAACAACTCGAACGTAGGTTTCATGATCTTACACGGGCCACAAAACGACGTCGCTACTTTCACGATCATGAGCCTATCCTTATTCTTCTTCAGAATATCTAAAAGCTCCTCTTCCGTCTCTATTTCGTTCATTCGCCCTCGCATTTCTTTCAGTTCATCGAATTCGTCGTCATCTTTTCTTTTCTTCCTCTTGAACATATCGAACAAGGACGCTCGCGGTCGCTGTCTTCTTCGCACGTTCTCATTTCCACGTCTCGCTCCATTCGTTCTCACTCGATTTCGTTCGCTCCTCTCACGAAAAAAAACGAAACCATTGGAAGACGAAGATAACGAACCAGAACCGGTTCCAATCGGAATCATCTTATCAGATATTCGCGTTTCCGTTTACTGTCAAGATCGACTGCGAAGAACTATCTCTCTCTTGCAGAGCGTGTTCCTGTGCTCGATAATTGCCTCAGCAAGTTTAAAGTAAACAAAGTAATTAAAAGATATATAAAAACGCTTCCTATTTTCAATTCGATATCGAAATGCAATGGGGAAAGTAAATAATTAATATCTAAAACATTTACGATATGAAAATGTCTCAATGTCGCCATTCGTAAACACGATTACGAACGCGATTACGAACGATCAGAGTAGCAGAGAGAGTGAGTAAGATCTCTTGGCTTCCGCACGAGCGTACGAATATTTAGTCATAAAATCGTAAACATTTTTAGCCAATCAATCACGTCACACGTCATAATCACGTCACACGTTAGATTACATCAATTACATGCCAGAGTTGCCCGAGGTCGAACATGCCAGGAGATTACTGGAACGCACGTGTGAGAACCAACGATGCGTGCGAGTGATCCTGCCATCGCACTTCAGTAAAGAAAAGGACGATAAGTTATTCAAATCATGTTCCGAAGAGTCGTTCGTGGAGTACTGCTTGAACAGGAAGCTCTCGAAAGTCGAAAGAAGGGGGAAACAGATGTGGTTATCGTTCGAGGACGAGAGGTTTGTTTTAGTACATTTCGGGATGACCGGTGCGTTGTCCGTTTTAGGCGAACGAGCTTTGAAGTTCGTCGAGTTTAAAGTAGATGAAGAGAATTGGCCACCGAAGTTCTATAAGTTCGTGCTCGAGTTCGAGAACGGGAAGAAGGTGGCGTATACGGATCCGAGAAGGTTCGGGAGAGTACAGTTAAGGGACCAGCATCCGTCGTTGTCGATGCCAGTGATGAAGCTCGGGTTTGACCCGTATTTAGACGTAGTCACGATTGAGACGTTCGTTAAAGCGTTCAAGAAGAGGAACAAGGCTATTAAGAGCGCGTTGTTAGATCAAAGCGTATGCGCCGGTATCGGGAATTGGATGGCGGACGAGATATTATATCAAAGCGGAATACATCCAGAAATGAAAGCGTCGGAGTTGAACGATGTCGAGTTAGGAAAATTGCGTAACGCGATGTTCGACGTGACAAAAAAAGCGGTCGATAGCGACGCCGATGCGAATAGGTTTCCAGACGATTGGTTATTCCATCATAGGTGGGGAAAGGACTCGAACGCGCGAATGAAAAATGGTCAAAAGATACATTTCCTCGAAGTCGGCGGCAGAACAACCGCGTTCGTACCAACGATTCAAAAGAAAACGTCGTCGTCGTCAGCGTCGACTTTAAACAATCTTCCGGCGAACAAAAGGCAAAAGAAAGCTACTGCTTCTGTAGTCGTTGAAAAGTCTAATAAGAAGAAAAAGACGACGACGACGACGACGACGACGACTATTTCCGCTCCTCAAGCGGCAGCAAGGGCGACGAGACGAGCGATCAAATCCGCGTTCTTCCTCGTTCGATAGGAAAACATAAATAAAGAATACACGTATGTACAGTGTACGCTAATCTGTTCGGATATGCTTGTATGAACGTAGCAAAAAAGAAGAATTGCTGCTGCTGGCAGGCTGGAAATAATAATGAGTCAGAATATTTCTCAAAACCGCGACACACAACACACGCGCGCGCGCACAATAAAAACAAATCGCACCTAATAAACGCGATACAAAACAACCCCTCTCACTCCCTCTTTTTTTTTCATACGCGCTAAATATCATCATCATCGTCTTATACATCTTCCTTTTATCGATTTAAGGCATTGATATCCAATTGATACAGTTACAGAAAAAAGAATATATATTCGCGATGAAGAGGAACGGATTAACTCTGAACGAATTGCGAGAAATCGCTCGAGACGCGAACTTGGAAGAGGTTTATTTCAACGCAACGATGCGA
>Ga0114998_10002679_pt1 | contig 13383 bp, 6 predicted proteins | sample ArcticOcean_MG_C_5_FD_87044 | JGI IMG/M metagenome (GOLD analysis project Ga0114998, IMG submission 87044) | Marine microbial communities from western Arctic Ocean - ArcticOcean_MG_CB4_138 | ecosystem: Environmental > Aquatic > Marine > Oceanic | place: Arctic Ocean: Canada Basin | collected...
CGTCAGGGTTCATTCCCGCGAAGGGTAATACTGATACCAAGGCATCAACAGCATAGCTAGTTGTACCTCCTGCTATTCTTCCAATCCCTTTTAAAAATGCATTGTAACTTGCACCTCCAACAGTACCCTGCTCAGTAAGCATGTCAAAATATTTACCCGCCGCAATCTTTAAATTCTTTTCATTGTTAACTAGAACTGATCTACCCTTTACTAAATTGTTTTTTACACCTCTTAATTCTTCAGATCTTTGAATTAATTGATTAATGTCTTCTGACTTTTCTCTTCTTTGTTCAGATGTAAGGCTAGATATAACAGCCATCTCTTGATCTAACTCTGCTTTTTGAGATAAATAATTTTGTACTTTATCAGAATAAACTAAAGTATTTTCTGATATATTTTTAATAGCATTGTCAACTTCTTTTTCACTATAGAACTTTTTTTGTGAAGACATATAGTCTGACTGCATCTGATTTAATCCCTGTCGACTTTTATTTTTTGATATAAAGTTTTTTAATGCAGTTGATTCTTCAGCTTTAGTAGAGTCTCGAAACACGTCTAAGTTAACCTCTAAAGTTTCCCCATTATCTGCGGTTACAATCATAGAATCTCCAAAAACACCTGACTGTTCAAAGGTAAATCCCTGATCCTCGTACTCATAATTTAATTGTGGAACTACGAATTCTTCTTCATAGGTCATTAAATCAGGAGTAATACTTTCAGTTCCTGCTATTTCTTGAGCTTGTAAGGGTTCTGTTAAGGTAGAATCAGTAGTTGTTGAAGTTACAACAGGTTGTAATAGAACTTCTTCTTGAGGTATATTTTCAATCGGTATAGGTTGCTCCAAAGAACCATCGTCCAATGGTAAAACCAATTCGTCTTTTTTTTTTACAGGTTCAGCATTAACACCCATGAGTTTTTCAAATTCTACAATGCTTTTTTGATATCCAGATTGAGTGAATAAATTATACGCATCCCCTAAAGCCTCTTCATTGGTATTTAATAAAGTTTGAAACTCTTCAATACTTTTATTATATCCACTATTAGTAAATAAAATGTATGCGTCTTGTATCGCTTCTTCGTTCATATTAATTATATTTCCCTGTATTAACTTCGTCTTTCGCACCTCCTGAATCATCATCGGAACTATTAGGTCTTAAGTAAGATTTGTATTTAACAAATGTTTTTTCATTTATATCTCCAGCAATAAATCCTTTGAGAGCTTCTTTTATTGATGTAGGCGTAGCTTCATTTAAAGGTATTACTAGATCATCATCACTTCCTGGCAAAGATAAAACTATCTCATCAACAAACGCACCTTGCTCCGAAACAGTTACTCCATACTTATTTGCAAATGGACTTATTAAGTCTCTTAGAGTCTCCTCGTCTGTAGCCTGATCCTCTGTAATCGCAATAGAATTAATATCTTTATTAATAACAGATATAATCTGATCGGTTGTACTTACTCTAGGCGTTATTTTAGATGCAGAATTAATATTGACTAAACTTGGTGGCAAGTAATTACCGTCAGCATCTGTAGTTATACCGGATAAGGTTAAGGCCTCGTCTATTCCTCTAATTCCAGTTTTCATTAAAGTTGCAGAGCTTTCAATAAAGTTTTCAATACCTCCTGCTTTTGAAACGATATCTTCACTAACACTACCATCTTCTAATGTTCTTCTAAGAATCATCCTATCTCCATCGAGTTGTATTCGTAAATTGCTATTACCAGGCAAACCTCTAATAAAGTTTGCAGCTGCATCAGCCTGTTCCTTAGTACCAAAAAATAGTTTAGTCATATTTGTAGCTATGGATTTTGGTGTTACTTTACCATCTTTTAGCTTATTCTCTTCCAATTTTAGTCTTTTTCTAGCTAGTCTTGCAGCTTCTTTTTGAGCATCATCCATACCCGTTTCTCTCATAGCCGTCTCCGTTATGCCCATCTTAGTTCTTATTATATTTAAGACACCTTCTTGAGCTTGCTTTTCTTGAGCTTCAGTTAATACCGGAACCTGTTGTGAGTTTTCTGTTTTAAATATTATAGCATCCTTTACATCTCCGTCGTACTTATCTCCTGTAAGTAGATTGGTATATCCCCCTTCATCATTTTTAGCTATTGATGGTTTGTTTAATGTATCATACAACATACTAGCATAGTCCATAGGCGAAGCAAATGAAGCTCTGATCTGACTAGTTACAGCCTCTCCAATCTCAGATAATACTTTGTTACCCTTATCATCTACACGTATATTGCCATCTGCGTCCTGCTGAAAAATTCTATTGAACGAATCTGTTCTTGTTTTAACATCTCCTTCCTTAACAACTTCTGTCACAATTCCTGCAGCTTTAGCAATCCTATCTGCAACTTGTTCTGCCTGGTACCTGTTAACGTCCATAGTTATTATGTTCTGCGCTGTTGACACATCCATTAGTGAGTATGCTTGACCGTCTATCGTTCTAATGTTTGCGCCTTCTTTTGTTGCTTCACCTTTTTTCCGTACTCTTGCTATATAGGCACTCCCTGATTGAGGGTCCATATAATACTTTGTGTTAGTAGGATCCCCCAAGGCCTCTGCTTGCTTTCTCATCAAAGCTCCTAGTCCACTTCCCTGAATAAAACCATCTTTATCAGGCCTTAAAGCGTCCATGTGACGTTGGTAATTCTCTTGATATTGTCTAGTTAGATTAAATAACTTCTTAGTAGATGACCCTGCAGTATTGGTAACGGAGTTGTATTGTTTTAATGACATCTGTCCTGTCTTCAACAGCCTTTGATTTTCTAAGGCTATGGCTGAAGCTTGTGCCGCATAGTCTGACGTTATTTCATTACGAGCCGCATCCGTGCCGAGAGGCTTGTCTGCAATAGTCTCAAGTGTTGTTAGTACGGCGTTATCAATATCCACACGTTTTTGTTCGCGCTCTCCTTGGATTCTACTTAAGTCGTCTGATATACCTTTAGTTATTCCTCTCCAATCAACTTGATCTTCTCCCTCCCGAGATTTATACTTGTAATATGTTGCCATTATTTATTTATTAATTACCTACCTCCTATGCCAAAGATCTTACCTATGTTTGAAAAAAGGCCTTTTGCGCCTTCGCCTACTGAAGATAATCCTTTTCCAAAAGTAGTTCCTCCACCTAACTCTTTAAACAATTTTCTAGAAGTTCCACCTTGTGCTTTATAAGCCTTAAAAGTTCCCCCTCCTGTAGCTGGATCAAATCCAGAGGCGCTATTATTTTTACCACCATACAACTCAGAGTTTTCTAACATAGACAATCCAGCTGCTCCTAGTCCCTCCGCTCCTCCAGTTATTGCTGCAGCCTGTGCTTTAGCGGCATCTGATGCTGCTATCTGAGCGCCTTCAACTTCACCTAAATCTAATTTAACATTTTCATCCCTTAGCCTTGACTCTTCACCAGCTACTAGTTGCTCTAAACCTTCTAAGCTAGATATCTCTCTGTTTGTTATACCTTTCTGAGCCTCTTGAAGTCCAAGCATTGCTCGTCCAGCTACTGCGCCTACTCCACGCTCACCCTCTTGTCCTGCTTGTATAAAATTTTGTGTAACTCCAGCTAAAGCGTCACGCTCTTGCTCAAAAGATTTTAGATTAATATCTAGACCTTCATAAAAGTTTTCTTCTAACTTAGAGCGAGCTGCAGCCATCGCTTTTTCCGCGTCTGCATTTGCCTGATCTTGAAGCTTGCTTTGTTTAGCGGCTTGAGCAAAACTCATTCCTGCTTGACCCACTGCTAAAATTGTTCCTGTTATTGCTGCCATATTATAATACTTTTATCATTTCTTGTGTATAGTTATCTGCTGCCTTATATCCTTGAGACTCATATGTTTTTATTAGACTGTTGTTTTTAATAAGGGCGTAGCAGTATTTATTTCCAGAGTCTTTGCATATATTGGTTAATGTTTTTATAAGCAAGTCCAAAGCTTCTTTACGTTGAGTCTTTTTTTTATACTGTTTGTTGGAGATGATCCAATCTACCCAAGCTACCTTTGAATTTGTCATATATACAAAACCTGCGCAAACAGGTATATCATTATCTAAAACCATTATTCCTCCAGTGCCATTACTTGGCAAGAAGTCTTTTATAGGAGGTGTCCATTTCCAATCCTTCCACCAGCCCACGAGAGTATCCTCATAGTCCGTTTCCTTCAAGGGTCTTATATTAAATTTCATTTAATAACAAAGATACTAATTTTTAAGGATTGCTTTTCATTACCTCAGACTCTACAGCAAATAGTTCGGTAGCTATAGTTGCGTTATTCTGAAGTACAAATTTCATGTAGTGTCCTAACAAGCCATGAGACTCAGCTGATTGATTCTTTATGTAAAGTATAAAAGAGTCTTGAATAGTTGGAGCAGCTCCACCAGTTACAGTTGCATCAACAGTTATGCGGTTAATACTATTGACAAGGTCTACCTCTATAGCAGTTATCCTACCTATCAGAGTAGGTCCTGTGTAAGGAGGGTTTGCAGAGTATAGGTTATCACCAATACTTATTATATTACCTATGTTAACTGTTAAATCAAAGTTGATTATAGGTACTGTTGCCGTTCCTGTGACTGATGTGCTTTGAGATATACCGTTCATAGACCTTAGTGCATACTCTGACAGAGCAGCAGGATCACCACCTGAACTTCTAATAAAAGCAAACCAGTCTCCTTCTTTTTTTACAAACCACGTCAAGTCAATAAGCCCAGTGTTAGGTAGATCCGTTTCGAGGGCTGCAGACCATGCGTCATTAGACTCAAGGTTTACGGTTTTAAACACCTTGTTAATTAAAGGCTCTTCATTAAAAACACTAGTAATCTCAGAAAAACTTTGCACACCGTAGTAATTGTTTCTTACCTCGTTTGAGTTGTGTTGATATATGTTACCACCTGAAAAAGAGTATAAATAATTATTCATTCCCGCCATGTACTCAGGCAAGTAAGAATAGAAGGATGGCCACCCTTGAGATGTTTCGCTAAAAGTAAGAGTATAGTCTGGCATAATAAATAATTTAGTTGTACAAATTTACTAAAAATAACTGACCACTTTATCTCCCCACCCATGCGATTGACTATAAGACCACATCAAGTACCTTAAAGGTATGTGTCCGGCTAAGGTTCTGCTTATAGTAATAAATGAACTAGTGCCGCTTTTAAGCGCGCCTATCTCGTCTTTACTTACTGTATCATGGTAAACTACCATTCCGTTATTATCTTCAAACACAAGGGTTGCAAACGCGCAGTCTTCATAAAGGAAGTCATGCTTATTTATTTTTACCTTATACTCTTTTTCATTTTGATATACTGAATCATCAATTGTCCCTGGAGGAGGTAAGTTTTTTTGACATCTGTAAGTTATAGTCTGATCCTTAAACTTAACTCCTGAATAAATTTCATATTGCTCTAGCGTTCTTTCATTTCCTAAGCCGTATTGCTTAAAGGTGTTTTCGTTACATGGCGAGCAAACCTCTCCATTAACTCCAAGCAGCTGTCTTGCTCTTGCCTTTGAGGCATTGTCCCTCTCAAACCATCTTTTGTGATCGTCCCAATGTTTAGACCTTCCTTTTCTAGTGTACTCGTGCCAAACAACTGGTTTGTTGGGTGCAAATAAATCGTACCCATGGGTGTAGGCTCTAACCGATATTGATATCTCTTCTCCATAAAAATACATTAACGGATCATGAGGTACTTCTTTACAGAACTGTCCTAGTGTAAAAGCAAAATGTCCTGAATAAAACCTAGAAGGTATAGGCTCACTTGTTTTAGGTAAAGCAAAAGAATGAAACAAAGCTACCCCATCTTTCCAGGTATCCACCTTCATGCCATATGCTATGGAGTTTAAATTAACATTTTCTTTAGGATTATAACTTGGACAGTAAGAGGTAAGCAAAGGTTTTTTAAATCCTTGAGCTTGTAGTTTTTCAATAGTAGATATACACTCTTCATCCCATCCTGGTGAAAACCTATGATGTGAATCTAACTGAAGGGTATAGTCTTCATTATTGTAGTGTTGTTGAATTTGATTTCGAGCCCAACAGGTTCCTTGAGACTCGTCATAAGGTATCTGAATAACAGTAAACCTTCCATCAGACGCAAACTGATCTAACCTATCCCACTCATCTTCTTCCGCATACTGATGAGCAACACATATTTTTATACGCTCAGGTTTAGATGCGTTCTCTAAAAGACTTTTAATAGTAGGAACTAGCTCAGGATCACGATAGCTTGCTATCTGTACAAATATTGATTTCATTAGATTTAATTTTATTTACTAATATACTAAAATAATAATATACACTCTATAATAAACCACCCGATCCGCCATCCGGTCCGCTATCCGATACACACTGATTAAAGAAACATCCTCCTTGATTTGTAACGTCTAAAAAAATATTTCCTTGAGGATTTCCGTCAGTAGTTATATTAATTATTGTTCCGCATGTATCCTGACCATTTGAATTAAGCCTAAATACCACAACTGAATTCATTCCATATGAGGTTTCACTGCTAACTCTATAGTTTAAACTAGTTCCACAAGTTGTAACTGTATATACATACGTTGACGGGTCTTCTAATATTTCAGCCTCAAGAGTAACTGTTATATCCGTATTGGAATTAATATCTACATTAGGATTATAAGTTATACTCTTAGAAGACGGAGTAAGAGTAAACCCGTTGTTTACCTGAATATTAGTGTTAAATCCAGATATTCCTAATGGTGATGGCCCAGTAATTGTAGATCCTAAAGAGCTTCCCGTAAGTGTGTACCCTACGCCTTCAGAGCTTCCCGTAATATTATTGTTTATTGCAGTTATAGTAGCCGTAATATTTACACCTGTGCCACATGGTTGTTGCGCTTCTAAACTAGATCCATTCCAATATCTAGATATTTTTTCTGATTCACCTGCAGCGTTTGTAAATGTAAATGAATAGGTTCCTGTTGGGGCAGTTCCTGTATTACTCTGACAGTCTTCTTGCGTTTCATACAATTTACTAGCTGTAACTAGGCTATTAGTACTTGACCATACTGTAGTGTTTCCGCCTGTTGGACACGTATCTCGTCCAACTGCAAATTCTACTGCAATTCCAAAACAAGTAGGAGGATTACAAGCAGCGCAAGATGTAAAACTACCAGATGGTGTAAAGGTTTGATCTGCATTATTCGAAGCACCCAGTACTTTATAGCAAGTAGCTCCTTGACCTATTAATTTTATAGCATAACCAGGGGTTAATTGATTTTTTCCGCTATTCACAATAAATGAATTCCCTCCTGAACAAGGTTCAACAAGGTAATAGAAATTAGTATCAATATCAGTCGGTTGACATGGTCCTCGAAGCGTCGCGGCTGGTGCAGAACCAGAAGCAATTGGCACAATACTTGAACATTGTATTTGATTATCAAAAACATTTGAAACAACAGTTATGTTTTTAAGAACTCCACTTGAACACTCTTTAATTTGATAAGTACCTACCTGCAACTCATATGTTTCGCAAGATGCTTCTGTTTGACAAGGACTTGTGATTTCGTTAGTTGTGGTTCTAGTTGTTTGAATACCTAACTCATAACAACCAGTAGCTGCATTTATTTGAGTTTGATCACCTTGTGTACCATTTCCAATCTGAACGTCATACGCAACACCAGTGTCAATGTTTGTAGCTACAAAAGAGTTAAAAACTATTGCTGTAGGTATACAGGGAGAAGCGCCTGATGTACACCCAGTGTAAGCAGTTCCTGCATAAATACCATCGAATGTTGTTGCCGACCCTATTCTCTGAGTTGTAATTTGATAACACGTTTCTGACCCATTAATTTTTACTGAAGTTGTTCCCTCTGTAAAAGATGTATTCTCAGGTGCCTGTATAACTATAGTGTTATTCGGATCTGTACACTGTTGCGCATTCCAATAAGTAAATACTGGAGGTACATCAGGGCAAGCTGTAAGTGCTGTCTGCGCTATGGTGGTTACTATAGGGATATTAGACAGAGGAATTGTTACAGGCGCAATATCATTATAACTATAATAAGAACTATTAGTAGTGTTTAAATAAATAAATTGAGAAGCCGTAGGCGCTTGATTTTCGTTTACATAAATAGAACTAGGCGCATCATTACTAGATGAGACAGGGCATATATTAAGTTGATAGTATAATGGATCTGCATCTGGAATCCTAATACATTGTCCTGTTATAGTATTAGCAGTAGACTGAACAACACCAGCTATTATTAGCCAGCAGTTTGTATTAATGCTAGTTGTAACTTCTGTTTGTAAATTAAAGTTAGTATTTAATATTACGTGATCAAAATTCCCTGTAACCGTATCCTTAACTGAATAAGCATTATTAGGTACAGGCGTAGCATCAGGAATAGGTGTGGTGCACGCAGGACAATTTTCCGCCGGCTTTAATATACCACTTACTTGCTCACGTGCACTTATGCCTCCCATTTGATAAAAGCCATCTGGAGCAAACGTTGTTAATGCTTCGTCAGAATACACTGCAGTAGCATCCGCAAAATTTAAAGTGTCTATGTAGTATATTCCAGCTATTGCCATTGTACGAAATTAATTATTTTTTAACATGTTGAGAAAGAAATAGCTCTTCCCTCATTATCTATTTGTATCCATCCCTCTGGAGAACCTTGTTCCGCTGGTGCATATGGAAGTCCAGAGCCTTGATTTATAGGTTTTCTATATCCATAATATTTATTTCTTCCATTAAAAGGATTTTGTCTACTTGGGTCTGAAAAAAACAATGCCCCTTCAGCCATAATACTTGTTATCGCCTCTTTAGTTGAGTATGCGGGGAAGTCGGAGAAATCAACTGAACAAATACCTGTTGAGATATCGCGCCCTTTTTGTCCGAACATCCAAACATAATCATTGTCTTGTGGACAATTAACATTGTCATTACATCCTGAAGCCTGACCTATTATAACTCCATCATTACCATTAGTTGCATCTATTGCAAATATTGTTGCGCATTTTCTTACACTTACATTAGCGCCAGTTAAATTTACTTCATCATAGTAAACCTTATCCCCTACCTCTAATCTACCTAAAGATAAATCGGCAGACAAGAATACAGTATTTCTTGTATTACACTGACTTGCCCTATAGTAATAATCATTACATGAAGCACCTGGAGTAACTGATCCAAGGCCATTTTCTATAATTATAGGAATATTTTGAGAACATACAACACGCGGATCATTAGAATCTACGCTCATTATAAGATTTGACCCATTACACCCTAGCCATGAAAACGTTGTTGATCCGTCTGAATTTAGTTTTTCTGTATTTATATCTATATTGGTAATAGATAATGTACCAGCTTGAGCACGAAAATCTAAAAAAGTTCCATTTGGCAAATCTCCACTTTCAAAATTGCCTTCACAGGATGTATATGAATATGTTCCATCAACTGTTGGATTGTTTCCTGAAATTACATAAAAAGTACACGTACTCGTTGAAGTTAAAGTATAGCTGTTACAAGATATTCCTCCGGTTGGAGCTGGAGTCGGAGCTGGAGTCGCCACTATATTACAACCCACACAACAGACATCAGTTAAGCTTACATCTGAGTAACATAATTGTACCTCAGTAGAATTTCTGTAGTCATATATTAAATATAAATAGTCCTCCGTATTTCCACTTGGCATTGTAAAGCTAGCAAAAAATTCTGGTGAATTATTTCTTACGGGAGTTGCAGTGGTTGATGCTGCTAATAAAGCAATAATGTCAGCATTTATATTTCCGTAAAATGTTCCTGATCTTAAAAATCTAAAATTATTTGTGTTAGGATTAAAGTCATAATTATCAAACGCTATTTTGTTGCTAATAATACTTACTACTGCTGCATCATCAGGTATAACTCCTGCACCCTGACCTCCGGTCAAAGAGAGGTATTGAGACACTAAAGGATTATTAAGTCCACTAGCAAACTCCATTGGCTCTTGATGTAAAGGAGAAGTAAATAATCCGTCTTGCCACCTGTATTCATTGTGAATAAATTTTCCTCTATCTGCATTACTTCCGATTCCAACTTGTACAATTGTTATTTGATCAGGTACAGCACACCCAACAACAACCTCAATGGTATCTGCCGTTGTGCTATTTGACGAAACCAATATAGTCATGTCTTCAGCATACACGGAATCTTTAGGAACGCTTAATATTCCACTTGCTTTTGTTGTTACACTTGTAGAGGTTCCGTTATATAAAGCGGTAATTGTATAGTCATTATTTATAGACGCGTCTTCAGTACCAATATCATTTCCTGATGCGGCTGCAGAATTAGTTTCTGTTATTAACTCTACCAACCCAGCTAATACGTTAGGAGTATTAGCCTCCGATATAACATTTGTATTACCACCACTTGGTAATATATACTCTATATTAACAGTACCGGTTTCTTGAGTTACATTAACGCAATAAGATATTTGCTCTCCTACTGGAATAGTTATATTTCTAGAGCTACCGCATAAATCACAGTTACCTACAAAAGGTAGTGTTATACTATTGGCAGATAATACATACTCATTCATATACGGATCAAATCCACCTAACTTCTGTGCATCAAAGTTATCATGAAATAAATCTCTAAACCATCCACGCATTCCAAACTCTGAGATTACAGTAAGAGACTCATTATTATATGCACCCCCCTTTAACTGTATAATAGCTCCTCGCTGCTCATCAGCAAAAAACTTATCAGCCCCAAACACTGCAAAACTTTCAGGATTTCTGCTTATTCCAAACTCTTCAAGCCTAGCAACCTGCTGTCCTAATACAGTAGGAACAGAGGTTAATGATCCTGTGCCTGCAGCATCTGTTAACAAATCTTTTCCTGCTAAAACGTAAGATATTTTATCCTCCTGAAGAGTAAGGATATCTGTCTGTCTAGCAAATAATTTTTGAATTGATCCAAATGAATCTTCTAAAGGCTTAAAATTTAAAAGACCTAAGTTAAACTCATTAAGCCTATTGACATTGGACTCGTCATTATATAGTCCACTATAAGTTAAGTCTGCAAACCTATGAGCCTCCTTATACTCTTGCGCAGAAGTGGTAGTTACACGATTACCTTGGGCTAAAGCTTCACCTTTTATAGAGTCTCTGATGGTATAGCTTTCTACTCCATTACCAAAAGCATAACAATTAAAAAATCCAGTATCAACAACAGCAGAAATTTGAGTTTGAACGTTTTGATTACTTTGCGTTCCCTCATGCTGACCATTAGCGCTTACATTAAACTGTAAATTATTTTCATACCAAATGTCAGGTAGAGCATTGGATGGTAAAGTTTCAAAAACAATTACTCCGCCGCTATTAGCTCTTTCTACTGTAATTTCCATTTCACAATTAGAAGCGTGACCACCAATTACTAAACCTCCCTTGCAGCTTACAGCTCCAGTTGCTAATAACCACTTAGAACCGTCATTAGCATTAAAAAATTGATATGTATTTGTTGAAGTTCCTACAGCTATAAATGGATTTTGTACATCTCTATCAATATTATCAGGCGGTACACTTACATTTAATCCTGTCGCTGTTCCATCAATAGGAGTTCCTGGTACATAAACATTATAAGTGAGGCGATCTGTATTGACATTATCAGACACACTATTTTCCTCTATTAATTCCCCTATATTATCCCCCTCAAACCATGATTGAAAATCAGTATAGTTTGTAGAAGAAATTAAGTCTGGTGATGTATATGTATTAAGTCTTGTTCGGCATCCACTAATTCCTCCGAGTGCGTCTCCTTGTCTGTTTTGAAATATTCTTATAGTAATAACACTATTGACTGGAATGCTGTAATCTATATATTGATTTGTTGATGTAGCAGCAGGATCAAGATTTTTAACACTAACCAATGCACGTCCCACAGGGAATCCTGCAGATTTTTGTCGTATTGGAAAACTTGTTGTTATCGCAGGATGAGCTACACGATTTCCTCCTACTGTTTCTGATGAAGTAACATTAAACCCGTTAGGTACCATTTGCATATAAGCACCTGCTGGTACATTAGTGTAATAATCATCATCCGGCGGATCTGGCTCTGGTGAACGTGTATCAAAAGGATTACGAATTTTTAAAAAGTTTTCAGACTGAACTTTTTTATCTATAATAACTCCTTCAATGCATTGCTCAACTCCTCCACGGCTATCTCTTTTAACTATAAGTCTTTGTCCTGCCTCTACTTTAGCAGCATTCTCTCCTTCTAGCAAAAAATAATAACTTGAAGATCGTGGATCTTTAAAAAAAGTTTCACTATATATTGTTTCGTAAGTTGACTGGCTAGGCTTTATAACAAACTTATAATACTTTGCCCAGTATGGAGCTCTTTGAGCCCATGGTATAGTAACCTGTATTGCATTTTGTCTAGTTGAATTAGCGCAAGGAACTTGAATAGTATTATTAGAACTTACTAAAGCTGTTGATGATCTTAAAAACTCATCCATATATACTACACCAATTTCATAACCCCTATTACTATGTAAACTTTTAGGATTAGACACTGTAGAAAATACGGCTGTTATAGAAATAATTTTATAATATTCATAGAATCCACCGCTAGGAACTGCAGGATCAGAAACATAACGCATAGCAGGCATCTGTAGTTTGATGCTACTAGAGCTTGGAGTATTACCAACTATGGCAATAGGCTGTCCAGCGGCTGTTATACCACTTTCAACTTTTGCAACAGATCCAGCGGCTACAGTTTGAGTTGTAGGTATTCGACAATTAACAGTGTCTGTTAAAGTAAACCCAGCGCAAGAGCTAGGATTAGTTGAGTCATAAACAGGCTTAATATTGGTAACAGTTCCTATAGCGTTTTGAAAGCTTGTTGATTCTACCATCTCATAAATAGACGTGAAGTCTTGAGGTAATGAATAAACAAACTGTATGTCTGTGTTTTCAGTTTCTGTAGTTGGCTCTCCAGTAGTTGGATCGTACTTTGAATGCTCAAAAGTAAAATCTATATTTAAAGATGTTCCCTCTAATAGTTGAGTTAAAACATTAATCGTTGATAAATCTACTACCCCAACGGAGTTTGTAATAGTCTGAGAACTTCCAAATGTATATACTCCTGATTCAGTTGTAGTAGTTAAAGTAACGCTACTAATTAATGTTTCAATTAAATTAGCCTGGTATTCTAACTGAACTGGATTATTAAATATATCTTTTAAATCGTAACCCTCAATGTAGTTTCCATAAACTAAACGATTGCCCATTATGGTTTGACCTAAAGCTTTTATAGGAACATTGTCATATAACCTTAAAAGTTCTGTTGATGGTAAAACTGTGAATATTTTACTATTATCAAAAGCAAAAGAGTACTGTTCGTTATCAGCATAACCTAGAAGATTTTTTGAAAG
>Ga0114998_10002681_pt1 | contig 13379 bp, 5 predicted proteins | sample ArcticOcean_MG_C_5_FD_87044 | JGI IMG/M metagenome (GOLD analysis project Ga0114998, IMG submission 87044) | Marine microbial communities from western Arctic Ocean - ArcticOcean_MG_CB4_138 | ecosystem: Environmental > Aquatic > Marine > Oceanic | place: Arctic Ocean: Canada Basin | collected...
AGCTCATGGTGGTTCTGGTACTATTAATCCAACTACTAACTTAAGAGAATATAAAGGCGGAGGCGGTGGTGGTCCAACAGAAACTACATCTACTTCTACTAATCTACCAGAGTATGCTCAACCGTTTTATGAAGAGCTACTAAAACAATCAGGTAAAGAAACTTACACTACAGATTCAGCTGGTAATGTAACAGGGGTTCAAGAATTTACTCCTTATACTGGAGACCGTCTCGCTGAGTTTACACCAGGTCAATTAGGAGTTCAAACCGAAGTAGAAGGAATGACTGCTCCTGGACAGTTTGGTCTGGCTGGTACAGGGTTAACTGATACTATGTCTGCAGCAGGTACAGCTCGTGGTGGTATAGGTAGTGCATTAGGTTATGCGCCTGGAACAGTTACTGAAGAATCTATTACTACAGAAAAATTTACTGACCCAGGTGTTGCGGCATCTTACATGAGTCCTTATCAACAACAGGTAACAGATATACAGTTAGATGAAGCTAGAAGACAGGGGGAAATTGCTAAATCAGGCAGAGGATTAGGTTCTATAAGTCGTGGTACTTTTGGTGGCGGTCGTCAAGCTTTAATGGAAGGTGAAGCAGACAGAAACCTAGCTATGCAGTTAGGACAAATACAAGCTCAAGGTAGTCAACAAGCTTATCAACAAGGACAACAAGCATTTACTGCAGACCAAGGTCGTAACTTACAAATGCAACAAGCTAACCAAGCAGCTGATTTACAAGCTCAACAAATGGGTCAACAAGCTCAACAGTTTGGTGCTGGCTTAAGTAAAGATGTAGGTCTTGCTGGACTACAAACTGGACTACAAGGAGCTCAAGCTCAAGCTCAATTAGGTGCAACAGAACAGATGGCTAACCTTGAAAGACTTAAAGCTCAATCTGCAAGTGCAGCTGAACAACAAGCTATGCAACAAGAAATTGATAACTTAGCGTATCAACAATTTAGAGAGCAACAAGATTATCAACGTGGTCTATTAGAATATCAATCAAATATTCTTCGTGGTACTGCAGGTGCACTTGGTTCAACTCAAGTAGCTTATGCTCCACAACCAAGTATGGCATCTCAAATAGGTGGTATGGGATTAGCTGGACTAGGACTTTATAATATGATGGGTAAATAGGGGCAAATAATGGCTAACGGTAAAGGACTTGAAGAAATTTTTTCTATGCAAGAAAGTATAGAAGACTTAAATAAAAAAACAGTTGGTGGTGGCGGATATGCTATACCTAGAGAATATATAATACAAAAGTATTTAAAAGAAAGAATAAATCCTAAGATGCCTACCACTGCTATTTTAGCTGCGCTTGACCAAAGAAAGTGGGAAGAAAAACAAGTAGCTGAACAACAAGGTCCCCAACAATCTGTGCTTGAAGAAACTATTAGTGAAACTGAAACTGTTATGCCTACTATAAATCCTATGATGGCTCAAGGTATTAATCAAGGACAACCCCAAGAAAAAAGACCACAACAGATAGCTGGCCTTAACAGACTTCCAATGGCTGGAAGAGTTCCACCTCAACAGAGGATGAGAACTGGTATCCCTATGATGGCAGCAGCAGGTGGGTATGTACCTAACTTCGCTGACGGCGGTATTATTGGATATAAAGAACGAGGTTATGTAAAAAATAGATTTGACCCAGATGCTAAGCCTTTTACCGAAAGAAAATTTTCTTTTTCAAACATAATATCTGATTCTATGGCTGCAGAAGGAGGATATGATGGTCCTAGTTCATATGAAAGAAAAGCTATAGAGGATATAGAAAAGTCGCAAGGCGAGAGAGGTGAAGAATTTCCTACCTTGTTAGGTGGTCGTCCTGAAGATATAGCTAGAGAAAGTATATTTGATGAAATAAAACAAAGAGAAAAAATAAAAACTGATTCAGAAGGTGGCGGGGGATATAACCCTATAGTTAATGAGCGAACTGAAATTGATGATAATATATTAGCCCAAACTGAAAAAAATATTAAAATGGAGAAAGATATAGAAGCTCAAATCCTAGCAAATAAAAAACCTGTTGATATTAAAAAACCTGTTGATATTAAAGGAAGTGGAATAGGAAATAAAGAAGATAATTTATTTCAAGGAGCTTATCTTGATACAGGTGTAATAGATACAACAGTATACGAAGAAGTTGATATTATTACAGCTGGTAATGAAGCAGCACAAGCTTATGAAGATAGAATTGGAGTAAGTCCATTTGTAGCTCTAGCAGGAAAATATGAACAAGAAATAGGTGAAAACATTGCTGAAGCTAAAAAACAATCTATTGGTAAAATGTTATATAACTTTGGTTCTGAATTAACTAAGAGTGGTAAATTAGGTGATGCTGCTGTAGCAGCAGGTAGAGACATTGATAAAGATATGGACAGACTAATTACTCTTAGACGTGAACAAAGAAAAATAGGATTTGATATAGCTAAGATAGGAGAAGCAGAGCGTCAAACTAAAGGCAAGATAGGTGCTGATGCAGAAGGCAGAGCTAAATTAACTAATGAAAAAAGACGTTTACAGAAAAATACTGATATGTTAAAACAAAAAGAAATAAATATTAAAACACCTTACTACAAAGCTTTATCAGAAAAAGCACTTGCAGAAGGAAGATATTATGATAAATTTGATTCTGCAAAAACAGGAGCTATTAAAGAAAGGGAAGCTCAATATGCTAGAGCATTTGGTTCTCCGGCTGCGTATGAAAACTTTTTGAAAAATTATAATACTGTCCTGTCAGCAGCAAAAAGAAATGGAACTAGTGTAGAAACAGAAATAACTAGTGGGGTATTTGACCAATATTCAGAAGATTTTAAAAACACAATTCGTGATGGTATAACAACATTACAAAGAGTAAAAGCAAGCCCAATAGGTTCAGAATTAGGGGTTCCTGGAGGGTCAGCAACTCCACCTGGTCCAAATCCAAAAAAAGTGTATCAACCTAGTGAAGCAGAAAATTCTTTACTTAATACATATAAATAATGGCTAATCTTGAGGAAGCATACAACGCATTAAGAAATGCTCATAATGCAGGAGATACTAAAGCTGCATCTGAAATAGCCATTATTATTAATAAAATGCAAGCATCCCCTCAACAAGAAAAAGACCCCCTAGCAGGCGATGATTCTGCATTACGCCGTGTAAGTGATGTAGGTATAGATTTAACTAAGGGTGTCTTAGGTGTTGTAGATGCTGCTACTGGACTTTTAGATATTCCTACAGGAGGTGCGGTAGGTAAATTTACTGATGAAGTAAGTGAGTCTTTATTTGGAGGAACTACAGAAGATGCTAAAGCATTTTTAGATAAAGGTACTTCAAGGCAAGGTTTAAGAGCTGAAAGAGAAGTAGCTGAAGCAGAAGGATTTGGAGGCACTTTAAGTGCTATGGTTCAAAACCCTTCTACTATAATAGGTACTGTAGCAGAGTCATTACCAGCTATGTTTGGTGGTGCTAAAATTGCTCAAGGTCTTGTTAAATTAAAAAAATTTCAAACATTAAATAAAACAGGAAAAGCTGGACGGCCTGGAAAAACACCTAATTATGCATTAGCTGCTGGTGTAGGTGAAGGAACAGTAGGAGCAGGTATGCAAGCTACTGATATAAGAAGGCAAACTGATGACCAAACTTTAAGTGCCGGCCAATCTGGTCTTGCTGCTTTAACAGGTGTATTTACAGGGGTCTTAGGGGTTTTTGGAGCTACAATAGCTAAAAAAGCTGGATTAATAGACCCTGATGTAATGTTTGCGGAAGGTATTAAAGAAGGCACAAAACGAGGCATGATAAATAATGCTATTCGTAGTGGTTTAGCTGAAGGTGCTTTAGAAGAACTACCTCAATCTATACAAGAACAAGTATTACAGAATATTGCTTTAGGTAAAGACCCATTAGAAGGATGGGGAGAAGCAGCAGCTACTGGACTTTTAGCTGGATTTGGAATGGGTTCAATGGCTACTATTGCTTCTAATGCAAAACGAAGAGAAATATATGAAGATAATAAAAGAGATATTCCAAAAGGTGAACCTGAAGTAGGTTCTTCTGAGCCATCAAAAGTTCCTATTTTAAGTGACCCTCAAGCTACACCTCAAATTACACCTCAAGTTACACCTAAAGCTAAACCTAAAGCTATAGAACAAGTTGACGACTACGAACAAAATAAATTGCCAGATGAAACAGAACAACAGTTTTATATGCGAAGGAACGAAGAAAAAACAAAAGCTGAAAATCAAGGAGAAAATGTAAATGAAAAAATCCAAATTACGGCAGAAGAAGGAGGAGGAGCCCCTCTTGCTCAAGAATCTAAATTTTTCCCCATTACACCCACTATCGCTCCAAGAGTTGGAGGAGGCTCTAATGTTTCTGAGTCAGGAGGACTTGATGCAGCCGGTGCCCAAACGCCTGTTGCAACTGACGGAGGAGGATTGGCTGAGAGTGCAGGTATTGCTGGAGGACCTGTCGCAACAAAGAGCGACAAGCAGTCTGCATTAGAAATAAAAAAGGCTAATACTGCTCTTAAAAAAGCACAGATAGAAGCTGAAAAAAAAATAAATACTAAAGAAATTGATGCTATAAATAGCAGAAAATTTAATTTAAGAAAAGCAGAAGCAACAAAGTTTGCAGTAGAACAGGGGCTTGATGTTCAACCTTTTGAAATAAGTGGTAGTCGTTATTCAGCCTCAACTCCTCTACAAACTATAGTTCAGTCTAAAGTTAAAAAAGGAAGTAAAGGAGTTGAAGCTGAAGTAGAAACTACTGAGTCTGAATATACAACTGACCGAGAAGTAATTAAACAAAATGCAATAAAAGATGCGGCTTATGTTATAGGTATGCAAAAATTTGATGAAATGGATATCACAGCAGCTGAAAATCAAATAAAAGAATATAAAACAAAAGTTGTAAAAAAATTAAAAAAAGAAAGACAATCTAAATTAAATCAAATTAAAAGAGAATCAAAACTTAAAGGAACATCAGCGGTAGAAAAACTTAATAAAGATTTTCCTTATTTAGAACTTAAGGAAGGTTCTTTTCCTACAGCATTTGCAACAGGTCCAAATTCACAAACATACACAAACGCTATAGAAGCTATATACGTAAGTCAATTAGGTAAAAAGAATTTAATAGGTAATCCTTTAAAAGACCTTAAAGCAGCAAACGAATATCTTGATTTTGTAGGAAGAACACCTGAAATTGAAGAACAGATATCTACTAATCAAAAAGAAGCGACAGAACAATTAGCAATTAGTAAGCTAATGAAAAGAAGGGTATTAAGAGACCCTAATTTAACTGCTAGAAAAGAAACTGATGAATCTTTAGAACAAGAAGATATACAAGAAGTAACAAAAGAAATAAAAAAAGACATTGAAAACGAAATGGGAGTATCACAACGAGACATTGAAAGTGATAAAGAAGCTATTAGCAGAACAAAAGCAAAAGGTAACCAAAGAAAAAGTGAAACAAAAATAAAATTTGATACCTTTGTAAAAATTTCTGATGCGTTATTAGATGGGGAAGGAAATCCTAATCCCCCTATAAATTTAAAAGATATACTAAATATAATATCTTCTCTCTCAACTGTAGATGGAAGAATAGCTCAAAAATTATCTAATATAAATAGCAATACAAAAATTCAAGCAGGCAAAGTTAAAGGAAACGAAGCGGGTCAATATGACCCTAAAACTAATACTATAACTATTAATATAGAAACTATTTTAGAACAAACAGTAGAAAATATAGATGCAGTAAATACTGTTTTGCATGAAACCATGCACTCTGCGTTAGACCATATAATTGATTCGACTGCTAGACATGATTATTTAATAAAGAAAGGCAAGAAAATAACTACTGGAGAAAAAGCGGAATTAAAAGTTATTAATGATAATCTTACTGAATCTCAAAGAAATTCTGTTAAAAAACTTAAAACATATCAACAAAAATTAAGAGCATATTATAAAAATACTAATCAACCATTACCAGATGGTCTTAAAGCAGGACAAGACCTTAATGAATTTATAGCTTATATATTTGAGGGAACTACTAATAGACAATCTCTTGGATTAGGTAAGTCTTTTCAAGATGTTTTAAGTAATTTATCTCAAATGGAAGTAGGGGTAAAACTAGAAAATCAAAGTATGTTAGATAGACTACAAGCTATTTATAAAGATTTAAGAGATACTATAATGGGAGCTTTAGGTCTTAATAAAAATGATAATTTTTCTATGTTAAGAGCAATTTCAACAGAAGTAGATATTATATTAAACCCTAAAGTATATAAACCTGCTGTTACTGAAGCAGCAGAAGACTTTGGATTAACAGGTAAGGAAACTAGGTTTAAAGAAGGACGTAAATCTGTAGGAGTAGACGCTGATGGAACCCCTGTAGATAGAAAATGGAAAATAGGTAAAACTAAAGAAGAAATAGCAAAATTTAGTACAAAGAAATCAGGAAAATCAAGTGTTAATAAAAAAGAAATAAAAGCAAAAAAATTAGCGTCTGAAAATATGTCAGCAAAAGAAAGTATGGAAAAAGCAGAATCAGATGCTATAAAAAATAGACCCAACTCTAAAAATGTAATAAAACAAATTGCGGAAGTTGATAGTACTACTATTGTAGAAAAAATGCAAAATGAAAGAAGACCCTTAGTTGACTTAGATAGAAATAAAGAAAGAGCTGGAGATTTAAATTTTGATGGAGAAAACATAAATGTAATAGCTTCTTTAATGGATGGAATTTTTGGAAAAGCAGATTTTTATTTTAAAAAATATTTATTAAAAAATATGGATTCTCTTAAAAGAGCTTCAGGAGATTTTGTAAAACTTCAACGAAAATTAGACCCAAAAATGGATGAAGCAGTAGCTATAGAACGATTAAGTAACTATTTAATTGCTCGTCATGAACAAGAAAGAAGGCATGTAAATTTTCTTAAATATGCTCCTGTAAAAACTCAAGAACAAATAGGTAAGGTTTTAGAATATATTGACTATAAAACAGGCAAAAAAGAAGCTGTTTCTCCTAGTGAATATAGAAGAAGAATATGGAATGAGATTGAAACTAATCTTGAATTAACTATGCAAGATAAAAAAAATCTTATGGGTAATTTAGAGTACATAGTAGCAACTTATATAGACCTTAAAGGAGAATCTTCAAAAACAGGAGTAGGAGGACCAGATGGAACACTTGAAGGGGTAGAGGAAAATAATATATTATATGACACCACAGCTAATACTTTTAGAACTCATGAAAAACGACGTGAGTTATTAAATTCTAATCCTGAGTTAAAAAAATTAGTAGATAATGTTGCTTATTTTTTAGATAAAGTACAAAAAGGTACTTTAGAACTTAATAAAGTAGATAATTATAATACTACTTTATCTCAAAATATGATTGATTTTTATGGATGGAAAAACTATGTTCCTTTAAAAGGAAAAGCTTTATCTAAAGATGAAAATGCTGAAGATGAATGGGGTTATAGTGGAGAAAGATTAGGTAATACTGCAAGAGAAATAGCAGTAGGACTAGAGGGTAGAGATAGTGAAGCATCAAATGTAGTTACTCAAACTATAGTAGAAGCTGTTCAATCTACTGCGAGAGCAGGAAGAGAAGGTTTAACTAAATCTATTATAAATAATATTAAGCAAGGGTATTTAAAAGGTTCAGTAAGTAACCCTATTTCATTTCAAGATAGATATAAAAAAATAGGTAAATATTCTCCTGGAGATTTAAAAGAAAATCAATTAGTTCATAATAACCCTGATGGTTCAATCGAGATTATTACTTTAGATAATCCTCGTATAGTAAAAGCAATTAGAAAAGTAGCAAATACAGCTAATCCTAGAATGGATGCAGTAGTAGGGTGGTTTAATAAATTAACAAGTTGGTTAGGTCAACTTCATACTAGGTATAATCCAGCGTTTCCTTTCTTAAATTGGACAAGAGATGCTATTACTAACTTTTTTGTAATAGCTGTAGATAACCCTGCTGCTCTTCCAACGTATGTAATGGAATTAGTTAAACAAACTGTTAAAATTCTTCCCTTTATAGGTTCTACTAACAAAGCTGTTACTGCATATATTAATGGGGATATTTCTTTACTTGAAAAAAGAGCAAAAAAAGATGGGGAAGGTTCTGTAGCTGCTGATTTTTTAGACTTTTTTGAAAGAGGGGGAAATGTATCCTACATTCAATCTATGTCTTTAACAAACTCAATACAAGATATTATGGACAGAGCTAATAAAGGTCCTGGAGGAATTATATTAAGTTCTAGAGAAGAAATTAATAGTTTTTTTGATAAATTTGTAGGTACATTTGAATTATCTGTAAGACTAGCGGCTTATCGAGCTATGAAAGGACAAAGAAAAAATTTAAATATGACAGAAGAAGGAGTTAAAGATTATGCAGCAATGTATGCAAAAAACTTAGCTAATTTTGAACAAACTGGAGAGTGGGGTAAACAAATTGGTGCCCTATTTATGTTTTTTAGACCAAGTGCTACTGGTGCAGTTAGAGCTTTAGATGCTATAAGCCCTGCTTTAAGAAGTTTAAGTCGACCTTTAGGTAGTGGTGGAAAAAGAGTTATGGAAGAAAGAATTCCTGACGAAATAAAAAATGACCCTAAAAAACTAGAAGCTTGGAATAAAGAATATGACCGAGCAGTATTTAATGGAAAAGTAGTAATTATAGCCTCTATTGGTTTTGGAGCTGCTATGTATAATCTTTCTAAATTATTGGCTGGTGATGATGAAGACAAAAGAAATATAATAGATGCTGATAATATGTCTCGTTGGACTAGGTTTGCTCGATTTGATTTAGGAGATGGTAATATAATACAAATACCTTGGGGTTTTGGGTTAGGAGGATTAGCTTCTATTGGAGCTCAATTAGCAGCAATGGAAGGTTCTACTTATAATGACACAAGTAAAATAATAAGAAATATATCGGAAATTTTATTAGATTCTTTCTTACCTATTCCTATTTCTCGTATAGATTATACTGAAAGTGCTCAAAATGCAGGTTTATTTTTAGCAGATACTTTATTTCCAAGCGCGCTTAGACCTTTTATGGAAATGCTTACTAATACAAGTGGGTTTGGGTATCAAATTTATCAGGAAACCAATAGATATGGTCAAGCTTATGCGGGAGGAGATAATGTTCCTCAAATGTATAAAGATGCTGCTATGTGGCTTAGTGATGCAACAGGTAAAGAAAGTGATTTAAGTCCTAATGGTTTATATTTCTTTAGTAATAATTATTTTGATGGTCCAGGTAGATTATTACATAATATATATGAGGCGGACCTTATACTAAAAAATAAACAAATAAAAAATATAAATACCGTTACTAAAGCTACTATGGTACTAGATAGTTTTATTTCTACTAAAACTGAAATAATTTCAGAAGATTTTCAAAAAACTAAAAATAAATTAAATAATGAATTTAAAAAACTTGCATCATATAAATTAGACGCAGATAAAGGTAAACCGGGACTATCTGAATATTTAGCTAAACCTGAAAATGCTAGTATAGAGTTAGCTGAAACTACTTGGAATCAACAAATCGCGGGAGATTTACAAAATTTACAATCAGAATTAAATGCCCTTCGGGTAGCTTCAGAAATACCTTTAAAAATAAGAAACCAAAAGATTAAAAATAAAAAATTTGAAGTTCTTAGAAAAAAAATAGAAATATTATTAATAATGGATAGTCTTGTTCCTAGTTATGTACCTGACCAAGGAAGAGATGATGAACAAGGCAGAGCTCCTCTTAACTAAGTCGCCAAGCTCTTACACCTAAGCATCTATCTTTAACTGTAATAAAAACTTTTACCTTAATATTAGCACGCTTAGCCCCTGATTCTATTGCATGTAGAATAGGAGAAGGTTTAGTAGTAGGAATAAAAAAGCTCTCACCCCTACCCATATTCTCAAAAGGAAACACCCACTCTAACTCATCATGCAGATTCAGACTTCTGCTCCTTTAATAAGTCATCTAAAAACTTAGTGGTATCTATTTCAATAGCAGTGATAGGACTAAATCCTGTGGCTGGCTTCCACCCTGTACCCATTCTTAACTTCTTATCAGCTATTGTGTATCCCTTTTCTTTCATATTGAATGTAAATTCACGAAGACTAACTCCATTTTCTGTAAGATAAACCCTGAAGTGCTTCTTTTCTATATAAATTTTTGACATATCTATATCGGCTCTAATTACTAAATTACTTCTAGGCTCCATAGTTACCTTATGATTGTCCATAGCAAGTATGCCTGTCTGATGTTCATTAATATACTCACCCAATACACTTTCATAATCTACACTATTAATTCTAATAACATTATCTCTAATGTTTATCATCTCTCTCACTGCATATTTATAAATTCTATCTATATCTAAAGTAACTATTTTAGCTTCTATAGCAATCTCAGCGGCTGTGAAAGTAGAGGCTATAATATTTTCATAGAATCTATATACACTATCGTCTCCAAAATCTTCTTTAAATTTAGCTATCCATTTAGCTATCAAGTCATTTACTTCTGAACGAGATTTAGTATATAAATGTTGTATAAATTTACTACCAGCGTGACCATAATTTAATCTAAATGTATCAAATATTTTAGCTGATATTCCAGGCACTTCCTCAAACAACGTAGGCTTGTGCATATTAAATTCTATTAAACGAGCAACCTCTCCGTTAGGGTCTTTTTTTATAGTGCTTAGTTTGTCATAAAGAGAATGATTGGAGGTAAAGATAGCTATTAAAGATGCAGATAGCTCATGTTCTCGTTCTGCATTAACTGAAGCTTGCATACGCATCTTAGCTTTACCTTGAGATATTTTATGTATAAGCCTTGACAAATCTCTACCGTGTATATTACCTACTTCATCAAGTCCTAGAGGTAGATTGTGTAAAGCTAAATACCTTCCTGTTAAAGCATTTTCTGTAGAGTTACCTTCTAATACAGATAAGTCTTTAGGGTTACCCCATATACTTAGAGCAGAGAACAAAGCTCCAGTTTTACCTGCACCAGATGTGCCTGTTAAAGATATAGCTACTCCACTTGTAGAAGTTAAATCCATAAGAGTAGAACCAAACCCAGATAGCATTGTAAAGGCATGAAGCTCTAAACTAGGTGAATTAAGTGTATTAGCGGCTTCTTGCCAAGCTTCATAAGAGCCCTCAGGAGATAAATGGGTAGCTATACCCCTACATAAAGGAGAGGTAGGACTACTTAAAATCTCACCTTTCTTAGTTATTTCTTTATCACCAATTACAAAAGCTTCTTTATCAGCCGTCCAACCCATTTGCATACGCATGATTTCTGCTTTATCTCTTGCAATAAGGTATTGCCCCCATTCATATATGTATTGCATTAAAAATTTTCCTTGGTGGTTAGAAGGGTTATAAATGATACCCACACTAGTTATTATCTCTCTAAACTTGTCTAAAGCATATAAGTATTTCATTGGTAACATAAATTCTCGTTCAGGGTCATTAGGTAAATGAACCTTCATTAATAAACATTCACCATCATGCACACTGTAGATTCTTTTGATAGGATACAAATCATAGGTTGAAACTAAGATTGGGTCTTTAGCCTGAGCATTTCCATCTTCATCAAATACTACAGGCGGCTGAAAATATATACCTCCATTTTTACCATATCTAAATGGACCTAAATCTTTAGGTAAACTTACTAACCCAGTTTTAGGTAACACTTGAACTTCTTGACTAAGAGGTGCAGACTTAAAACTTTTTCCTAAAGCTAATGGGTTCTTTATTTTTCCTTGATGTTCACACTTATCACAAATCCCAGCTTCTAATTCATTAAATACTTTACATGACTGAGGTTTATCTTGAGTCTGATTAGCTTTACGCTCAGTAACCTCTTTATTATAGTGTTTATGCCCCTCAGATAAATTATGTATAGCTGTATTTCTATCATCACAATGTTGAGCTATTGATAATCCTGCATACCATAAAGGCTCAGGTATATCGTTAGGTGTAGTTATCATACGCTTTATATGTCCACACCCTTTATCTTTTAGACTTTTAATAGCTATAGTTTTAAAGTTAGACTGAAAATTATCTAGCTTTAGAATACTTTTTTGGTCCTCAGTTAAAGGACCTTTAGCCTCTAGTAATATATCATCTAGAGTTGTTTTAACTTCGCCTAAGTATGTTTTGAAGTCTTCTATATCATACGTAGGTATCTCCCGGCTGATAAGTTTAGTAAGTGTAGGAGGAGTGTCTTTCATGTTTAAAGTATTGGGGCATCTCATAATCCTTGCTGGGTCAGCCATGACTGCTCTATCAATACGCAACCCTTTTTCTAAACAATAGTCTCTAAGTTTTTCAGAGTATGCTACATACTGAGATATAGAAATATTATCGTTCATTATCCAGTAAGCATGAATACCTCTACCTGAGTCTAATTTTAGTGCGCCAGGGAAGTGATTCTCTTCTATAAATTTATCTAAAGCTTGTTCAGCTTCTTTTTTAGTAGAGTAGTCTTTTTCCTCACCTACATCTAAATCAATAAATAAAGACCTAAAATATAAAGCATTATCTGCCTTTCTACTATAGCCATCAAAACTACCAAGAGCTATATAAATATTTGAGTCTTCTTTACTTTTAAGCTCTTCAATTTTTGGTTCAATTTCTTCAACGGATTCAACAAAATAATGTTTAACCCTGTCTTTAATTGTAGCTATACAATAGACACCCTCTGTAGGTAAAACTTTTTTATAGAATTCATTTATCATCTTGAAGACCAATCACTAGCGTACTGCCGAGCGTTAGCTAAGTTGTGTGCTGGTAGCACATTGTTTTTTAAATCAAGTTCAACCAAAACCATAAATTCTAAAATTAGTTTTTGGTGTGCTTTCCTGATAGGTTTCCCTCGAAACCAGTTATGTACACTCTGTCTACTTACTTTAAATATATCACTTAGATACATCGTAGGTAGATTAGACTTGACACATAGTTGAGCTAGTTGTATGCCTAACTTATTTTGGTCGGCGTACTGTAAGCCTAGTAAAAATTTGTCGCTATAAGGTCGTGCCATTTTAACTCCCGTTTTTATTTGTCCATCGTTTAATAATGTCTAAAACTTCTTCATCTCTTTCTATTTGTTGTGAAGTAGGTTCTGCTGGTGTTTCAAGAAATACATCAAATTGCACCGTAGGCCGGTTAGGGTCTACTTCATTCTGAGTTTTTACATTTAATGTAATAGCCTTAGCTGCGGTACGGTCTTTTGATTTGAGTTGTAAATCTTCCATATCACATTCTTTAATAGCGGCTACTGGAGAGAACAAAAGTTTGGGTATATTAACTTCTTCATCAAACTGTAATTTTGTTATAACTCTTCCTGCACTAACACT
>Ga0114998_10002701_pt1 | contig 13327 bp, 10 predicted proteins | sample ArcticOcean_MG_C_5_FD_87044 | JGI IMG/M metagenome (GOLD analysis project Ga0114998, IMG submission 87044) | Marine microbial communities from western Arctic Ocean - ArcticOcean_MG_CB4_138 | ecosystem: Environmental > Aquatic > Marine > Oceanic | place: Arctic Ocean: Canada Basin | collected...
CGCGCATGGCGAGCGAACTGGCCGCGGACGCGCGGCGCCGTCCCCGGGGCACAGCCCGCGGTCGTCATCCCGGCGCGCGTGTGCTCTGACGTGTCGAGAAATTCAGCACACGCTCGACTCGATCGACATTTACGCACCTCGATCGAGTTTCGTAAATGTCGATTCACGCGTGAATCGACGCGCACAACCCCCCGCCCTTGAGGGTCGGGGCGGTCCCTCGTTGTACCGAGGGACCGTTTTCCTTTCGTTACGATGTCCCGACGCTACGCCACGCTCGCGAGCTTGATGACCGGCCGCGGGGGCGTGCACGAGGTTTCCGAGGACCGACTCGTGGCCCTGCCCGCGACCGGGGGCGTGGAACGAATCTGCCAACGCACGATCGAGACCGAGGCTGGGCACCACCACGACAGCGATGGTAATCAAACAACCGACGAGACGGATCACGACATGACCGCAACCAACGCGTTCCAGTCGCACGTGGAGTACGTGGTGCCTGGTGTTCAGGTGATGGGTGGTACCGGTAACAACCGGGCGTTGCACGTCCTGCGCCTTTCACCTCGATGGCACGCAACAATCTTGGCCGACTTGACGCGACGAGCCACGACGAAAACGCGTTTGGCGCACGAAGCCCAGGAACGGCTGGTGCAAGGCCCGGACGGGGGCGTCACCGTGAGCAACGTGGGTGGATTTCAAAGCATGCACGACTTGCTGGAACCAAAAACGTGGTGCTACACCTCGGATGAGGAGGAGGAGGAGGAGGAGGGAAAGTCGACGAAAAAAGGTAACGGCGACGAAAAAGAACTCGGGGCGAAAAACCTGTCCCCCCTGAAAGGGTGGGCCCTGGTTAGCGCCGCGGTGTGCTTGGCGCACGACCGCGTCCGGGATTCCGAAAACGGCGAGCGAGAAATAACGAAACACGACCTGTACGGCTGGCTCAACGCGAACAGAGGGGGGGATCACAACAAGCTGCACGAGCACGGCGGAAAGGGGAGCTGGAGCGGGGTGTTTTACGTGCGGTGCCCGAAATTCGTTCGGCCGAACGCGAACAGAAAAACGGCGAACACGGGCACCTCCCAGAGTTCCAGCGATGACACCGATTCCGACTCTGATAGCGACGACACCCAGTACGGCCTCGGCGCCCTAGGGTTGCGGTGTCACGCCGTTGCTCAAACCACAGTGGGGAACAGCTCGGCTTGTGCGTCCGACGAATCCGAAAAGGAGCCGCCCACCGCGGATAAAACCGAAAACAAAACCGAAACCGAAACTGAAACTAAAATCCACTACCTCGAGTTCCACCCGAGCGCTGGCGACCTCGTGTTGTTCCGCGGCGACGTGTTGCACGCGGTGGAGAGCAACGGGTTTTGTTTTGAAGGCCAGTTCACGGACAGTCGGGATGTTGACTTGAACACAATACGCCTGTCTATCGCGTTCAACGAAGACAGCTTGGCGAATGACGCGAAGGAAGTGGAGCGTTGAGACGGTTTCAGAACTCGTTGTGGTACACGTTCCGTTCACCAATCATCATCGCCGAGCCATCCGAGAGGACCCGCCGAATTCCGCGTCTCGTCGTTCATCGGGCAGCCGTTCTCGCGCGCCCAGACGAACAAGTCGTGATGTCCTGAAGCCCTAAGCCCATACATTTCTGCTTCGCCCTCCACCGCCATCTCGCACGTCCACTCGTCCCACGGGCAGCCGTTCGCGCGCAACCACTGCAGCACCTGGAGGTGCCCGCCCTTCGCCGCGAACGCACACGTGTTTGCATCCCACGGGCAGCTGTTCGCGCGCGCCCACTGCAGCACCTCGAGATGCCCACCCCTTGCCGCTTCCGAGCACGTCCACTCGTCCCACGGGCAGCCATGCGCGCGCGCCCACTGCAGCACCTCGAGATGCCCGACCTTCGCCGCCGCCGCGCACGTCCACCCGCTCCACGGGCAGCCGTTCGTGTGTGACCACTGCAGCATCTCGAGGTGCCCGCCCTCCGCCGCGTACGTGCACGTCTTCTCGTCCCACGGGCAGCCGTTCTCACGCGACCACTGCAGGACCTCGAGGTTGTCTCCTGCCGCTGCAGACGTGCACGTGTTTGTGTCCCACGGGCAGCCGTGCGCGTGTGACCACTGCAGCATCTCGAGATGCCCGCCCTCATCCGCGTTCGTGCACGTCTTCTCGTCCCACGGGCAGCCGTTCGCGCGCGCCCACTGCAGCACCTCGAGCTGCCCGTCCATCGCCGCCGCCCTGCACGTCACCACGTCCCACGGGCAGTTGTTCGTGCGCAACCACCGCAGCACCTGGAGGTGCCCGCCCTTCGTCGCCGCCGCGCACGTGAATTCGTCCCACCGTGTGCCGTTCTCGCGTAACTCCTTCAACTCTTCGAGCAGTCCGCTCCTCGCCGCTGCCTGACAAAGGTATTGTCGATGCGACAGGCGACCTTGCCGTTGCCGGCGCTGCACCGCGCTTAAACATCCGACCTCCAAGGCACACATTTCGTCAAGCTCCTCAAACCGAAGCCCCGTTTCTGTCACCGCGTCGCGCATCGCGCGGCTCACCGCTGGGAGCCGTGCGAGATCGGCGGGGTCGTCGAAATGCTCAGAATTGAGAATGTGAGTGGCGACGAGGTGGTTGGGAAGGCCGCGGAAGGCCTCGCCAGCGTCAGCCGCGGTAGCATCGCAGCGTTTGCGCTTTCCCTTGCGTGCGCGAGTTTCCATACCAAGCGTCGCGTTGGAATACAACGTGGAGGGTGTCGTGTGCGCGGAGTTGTGCGTCGAGGTTTCCGAGGAAGCATTCTCATCGGCGTAAAAGAAATCGGTCTTTCCGCCGACACTTCTGCGCTCCTCAATCTCGCCCGCGCGTCCACTGTCGTGCGGGAATGGCTGGCGACGCTTGTTTCCGCCGAGTGAAGCGGTTGTTGTTCGGTCCTTTCCTGGCGAAACCCCCGAGCCCACCGGTTGACGTCGTGGTGGTCCCTCGATTCGACGGGTTCGACGTGAAATGGCGCCCCGGCGTTGCCACGTCGGAGTACAACCTCGACAGATTCGAAGTGGAGATGGCCCCGACTTCCCCCGAGTTACTGGAGCTTCTCGGCGAGTCAGGGTCCACAATGCACGTGCAGTTCTACAGAGGCGTTGACTCCAGGTGTGCCATCGACAGACTTCAGCCAACGCAGGCGTTCGCACTGCGCGTGCGTTGCGTGAACCGCGCTGGTGTGTCTTGTTGGGTGGGTGCTGATTGTGAAACCTGTGCGGTACCGATCGGGTGCGGCGGCGCCGGTCCAAACGGGTCGTATGCGTGGGACCAGACCCCGACGCACGTCGAGATCACCATCCCCTGTCCCTCGACTCTTCTAAAGCCAAGGGACGTTGAATTAAGTGTCAAGCCAAAGCACTTACAAATCAAGTTTACAGGCGAAGAATCAATAGGATCAGGCGAACTTTACGGAACCGTGCTTTGCCAACCCGGCGACTTCGAGTGGGAGTTACGGGACTCTGCTCGGGGTGACTCTGCCGGCCATCGCGAGTTATTTTTGAGTCTAGAAAAGGATACGCGAGGGGGGGCTGGGGTTTCGTACCACCCAGAAGACCAGTGGGAGCGTGTGTTTTTAAAGAAAGGACACGCGAAAATCGACCGGCGGCACATGCGGTGGCTGCGCGACGGCGAGTGGCGCCCGCCAAAAGACGCGAGGTGCGCGGACGAAGTCGCGTCCGCGTTGCCCGGGATGAATTTTTCGGAAGAGAATCAACAAACAGTGAAGGGGCGGGACGGGGAGCTGGATGACTGGGGACGAGACTGGGGGGGTAAAAAAAAAAAAAAAAAGTAGCACCTTCTAGACGAGTATTTGTAAGCGAGCGCGGTGGTAGATGAAGTGAACGTCTAGGACGTAGATGTTGTCCTTTGTCTCGCTCATCAATGAGTAAACTTTATACAAAGTAATCTAATCAGTCCGTCCCCTACCCCCCGTAGTTTGTTTTAAAAACCCCCACGAACAAACCGTCCCACAGCGCTTCCTGCGCGCTGGCGTACCCCGCCGCTCGTTTTTTGAACGCCTTTAGTTCCGCGAGTTCCACGTGAGTACACGGGTACTTCTTGTCACTGGACAAGCAGTCCGCCAAATAACGCAGCCACAGCGCGTTTGTTTTCGGCACGTGTGCGCTCCAGTCGCCTGCAACCGCGTTCGCCATCAAACGGTACGTCTCGCTCTGGCAATGCCCCTCCGGGCCGTTGAACAGCTCGGGGTCCGCGCCGAGGTCGCAGTACGCGAGGTTCTGAGAGGTTTGAGAGGATTTGGAAGTATCCACATCATCATCTCCCTTACCCACGACACCGTCCCCTCCCCCGCCGAGGTCCAACCTCGACAAAGTAAAGTCGATGACGTTGACGTCGACGCCGCGCGTGGGGTAAACAAGCTGCACGCCGTTCAGGGTGGCGTGTTTTGTTTCGTCAACCCCGCACGGTTTCAACAAAACGTTACCCCAGTGCAAGTCTCGGTGTTCGAACCGGCACGCCTCCTCCGCGACCGCGAGCGCGATTGTTACTTGTAGCAAAATACTCGTCGCCTCGGCGTGATTTTGAATCGTCGCGCGCTCCAAATCCACGCCGCCGTCGCTCGACGCGAACACGGCGTACAGCTGGTCGCGCGGGAACTTGCCCGGGTTTTCGTTTTCGGATGTTTTTGTTTCGTCGTACGCGACCCACTCGTCAAGCAAATCGCGGGCGTACGGCCCGACGCACACGAACACGTTTTTGGTGTCGATGAACCCGGAGGTGACGTTTTTTCGGGAGGAGTGGGACGCGCTGCCGGTCGGTCGTAGGGACGTGAGTCGCCGCGCGACGGCGGCTTCGCCCGCGATTTGAGCGCAACCCATCTGCGGCTCGCCGTTGACAAGCGTGTCGCCCGCGATCGGGACTATTTTCAAAACCATGTTTCCAAATTTGAAAGCCTCGCCGTACGTGCCTTCTCCGATTTTCCACGCGCCGGCGTACGACGCGAGCGCGTCTGACATGCACAGCACCTCCGTAGCGGTCTGCCCGCACTCGCCGAGGAACTTCGCAAAGCTTAAATTCTCGGCGGCGTAGTTGGAGACAAACTCCGATGCGTGCGTATCGGCAGCCGCCGTATCCTGAAGCGAAGTCGCGCCAAGCGCGGCGGCGGCGGCGGCGGCGGCGTCGTCAACCGGCGCCAAGGATGACGCCGCGCCGTCGGAAACGCCCAAAGCGTTTCCTTCCAAACCCCGGTCAGCGTTTCTTTCCGACGCCGTATCCACCACCTCTCCTTCCACATCCCTGTCCACCACCTTTTTTTCCACCACCTCCACCAAATCTTTGTCCACCACCTCCACCAAATCTGCCTCCTCCTTGTCGCTCACCACGAACTCTTCCTCAATCTCCACGGACTGGTCGCCGTCCGCGCCCGGCGAGAAGGATTCGGGAATGGCGCGCAGCCATTCCGTGGTCAGCGCGAGTTTTGTGTTCGGCGTGGTGGGACGCGGGGCGTGGTGCGACTTTTTGCCAGCAGCCTGCACAGTAACACGGTCCACGTTAACACTAGTCGTCGTCTTCGTCTTCCGCACCACAACGAGTGGACTTTGCGCGTTGTCTTCCGATTCGGACGGCAGGGATACGCAATCGAGTTGCGCGAAAAAGTCAGCTTGTCGTGATAGCCCGGCGCGCACCGCGGCGGCGTCATCCTTGGCGTTCGCCGCGGCGCGTTGAAGCCGCGCGCCTCGGTTCTTGTCCATTCGTTGTCGTTGTTGATTCTTCAAACCCGAGCCAGGACCGCCGCAGTCGCTGTCGCTGTCCTGGAACGGGCCTTCGTAGTCTCCGTCGCGTGGTTCCATGGGCCCGCGCGTTTCCGCCGTTGATGTTTCGGGTTCGGGTTCCGTCACGCGCGTGGGTGTCCCCACCGCGAGCGTCTCAAGCGCGCCCGCCAAGCCCGCCGCGTCATCGCTCTCCAATCGTTTCGCTGAAACCGCTTTGTTTCTGCGCCGCGAGTACGTGATCACCTTGGCGTCCCCGGGCTTGTGCAGGGAGGAGGCGCGAGGCACTTCGCGGGTGGTAAATGGGTCCACCACCACGTTCGGGTCCTTCGGCGCGAACACCATGACCGCGGTTCGAAACCCCCTGGGCAAGGCCTCCGTCCGGCGGCGGCGCGACCGGGACGCCGTGGAGCGGGAACAAACGCGAGCGGGAAGCGCTGGCGGCGGGGGGGGGGACGTGCAGCAGTCACTGTGGGATTCTGCCCCGGGCATTGATTGACACGAAGAAGCGAATAACGCCTTCCGAGGAAATAGTACCCCTTGGCGAGTCGGTCAATTTTTGCGTCTTGATCAGACACCTTGACCGGTACGAAATTCACAACCCGATCGGTTCACCGAAGGAATCTAAAGGTTCATCGGTCGCACTTTTTGCCGTACTCAAAAAAAATCCCACAGAGTGCGGATGTATTTCCCAAATCCCAACACTGCTTGCCCGTACCCGAAGTTTGGCGGCTGGAAAGATTTTTATCCCAAAAAACAGTTGGAACCCCATCTTTTTAACGAACTCGATCTGCAACCCTAGCCCGTTCGACGCGCGCCTCGGTCACTTCGAACGGCACGCGCGTCACACCGCTGCCTTCAAGCTTCCGTTTCCGCCAGTCACCATGGCGAACTCCATCGCGTCCCCCGAGGCGACTGATGCGTTCATCATCGTCAGCGGAATCATCTCTATTCTGTTTGCGATCTTCCAGTTCAAGCTCGTGTCACGCATTTCCCTCACCGGCGCCCCGGGCGGCGGGCACTCGGAGACCCTGGTTTCCGGGGTGAACATCGACACCAGCAAGCTGATTGGGATTTACGAAGCCATCCGCGAAGGCGCGGATTCGTTCCTCAAAGCGGAGTACACCATGTGCGCGTACTTCATCGTGGCGTTCGGGACCGTTGTGCTTTTGCTGGTACGTATTTCCCAGTTACCACGTTCTGCAGACTGTTTACTGCACTGTTTTGTTTGACTGTATGGAGTACAGTATACCCTTCCCAATCCCGGATACACATTACTACAGACTGACACTTTCTTTCTTTTTTATCGTACAAGGTGTCCTACACCGGCGGCGAGTTCCACATCGAGGAAGGCGGGTTGACTTGCGTTTCCTTCGTCGCGGGCGGTTTGACGTCGATGCTTTCGGGGTGGATCGGCATGAAAGTCGCGGTGTTTTCCAACGCGCGCACCACCGTTATGGCGGCTGGGAGCAACCCGTGGACGGACGCCTTCAACACCGCGTTCCGCGCCGGAAGCGTCATGGGCTTCGCCTTGGTAGGCCTCTCCATGCTCGTGCTTTTCATCCTCGCGCACTTCTTCACCCTGTACTTCGACAAATGGGACGTGGCGGGGTCAGGTGAAGCCTTAAAGCTCACCGAGTGCCTCGCCGGCTACGGCCTCGGCGGCAGCGCCATCGCGCTGTTCGGCCGCGTGGGCGGCGGCATCTACACGAAAGCCGCCGACGTCGGCGCCGATCTCGCCGGTAAGGTTGTGGAGAACATCCCCGAAGACGACCCGCGGAACCCCGCCACTATTGCGGACAACGTCGGGGACAACGTCGGGGACGTGGCCGGCATGGGCAGCGACCTCTTCGGCTCCTTTGCGGAAGCCACCTGCGCCGCCCTCGTCGTGGCGTCCAACTCGCCCACCCTCATCGCGGCGGGCGGCTGGTCCGGTTTGATGTTCCCCGTCACAATAAGCGCCGGCGGCGTTATCGTGTGCCTTTTGTGCTCGTTCGTGGCCACCAACATCATGCCCGTCAAGCACGAGGCGGACATCGAAACCGTTTTGAAGGTGCAACTGGGTTTAACCACGCTGGTGCTAACGCCCGTGATTTACGCCCTCGCCGCGCTGTTCCTGCCCTCCACGTTTGAGCTGTCAAGGGTCGCAGACCCCACGATTTCCTTCGACTTCACTCCACTCAAGGCCTGGGCTTGTGTTATTTCAGGCCTATGGTCAGGGTGCACCATCGGGTTCATCACCGAGTACTACACCTCGCACTCGTACTCGCCCGTGCGGGAAGTCGCGCAGTCGTGCGAAACCGGCGCTGCCACGAACATCATCTACGGCCTCGCCCTCGGGTACCGCTCCGCGATCCTCCCCGTGTCCCTGCTCGCGATCGTGGTGTACATCTCGTTCTGGCTCGGGGACATGTACGGCGTCGCCCTCGCCGCGCTGGGTATGCTATCCAACCTCGCGACCTGCCTCGCCATCGACGTGTACGGCCCCATCTGAGACAACGCGGGTGGCATCGCGGAGATGTCCGAGCTCCCCGAAAACGTCAGGGACGTGACCGATGCCCTGGACGCCGCGGGGAACACTACCGCCGCGATCGGCAAGGGCTTCGCTATCGGCAGCGCGTGCCTGGTGGGCTTGGCGCTTTTCGGAGCCTTCATCACGCGCGCTGGGCTCACCGCCGCGAGCGTCTCACTCGTGTCGCCCCTGATCTTCGCCTCACTCATCTTCGGCGCCATGATCCCGTACTGGTTCAGCGCCATGACCATGAAGTCCGTTGGTAAGGCGGCGAACGAAATGGTCAAGGAAGTCGCCAGGCAGTTCCGTGAGATCCCCGGTCTCCTGGAAGGCACACCCGGCCACGCCCCCGCGGATCACGCGCGGTGCATCGCCATCTCCACAGACGCCTCACTCCGGGAGATGGTGCCGCCCGCTATCCTGGTCATGTCAACCCCCCTGCTGTTCGGCATCTTCCTCGGCGTTGATTCCGTGGCTGGGATGCTGGCCGGGGCTATCGTCTCGTCCATCCAGATGGCCATCTCCTCCTCGAACACCGGGGGGGCGTGGGACAACGCCAAGAAGTACGTGGAAAAAGGCAAGCTCGTCGTGGACGGCGTGGTGCAAGGCAAGGGTTCCGAAATCCACAAAGCCGCCGTCGTGGGCGACACCGTGGGTGACCCCCTGAAGGACACCAGCGGGCCCGCGCTGAACATCGTCATGAAGCTCATGGCCATCCTCTCCCTCGTGTTCGCGGACTTCTTCATGTCCATCAACTCTGGCAAAGGTTTGTTCGACCTGCCGCGCTAAATCATTTACATGATTTTTAAGTGACGCCTGATCTGTTACTTACAAATCACCACTTTGCGCGCGAGTTGCGTTTCGATACGTTTCGTTTTGTTTGCACGAGTTGAATTTACGAAAACCACCGAAAGGGGTCGCGGCTGTACTTTGTGTGAGCGTGTGATGACGCCCTGTACATCAAAAGGCGTTGTACACGCGTTCGCATCTTGAGTTGTTAATAATACACGCGACCGTCTCGTAAAAAGATGTTTTCTCTTTTCATGATGTTTTTTTTCTTCCAGCCATCTGGTTTTGTTTTTTGCCACGTGTCCCACAACTAAAGAGCCTTGCATGGGGTGTCGTCACCGGCGGGTCAAGAAAGCGGTCGCGACTATCAAAAGCGCGCGCGCTAGTGGCGACCGCGATGCCGTGCGACAGGCGGTGGACCGCGGGAAGCGGCTGAATCCAGGGCCGCGCGATTCCGAGCGCGCGCTGCGGGGAGCCATCGGGGCTGGCAGCTCGCGCCCCGCGGTGCGGCCGAGGATTGTGGCGAACGATGAAGACGGCGAGGACGACTTTCCTTGTGTGGGTGGTCCGCGTGTGACGTCTGGTGGGTTCGCCACGGTCGCGGAAACGCGGGGCACGGCGTTGCGGGACCGTGAGAGGCGTTCAAATGGCGAGCATGATGTTCGCGATGGAATACCCGAAAGAAATTTCTCGCCCGCGGCGCAGACCGTACAGGTGATCATGCCGGACGGGTGGTCGTGCGTGGCGCGAATGGATGAAAATGTATAAAAGGACATGAGTAGCGTAATGATGTGTTTGTTGTTCAATAGTGTACTCGTAAATGTGAAACCAAAACGTCTCAAAACACTCACGCGCACGGTCGGGGGCGTCGCGACGTCTTGTCTTAACGAAACATTCGGTGCTTCTTTTGTTCCGACGTCTCGCGGTCGACCCCGGCTACGTTTCGCGCGCCGTAATTTATATGTACCCCTCGTCGTCCGACGAGCTGCCTTGCGACTCCACGTCGCTCGCGACTTCGAACTCCGCGAGGTTAACTTGGTACCGCAGAATACCCCCCATGCCCCCGAAGCCTTGCACGAACTGCGAGCCCTCCTCCGACCGGTCCGTGACGAACTCGAGGTTACACCCAAAGCTCTTGTATTCGTTCGCCAGCCACTCCAGCATGCTTCCGCTTTCGATTGATTCCAACTCGGCTCCGGTGTCATGGTCCTTGAAGTTTTTCTGGTCCTTCTCCTGTTCCGGTGTGAGGTGCACGATGTGTGTTTCACCAGTCGTCGCGTTGGAAAGCACGTGCCTGTTGACTTCCATGTTCTCCCAAATAATAAGCGTCTCCACGGCGCCCATCTCAAGACACATCAGTGTCTCTTTAACACCGAAGCAGTACTTACCGCTGTCCTGTGCAATCTCATCGAAGAACTTCCCAATCAGTTTCTTTTCCTTGACGAACTTGACGTTACCAAGGGTGTCCGCGCTCAGTTCGATCGCCTGCGAAAACCCGTTTTCGCCGCCGTACGAAACATCCACAATCATCAGAATAATCGGAGTCAACCGCATGTCGAAAAGATCGCTCTGCATGAGCTGGTTCTTGAAATCCGCGCTCCCAGCCATAACAAGCCCGTTGACGTTCGGCCTGTCGTGCGTGATGAAGTGCGCGGTGGTGAGCTCGGCGATTTTCCGGACGTAGTTCTGGCGCTTCTCCAGGCGCAGGCGGGCGAAACGCAGCGCGGATTGACCACCTCTGCCGTGCTTCTTCGGCAAATCCACGGAGACTTTGTGAATAACCTCTCTGTGGTTGCCCGCTAGGGATCCAAAAAGACACCCGTGCCCGTCCATCACCACGAACCCGTATTTGCTGTCGCTCTGCAGGAGCTCGCTTAAACACTCGGTGTGGAACTTGTTGTCGCACATGTACAGCGAGGTGTTGATGGGCTTGAAGGGTTCGAAATCTATGTTGAGCTTCTTCTCCTTCCCCTCATCGGTCAGCACGGTGCCGCAGTAAATCAAAAGTCCGTTGGGTGGGATCTGGTTGTACCGCTTTAGCCGAGTTTGCGCGCTGCCGATCGCGTCCAGCACGGACTGGCGGTTCACCCGTGACTTGATGTTACTCGCGGTACCCGCCTCGTCGGTTAACATCTTGTTCGTCAAGTTGATCTGGCCTTTCGGGGGAATAACCAGCGAGATCATGGACGTGCCGTTGCCACGCGCGGACTCCAAGCCTTTCACGAGCTGTTTGTGAAGTGGGGGTGAGGACAAAGGGAGGAAGGAACGTCAGCCGCGATGGTGGAGATACCGGACAGGAAGAGGACGGACGCGAGGAGCACCGAACACATGGGGCGCCAAATCAAACGCGGGAAACACAGGGAAAACAAGCATGGCCAATCGCCGCAAACGATCGATGGTGGTTTTCCGTGCGATGTGACGTACCTTGCGGATCTTCCACATCTCAATCTCCGCGTCATCCTGCACCACCTCGATGCCTCCTTCCCGCTGGTTACTCATGTTACACGAGTGTCTGCGTGCCGGGTGGGGCGCGCAGGCAAGAGAACAGGCGGAAGGGATGGAAGCCCTTTAAATCGGAAAAGCTGGCGGCGCGCGGATATGGGCTTTTTGTGAGCGATTTTTTTTCGTTCAAAACGCTTTTCTCGGACGCCTCGAGGCACAACGACGCGCGCGCACACGACACGCACACAAAACCAGCGCACACTCCAACGCGATGACCGGTAAGGAATGTCGAGCGCGAAAGAGGCGCGAGCGCCGCGATGCGAACGTGGCCAACGCGGCTAACGCGGGCGAGGCCATCCCCGGCCTTCTCAACGACATCGTCGTCACGCACGTTCTCAGATCTGAGAATTTCGACGACCCCGCCGATCTCGCCCGGCTCCCTGCGGTGAGCCACGCGATGCGCGACGCGGTGGTGGCGACGGGGATACAGTTTGAGGATAATGATGAGGAAGAAGCCGTGGCCCTCGGACGTTTAAGCGTGTTGAAGCGCCTGCAACGGCAAGGTCGCCTGTCGCGTCCAGAATACCTTTGTCAGGCAGCGGCGAGGAGCGGACAGCTCGAAGAGTTAAAGTTGTTGCGCGAGAACGGCAAACCGTGGGACGAGTTGACGGGCTCGGCGGCGGCGATGAGCGGGCACCTCGAGGTGCTGCAGTGGGCGCGCACGAACAACTGTCCGTGGAACGAGGAGACGTGCTACTACGCGGCGGAGGGCGGGCACCTCGAGGTGCTGCAGTGGGCACGCGCGAACGGCTGCCCGTGGGATGAGCATACGCTCATATATGCGAGAGCTTAAGGCCATCTCGAGGTTGTAAACTGGGTGTTGGCGAACGGCTGCCCTGAACAGTAGTGAGACCTTTTTACAAGTTTTCAATGTCTTAAAAATCGTTCCCCGAAACCAACACCAGGAACATGCCTCCCAGTATCACCAAAACGAAGGGCAATCGGTTCGCGATGTTTTCGTCAAAGAAAAGCGCGCCCGCGACGACGCTTAGCAAAATCCCGCTCCGTTTCGCCGCTATGGCGTAGGACACGTACAGGTGATCCAGGGCTTTCAAATACGCAGCCATGGTGTACATCTCCAGGACGGCTAGCCCGAGAAGCAACGGGACGTGTTTGGAAAACTTCTTTGCCAGTTTTGTGACGCTTCCAGATTTCGCAATCGCCGCGAAACTCAACGGCACCCACATGCAGAACCTCTGCACCGCGATGAACACCACCAAGTCCTCACCAGGGGACGCGCTTTTTCCCATTTTATCTAAATCGGAAGTGAAGCTCCACGCAATCGCTACGAGAAGCATGAGCCGCGAACCGGGTTCCGCGGGCAACACCGAGGTTAAAAATTTGTGTTCACCAATTGACGCCGGGAACCGGGTTTGGGTCTTCCCTTCGTTTCGAATTTTTTTAAACAGCTCGAACCGGGTTGCATTGTCCGTACCCGTGTCGCTATCCGAAGAATGCCTGTCAACACTCACCGCGACGTTTAGTGAGGTTAAATCGCCCGCGCTGTTCCCGCGGCTGGCGAGTCCGGTTCCATTACCACTGTCGTTGCCCGTTTTCTTTCCGCTCGTAACCGCCACGGCCGGGTCCTCGCTCGCGCGTTGCAGTCTGCTCGAACTCCCAGAACGTCCCTCTCTCTTTTTCATGTACCCACCCCGGTCGCTTGCTGCTTGCATCCCCCCCCCCCCCCCCCCCCCCCCCCCCCCCCCCCCCCCCCCCCCCCCCCCCCCCCCCCCCCCCCCCCCCCCCCCCCCCCCCCCCCCCCCCCCCCCCCCCGCCC